>JAABUY010000669.1_pt1 | contig 56409 bp, 45 predicted proteins | sample 5560271 | NCBI WGS metagenome assembly JAABUY01 (sample SAMN10711886, study PRJNA513374) | rock metagenome | isolation source: Antarctica rocks | place: Antarctica: Victoria Land, University Valley | reverse complement strand
TGATCTTTGGGCTCTTCACTTCTCTAAAATTTCTTGGCCAACACGCATACGCTGTCTTTGAGAAGTACTTTACATGCTTCATTAGCATCGACTCTGACGATGACATCTATTACCACATCATGGAGTGACTTGATGGTCATAAGGTATCCATTAACTCACGTAGCTTGATGACCAAGACTGAACAGAAGCATGCCTGAGACTTTCACGACCTGAACACGACAGCGGATGGACTGAATCCAAACACTCTCATCAACTATAGTAATTGGGACTTCAAAATTCCTCCAAAATATTCCAGCCCTACTTTGGTCGTCATATCTTCTTTCATCAAGGCCGATATTTTTGGTTCCATCGCTCTATTAAACAGACGATGAGAGGTAGTGATTTCCGTGAAGCAGAGAGCATTCGACTTACCTGTATCGGACGCTCGTCCCAGCCTATCAAAAATCTCATGAAGAACTGCCGTAATCACTACCACAATAAGAAAATCGCTCTTACTGTTGTACGCAGATCGGTAAGTAAAGAGAATAGAGGAGAACACAATATGTGGCAAAAAGTTGCAACGAGACCTTCTAGACCTATGCACACGGTCGTCTTGAATCACGATGAGAAGACTCGAGTTCTGAAGAATATAAACGAGTACCTGCATTCAGCCACTCTCAGGTGATACGTCGATCGCGGTATACCTTATCGTCGTGGGTATCTGTTTCATGGAGTAAGTATAATTCTATCTCAAAGGTCACTAAATGCCTTTTACTCTTGCTGACGTTTTCAAAAGCCCTCTGAGACTGGCAAATTCAGTTTTGCCTGAGCCATCGCTGGCGTTTTCGGCCTTGATATTTACTGCATCTCGCTTGCGGATCGAACTCTTACAGAAGAACACTTGGAGATAATGTTCAGTTCACTGCCCCGACGCTGTGTAGTTCTGCTTGAAGATATCGACAGCGCCGGCCTGATTAAACGCCAAGAAGAAGGCGAAAAATCCGTCAAACCAGCCGACGACGCGGCCGCAAAAATTGGCGTCGAACTTAGCAAGGCTCTTAAGAATGCTTCGAAGAACAACGAGAAAGGTAAAAAAAACAAGGGAATCAGCTTGTCCGATCTCTTCAACGCTATCGATGATGTGGCTTCGCACGAAGGAAGAGTTCTAGTGATGACAATCAACTGCCCCGAAAAGCTTGACGAAGCTTTAATTCAACCAGGTCGTATAGATATTAAAGTTGAATTTATCATGACCACACGTTTCCAAATCTCCGAGCTCTTCACTCGCATGTACTCACTCGATGACAGCTCTTCAAGACTCATTGCTACTTTCAGCAAAGAAATTCTCAAATAACAACAACAACAACAACAACATGTCGACGATCTTCTTGCTCAGAAATCTGTCATCCTTCAGTTCTGCGCCAACAAGCTCACGTTCATCGGTCCTCTCACTTTCGCAAAGAGTGCCAGCGATCTTGTCATCGTTACGCCTTTCAATAGCTCTTCTCTCAGCGCAGCTGTCACATCCGCGTCGATGAAGTTGAAGAATATGACGGAAGACTTTGCGATTAAGTTGTCGAAGAACATGCTTACGTCAGTCGAGATACAGAGGTATTTTCTCACGCGGAAGAAGAATTCACGAAGAGCGCTGGCGAAGATGAATGAGTGAAGAGATCGATTGATTGAGGCGAAGAAGTCGGGAAGTAAATTGACTCCTGCGCAGTAATCGGAGACGAAGAAGAGTGAGAGGGCATGAATAATGTTGAGAAAATCGATACAGTAGAATTTATAATTTTTACAGATCTATTTACATTAGTCGTTCTTCATCTTGAGTGTGAAATGCGGAATAGCACGATGTACCTGCATTGACGCCTATCTGTTTCTCGATGAGGCTATAGACTTTTCACCTGGTGAAACGTATCGAATCACGGACTTCGTCGAGTTTTGCCAGTTATATCATGTTCGATATTGAATCTGACCATAACAACGTTTTTGATTGACATTTATTCATGACTACTGTATGATAATAAGAACTGAGTTCCGACCCGATACGATTTTCTGTTGGTTTTGACTTGACTAATTCGAGACTAGTAAGACGTTTGTCATTCATCAATGATTCGTTTTATTCTTTTTCTTTCTGGACAACAACAATCTTCGCCAAAGCATAACGCCTAGAACTATTGCTCCTTCGCTACACATGCTCTGCTACATATCAGTCGATCTTGCGATTTACAATTTCGTTTGATGTCGCGTTCTCTTCAGAATGAATATTGGGGTGAATCTGATTTGAGGCGATGATAGCGAGTTCGAAGTATTCGCACAAGCTCAAAGCAAAGATTTATCTCTTATCTTCAGATATTCTCTGAATCTAAAGCTCTCTCAGAGTCTTTCGAGTCGTGTTGTAAATTGCTACTATAATCTGTCATCAAAGGACGCGAGCGAAACATTCTCTGATCGAGCTGCGATGCGCGAAGCGCTTTATTCCTCGATATGTCGAGTGTGAGATCAGTGCGCTATGCACCCTTCTATTTCGGCGTCGGACGTCACAGTTGAGATCTACGAGGATGCAGAACGGCAGAATCAATGACGTATATCGCACGAGAGCTTGTACAAGCAATACGTCGAGTCACTGTTATCAATAAGCAGTCTGTTCCAAAGCGAAGAAGCGAAGCTGCAAGTCTATTATATCGTTGATTATTCAAGCCTCGTTCAGATCGATCATCTTGAGGGAAGGAGTAGGACTGCGATTGTACGCTGCTCTTCAGGCTCTGACTCACTTCATGTTTTCAAAGGTGTCGACTTTGAAACGTTTTTGGAGTCTCGTGCTGATTTTGAGCATCGAAAAGATGTGTGTTATCATGAGATTCGAACCATTTTCTCGCTGCCTCGACACCCAAATATAATTCCTTTCGCAGATGTCTTCGTCATCGTCCAAAAAATCGAGAACGATCGTCAAGTCTTTGTCTGTGACACTCTATATTCATTTATGGAGCATGACACGTTAGACGATCAGGTCAAGAACACCAAGACTATCGAAGCACGTCTAGCGTTGAGAAACAAAGCAATATGGTGTTTTCAGATGGCTTCAGCTATTGCTCACACCCATTTCACGGCTCACACATTTCACATGAACATCAAATCGATCAATTTCGTCTTAGATTCTAACCAAAACTTGATTTTGATAGACTGAGAACAAAGTGAGGCATCGCTTTACACTCTCGCACCCGAAGCTAACGATTCTTGGGACGTAAAAGAGGCGAAAGTTGAGTCTTCGTCTTCTGATGGCGCAGACTCAGCTGTGTCAAAACTTGTTTACGAGAGATATGTCGATCATTATCGGGAAAACCTCGCCTGAGATCGACCTAAATGGAACGTCTACCCATTCTGAAGTGAATTTTATTCAAGAGTCTTGAAGGCTGCAGAAGTGTTCAGCCTCGATCGAACTATGTGAATGTTGTTGCAGCAAGTGGCACAAAGCGAAGTTGAGAATCTTGACGAAGTCGTTGTCTACTGGAGCGAGGACGCAAGAGACATTCCGAATGATTGAAAGATCGTGATGAATCGCTGCCTTGATCTCGATTCGAACAAGAGAATTGAATTAATGAATCTACTGAATTTCTGGGAAAAAGTGAAATGCGAGGATTGAACAAATTCTATGTGCAATCCCGATTTTAGCGGTAGATCGCTGTCGCTTCGCGTTGCTGTCTAAAATTCAATGAGTCACATGATATCAATCGAATACGTATTTAGTGAGCTGCAATCACTGATCTGTTCGCTCAACAATTCACTCTCTATTCTGCAACAAGTTGTGATGACTATCGCAATTCTGCTCTACGCTGTAGAACACTACAATTCCCTGCTCGAGCTTCATGTGGCAAAAGATCAGTTCGAATTCGGACGAGCCTCGAAGATTCTCTTCTCGAAAATTGAGCGAGCCTTTTTGAAACATCATGTCGAACATATACTGAGTGTTATTCTTCTTCACAATCATTTCCTCTTGAATCTCGACGAAATGCTTGTTAATGTCGACTCTGTAGCAATCCCATGGAACGCTAGAAGCGGCTCAAGAGAGTTCACGAATGTCAATGCCAGTGCCTGGCGCTTCATCGAAAAGGGCATCGCGTCATATGAGTTTGCCCACGCGGCTGCGAGGATGCCTCTAGACGACCGCCAGATGCAAGCATTCTTTGTCGAACTCGGCGTCATACTCGAGAAGTGAAACTTGACCAACGTTCTTGGCATCTGCTCTCTAGGAGAAACTCTCATCGATAGATCTGCTATCATGGAATTCACCAGCGAGCGCGCCAATATCACACTTCCTTTCGACATGACATCAAATGATGGCAATGTTGTCGATGTCATGTGGCAATTTAGCTTCGACTCGTTGAGATCTTCTATTCATGCGGGATCAACATCTCAAGATAAGCAAGATATAAGATGTTGTACGTGATATGATTCTTTTTCCAGAACTAACAGATCTATTCTTAGGTTCGAAGAATGAAACACAGCTCGTGGTTTTCGAGCAGTGCAAGAATCGTTGCAAGGGAAAACCGCACGAAGCAAGGCATACCTCAAATACTTAAGAACTATTGCGATCAGCCAAAATGGTCGCAGCTAACGAACATGAGCACTTAAGAGAATGGGAAGCATGAAGAGAATCGTACATGGCACTTATAGAAGCTCTCGCCGTTATAGAAACAACACTTCCTCATTTCTCCATCTCCAAGCCCATTTCGTCCCCTAAAATCATATCTCGCCCTTGCTCTCGCTCTTGCCTTCCTTCACCCTCTCCCTTTCCTCCTGTCCCTTTCTGTCAAATTTCTGCTTCATAATCTTTCTCTCGTCTCTGGCCTTCTTCGTTATCATAAAATACATTCATCTCATCGATTCTCTTCGGCTCTAAACTCGAATATCAGTTCACATCCATCACTACTGAATTAACGAATCTAATCATTCTTTCTTCAATGGCGAGTGCTCAATTGAGAAAGCGTGCATATTGCCGCGGCAGACCTGTTGAAGGGCGTGTTGTCATCGGGAAAGAGCATGACATGATAGCGCCTGAGGGGAAAGGCGACAAGTTGGATCGTCATGAAGGCGATGAGATCGCTGACGTGGCGAAGGCACTACCTCACAGCCATCGATGACGACGCTCATTAAATCCAACCACTTTTGATTCATGGGGTTCGACAGAGGAACAATGCTGACACAGAGTAGCTAGAGTGAGCTTCGGGGCATAGGAACTTTCGTTTCCTCTTGTGTACTTACTCAGCAGCGCGAAGGCCACAAATACGGTCGCCAGGACTAACAGCAACGCCGTATATATGTATAGCGCCGTCATGGAACAAGAGATTGAGTTAGAAGGCTTCGAGAATGTTGAAGATGATCGAATCGTTGACGTTGTTCAGGGCAAGATGAGACCATTGCTGAATCACTGCGACGATGAACACTGCCAACTAGTTTTAGAATGTGAAAAGATTGAGAAGGTCAATACTCATCTCTTCTCATTCTGCACCTGCGATTAACAATTCAATCAGTGTCTGAGAAATATCCAGTCGCTGAACTACGATCGCTGTATGATCTACAGCGTTGAAAACCGTTGCACCCACACAGGCGATGACGTAAATGCACTTGAGATCTGAGCATCAACTACGCCTCGTCTGCAGACTACATCACATCATCTAAAGCTCAAGTCATGTCTCAAACCCTGATGTTGAATTTTCGCCCAATAAGGCAACGTAATAATCATGTGTACAAAGGCCTCTACATGCTGAGGTCATCTCATTGAGTAAATCAAATACTTCGCTCATTACTTTATTGTTAATGTCAGCAAGCTATGTATTTAGGGGGGTTTCTCATCACATGGCAAACAAAACGATGACCATCAATGAATTCAATCAGATTTCTTCTAAGCCAGAAGCAGACCACATATTTTCATCCGTCATCATAAGCCAGATGTTTCTCATGTCGACATGACTCGCTCAGCGGGCATTCATCATTAAAGTCTCAGAAGCTGCTGATATGCACTGCGTGAAAGCGTGTTACTTGCATTGTCGACCTATCCGTGAATAAGGTATCGCGGTGAGTAATGACGATGGCGATGTCTGCGCAAAAATGGAGGAAGGAATGATGACGAAGCGTCCCTTCCCGGAAGGTGTGATTTTATAACTCTGATTCGCATACGCTCACCATGTGGTGTGTTGTCTTGTTTAGGTTGCCGTCGAGATGCATTGCATGACGTGCCAATGCAACAGGAAACCAGGGTACTCTTGAGATTGCTAACATTGACGTCGTTGTCATTCGGATAGGTGTAGGCTGCCCCTGCACAGGCTGCGAAAAAAGGTGGAGCGGGCCCATTGGGAATGTTCTGAGCGGAGTTCAAGCAGACAGGACCGTCGACTTGATCATTGCATGGGATACCTAGCTGCTTGAATAGGTCAATGTTGCAATCGAACACTGCTGTACCCTCGGAAGAGCATGTTATAGGCACAGAATAGCCATTCACATAGCTGACATCGATATCAGGTGGACTCGTATAGCTGCCTTCAATCTTGCTGCCGTCGGGGTTGAGATTCGGGCCCACATATATCCTTCCTGCCCATCCAGTTGGGAAAGCATACTGGGTGAAGGCATTATTAGAAAGTGTAGTGGCCGAAGGATTACCTACCGAAGACGGGCCACCAGCATTCGAAGCAAAAGAGAGAGACAATTGCTTGCCGTACACGTTGGTCATCGCGATCGTCATGTAATTGTCTGAGCCATCCGTAGCAGTACTCCCAGCTTCTGAAGCACTCGTGACGGTACTCGAAGCTGAAATTGAGTCCGTTTTCCCGAGATTAACTGTCACAGTGGGGGCCGATGAGCAGTTGAATGGAGTTGCGGCTACCAGAGCCGCGAGCATCAAGAAAGCGATCTGATAGGAAGTTTTCATTATGGATTCAGCTTGTCCAGAAAGTGACTTGTTCCGGAAAAAGGTTGGGCTTTCCTTCCCTTTTGTGATGCATAAAAGATCTCATTTTTTGGATGCTTGCGAGAGCATTCAAATATGGAGCCATGATGTTATTCCCTCTTGGGCCCTCTGATTCAGGATGCGAGAACGATGGATGGTGAAAGTCCATACAATCGGGTGTATGTGAGCGCGGTGTATCTTCTGCGATCATTCAGTACCACCTCAGCCCTGTCTTTAGTAGCCGGTAACCCATTGTCATGTTCTCCCTCTTTGGTCCATACTTCGTGGCTCTTGCGATGTGCACGAGAGGGAGGTGCACCAACAACACAACCTGGACAAGAACCTATTGTTCTGCCCTCATGCGACCGGCAAATGTAGCTTGTAATCACCTTTCTCGGGGCGAAAGAACCTCAAGGACCACATGCGCCGCCTCCATTCCGACGAAAAGCCTCCAGCTGCCCTCCTCGCCTTGCTGGGTCACACACCGTATACTGGGAGCAAACGAAAGAGAGAGAATACAGAAGTAGCCCAAAGATGCATCAGATTGCACCCTACAAGTTGAGCTGAAAAGGCTACGGAAGAAGAATAAACGGATGACGTTAGAGAATGAGAAACTCATGGAGAAGATTGACACTCTCAGGCCATTTTCCAGATCCATTGACTGAAGTCTTTAGATCAAGAGTATCTTGGAAATTAGAGACTGGTGGTGTAGATAGCATGCTTTAGGCCGTAGACATCATTTGACAAGTCGATCAGTAATACCTTTCGCTACGGCACCCTGATCAACAGGTGCGTCCATTTCTCATACCAGCCGCATGCTCTATTTTCGTCTACACGGGACGACATCAGGCTCCCAGCAGTCAATCAACAAAAGAAATCTTCATTTATTTGAACAAGATTCATACTTCAAGACATTCTACAAATAGCTTAATCGAGGGAAGAGAAGAAGTGAGAAGATTAGAGCTCAGTTGAGAGTGAATGCAACTTTGAAACAGTAGCGATGTCCTTGGTCTTGCTCGAATGTAAAAAGCTTCATATAAATAAAACTAAAGGATTGTTCGCTAGACTCTGACAAGCAAAGCTTCAAAGCTTCAAAGCTTCATTGATTCTACTTCTGAAAAGCCACTGGCGGTTTGCGTGATTGTCACCCTCCCCTTTTCATCTAGACCTGCATGCTCGTTAGTGATTTCCACATTGCCGTAGCGTTGTTTGATGCGCGATATCTCATCATCACTGATTCCGAGACGTTCGTCTGAAATTCATACCACAGACCTTTGGATGCGAAGAGATTCATGTTGAAACGTCAGCGAAGCAAGATCATCACGTTTGTCCGATGTAAAATCCTTCATCTCATCATGCATATTGAAGAAGATTCCATCGATTGGACTTGGTTCTCTCGTCCGATCAAGCCAATCGAAACATTTTCGTAGAAGACTCCGAAGATGATTACTTGTTCTCGTTCCGCGATACTTCGATTCTTTCTTCTCCTCTCTCATTTCAGTCTGAGGCATGAATCGAAGAAGTGGAGCAACGGCGTCATTCAAGACCAATTGAAAGACAAGTGTCATCGCCGTAGCAATAATCATGATCACAGCTTGGTCGACGCAGGTTGCTCTATTATGATTGTCGCGCACTAAGAAGAACAGGCCTATCATGCAGAGCTTCATAACGTAGACATTCGTGAACAGCTGATTCAGGGCCGTTGAATAGAGTAGACCTCTTGTATTAGGCCGGAAAACTGTGACGTAGAGCAGATTGTAGCGGAACATCATCCAAAAAAGACCAAAGGTAATGAAACTGAGCAAGAGAATTAACGAAGCGATGACCGAGTAGATAAGCCCTGACATGATGTTAAAATTATACATGAGTGATACAAGAGCGACTTATCGATGCAAGCTAGATTGATATAGATTGGGAAAAGAGTGTCCCACTGCATCTGAGGCAAAGCTGTCTGCTTTTCTCATTTCTGTCTCGGCGTAGTATTCATGATTGAGGCGAGAGTATACCAATCGATTAGTCGTCCCACTTGAAGAATCGAACTTGCGCTTACCGAGAAGCATCGCAACATTAGATAAGAGAAGAAGTAGTTGCTCGCCTTGGAAAGATTTGTGACTAGCACCATCGATACAGAATCGAGGCCGTGAAGTACTTCTTGAATAACGACCGTGATGCTCGAAGACAGAGAGATCGTCAGAAAGACTTGTACGAACAAAAAAGTGAAATAGTACTTCTGTAGAGAAAGCTCGACGGCCACCTTCGTCAGCAGATCTCGACGTTCTGTGATGATGCGTAGTATGTATGACAGCAACGTGATAAGTGCGATCAGAATTAACTGCGGTAAAACATCTTGAATGCAGCCAAACAGCCATGCCGGAAGCGCGTCGATTCAATGCAGTCAAGACAACAAAGTCGTAAGATAAGCAATCTGAGATACGAGATCAGTGAAGACGACAGGAACAGACCATGCTAGAATAAGTGCGATGATGAAGATAACGACCAGGACAGTTCGTGTGTATCGACTTCACCAGTTCTTAGACAAGTTTTCTCATTTGACATTCACTGACGAAGCTTCGAGATATTGAGATCTAAAACACAAGGGCGTACATCGAACGATAGATTGGCAAGTCATATACGTGACCTCTTGAGTGTTGAATTGTATGAACGCTGAGATCATTAGGAAATATCTTTCTGACTCTCGCTGATTCTGATCGATCTCGTTGTTCAAACGAGCCATCTCTTGCCAACAGTGATAGAGAATATCAACTTTTGTTCCCACGAAAGATATTGATGACATTCAGGTGAGATTGAAAATTGGAAGATGCATGTAATCGCGATTCTTTTCGCCTAGGTATCGTTTCCAGAGAGGTCGTTCACTTCCAACATACGCGTGGCTTGAACCGTTCATCTCGACTTTCGTAAGATCATGATCTTTTCGACCATCAGTGAATTTCATCGCCAATCGTATAAGCTTCGTCTCCGCGACCTTCAGTGTGCAGACTATCTTTTCCCGCTCTAGAACCTTTTTGAATAGCTCGGAAAGATCTCTGTTGATTCATATGGCGCGTACTCCGTCAGAGAATACGTCGTAGAGACGGGTCAGAACGAGAATAGATAAGAATCTCCTGAGAATATTCGTCACAAAGATAGTGTTTGCGAAGGCTTGAAGACGATGCCCTGATGATGCGAGGTACGCCTGTCGAATACGGATATACTCGATTAATTCCGCATATATTGTGTGGCATACGAAGATGATCACGGTCAAGGCCATTATCAGATGAGCTCAGTAGAAGCTGGTGTGTGCCAGTCTCACGTTTGCCCAACTGAGTCTATTCAGGCCTTGGACTCCATTTGTTGCATTTTTTCCATGAACAAGATTCAAAGGCACCAGGATGGGGATTATGATTAGGCTTAGAGAAACAAATATTTTCAGAAGTGTACGAAGGTAGCGAAGAAAGAAGAAAGCGTCAAGGTCGAACTTCTGAAGAATGACTCAATCTGATGTTTGAAATACAACGAGAATTCAGAAAAATAACCCGGAAGAAAATACTTCAGCGCGCTGTTTTTCAGGTACAAGAAATGTTCGAGGCTGACTGACATTCGTTAGTCAATGATGGTAGGCTTCAACATGATGGAGACTCACTACAGCTGCGTAAGTCTATCCTTTAGTAAAATGAAAAGAATAATCTCAGCGCCGAATGCCGATGCTGAAACGGTAAGAGACGCTATAAATGAATGCAACGACGTTCTCTGGCTATCTTGAGCCGCTTCAGAAGGCGCATTGATTGCTGCGATGACACTGAAGTTAGGATTAGGGATCATCGATGGCAGACTTCTAGAATACGTGACCAAAAAAAAACAGTGATATATCGAATCAACGAGACTGACCAGAATTTTATAGAGAGAAAGGAGCACAAATCGATCATGATCTTGCATGTTTTGAATGCTCGAAAATCCAGTTCTGGCCTTCATTATTCCCAGAATTTTTACCTAGAAAGTGAAATAAAAAAGAGCGACAGCAATACGGCCGGCCCAAACGTAAGGACTGAGACAGAGATGGTGCACAATCGATGCAGTAATTGGTGAGCGCTTTCTGAAAAACCGAATCAGAGTTCTAGATCAATTCAATACAACAAAATATGAACGATAGTGACAAGACAGTTTCATAAATGGCCGTCGAGCAGAATAGGATCCCTTCATGATTGGCGGAAGAATCCGTAGCGATCTAGTAGCCGGAAGAGCGATGCGAAATCGTCGCTTGAAAGCGTGAATCTTGCACAAGTCGTTCTTTCCGACGTCCTTTGCGACGAGCTTGACAGGAATTGTTACAGGAGAGAAGATTAATAGTGGGAGAATCGTGAGAAGGACAGCAGAGGGTGGAACGCAAAAATTGCTGTGATGCTAGGCATTGTGAATGACTAATAGGGCTGCCTGAAGCGTACGGCCGCGATAGCAGGGTGAGCACATTCAGAACAATACCAGCATTTTATTAATAGGCATTTGCATAATTTCATTGACTTTTGTCCCGTCGATCAGCAATCCTTTCACATTCTCTTTTCAAGTGACTGCGCATTGAGGCGAAGTCAAGGCTGAGCCATGAACTTATTGTCCCCTGCTCAGCTCCTCCCAATGAAAATCCAAGCTTACCGACGATGAAGTGAACTTTCGCAGAAATCTTACAACTCTCAAAGTGCATGCTTTGATATCTGATCTTGGGAATTCATACACCCACAGAGACAAATTCAGGGACAGGCAAGGAAGTTATGAACCCGTCGGCATAGATTCATCATTTGATGATCAGACCCAAAGAAATTCTGTCTTGCACAGTACGGAACCTATATCACGTGACTGATAATGCGCGCGCGCATTATCAATCACGTGTTCCTGTACCCTCTTTCGTGAGATCAACCTTCGTTTGACGATGACACAAATGGATCAGGTGTCGAAAGATCCATCTCTGATACGCTATGCAGTCTGAGTCATCCTCAAGCTGACTCGTATATAGGCATTGAGCGAGATAGTGGAGCTTCTCTCCGCATACTCGAAGTCGAATTCAAGGGGAAACTATGTCATACTTCTTGACAGTCTGGAACATGTGACAATGAAACTCAAAGAGCAAGCCCGACAGAAACAGCAGCGTCAAAAGAAGAAACACAAGCAACTGCAGTTCAACCATGGGCACACTAATGTCTCACTCCAAAATTCCCCAAACGTGACCACAAGGTCACGCGAGGCAGTATCAATGGACGGCCTATCGTCTTTAACACTGCGCTCACACTTGAAGTCAGGAGTGCTTATGTCAGAAATATCTCAGAAACCTTCCGTCTCTAATCAGGAAACCATTATCGTTGATCGAACACCAGCACCTGATAGTCAGTCCGATGTGACTGCTGTTCCTTGTGAAAGCTTCATCACGACAACTGATGCCGAGACGACTAGAACGAATGTTGGAATTCCAATCCGGGACAAGCTGAAGCAAGAGATCCAACGCTGTGAATATCAATATCGCGGAAAAACCTTCGTTGTCAACGGCGATGAACGCTCGAAGATCGTCAACCCGAATGAAATCAGTTATTTCTTCTCCCGTTTCCAACAGAGAGAATGACTCACTAATTTCAACCTGATGCCGTTATTATTCTCATTCAATTGATCAAAAACGACTTTGATATTACACAGCTTCTATGCATCATTTAAGAGCAGCAATCAGCAATTCAACCTGAAGATGCGATGACCATTGAGTCGCGACCACGATCGCATCATTCTTTCATGCTGCTTTCAAAGTCACTGGACGCTGTTTGATGTGAACCTCAAACGTATCGTCATCCGACAGTATGACTCTCTTGCCGAAGACATATCAAATTCAGAGATGATGTTGATCATCAAAGAGCGATTGGTCCACGTCATGACAGAATGAGAGAATCAAAATCGGGGTTTTACCGCAGTTAATGGGGTAAGTGAGGATTTTCATTTCTTTCGTGTTTTTCTTTATGACCACTGAAGGTTTGCAGCCATCTCGACAGCAAGAAAACGATTCTGACTGTGAGATATACATGATGTACAATGCAGATTGCCTCGCCTCAAACCGAGACACATTAGAGAAGCAGATAGACGATATTCTACTTCGATATCATTATCTTGAGCGTCTAGTCGATTTAGAACGCCGAGAGAGAAGTGAACGGCAGATAGTAGATATGATCCTGTCATCAAACAAGAAGCTTAGAATTAAAAAGCGTCGTGTATCTGAAGACATTTCAGGTGATGAGTCTGGTCAAAACCAAGAAGAATCCAAGAAGAGTCGAAGGTTAAACTGGGAGTCTCCATCGCATTTAGGCTCTCAAGATGCTTGGCTTGAGGAGCGAAATCATCTCGCCGCTATCAGCTCGAAGTACGAACAATCTGGGTCGGAACACTTGGAACGAGCGGAAGAATTGCTTCGAATGATCGAGACAGTCGAATGTGAGGAAGTAATGACAGCTTGGGATGAAGCAATCGCCCGAGAGCAAAGTCACATCAAGCTCGAAACATCGAAAATCGATTCAACGACTAGGGCCATTTGTCAACTTATCGAGGAGGCTCAGGTCAGATCGTTCAAGGACAAGATCCTTTTACGTATTGACAAATGAATTTTTACAATGAAGATTTTGCAAGATGTTGAAATCGAAAGAGAACGTGCGTCGTCTGAGCAAAGTACATTCAAAATTGAAGCCGACGATAAAGGAAAAAAAGCATCGACAAAGGCATTCGCAAAATTCGTTAGAGAAGCCCATCCTGAGCTTCAAGAGTCAAGTCTAGCGAAGGAGCGAGAATTACAGTATTGCAAGTACCGAAGATGGTGGCGTGACGATCAGATATGGATCTTTTTGTATAATGCATTTGGTGCTGCCATCCTATTACTCATCTCAGGGAGGCAGCGTACCAAAGAAGGATGCGCGGTCTACAATGAACAGTAAGAACTTATCAGTCCCTTTTACGAAGACTCACTATTGATATTGGTGCAGATTCGTGAAGATGAAATCTAGAAAACGTGAATCCTTCATCAAAGCCCTGCAGAAACTGCGATCAGATTTAAAGAAGACTGTTTCTGAGTTAGACGATCATCTTGAGATTCTAAAAGACGACATTGCAGACTTGCTAGAACGACTTCAGCATCCGGGCATATCTCAGAAGTCGAAGGTTGAGCAGCGTAATTAGTTCTGCCTATGATAAAGAATCAAATCCGACAGCTCGTCATTTACTTTACGCAACGTTGCCGTCGCCATTTACTACGCCGTTCAACGCGAGCCGCGCATCATCGACTCAAAAGAATGAGGCGGTACAGGAAGGGACACATTTTAGTGACAATTTCAACAGAAACGTGACATTGAATTGGAAGTACAATAGATTATCTGAAAGCGACTTCGAGAATCCTATGAGCCACATTCGACAGTGTATCTCGGAGGGGCATCGTCCACGACCTGTTCTGTAGCAAGGCAGTAAGTCATTTCAATCCAATAATGGCTCGCCGGTCTAATGTCTTTCAGAAAAGCAACGGCGTTAAGCTGGTGAAAGTGACTTTCATGGTCATACGTCGTGAATGGAGAATCTGGCGGCACAGCATTGGCCAACCCGACAATACTTCTGATGATCTTGGCACGACAGCGTTCGCGGCGTGACATGATCTCAAACAGCGCGGCTAATCGGAGACAATCTTTGTCTGGACAAGGGTTCGGAAAGGAGGAGACTTTGGCGGAAAAAAATGTAAGCTCTGACATGAGTTCCGTCTGTCGTACTATGTATGCAGCGCGGCTGTCACACATTCAGGCGAAGTCAGAGATTGTGAGAGAGTAAAGAATGAAAACTTCTAGGACAGTCCGAATATAAGAGAAGAGAATCTCATCGTTTTCGGCAATACATATCTTCGTCGTGAGCAAGGTGATAACGGAGGAGAAGGTCTCACGTCCAGAAACAGATAGTTTCTGTAACATGTTTTGTAACTGTGCGACATTTTTATCTTCTTGGCGCAGCAGTTCTGCTGATGATGGGTCTGTCAAGATGGAATGTCACTTGGCTGTAGTCTGGTCTTTGCGCAGGAGCGAGTGAATTTGACGTCGGAATGCGGACATGGCGAGAATGTGTCTGTGTCGAACGGTCTTGAGAAGCATCTTCTAAAATTGGTCGAATATAATGCAAAGTCTGTGATGAGGTCTCGAAGTTATGTTTGGTTCAACGAACGACAAGAAAACGTCATATTCAAAAATGTTTCTGGAACAACCGAATTTGTTCATCTGCCAGGAACCATGCAAAGCCTTGCGCGCAAAAAATGAACGCTCTCAGTTCAGAACTTGAACTGTCAGCCAAAAATTCAACAGTGGCTAAAACAGAAGGGAAGGGGAGCCAGAATTTGAGGTCTTCACAGGTCGACTGGTCGGCGCAAGCTTAGTTGGAGGTCAGAATCTGAGGGGAGAGTCATATGTTGAGATGCTCAAGGCGTAAGTCAGAGATCGACATGGATTCAACAGCATTTAAAGAGTGCTGAATTCTCAAAGTCTAGCTATACAGATACTTGAGCCTCAGAGAAAAAAAGGTATTTTACCTCGTATGGACAGTGAAGCGACCGTGCTGACTGAAACTCAAAATCCTTGTTCTACAGAAAAATCAGATCCTGTATTCCTGATCTAATACGACTCACTGCAAAGTTTCACGATGATGTGCATCATCGTATTTCCGAAATTCTTCACACGTCCGCAGAACACGCTTCACGACGATTTCATTCAACAGAATCCTCGCCAAGCAGCAAGAGAGGTTCGGCGAGCAAGGTTTCGTGCTCTACTACACGAGCACGCTTCCTTCCTACTAGAATGAACTCCGAACGACTCTGAAACGTCTCGCAATGATGATAAGTCTAGCGTATCGAAGGCGACTCCTTCATCTTACAATCAAGACCCGAAGACGTTTGAGGTGTCAAGCTGATCGCTAACTTGAGATGAAGGCACCTCACGTGATTATAGCTAGGCGTGATGTATAAGGAATAGATTGGCATGAAGCACGTTTCTTTCAGGTTTCTAGCGAAATTTGAATGAGAGCAATCATTGTATACTACTTTTGTGATTTGAGCATAAATGAAATGACTTTTGTCGAGTACTCTCTCTCATGGAAATTGGTGAATGAATTTTCCTCTGTATGCAAATTTGTTGATCAGTCGCAAATTATCACTCATGCAGATACTGATTCCCCAAATCACTCTGAAGCCACATTCTTCTCAAAGCACTTGAGACTGACTCTATGTGTTTGTGTCGAAGCGATAGAGACACTATTCTGTGACAACACAGCTTCGCGCATAACTTGGAATCGCATACTCACGCTGACAAAGAGTTGATTGTGAAGATAGAGTGACCACCTTCGAGAATCATGAAACAGCTCTACTAATAAACAAGAGAAGGAATTGCGCTCTCACGATGAATCTGTGGAGGTAGAGAAATTGTTCATGTAATTCAATGGCTCGAGATTTAGCATGATTAACCTCTGATGTATGACGCGATTGCATAGAGAACGTAATGGTTGCAGATGCTATTTTTGTGTTGCGACGATAAACGCATTTACCGCTTTGCAGATGTGCTATATGTGCACTACGTCAACGCCACCAAGCTTTTGAAGATGCTCGCTTCCTCCCAGCAACAAGATCGCCAAGACCCCTTAGATTTACGAAAGAGATATCTTCCTGAAATGCAAAGTTGTGAGAAGACAGTTATCAATAATCATGCAGTGAAAAAGCACTCTAGACCAAACATGATCTGATTTCCCGCCCAGCCTCGCCACTGCCAAACTTGATCACATCAACTGTGTATTCCAACGCAGGCGCTGCATTCAGTCACGATCGAAGCTTTTGCCGTGTTGCATGTTGATCGAAATGATGAGCGTCTTGACCTCCCATTGAGGGTTAACGTATTGCGTTAACACCTTCAAGGTCGCTCTCATCCCCTGAAAGAATGAATGAAGTGCAGCCAGGTGCTGGTGAAGGCCGCTAATTTGTCTTTCGCGAAGATCAACTTTCGTTTTTCTGTAGAATTTTTGAACTCGATATACCTTGAATTTTCTTCTTGCCTGTCATACTGTAAGCAATTATCATCTAAAGAAGATACAGTGCTCATACAGTGCTTTAATTTCATCAAGTCTTAACAATATTTTGCCGGAATCAAGATTTATATCAGGTACATTATCTCTCGATATCTCAAACGCCTGATCGGCTGAATTCATGAATGTCCAATCGCTTTTCACATTCTCTGCCGCTTGATCGATCACTCGACCAAAGCTCGAGTTAGCTGTGTTGTTTGCGAACGACTCGTCTTGATCCAATGTGATGTTCTCGTAGCTGAAAAAGTATGCGTCGAGTTCGTTTTCAAAGTTCTTGATGAATTGATTCCACTGCTCGTCAGACAAAGATTCTTGCTTGATGAAAGTCATCTCGAGAAACGAAAGAGAAAAATTATGAAGTACTGCTTCATTGAGGTCGACTTTCTTATCAGCTTGTCCGAAGCAGCAATATTTGAATGATGAGAGATAACGAACGAGAGATTGCGGCTGAGCCTTGTTCGACTGGCTGCGAGCGCATGAAGAGTCCGTGCGAACCGAACTTTACAGACGTCATGGAAACTGACGTGCGTCAATCCTACATTGTACCACGTGTGTGATTCTGTGCGTTAGCCCTAACACCCAGAATCCTTCCACCAGAAATGCTTACCCCACACGAACCGTATTTCTAAGCCTAGTCAGTTTCCTCGCGCCGCGCATGTCGTCTACGCCTCACTCATGCTTCGTATCCCTACCAGTCATTCAGCGCTATCCGAATCTCGATGCTCTTGAAAGTTCGACCTGAACCTCTGGTGCTTCTAAAAGCACCACAAAATAGAATTGGTCAGCACACTATCACAATTGAGGTGACTAGTTCTGACTTCGCCCCCGAGATGTAGACATTAGGCCCAGAACGTGCCGCAAAGGATTTGAAGCATTCATTATACGCTGCATCTTTCGGAGTATATCTCGAGGTGACTGCTTTCATTGAAAAGATCATAGAGCTCAGCAATCCGTCATTTCTTCACCTCTACTTCCTTGAACAAAGCCCAATCATCGCAGACATGACATCGCAAGGCCATGCAGTGAGCTCCGAACATCAGACGTTCCGAGTGATAAAGACTTCCCACTCCTTTCAGAAGTCGTGAAGCTGACATTAGTGACAGATGAATTCATCTATCTGCACGACGTGTGGTATTGAATGATTTTCAAATCAGAATCTTTATCGAAAGATCAACATCCTTCAGAGCCAGCACGACATCCTGAATGATCAGTTGTTCCGGACCGGCCACGTCAACCAGCTCAACGAGCTCCGTATCCGAACCCTAAGCCATGAACGAGAAGAATATGCCAAATTTGTAGAGTCGTCGAAACAAGCCGCAGCCGATCTTCAGAGACAGCTTGACACTCAACAAGCGGCTTTCGAAGAAGAAAGAAGGGATTACGCTCTCGCGATTCAGTCGCTGCAACACGAATCGGCCCGCTGTGAAGCGACAGAGAGATGCCTTGAGCATGAACGGACTACCGTTCAGACATTGGCCGGCATTCTCAACAAGCTTGAGCTTTCGAACGAAGAAGATTTGAACATTGATCTTCCGGACAATATAGATCTTGATACCCTTCTCCACGAATGAGAGAGTACAAAGTCAGAAGCGAAAAGTCTGCGGAACGAGCTACAGCGCACGATCAACGAGCTGCAGCACAAGCAACTTGTTCTTGATAATCTGTCGGGGAAGTTTAAGATTCAATCACAGAGTATGTCAGAAACGTCTTTCTCTGACAGCGACGAGAAAATCAACACAGGAACAGTCAAATTGCAGCTAGTATCCACGACACAAGGAAAGAGAAGACGACTTGAATGAGAAGAAGGGCAAATGTTGTTTACAATGTCGCTGTTGCGCTCACGGAAAACCTTTGTTTGATTTTAGTTACTTGCTGCGAAGATTGACTTTTGACTCGTTTGTCTTTTTCATAGATGCGCTACTCGCGGAATACGATGCTGTACCTTCAAAATATATTGCTTTAAGAGGCATGATTCAGATCTCATGAATGAACGTAATTGGGGAAGTCGACAGCTTCTTTTTCTCACTAGATCACGTAAGGTGAACATGATCATGTCGAAGGCAAAGATTCGATCACTTCCTATCATTTATATCTGAAGCTAAGATCAAGTGCTCATGCTCAGTAATCGTCAAACTATCGGATGAGAGGTCGTCCTGCAGACTGTCAGAAAAGAATGCCTGAGAGGAGTCAACTTTTGAATAACCATAGGGGCATATAAGACCTGCCGTGATCTCTATCTCTCTATGTTGTATAATCGTCGTTTTGTAAGCATAATCAACATGACCATCTGCAAGCATTCAGAGTGGCTACACGTGACGGGGGAAAAAGAGATCGCGTTGATTAATACAGACCGCTTGGCTAGAATCGTGAGAGAGCTGACTAATCCGGCAACTCAGCAACCCTCTGTCCTACTATTTATAGGTCGAAAAGCCAAAAACCTAGCTCTTCGAGAGCTTTTTCCAAATCACGTCAAGAAAGAACCTAATGAAAGCATTGTCACTCTGCGAGTCGATAATACAAGCCTCTACTCCGATCATTCAGTGCTCTTTGCCGAAAGTGATCCGTCTGCGACGATTATATCAGCCTCGAACGCATTCTGCCATGAAACCGAGTCTTTCCCAGTCCGATGAGCGAATGCCACGATCGTGCACGATGTCTATGACATTCTGCATGCGCGGATATTCTGTCCCTTCAGCGACGTACTGTGCATTTTCGCCGACGACTTCCTCAACTTTCAAAGTGTCGTGAATCGCCTGAAAATTTGGGCCATTGCCGGAGCAGAATCGAGTCCCTTCGAGCAAGCTCGATCGAGTGTTGTAATCGTCAAACGCGATGGCGAGGCGAGTGCTAGTTCTACACACGATCTACTCGAAATGCAAGATATGCAATTTAGCCTGAATCAGAAGGTTCTAAAAGATTTCTACTCGTTCATCAAGATTCTTCATCTGGCAGACGAGCAAATATCCTCGTTGACACGTTTTCGACGGTTGAAGAAGCTGCTTTGAAGGCAGATGGATGAGATGCGAAACGTTCGATTGCGCTGTCGATGTCTCTACTCGGCCGTGCATCTGAACAAGTTCTTTCAAATTGCCGTATCGCAGACAGCAGTCTCTGCTCTTCGACCTTTTAACTTCGTTACGGCAAGTCGACTAGATAACGAAGTCGATTCAGACCACTTCGATCATCTAACTTCGTTCTTACGATTTGGAATGTATCGTGATCTTTCGAACGACATCATGACAAGTTTCATCGCTTCTAGTATCTTGCTGAACGTCTATCCTTTCAAGATGCATCGTGAGTGCTGCACTGACATTTTACAAGTTACGAGCTGATTCAGAACTCAGACTTTGATCCGAAGACGATATACGATGCCATCTACCATCCCTTGTGCCTTAGGTCACTCGTTGGCTCATTCAAAGAGCGATCGTATGCGGAAAAAGAGGCCGTGAAGCGAGCCGAGGATCAGAAGCAAAGTATCAAAAGGCACCTGGCCACGTACTTTGTGGATATGACGTTGGACAAGCCCGCGACACAAGTGCATCGGGAGAATGTGAGCGGCCTTGGCATATCGTGGCTGCTACTTCAGAGCAACAGCATCTGCCTTTGGTGTCTTCGTCGGAAGCCAGAGAACACACTCTCCTGCGAACATGTCATATGTAATGTGTGTGTACGAATCTACGGAGATGAGATGCCCATTATGAATTGTCAATATCATATTGAGACTTGTCTTCTATGTCGTTCTGGGAATCGCATCGTGAGACTTAAACCTTTCCTCGCTGGCGAACGAATTCTGACTATCGATGAGGGAGGCACGCGTGATGTTATTCCACTAGACATCATGGCAATCATTCAGAGTATGATAGGAAGTGAATTACAAATTCAAGACTTTTTTGATATTGCGTTCGGCACTAGCGTTGATAAGCTTCACGTTCAGATCTCACAAATTGTCAGACTTAAACATGAAACAGAAGGTCTCATTGTCTGTATCTTATTCCTACGTGACATGCCAGTTTCTCAATGTGTTCACGTTTTCGATGCATTGGCTCGAAAACTCTTCGAACGATCTCAAGGGCGAATGAACTTCATTAAACGCCTTCGTCTCTCCTTGAAGGATTGGTATAGGGACGGTCATTATGATGCGAACGCTCTCGAAGACTGTTTGAAGGAGTACTTGGGGATTGACGATCGCATGTTTGGCTACCAACCGGGGATTCTTGCCACCAAAGTCGGTATCATTGCCGCTACGATTGATAATGCCTCTCCGATGATTTTCATCAATTACAACGAGCCTGACGCAAAAAAAGAAGAATGCGATAAGATTGAGTGTTGTGCTCGAAGGTAAAAGACTGAACAAAAGATTAGAGTATACGCACGTTCGTCCGAAGAAAGTTGAGGATGAATCATGCATATGGGAAGCGTGAGTGTCTCGCCTTTGCAGGAGCTTAGAAACTGATTTTCCAGTGGTCGAGCTACTTCGGCTGCACCTGTGTGAGTACATTGACGTAGCTGTACGACGAAACACGACTGACGTGAAACAGTCTGTATCGATCAGCACAAATCAAGACATTCGAACCGATTCAGGATGGTGGAATGAGCGGACACAACAACTCTGTCAGAATTGCGTTGTCGGAACGCCTACGCAACGATTCTTCTCTTTTGACCCCGGATATCGTCGTGTTCCTTGACACAGATGCTCAGAAGATCTCGGCATCTCTCAGGACTACCGACTTTCGCCACGTGATTCTCGACGGCTATGTACCTCGACTTTGGCGATCTTACATGTCTTCCTTCAATGGGCAAAAAATTTGGGATGAACTCATGAACTTCGTGAATGAGAGAAAGCGAGAAGACTACATCCGGCTGAATTCCGTCTTACTCAGCGACGAGTCGGCGATTGACAACACTGATCGCATGGATGAGCTGCGAGAAAGTGTCCACGTATCACAAATGTATCAAGATTGTGCAAAGACACTTTACGCATTGCTCATCTTCGCATTTTATTTCGAGCTGGCAAGCGTCTCGGAACGTCTTCGAGAAGGTCAATATCACTGTCGTGATACGATACGATGTCGCCTTTCAGGAAATTCAGTCGTCAAGCTACTAGCAAGATGTGATATATTCAACTTAGAATTTATCACTGACGTCGAAACTTTGAAACATTATGGAGATAATCTAGATTTGTGTCTGTTATGTCATCAATATCAGAAGAAGGTTGACTTTTTGGTCCGTCATTCGACCGAACTTGTGATCATTTACGTCAAAAGCGTTACGCAAGGACGACGAAAGATTAGTGCGTTTTCTCAGGCAATGCAGTGGTTTGAAAATCAGCAAAAGCTCGACGTTTCGTTTGGGACGGCTTTTCATAGAAACTTGCTGAACCGATCTTGTAAATCATGTATTCCGAATATTAGTCTGAAGAGATCAACGCTTGATGATCACCAGAAATCACAAACGTGCAAGAAGTCTCGACTTGAGCCGCAGTCTGTCGAGTCTCTATTGATGATTTCAGAAGAATCAATCTAGTCGGCATGATGAAACTGGGTATTACTGTTGTTTCAAGATGGCATTTCGCTATATAATCTGTTTGAACGTCGAGATGAATAGCTGACAAATCGGAGACAATAGATCTAATGTATAATAATTATGGGATTGCAAGATCATCATGCACATTCTTTACAGCTTCGTCCGTTGTGTATGATCGTCTAGCGAAATATTCAAATATTAAATGTCCGTGCAACTAAGTGTTTATACTAAATGCTATCAACGTGCGTATGCTATCGCTAGCTTCTCGCGGAATTGTCTAGTTCTCACTCTTTCTTCCTAAGTTCTTCTTTATCGTTCTTGACGTTAAAGAGGCTCGACTGTTGAGTTGATATCGAGGTATCAATTCGTGCTGATTCAATGAATTCATGTACAGATTCAGTGTCGGTTTCGAGATTCTCTTGAGACTTCAAAGCAGTATTGGGCTGTGCATCAAACTCAATAGATTGCGTTTCATCGACAAAGGAGTGATCAGATGTCAGAAGGACGCTGTCATTCTCTGATTTAGATCGTGTGTCGTAGCTGGTCTGATAGGACTTGAAATTCAAGAGCTGAGGGTTGAAAGTTTTCTCGTAGATGTCCATCGCAGCGTATAAATCTTTGAATAACACATCGCGCATTCGGTTCACAACATTTCTCATTGAAGCTCTTGCTTTCGAGACAATAGCCACTCTCGGATCTTCGATTGCTCAACATCTAAGAATCTTTGAGTAATAGATATCACATTCATAATCACCCTTAGAAACCCAATGACATCGAAGTCTTCACATCTCGTCGTTGATATCAAGCGATAGCATTCAGGCCCTATCGTAGAAATCATCCTTCTCATCTATCGCCTGATGCAATCTTAACATGTTGTAGATCGCACTCGCTTCGTTGTGCAGATTTTGTAATTTTGCAACGTTCATCGCGCTCGATGCCTCTTTCAGCTCGGCGAAGAATACGAGAAACGAGAGTTTGTTCTTGCTAGGGCTTGCGAGTCCTTGTAGTCTTCGGATGGCTTCATCGAGAAAGAGTTTGGTATGATATTCAATAGCATAGTCTGACTGTGGAGGTGCAATTTTAGAATTGTGGTTTGCATAAAAAGGTATTCAATGTGTTCATTGACGGTTCCAGTGCTTCTTCAGCGTGTGACAGATGTCCACTCTGCTCACGGGAAAAATTCTTGAAAACACACTGAAAGAAACGCTATTCTCGTTTGAGCTGCGTCGTACAGTTACCCGAATACCCTTGATTTCATGATTCTCAGGCGGTGCAGATGCGCGTTTTCTTTCCATCAATGATTGAAGCTTTCTTCAGTTCTTGGGCTCTTCGTCATCTGTCTCTATAACGCGATGCGTCTTCAATATGTCTTCGAAATCAACATCGTAAGCGATGACAGACTTGAGTTTTGAGAATAGAAGGCTGACGCTTCCTTTTCGTTTGCTGTCGGAATAACTCGACACGGACCGTGCCTCATTTTTACAGCTCATGACATAGAACCACTGTTTCTAGTCAGCATTGCATCTAAAGAAAAACCCCCTCAACTTTTCTTGAAGTCGTTGCTATCATCGGGTTTCTTCTGTTCGTCTTGAATACTCTGAAGCGCTGCCGTGGTCAAGTGCGTTGATTGTGCAACGGCACGACGAGCTCGCTTTGCATCGTGTTGCTGGTTGACATAAGAACTCTTTCTCTTATGCCCCTGTTGCTCAGATACTGTAGATGTATACCTCGGTCTGGTCGTGTGTGATCGAGATGTGAGATCTCTCGACTCAGGTCTGACTTCGACATATAAGCAATCCCTGCTCTTGAATTGACGCCGTCCGCCCTTGAGTTCGTTCAAACAATGTTTCAAGATTGGTGTTTAAGAATTCATGAGCAAGGATCTTGATTGCAATAAACGGTTGTAGAGAGAGTATACTCAATTTTGAATACGAAAATCAAATAAGCCAGCGCTAGTCTTATGCCAAGGCTTGGTGTGCTTCAATCAATCTTCACACTGAAATTCTAGACGAAACAGAGAGGTATTACATAAGCATCCTATGTGATTCCACTTGTCGCTAAAGAAGATACAACAGTTGGTCACGAAAGTATGTGTATGAAAGCTTTCCATCTCAACGATCTATTATTGTTCTTGTTCTAACTCTACTATAACTTGGTAAAGACTGACTGGAGAAAATCAAATTTCAAGGAACCCTCGCGCCTTTATCTTTGCTGCCGTCCGCTCATCTTTTTTCACAACATGCTATAATGCTCGGACGATGAAATATTTGGAAATTCAAGACGCCTTCGGCGTGCGTGAAGCGATCTTCGGCTTTGGACTGCGCTTCAGGCCTGTCCTCTGAGGAACTATATTCCCCACATCTTCATCCTCTTCCTTCTTCTTCTTCTCCTTAGTCTCGAAAATCGCGTCCGGCGACAGCCACGGCATCTTTTCGATATCATCATTCGTCAGCTGCTTCTCGATGTCCGAGTGCTCATTCTTCTCACGACACTGATCAAGTTCCGCGAGCAACTGCTCGTTTTGACGATTCAATTGTGCATCGATACGTTTGAGTTTGACAGAGCTGAGTTCTTTCATTTCAGAGAGCGTCGACCTGATGCTTATGTAATCTGTATTCAGAACTTTGATTAAGTAGTATTGAATTTCACTTTGGGTACGTGCGATTTTGTTAATTCGCTTACTACCTGTTTTCTTGACTTTGACTCGCTCATGAATTTGCATCTGATTGGCCTTTGCGTCCTTTGGCAGATCTTCGCTTTCGTACGTTCCATCTTTCAGCCACTCTTTGGCGACTCCTTTTTCAAAGTCGACCTCAGAGTGTATCTCAAAATACGGATTCACATCTGTTTCACGATTCACGATGACTCGCGACTCAAACCCAGCTTTCCGGACAATCACGACTTTTCCGAGAGACGTTAAGCCGTCTGATTCATCGAGTATCTCAACGCTGACTTTGATCTTCACACCATCTTTGATGAAAGTCTGGCCAGCTTGATCGACGACTTTGGGCTCTGCTGTTCCGGATGACTCTGTCGCTTCGAATGACTCTGCTGCTCTGAATGACTCTGCTACTGCGAAGTCTGCTTCATCAGTGTCTGATCGAGGTACAAGATGTATAAGTCAGGTTCTGAGATATTCATGCCGCTCATTCAACTGGTCCAAAATGTTGTTGATGTTGTTTATTTTTTCTCTCGCTATATCGTCAGCTGAATTCTTGGCTACAGATTCGCGATAATCTTTCGCCAATTCGAAGTTGACGGCGAATGTGAGGATCTGAATGAGAAAGTTCTCTAGATCTTTCTTTGAAAGCTTGTCTTTGAGATTCTGCTTCTTTATCTGCTTGTTCAATTTATTCAATTCTGATGTCGCTTCAGCGTTCTTGAGATTCTTCATGAGCTTTTTCAAATACGATGTGACTTTTTCATATATCTGCTGACGAAGATCATCTGGCTTTGGAGCTTCGCTCTGCTCAATTTCCATGCGATCAGATTCGTCATTTTGATCTTCATTCTCATGAGCGTTCTCGACAAACTCTTCGAGTTTATCGATGAAGATTTTGAATGATTCTGAAGAAGCTGTTTCGGAAGACTCTTCTGCCCGATCTTTTCCTTTGTTCACTTTGGTATGAGCAGTGTCTTGATTCAATGTCTTCTCCGGATTTACCTCGTCGAAGAATGATTTTGCCGCTTCTGCCTGTCGACGTGCTTTGTCAGCTTCAAGGCGAGCAGTGTCTGAGCTCGACGTGCTCTCTGATGTTGAAAGGCTGTGAGACGTCTTTGCTTGCTCTGTCTGTCGACGTGCTTTGTCATCTTCAAGACGAGCAGTGTCTGAGCCCGGCGTGCTCTCTGATGTTGAAAGGCTGTGAAACGTCTTTGCTTGCTCTGCCTGTTTACGCGCTTCGTCGACCACAACTCGCTTGGGATCCGGACTCAGCGTCTTCCCTTCGACTTCTACGATCGATGAAATTTTCGTTTCGAAATCGGTCATTATTCAATCGGAAGGATATTCCTTTTTTCTCTTTCTCCTTTTCAAATCAGTTCTCGTACGAAAGAGCAGTATTGCTTGTCTTTTGAGATAATAATGTTGCTCGAGTAAATGTATTCAAGGATCGAATCAATCGATTTGTTTCTGGGAATTTTGTTTGTGTAATGTTGTATTTTTTTTGGATCATTGATTTGAAAATGTGCTCTTTTATAAATCATCGATAAGTCAACTCAGACTCTCATGACCATCAGTTCTTGCATCGTTCTGTGAGCTTTTCTGGCTGCGAATAGAACCTTGCAAAAGATGCACCCTGAACATTCACAAATCGAGACCCTTCGAAATTTCATTTTTGAGGGTCCCTATCTTTTCATTTGACAACAGTTAGAAGTCTCTTTCTCAATGTTGTCAACTTTGACAACATCAATATCTTAACTTGCAAAAGAAGGCATGAACGAGCTGAAACCATTGGCATTGTTGACGGCGTTGATCGCTGAAATGTAAGTGAATAGCATGCAGATCGAGCCAGCTAATATTCTACTTAGCAATCATGTCGATAGCGCGCTTGAGGTGTTGTCGTTTGAGTTGGACGTGAGCTGGAACTCAACAAGTTTCAACGTCAGCATGCAAGCAACAACACTAGAATCTAGTTCAGAAGCTATGTCTTCGAATTCATTCATTCATCACATCGTCGTTGACATCGACGTGAAGACTGTGTTCACTCCGAATCAATTGAATGCTTCCGTCGACGATATCATCTTGTTCACCTCAGTGAATCTCAGGAATCATATAGCTCAGACCTCTTTAGACCGACCCTGTCAAGCAGACGACTTGTTAAGCGCTGTCAATTTCTTCAGATTGATGATCCCTTACTTGATAACAACGGATAATTCAGCATGATTTTACCGCTCATCACCACAGCAGAACTGTGCGCTTCGTGACAAAGACAGAGAAATCTTCAGCTTAAATTCTTCAAATCGTCACTCAGTCAACGACAGCGCTACAGCGAGCGTTGCGCAGGCAATTTCTACGAGCGCTTCGCGAACATTCGACCTGTCGTGAACTGGAAATGAATCGGCCGCTTCAGTGCTCATCGCGATTTCTTCTTTGAGTATATGATCAACGAACAACAGTACCTGGGCAATCGATATTCCAAGTCCTGGAATACGATCGTCAGGAGCTTTATTTTCTAATCGGACTGCGATGAAGAAAGTATCTAGGAGCATGATCTCTTTGCTTATTATCTACTACTATGTCATAGGAATTTTGTAATATAGATAGATCAAATTGAAGCAGAATGAGCTTCATTAATCTGTGACCGTGATTACTTTATGCATACGATGTGTTCTAACAACCGCGATCCCCCAGTATGCTATATTATTCACTCTATGCCTATCAATCGTCTACCACATCACTGAAGCATCGACAATCTTCATCGCGATTAAGAGATTAAGCTTCAGTGCTTCTGCCTTGAGCCAGACCCTTACGTTCTCATCGAGAACTCGCGAAGCATGAAGAATATCGATGAATTTGGCAATGATGACCATTTGCTGTTTGTCTGCTTCATATCGGGTTTCCTTTTCCACCTGCGCATTCCTTTCCATATTGAGAGCTGAATCAATAGATTTGAATCGTCGGACCTGAGTATTCACGTCTCCTCGAGCCTGATTGTAGGCTGCGCACAAATGTTGATACTGGGTGTAAAGGTCTCGAAGTTGCTTCCTCAGACTGTCGATCGCAATATAATACCAGCACCATTCTTGAAGATTCTGTCGCGAAGCCTCCCCATCCCAACCGTTCGAGAAAGCTTGTTCCTGGGCTGCTTCAAACGCACTCGGAGAAAACTAGGCATATTCTGTCCAGAAAGGACCTGATGGCTCACAGGAAGTTGCAGATGCTTTCTGCAACGATGCTGACGCGATGGTCAGAGAACTTCGAAGGAAGACACGATGGCAAAAGGAAGAATTGACTGAGGTCGACATATGAGAGAGTTTGATGTCAAGTAGAAGAATGTAATTTGGCTTCCATTTATTGGAAGCAGGAATCTCAAAGACAATGAAAGTGAGGTTTAGTAAGAAACGAGTAGCGAGCATTCAGAAATGATGATGTGCTACACTGTTGAGAAGGAGGGAGGCGCAGTCGAAGTCAAAACACGTATTTCAAATCAAGAAGCTCATTTTTGGCAGCATCTAGAACATGTGAACGCAGAGCGCGTTCTGATGAAGAAGGCCGTGCGCGTTTCTATTTGAGGCACTGCAAATGCTGACAGTCATCCAATCAGACAGTCCGATCTCAACTTCGAGCTTCTGCCGCTGTCAATCATCCTCGCGCAACTAGGATTCTGTTTAAGGCACAGACGCAAGTCAACTAAGCATGTAAATGCACATCATACAAGAGTGCGCTAGTGAATACGTAAAAACGACGTTGAAAGATCTATCCGTACCCCGCACTTTCGCTCATTCTTCGCTTAGTACTAGTCAGTCATGTAACCCGACCAGTCATGTAACCCGAATTTCAACATATTTCTATACATTCATATATCTAATGAGCAATTCGGCCATTACACGCTTCCAAACCTTCCGAATAGCTTCATGCTGTTTAAGCCACTTCATTCTATGAGCTTTGATAGCCTTGTGGACCTTCTTTAATTCATTGATATAGCGTTTTTCTCCACGTTCGTCGCGGGTCCGTTGCCTCAAATCTTCTACTTGTACCCTATCTTGAGTCATAGTTCGAGCATCTTTGACACAAAGTATGCCTCCTGTTTGAAGAACCTTACCAGACTGCTTTTTGCATGCATTTCGAGCATTCTGAGCCGACTGTGTTCGGCCTAGCTTATTCTTCAGTAGCTCAATCCTACGAGTCATTGCATTGATTCCTTTGATATATTTGACTAACTTCTGATGAAGCTCGGATTCATAGTCGAAGCAAAGTAAACTGACTTGTTGTCTTCTCAGCTGTTTTCTAGTAGTAGAGATAGTCATCCAGACATCGGGTGACTCCGTCGTCGTCGTGGGAGGTGTAATAGAACGAGCTGACTGAGTTTCTCGCATCTTGTTCAGAACCACATTAGGGTCGAAGGGAATTAGACCAGTTTGTTTTCAAGCCGAACGTATAGTAGTGTTCTTGAAAGCTTTACTTCTGAACTCGTGAAAAGCAGCTAGAAGTTCGATTTTGGTGAAGGTTTCGTCACCCGTTTGAACCGCTTCGTTGACGGCCTTCGAATGTCAGTGTTTCAGAGGCTGAAAAACACATACATTCAGCGGCTGAAGCAGATAAGTAGTATGCGAAGATAAGCCGAAAGGTATGATCTTGTGATTCTCACAGTAGGATAGAAATTCGCGTGTATGATGAGATCCGTAGCCATCCATTACGAGTAATCTCCATGAACCTCGTTGATATCGTTGACTGTAGTGATCAAAATGTTTAATTCACTGCAGTGATATTCAGTCATTTGAATAGTCTGTATTCGATGTAGTGAAAATCACGTCGTCATCAATATCGTTGTTGAAATGAGAGGATAATAGATTGACTCCCTGTAGAATGAGCATTGGTGATATATCTTTGCCAGTACCGTTAATACATTCAATGATCGTACAGAACTCTCTGTTATCTGAATTCGACATGTATATTCTTCTGATATGATCAGCAGTGATTATTCAATCGGACCTTGCTATGCTCATCCGATAGCCGGTTTCGTCGAAATTCCATGTATTCTTCTTCGTCATGTCATATCGCTTAACCACCTCATCATAAGCATCAAAATGACCCTTCAGAAGCTTCTCATTATGTGCATTCTTTCGTGCAGCTGTCAAAGACTTCCGTTTAGCTTTATGAAGATTCGATTGACGATCTAGCCATCGCTTGACCTATTTGAGACCTAATGACATCGATGAAGCTCAGCGAGAATTATCCTGACGCAGTAGAAGATTATCAGCTGATTCAATCAGATTCAGCCGTGCTGATAGACTCAATTCGTCCAATCTCTTTATGTATGTATGTAGAGCTAGCTCCTGATTAGGTTTTAATGCTCTGTTATGCAGTTCTCGTACTGCTGATGCTGATGAATGACCTTTCAGCCTGAATCGTAGTCTTTGCACCGAAACATCAAATTCGCGCGCAATCTCTGCTCGATTAGAATTTTCACGCGTGTTTATGATGTCAATAGCCTTCTGAATGCGATCCTCGATGATAGCGTAAGTAGCAGCCATGTGGTTGAATTTTGGTGAATTTTTGAAGGTGATAGGTCGAAAATTCGAAAATTCGAGTTACATGGCTGACTAGTACTAAGCGAAGAATGAGCGAAAGTGCGAAGTACGGATATGCTTCCCAATTGTGAAATCTAATCCAGGATCTCAACTTCAACCACTAATCATGCATTCTGACGATGATCCTCGTTTTTGCTTCTCGTCGCTTCATTCAGGATTTTCAGAATGTGATGCCTCTGCTTCAACAACTTCTTGCCGAAGACTTCGCAGAGATCTGACCTCACTTTACCGCATTATCCCCTGAAGTGTGATCGAAGAATCTTGAGCATTGTCATATAGTGCGACGTCAAATATACGAGTAGCACTAGTCTTGAACAGCAATATGTGTTTCATATGGTACGAGACATGAAGAAGGCAGCCCACATTTTGTTAGTCGGGCATAGGTCGAATTGAATGAGAATCGAGATAGAGCTATTTCACAGGGAACTTTCAGAATTCAGGTGAGACGATTGCAATCTGAGTCTTTATGACAGATAGATGTTTGATCTGCACATCATCTAAGATGAAAGTCGAGACGAGAAATACATTCGTTCAGCTGATGATCTCGGCAGAACTGAAGGCTTGGAAACAGAGAAAATGCGCCGCTGATAATCAATGAAACCACCGCCATCTCCAAGCTTGGGCTTCGTCAGATGTTCGCCGTTGATTCCTTCAGTGTTCCTCTGATTTCTTGCCCCGCCATTCGCAGGCTCAAAGTCCGCCGGACCTTTATACCTTGAGATGAGATAATGCTTCTTCTAGAACCATAGAATTAAACAGTGCGCGGACCTTTGCGATTGAGCGATTTACCATTTCTTGTTCCGACGGCGATCACTCGAGTTGATCAGTCGATTTGTAGATTTGAAATCTTTCATTGCGGTCCATGACGAAGTAGATCTTTGCGTCCGCTATCTGTGCCAACTCGTTCATCTTTTTGAAGAGACTTTTTGTTCGCTTTCTGGCTTTCTCTCGATCAATGTGTCGCTGAATTCTAACTTTTGCCATGAAGATATAGGAAGATGCTTTGGCCGTTCTTTTTTGAAGCCACAATGGCAATATATATCCTTGGGAAATAAACGGATTCTCGAAAGCAGTGAATGAATGCCGCCTTTTTTCTGGATGCCTCTAATTGCAGAACAATGTCGCAATCCTTATCGAAAAGCTCAGCCATCAGGATCGCGGAACAAAAATGAATGTCATGCGGTTCACTTCCGGATGCTTAAAGAAAGCTGTGCCTGAGAAAGAACTCTTTTATCACGTTTCAGCTAATGTTTCATCTACGGATAGCTATATAGTTCGCTTACTGCTGGACTATGATCAGTTCTGGCAATTTAGAGTTGAGATGAGATCTAGATCTGATAGTGAACAACGAAGACTAGCTCAATGAAATCGCGACTCAACGCTCTTGATCTACTATGTATCTCGTAACGAAGATCAGATACTTCAGTCAGATCGAGTCTCCCTTCAGCGCTGAACTCGCTCGTTTCTACGAAATGAGATAAAGATGAAAGCTATTAGAAAACGATATCCTCAACATTTTCATCATCAAAATCAATATTCCAATAGCTTAGTAAAGTAGACTCTGCGTCTGCTCGCTTTTGAGATCTTTCCTTCAACGCATCGTCCAATTTCACATGCAAATCAGCTACTGTCTCGTGAAATTTCATATCAGCTGCTCGAGTATCTTTGTGATAAGCCAGCTCTTGCAGTAAATAGTCATTCGTTCTTGTAAGTTCTATCACGCGCTTCGCTGAAGAAGCAGAGCGATTTTGCTTCGATATCTGAAGCCGATGAGATAGCTGCTCGTAAGTGAATGTGATTCCTCCATTCCTTGCGATCTGGTCGTTCAGAGCAGCAACATCACCCGCCTTGCCGGAAATTGGCCGTCGACGAAATGCAGAATGTATTGATGACAGTCGCCGCTTTACTCGAGAATCTTGAAAGATGACATGCCGATTGTTCCTGATTGTTCCGATTCTCAGGAACGTAGTCTTTGACGTTGCGGCCTTTGAGACTTCGCCGTGAATTACTTCTCGCCGCTGTTCTTCTACCATCGGCGACGACCGACTTTGTGCCTCACTTTCGATTCGTGTGTTGCCTGTTGTGACATCATAATCGAATATGTCTGATCTAAACACAATGTCTGACGAGGAATCAGCAGCGGACTGAAAATGGTGACTTGAAAGCTCATTCATAGCTGCTTAAAGAAACACTTTTCCGCGAACCTTCCTGAATATAATAATCGGGCATCCTTCTGAACCCTGTAGGGGAGAAGCCTCTTTTTTGATGTCCCACAGGAAGTCTTTTCTGAATGTTCATGAAAATCCTACATAAGCTTCAGAACCGGATACAATAGAAGCCGAACTTGGATGTGGTCGAATATTGCCACGATAAAAACCCTCCTCGAGTCAAATTCTTTTAATCTATTGATTTTGCGAAGTGTCATACGTTCACATCCCACCTGATAAATCAACATGATATTTATCAGCGTCTTGAAGGCTTGTTTCGCCTCCCTATTCTGTTACTATCTAGCCAGTGCATCCGTCGATGCTGTATCGACACTCCAAAGTGCTCATAAGCCTGCTGCTCTCCAGATGAGAGACAATCAAGCACCTGATGTTGATGTAAGTATATATGAACTAGCGTCCAAACCCGCTTTTTTTGACCATGATGCAGACAATCAATCAAGGCTCTTTGACCTACACTCGTTCGACGCTTACCTTGACTGTTTTCACGAAACTCGACTGCAAAGACGATCAGCTCGATGAAACTCTTCTTTATTCGCAGAATGTGAGGTTCGAGAAAGATAGCAATTGGGACAATGTAGAGAGTTTCAAATCCATTCAGATGTCTCGTCCATTAGAGAAACAAGAACAGCTGAATTTGAGCCACTTAGGCCAAGATGACGATCAAATCCAGGCTTGAAGCTGCGAAGAGTACATGATGAACTATCGAGTGAAAACAGCTGCTGACTGTCATAACAATTCTAACGAAGAAGAAGCTGACTGTATCCGCTTGTGACATTATTAGGCGAATGCGAGGTATGAGCAGCAAGCCAGCAGAATACTAGTATCGAGAAAGCTTCAACTTTGTTTGTGTGTCTTGTGCTCCGAGCGAATAGCGCGCCTAGAGTCAAATGTCTCGCTAAAAGACTGTCTTTTTGTAATGATGTATGATAGCAAGCTGAAATGAACATGCACTGATTCTTGATTTTGCGTTGTGTTTAGCTAGATAGAATTCTGTTCCTTCGATCATTATCAATCTGATCTAGCTTCTAGAAGAGCTCTATGTGAAGAACTCTATGAAAATGTCGAATTGATACTATAAAATTATGCTAAACACACTGCGTTTCCATAAAGACTGTATATTGCCTTTGTGCAGAGTATATAGCCGTCATTACTTATTATAAGCCTAGGGAATGAGAGCAATTTACCCAATAGACTTGAGCTAGTAGGCAGCGATACCTATATCTACAAGTAGATGCTAGAGTCAGAAATGAATGTCAGAGTCAGAAGTGAATGCCAGAGTCAGAAGTGAATGCCGAGTAAGAGCAAGAATGAAAAGTCGAATCACCGATGAAGACAAATAAGAAACGGATCGGTCCGGACTGCTGTATTGTCGAAGAGAGACGCAATTAGATTTAAAGCTGCATTGACCTACTTCGCAAGTTGCTTCTTCAAGTTCGACATGACGGGATTCACCAGCACGTCGCAACCACATCCATCATACCCAGATCGCCCGTTGCGCCCGAACCTTGAGTCCAACGCAAGTGAAGAACCGAGACCCACGACAGAACACGGAAAGTCGGACCGATCCCGAAGAAAATGACTGACCACTCAAGATGAGAAAATTCAAAAGAAAAAGCTCCGCAGCCAAAATTGGGCGAAGCGCCGCGAATGGCTCAACGAATTATCCGCCTTGAACCCGCAACTCTCGAAAGCACTAGACATGAAAGAATGCATGCTGAAGGTGCAGAGAATGATCTTGAGAAAGCTCGCTGCCGAAGAGAATCATCTGAAGAAACTAGCAGAGATCTCAAACCGGTCAATCGCGAACTTTGACGATCGAGTTAGAGAGATAGAAGAGATGATACGATCGATGCAGTATTGAGACGTCGATTGAGCTTCGAACTTGCGAATGAATGATGAAAAATGAGGAGACTAGAAGTTTAGCTATGACGATAAACTTCCCGAATGAATGAGTGATTCAAATCTTTGGGCAAGACGTTGCGAGAACGTTGAAACTGCGTAGTCTCACCTCAGACGCTCCGTCCAAGTCTGATACTTAGAGCGATGAGTTCGAAGCAGTCGCCGTACTTACCCTCTTATGAGTGCTCAGAGCAAGTAGAGCAAGTGAATATATCCGCCGTTATCGCCCCCTGCTGCTGACGAAGGCAGAGAAGAGAGAATCTGATGTACGACCGTATTCCGAAGAAAGTAGTCGCGATATTTGAAGGCCGCGATGGAAAACGGTTTTCATCTGACAGTGACCAATGATGTTTATGTCCTACTCGATGTGTTTTTTCCTTGCGGAATTGACCTTGTACGTTTGTACGCCTCTTATACACGACGCGCAATGAAGTGAGGATGTAAATGTGAGTCAATGATGTTTCTTGTTTAACCTATTGATCGAAGAAGAGGCTGATTTTAATGGCCTCTCAAAGATAGCGATCGTTTATCTAGCTGTTGTTGCGATCGCCGAGAGCGCTTTCCTGGTTTGCGCGTTTTGAATTTATCATTACATTGATTTGAACAGTATTTCTTGAAACGAGATGATCCTGATATGACGACTGTGTGGAATCTACTCTAGCTCTGTATGCCATCAATTCACCAACGGCCTTGTGCCTTTCAGAGTGATTCCCTTTCATATGAAGACTCTCCTGTGATGTTTCTTTCGCACGTGATGCAGTTGAGATATATCATTGGTGACAACTCTCTTCAGCATATGTTGTTGATGAGATAAGACGTCAATGCGAACGTCCATTGCAGAAATCTGTAGCTCGTCGTCGATGTAGATTTCTGACTCCCGAATTAAGAATACAGTGTAAGTTCCGTCGATCATCACGACTTGATAACACTCCTGTGGAGTTAACATGCGCAGCTCGATATCGAAAAGCCTTATCTTTTCTCTTATTTTCTTCTTCGCTACTCTCTCGACCTCGGATGAATCGAATGAATCGATCATAAGAAATGACGCATCTTTCCAGAAGTCTTCTTCACGAAATTTAAAGTTGATGCGAATCTTTGTGTTATCTGATCTCTTCTCAAGTTGAGTCTCAGGCTTCCGTGCTTTTTTCGTCGAGGGCAGATTTGCTGAAGTCTCGCCTCGATTTACGTCTTGTTCTGTTTGCTGATTCATTTTCTCTTGATCAAGTTCTTCTTCCTCGAGTAATTCTTCTTGTTCGAGTCTTTGCTGATCCTGTAGTCTTTGTTGATCCTCTAGACTTTGATACTCTAGTCTTTCTCGCCTCTCTTGCTTCTGTCTTTCCCGCTCTTCTTGCTTCTGTCTTTCCCGCTCTTCTTGCTCCTGTCTTTCCCGCTCTTCTTGCTTCTGTCTTTCCCGCTCTTCTTGCTTCTGTCTTTCCCGCTCTTCTTGCTTCTGTCTTTTTCGCTCTTCTTGCTTCTGTCTTTTCCGCTCTTCTTGCTCCTGTCTTTTCCGCTCTTCTTGCTCCTGTCTTTTCCGCTCCTCTTGCTCCTGTCTTTCCCGCTGCTCTTGCTTCTGTCTTTCTCGCTTCTCTTGCTTCTGTCTTTCTCGCTCCTCTTGCTCCTGTCTTTCCCGCTCTTCTTTCTTCAGTCTCTCTTTCTTTAATCTTTCCTGCTCTATCATTTTTTGCTTCTCTCGTAGTCTTTCTCGCTCTAACCTCTCCTTATCCGACCTCTCTTGTTCTTGCCTCTCTTGCTCTTGCCTCTCTTGCTCTAGTCTTTTAAGTATCTTCTGTTTTTGTCTTTCCTGCTTCTGCTTCTGCTCCAGCCTCTCCTGCTCTTGCTCTTGTCTTTTCAGCTTCTGCCTCTCCTGCTCTTGCTCCTGCCTTTTCAGCTTCAGCCTTTCCAGCTTCAGTCTTTCCAGCTTCAGCCTCTCCAGCTTCAGCCTCTCCAGGTTCTGCCTCTGCTGCTCTTGCTCCTGCCTCTTCAGATCCTGCCTCTCCTGCTCTTGCTTCTGCCTTTCCAGCTTCTGCCTTTCCAGCTTCAGCCTCTCCAGCTTCAGCCTCTCCAGCTTCAGCCTCTGCTGCTCTTGCTTCAGCCTCTTCAGCCTCTCTTGCTTCTGTCTCTGCTGCTCTTGCCTCTTCAGCTTCTGCCTCTGCTGCTCTTGCCTCTTCAGCTCCTGCCTCTGCTGCTCTTGCTTCCGCCTCTCCTGCGATATGTGTGTGTCTTGCGATCTGTTCATATCCTCGTCTGTGCGATCAGAAACTCGAGAAATCGAATCCAAGATCAAGAGTATTGACCTCCCAAAGAATGCAAAGTAGACGGACTTCCGAACGAAAAAGAATGTAATCCCCTCGCTCTGTTCCTCCTCCTCGTTGTGTAGATGATTTACGAACAGAAACTCGTCATTCTCTACATAATCCTCTACGCGTGATAGCTCACACCTTCGTTTCTTTATCTCATCGACACCATCCGTGACTAGCAGAGGCTTCGATCTTTCGGATCTCGCTCTCGCAATCGTCGACTTTGAACATTGCTTTAGAGCGATAATCTCGAGGAACTCGAAACCTAACCGATCAGCCAGGTCAGCAAAGTCGCGCAGCATCGTTTCATCTGTGTTGATCATCAGCCTCGCCAGGAGCTCTTTCCCTTTGAGCTCTCTAGGCATTTGAAGATAGTGGCGCATGGCATAGGCATGCAACTGTCGATAGCCCAGGTTCACTCGATTCGTCAAGCTTGCCGAGCTACACGTAAAGCTGAATTCCGTGACCTGAATGACAGCCCGATCTGCTCTTTGATTTGCGTCGCAAAACGCCTTTTCCAGCGCGATGAACACGATGTCCCGAGAAGATAGACTTACCAATCGTTTCACGCAATTGACGCACGCTTCCAGGTATTTGACGTCCTCGAAGAAAGTAAACAGAGAATGAATCAAACCGTCGACGACTTGCAGTCTGCCCCATATTGTCACACGCTCTTGCTCGCTAAAAGCGCCGAATATTTCCTCTTCTAGCACTTGACCCCGTAAAACTTTGGCATTCAGCGTCGATAGTCGTGATGCTTTCAGCTTCAGAGCTTTCACTGTGACTTGATTCACCTTTTGCATCGCGTTCTTGTCTCGCTGAAGTAGCGTCTCTCAGACCTCCTTGATGTGATTGAGGTAGCGCAGACTTTCCTATCGAAGAATAAGCAAATCAGAGCACTCGTCGAGTAATCTGCTCATCTCGTCACATTTAATGATCATAATTGTGTGTAGTGTGCTATTCCTCCAACCCCCCCAAAGACCAGTGATATTCAACAGAGCATCGCAAGCCGCGATCAGCTCATCATGTCGAAAAAGCTGCCTCAGACATCGCTTCCCGTGCGCAGTCAGACGATTTCACCATCGTCGTTCGAAGCTAAGATTGCGTTCAAAGTGATACTGACGTATCTTGCGGTAGATCTCGCCGTCGGCTGACTTCCCTTCGTTCGAATACTCCTCGATCAGATATGTTTTCAGCTCACGGTCGATGTCTGTAAAAGATAGAGGTCAGAAGCGTTGATTTTGAGGAGAGTTCTATCGTACCTGCGAGATAAAGATCCACTGTTCACCATTTATCTGCTGGAGAAAGAACTTCTTTTCCTGCCTGAATTCTGTGCCGTCCGTGCAGACATTTCAGCTGATAGCCGGCCGGAAAAACTAGCTTCGAATATTCGCTCTCTGATTTAGTCAGCAATGCTCCCGCTGAGATTTCTGAAACCAGTATAGCAGCATCGAGATGTTGCTGATCAACAACAGCACAGATGTGATTACGTATGTCAAGCCGACGACATTCTTTTCGAAATATCGATTTCAATCTCTCTACGTTCGTGTTATCGAGCTTCCCTGACTCGTTTCATCGAAAATGCAGTCACTTGAGCCTGACGCGAGCCGTTTCTTTGTACTTGAGCTCTTTTTCCGCTTCGAGTCTTGACTCTTCGTCGTGCGCTTGAGCTCGCCACATTTCAAGAAGATTTACTTGATGAAGAATGGAAAAGAGACAGGTACATTAGAGTGTCTTGCGACCTGACAATGCTTGTACTTTGTATTGCGCGCCGTTTCTGGCAGACTTCAAAAAGTGCTGCCATCCCCCTCCCAGAAACTGTTTCTCTTCAATAATTTTCTGACCATTGCCAGTCTACTCATACATCGCATTGTTTTCGGCGTTTCATCCTCTTCTCGACTGTATTTTCTACTCAACAATCACATCAAATTTCCAAACATTTCCTCATTCCCCACGAATATTCAGCATGAGTTCCCAACTCTTCAAGCGCGACACTCTGTTCAACATGAGGAATCTGAGAGAAGCCGAGCAGTCTACTTTGACTACAGAGCTTCGTGACAATGTCACAGAATCGGAACGACATTTCCAGGATCACTCGGTCTCTAAAAACAAAGGTCCAAAAAGAAAAAGATCCCTCTCTCCGCAGAGAAATGAAGTAGATACAAGGCTTGAGATTCGCGAATATAAGGAAATGAAAAACGAATCTTCGTGGAAAAGCTACAGGAAGGTCTTCCAGCTCAAGCTTGATCGTTTCATTACTGTTGCCGTTCGAAGAGAATTCCTTCGCAAACGTGTCGTCGTGAAAAGCTTTTCGGGGCCAGACTCTCACGAGAAGCTTCACATGTTACATCACATTCGGCACGACAACTTCGTTGCCGTTCTAGAATCTTTTAGTTTCGAGGAATTCTTCTATGTCATTCTCGAGCGTATGAACATCTCTCTTGTTCAGATCGTTGCTTCTTCTTCCTATCTCGACGAGCAAGAATTGGCAGCCATACTCGAACAGATAGCCCTGGCGAACGGAATGTCACGAAGAATGTGCTAATCGCAATAGATACTTGAGGGTCTTGCCTATCTTACCTTCCAGAGAATGAAGCACGAGTCTCTCAGTTGCTCGAACATTCTTTTAAGCGTCGAAGAAGACGTCAAAATCAGTCGATCTCAATCTCAGTTCACAGAAGACTTCGTTAACGTTACATGATAGCGAATCAAGAATGCTGTCGCCAGGTCGCTTCGTCAGACGGGACCAGTATCAGAGATGTGAGAGCGCTCAGTAGAATCATGATGGAACTCATGCAGAAATGCATCAAAGACGACGAAGCTATCGATGTCGAGAATTTGAATCGTTGACCTTTCGACTTCGACGTCGTCGGATTTCTGTCGACGACGACGTCTGCTTCTTCGATAAACGAGCTAATGAAGATGAGCTGGAACCTAGCCGCTTCAATCAGAATCTAACATTTTCAGCATCGACTGCTTCAGTGTGATTGACGGAAGGATTGACTCGAGTGGATGGTGAACTGAGCTGAAGTCTTCGCGTGAAGACTTCACAAGCCAGTATAGAAGATTCTTTCTAGAGTTTCGCAAATATCTTCGCATGCCAACCTAAAATTATAAAATCTCAGTTTCTGAACTTTTTGCGCCGGTTTAGTGTCAGTTGAAATTCAATTCGTTTCTCGAAACGAATTCTAAATATAGCGCATCATCGAAAATGGTGACAATTTGGCCCTGCTCTTATGGGCCACCATTTTCTGCTCCTTTCCTAATACTCTTGATGTCCTCCCTTCTTCTCAACTTTTGCTACGTTTGTTCTCACGATCAGTCCTATTCAATCTCAGTTTCACGTATTAAAAGGGTCTTGACGTCCCGATACATTGCTTTATTTTCTCCGAGTCTTTCTTCTTATCACTTCTTTGATCCGCTTCGATTTTCCATCTCTCCTCTGTAATACTGCTTCGACTTCGTATCCTCATGAATGTCACCCAGATATACGCTACTGCCGCGAACGACTTCTTCTTTGTCTTCATTATTGTTAACCTTCTTCCCCATACAGTGCGATTCCGGGAAAAGATCTCTCTTCTTACGTCCAAGCACCTTACTTACCCGTACTTTCTGAATCGCCATCGACTTTTGAGTCCGTGGAGTCGAACCGACGTCCTGATTCAGCTGATCTACATCACAATCAATGTCTTCTGTCTTAGCTTTCGAGTTTTCACGATCTCTAAAGCTGATCTCCAAGCCGGGAATCTATCGCTCGTCAACATGATTTCGCTCTTTGCAGGCACTCATCTTAGTTTTCTGACTGACCTCCTCGATTTTCCTTTGAATTCTTACCGACGCGTTCACCGTTCGACGGAATTGATGACGTTCGCGCTCATTCTCTTTCACGTACTCGTCGTCGTGACCAACCGAACCACTTTCTCGTTGAAAGTACCAGAGCATCTATTTGAACTGATAGTTAGTCTTTGTTGCTGCTTCCATCGTCGTCCCTAACTAATCATACTCAGGCCGGATCATCGCTGTGTGTTCTTCTACTACTCTCGCATCCTCTCTTGCGTCGATCGTTCTACGAAATCTTTCTTCGTACGCACCAAGCGTTGACCGCGCTTTCTGCCTGTTCCACCTGGCGTCATCTGCCCTCCAAGTCGCTTTTCCCTCGCATGTACATCTATATCTCTGCTGCGCTGTTCCTTTCCACATCTGTTGTCCAATGCGCCAGTGTACTGTGGCGAAGCGGGACGTTCCGCCACGATCGCGCCCGAGCCCTCATTAGCCACGCCTATGACACTGTCAAGATTAGCATCAATCTTTCTCGATCACTGAAGGTCAAAGCTGGGCAATACATCAATCTATGAATTCCTTCCGTCAGCTTCTGATCTTCCGTGCAGAGCCATTCTTTCGTGATGACCTCTTGAGCACACGAGAAGCAGAATAGACTGAATCTTTTCGTCGAATCTCGTAAAGGACTGACACGGGAACTTCTGTATCGCGCCGAGACCGACGAGAACGGGGGCGCGACTGATTCTCGTTTGATACTATTCAGTGAGCCTCATGAAATCAGTGCCCCTGTGAACGAGTATGAAAGCGTTCTTCTGATAGCCGCTGGGTTCGGGATGACTGCACACTTGCCGTATCTGAAACAGCTGATTCATGATTATAAGGCTCGCAAGGCTAGTACTCTTCGAATCCGTGTGATTTGGCAAGTACAACACATCGATAAGCATGAAGCGAGATTGAGAATTCACTGATGAGAAACTTACAAGGGCAGAGACTGCTCTCGCAGTGGAGCCGCTGCTTAATAATGCCTTGGAAGGCGACAATCTGAATAAGGTGACGTTCATCGATGCTTTCGTTTGCTCCACTGACACGCAGAGTAGATTCTCTTCATCTCAATCTTTTCGACCTATTTGAAAAAGAACAAAGTGTCTTTTGATCGACGTGAGACTGTTTACCGAGAATTCGCAGATTTGCAGGAGATTTTACAAACAGAGGTGAACATGAGGCATTCAGAGGATATCGAGGCCGCGCAAGAGGACGCTGAGGGTGCGCAAGAATTCAGCGAGAAGATGCAGAGTGAAAAGAAAAAGATGCTGGTGATGAGTAAGTACTATTCGCTCTTTGTGTATCAAGACTAACCGTGATTTAGTATCCGGAACCGATAAGCAGCGAGATGATCTACGAAGCCTTGTACGTGACTATTTGAATGACCGAGTAAAATTGCTGAAATTGAAATATCAGTCTTCGAAGCGATAGAATGTTGCGTACTATTTATCAAGATGGCAGAATTGAGTAGCAAGGGCTTGAGTTTTCGTTATTGCTCATGATGTAATATTTACAATAGAATCAAAGAAAATCGATCACATGTATTCGAAGATGAAATACGTATTGATTCAAAAATCATTCCTGTACGACCTTCATTAAATGTACAAGAGGGAGAAAAGATAGAAGTGTCTAATACATTGATCTTAAGCCATGTAGTGTGTTTCTACAAGTGTCTTGATACATATGATGTCTCAAGATGTATAATATCTTCCTACATGTTCCTTAATACATATAGTGTCTCATGACATATGTCTCAAGACGTATAATGTCTTTCTACATGTGCCTTAATACATATAGTGTCTCGTGACATATGTCTCAAGACGTATGATGTCTTATGACAAGTGTCTCCAGGCATATAGTGGCTCAAGACACACAGCGATTCAAGACATAGTGTCCCAAGACATATAGTGTCTTACGAAAAGTGTCTTACGGCATGTTTGCTTTCTTCAAGGATGAGTAAGCAATTCTAGTAAGTACTCGAAGAGTGCTCCCTTGGCGAGTACTTCTCTGATGAGCATTTTCCTCCATTTTTGAAATCTACTCTTGAAGAAATAAAAGAGAGTACTCGCCAAGAGAGCACTCTTCGAGTGCAGTTATGAGCCAACTTTGAATGCTAGTGCCTCGCTTTTTGAAGGCAGAGACGCAGCCCTATACGTGACTTTAAGGTTTTGGGAACCGTCAAAAACAGCGGCAGAAACCGTCATTACTGCGTACTTACTAGAATTGCTTACTCACGAGAAGTCTCTACACACTTTGTGCTAGCCCCCCAAGCCTCTTTAATCCAAAAGATGATTTAAACTTCTATTAAGCTCTATATTACAGTAGATGAGTAGACCAATCTTGCAATATTGATGTTACGCTTGTGATGTTCAGCAATAGATACATTGAAAGTCTCGATGATGCAAATCGATTGTAAGTTCTGCAAAAGCAAACGTCAAAGGCTAAAATAGATACGATCATTGTACATTTAATGATCTTAGTAGCTTGCACATTTACTGCCAACCCACTTCTAATTATCCGCTTTGATTTTCTTGTTCCTTCTCGCCTGTCTTACTTCTCTTTACACCCTGTCGTACTCGTCGTCGTCGTCAGTTTCATTCTCGTCTTCATCCTCGTCTTCATTCTCATTCTCATCCTTATTCTCATTCTCATTCTCGTCGTCATTATTGTTGTCGTCATCGTTCTCGTACACATACACATACTTCTCATCCTCATCGTCGTCGTCGTTCTCATCCTCATTCTCATGCTTGTTCGTATTCTCATCTCTTTCATGCTCATCCTTGATCTCGACCTTTAGAAGCTGATGTATTTGTGCCTGCAATATCTTCTCGATGACTTCGCAGTAGACTGACGGCGCTCGATTCTTGGTCATCGCTAATGTCATCTCTAATCAATCAACTTGATTAAATATTGACTCTAACATCCTTTTAAGTTTCGTCGATGAGACATTCAAAGATGAAGTCGGCGAAGAATGGCATAGGCTAGAAGATGAAGAGGCGTTGAAGAAGTGATGATATGAGTCGAAGTTTCTTTCCCTTCGCTTGATTTCATATTTCGTCGTGAGCATTATGTTGCCATCTGTTTCAAACGCGGAAAATGACCGCTTGTTTGTCTTGTAAAGCGTAGGATAAGAAGTGAGCGAATAAGCTTTCATGAACTGATCTTTATCATTGAGACCTTGTTGAAGGGGAAAAGGTGAAGTATGAAAGGATTCATATGACAGAGCATTCGCGCGATCGATGTTCAGCTGATTCATTGATGCTGTAAGTCAATTTTCTGAGACTTTCTGCGATACAGAGTTAACGAGAAAGAAATTGAATGATTTTGCTGTATCTTTGATTCTCTGTTGTACCTTTATGATTCTTTATCTTCTTCAAATATGACGGCTTCTTTCTTTTCAAAATGAGGCATCCCACTCCAGATATGGCGGCCCTCTCTTCCAAATATGTTCCCGTCCCCCTCAAATTATGACAGATCTCTTCAGATATGGCTTGTTGCGCTGACTTTAAAGTCGTCGGCTTCGTGACTTGATATGTGTCTCAGCAGAATACTTTCAGCTATTTCACAGTATTCGCAGTGAAAAAGCTGATCACACATCAAAGTCAAATATTCGTAGACTTATCAGCATCTAAAGAATTGTTTTGTAATATTTGTGCTCTGCCGGCCTTTGTCAGCGAGAAGGAGAAGAAGCGGATCAATTCTCCTTATCGGACTTGATGCGATTGACGATGTTTGACATTCTCCCGAACCTACTCTCGTAAGTCAAAGCTCTAGTGATATCTTCATCGTAGTCACATGTTATCTACATAAACATGTAGAATCTCACTGACAAACTTTCAGCTTATTTGTCATCATTCTTCTCTCAATCTTCACCTTCTACAAAGCGCTTCGTACTTTCGATTCGGCTCAGCTAACATCATGACTCATGTACTGAGTCGTCATCTCCTGCTTCAACCTTATTGAATTCTGAACATGGTTCATTTTTTCCTGGTAATCACCCTTCGCCCACCTTCTTCCCCAATCTCAATCTCAACCCCAAACTTTATCAAACCCCCTCTAACCTTGCATCTCTACCCAGATTTCCCTTCTACGCCTACCTTCGTCTCTTTCTGCTCTCCTACCTCGTCTTACCTCAAGCCCAAGGCGCTCGCCTTCTCTATCAATTCTATATACAATTCTTCATCGCTCAGCACGAAGTCGACATTGACATCTTCATCTCTCACGCTCGCAATCGTGTCAGAGCAATCGATCTGCATTATCTCAAGCGGATCATGAACTTTTTGAAAGAAAATCTTCTGGAGCTACAGCCGATAGCGCAGACTTTCCCTTCAACAAGCGGAGATAGATCTGAAAGTGAATAGTTTCTTTGCTGTCAAAGATTATGTAATACATCTTGTAAATTCAGTTCGAAATTGAATACGAAGTGATATTAAATTTAGAACATAACACATCATTCATATACTTGATGAATCTCATCAACTTGTCTGTGATTTTAAATCAATTAGAAAGCGAGACAAACAGTAACGAGTCATGAGCTGTATTCTACAACTTTCCGCTCTCAATTATAATGTTCGCCTATCTAGCACTTGATTTCCATTGCAATGTAACGTTATTCCTCTCACAGCATGCTCGAAACATATCGTCTATTGTGAACAGACGAGGCGCGATGCTGCCGCAATGCCTGCTGACTTTCAAACGTGCGATCACAGTTATCGTACTCGTATGATGAAGAGTGAGCGAAAGAGTTGAGGTGCTGATCCAGAGTCTGTTGACTTTCAAACTCGCGATCGCAGTCGTCGCACTCATACGATGAAGAGTGAGCGGAAGAGTTGAGATGCTGATTCAGAGCCTGTTGACTTTCAAACTCGCGATCGCAGTCGTCGCACTCACACGATGAAGAGTGAGCGAAAGAGTTGAGATGCTGATCAAGAGCCTGTTGACTTTCAAACTCGCGATCGCAGTCGTCGCACTCACACGATGAAGAGTGAGCGAGAGAGTTGAGGTGCTGATTCAGAGCCTGTTGACTTCCAAACTCGCGATCGCAGTCGTCGCACTCATACGATGAAGAGTGAGCGAGAGAGTTGAGATGCTGATTCAGAGTCTGTTGACTTCCAAACTCGCGATCGCAGTCGTCGCACTCAAACACTGAAATGTGAAGAGAAGAGTTGAAATGTTGTTCAAGAGTCTCTTGACTATCGAAAGAACGATCACAATCATCGCAGTCGTACGATAAAGCGTGAACGAGAGAACTGAGATGTTGATTCAAGGTCAGTTGGCTACCGAACTCGCGGTCGCAGCTATCGCATTCATAAGAAGCAGCGTGAGCAGGAGAGTCGAGATGCTGCAGCAGAGATATTGGTGTGTTGAAACGTCTGTCACAAGCAGCGCAATAATGAGACATGTTCAAAAATCTAGTCAGTCTTTAAGATATACTAGATTGAAGATCAACGAGAGGAACAGCATCGACATCGAGGAGCAGATTTATATTTACCCCGTCTTGTACGAATGATTCCTGCACAAAACACGTGTACTAATTATGCAAATGTTATACAACTTGTAGTTTATGCAATTTCATGAACAGAACCACGACTAACAAGGCTGATCGATCACTTCTCTCATCATTCTCTTTCAACGTTAGCAAAACACTGGTCTTAGAAGAGTTTATTTCGCTAACAAAACACTGTCAACTACGATACTATTTTCGATCACTGTCTCTCGTCCGCTTCATCGTAAGGCTTGCAGCTATTTCTTTCCCCAGATGTTATTAGCATCTTCACGATATGTCTGATCGTAACGCGTAAGTGCGAAGTCTCTTGATTAGATCTTCAGACGAATACAATTTGAGTAATCAGGCATATCTAGCAAGAAGTCTTGTTTCGATTTTGTACGCGGCGAATGTACACGCGGCAATAGATGCAAATACAGTCATGAATCGATCTTCAGAGCATCGCCGAAACTCTGCTCGTTCTACCTGACATCTAATGAGTGCTATAGAGGGAAGCAATGTAAATTCTTGCATGAACTGAGCATGGGAAAAAATGATATCAATGCACTATCACAGACTATTTCTAGACCTCGGGAACGGTCCGAAATCGAGTCTAGCTTTCGCGAATGAACTTATCTCATATCAAAACGCAATATCTATTCGCGATTCCTAGTCGTAGATACTGAGAGATTCTTCAAAATGGGATGGAATCTCATGAACCAAGAAAATATCGAAACGCGTCAGCAAATCATCACGAAGCTGGCAACGAAAGAGAGAATTGCGATGATCAAGGCCCTGATAGATCTGGCGGTTGATTGCTCAATAGAAGAGATGACGATTCGTATTTTCAAAGAGAGAACTCTTTCATTCTTTCAAACCATTTCCCACTCGGATGTTCTTTCATCTCTGATTTTGGAGACTTCACTCGACATCATCTGCACATTTCTCTTTGGCTCGAATGGCCGTCGTGCAATCGATCTTTTCAAAGTCACAGCAGTTGCTCTCACTGCTCTTGCTTTAGTAGAATTTCTCAAAGATGATGAGTTGTCTCCAATTGCGTTGACGGCGAGTTTGATCGTGCTGCAGCGAATCGTGAACTTGAATCAAAGCGCTCAGATCATCGCGAATTTCACGCCGATTGCGGACACTATCTCGATCTGTATTCCGGAACAATTGCCTCTGTATGTCGTGCGACGAAGCCTTGCCAGAATTCGACATCGTCTTGATCTTGATACTTCGATGGCATCGTCCGAAAATCGATCAAACAAGCTACAGAATCATCGAGCTGTCTTCGAGTTGAGTCAGAATCTGCCCGGCATGTTATCCGAACAGGGCTCACGACATGATAACGATCATGAGAACATTCGCGACATTAAGATCCTGCCAACCGCTGAGGAGATTCAGTCCCATCGGCTAGAGTATCTACCTTCAAATGATCCCATCAGAAACCATCTTCCCGGTCTGAAAGATTTACTCGACAGGCAATTTCGGCTTCTCCGAGAAGATACAATTGACCAACTCAGAGATGCGATTCATTTAGAACTTGAGAGACTCAATCATCTCTCAACTGTTCAGTCAAAACCAAACAATGACGCCCGAAACATCACTTATCATAAAGTTCATCTGCTTCGATTGACATTCGACAGAAGAAAAGATCTTCAGATTGTAGCAGAGTTCGAACAGCCTTCTGCACTTCGTAAAAAGGGTGCTGCACAGCGAGAGAAATGGTGGAAAAGCAGCAAACAGCTACAAATTGATGCGTTGCTCTGCCTTGTCTCTTCTACAGGTAACACCATCTTCTTCTCTGTATGCGACTCAGTTTCAACGCCTTCGCCCAAGAAGCGAAATAATACAGAAGAAGAACTTGCAACTTCTTCGATCGATCTCAATACAGATTCTGGAAGAGCGATCGAACATTCAAGTCTTTTTAAGCACGCAGATCGAGCAACTGTGATGCTTAGCATGCTGAAAGACAATATGAAAGACGTCATCTGAATCAACAATCATCTTGAAAAGGCTGACAATCTAAGACAATCTCTTGTTGAGTTTCTCGGAATTCTGTTGCCTTCTTTTCGATCAACGCTGCAGGCGCTTCAGCAGATGAGTTGCACTCTCGATCTTTCTTTTTTCGAATTCATCGCTTCAGTGACGCAAGATCCGGGGGTTGCGAATATCTCATTCCCCGCTTACTCACGAAAACGCGGCTTCGCCTTCAGTCTGAATCCTTTGACTGAAGGAGAATCTCTGAAACTTAAGCCTGGAAAGCAGTTTGACTATCAGATGCTACGTAGCAAATTCACACTTGACGACGCGCAGCAGATCTTCACTGTTAATGCTCTGAGTCGCTGTCTTGCGCTCATCCAAGAATCGCCAGGTACCGGGAAAAGCTATACAGGCGTAGCAACCATCAAAACTTTATTGAAAAACCGTAAGACAGCTAATCTTGATTCTATTGTTTGCGTATGCTATACGAATCACGCACTCGATCAACTTCTCGAGCATCTAGTAAAGAACGGAGTTGAGCAGCTGATTCGTTTAGATTCGCGATCTAAATTCGAACTTCTTCAAGACTTGAACCTTCGTCATGTTTTTCAGCAAGTCGAGCAGACGAAAATCGAAGGTTATGAGAAGTGACAACTTCATACGAAATTGAACAACGAGCTAGCACATATCGAGGAAATTTTACAAGAACTGAAGAATTCGACCTCGTGAAGAAACATCAAAGCTTATCTGAAAAGACAAGACTCGTTCAGGCACTTCGAACAACTGTTTGAGATGAGGTTTGACGAAGATGAATTTCGAACAGTGCGCGATAGAAAGTACAGTGTTGTTAAAAGCTGACTTAGAGAAGCAGCTCAGCGTCTTTGCTCGAATCGTTTCGTTACGAAGCTTTCAAACGTCTCTCTTCTGAAGATGTCTGCCTCTGAGCGAGAATCAATTCATAAGTATTGGGTTCAGCAACGCGCAGCTCAGCTGAACGATCTTCTACTTCACGTTCTTGAATTCTATCGTGATATCAAAGATGAACTCGAGAAGTGCTATCAGAAATTGAATCTTCGATGTCTTCTACGAGCGCACGTCATCGACGTCATAATCACAGACTTGACAAGGAATTTAGAGATTCTTAGACGTGTGCGAGCAAAAGTCATGATGTGTGAAGAGGCAGGTAAGATCTTAGAGACACACACGCTCATCGCGCTTTTGCCTTCAGTCGAACATGCTATCCTTATTGGGGATCACGAGCAGCTTCGATCCCAGATCAACAACTACGAGCTTCAACATGATCACTTCAGAGGCGGAAAATTCTCATTGAACATCTCGCTTTTTGAGCGACTCGTTAAACCTCAGTTCGACTATCCGAAGATCTCATTCAGTTCACTGAAGATGCAGCGTCGAATGCATTCATCGATTGCAGAGCTTGTTAGAACCACGCTGTATTCCGAGCTACAAGATTACGCTTCGATGTTAGATTATTTCGAGACTGATGAATTGCGAAAGCGCCTCTTCTGACTCAATCATCAAGAGAAGAAAGACTCATCGTCATCAGCTCAAATGATCTCATTCTCGAAGACTAACTCTTTTGAAGTAGAGATGATCGTCGCTTTGATTTCTCACCTTGTACGTCAAGAAACTTATGAAAAAGATGATATTGCAGTTTTGACTTCATATTTGGGACAGTTGCAGAAGATCAAGCAGCGACTAAGATCTTCTTTCGAGATTGTGGTCGACGATCGAGATCTTCAGGATTTGGAGACCTTGGGTCTGAAAGATGACAGCCCGAAGGCTACAACAGAGAGCGAAGTCAATATGCAGAAGACAATCTTACTCAATGCATTAAGAGTCGCGACTGTTGATAATTTTCAGAGAGAAGAAGTGAAAGTGATTGTCATCTCACTGGTACGAAGCAACGACGAGAGAAAATGTGGATTTTTGAAAACTTCGAATCGCATCAACGTCTTGTTGAGTCGCGCTCGCCACGATATGTATATCATCGACAATGCTCAGACCGCGAGTTCTGTTCCCATGTGGATCAACGTCATCTTCATTCTAGAGAGAGACAAAAACATAGATCAAACTCTAGCGCTCTGCTGTTCCCGACACAAGAAGATCTCAATCGAGATATCAAAAGCCGATGATTTCTCTCTTCTCTCGCCGAAGAATGGCTGCGACAAGAAGTGTACTTCGAGACTACGTTGCGAACACGCTTGCATCAATAAGTGTCATGCCGATTCGCTACACAACGCCGTTCGATGCCTTGAGCGCTGCCAGAGGATCAAGAGAGGCTGTGAGCATTCGTGTCTCAGATCGTGCGAAGATTCATGCGAGGCGAAATGTTCAGTTCAGATTTCAAACATCGTCTTGCCTTGTGAACACATACGGAAATGATTGAAGTGTCACAAAGCGCAAGCTTCGGAAACTGTATCATGTCGAATCAAAGTCGAAATGATCATGCCAAATTGCAAGCATCGAGTAAAGATTCGTTGCTGTGATCTTTCGCTTCAGAATGATTACTCATGTTCTGTCACGTGTGAAGTCGCCCTCGCCTGTGAACATGACTGCAAGCACGCTTGTAAAGACTGCAATCCAAAGATCGATGGTCAGATCTCTCAGAGAGCTCACGATATTTGTAAGGCGCAATGCAGTAGATCGTACACGACATGTAGTCACGCATGTTTGGGTATCTGTCACGACGACGGTTCATGTTCGCTTTGCAATGAACCATGTGAGATTCGCTGCAGTCACTCACGCTGCAGTAAAAAGTGTCAAGAGCCTTGCATGTCATGTGTTGAAGACTGCTCTTGGTCTTGTTCACATCGTGAAAAATGTCAGATGCCATGCGCGATGTCTTGCGATCTTCTGCCTTGCTCGAAACGTTGCTCGAAGATTTTGAGCTGTGATCATCGATGTCCATCTGTCTGTGAGAAGGTTTGTTCAGGTGTTCAGCACTGTCAGAAGTGCGTCGATACGTCGATCAAGAAGATGATGATTGATTACATCATGAAATTCAGCTATGCTGAGATTGATCTCGACGAAAGCCCTTGCATTATATCATCATGTGACCACATCCTCACTCTGAAAAGCATGAACGATCACATGAGTATCTCGAATTATTATACTCTCTCTGACGAACCAGATGGCGCAGACTCGATTGTGAGGCTAAAGTCTAGCTCGAAACCATTCTCTATCGCCGAATTAAAGAACTGCTCGATGTGTTGCTGCCCTTTTCGAAACATCAATAGATATGATTGCATAGTTTGACGAGCGTGAATTGACGAGACAACAAAAAAGTTTATTGTATGAGCAAATATACAATTTGTTCCTTTGATTGCTAGAATGAAACGGGAAGAGATAGAGCTTCGAGAAGGCGGGGCGAAGAATCAAGATTCTACGCAGCAATTATCTTTCACGTTAGAACTTCTTTCTCTGAAGTCTATTCAGCTGAAAGGATCTCGCGATCAGCAGATTAAGGATATCATCAATTTCACTAGATCAGATGCAAGATTCAAGAGCATCTTGAAGCTTTGAAAAGAGGTAAAGCAGTTTCTCAAAAAAGTCGACGAAGCGAAACAATCTCTCAGTCGCATTCACGACCTTGTGCAGAATGCACGCAGACATCGCGAAGTGAATACTGAGATTTTCTGCGAATCAAATGTTCTTCAAGTACGAAATCGTCTCTTGACAACAGTCTTGCTACTTCGATGCGATTACGCCATTCTCCTCGAATTTCTAATCACGAGTCGAGAAAACCTTCACGTCAACTTAATCAGTAACAGAAAAGATTGCGAGACTCTAGTCGAAGAATCTCAGGCAAGACAGCAGTCAGCGAACGCGATTGAAGGACTACTGTATTGAGCTCGTTTCGTTGCTCTCGAACGTGGTCGCTCGGAAGCGGAATCAGCCATTCCTGAACTTCTCATCCAGGCGAGAGCACATCTCCAAAGAGTCAAAAGTGTTTGCACAGCTTATCCTGATCAAATCGCTGGCATGTTGGCTGAAGTTGAGAATGTGAAGAAGATGCTGCGTGATTCGACCTTCTACGCATCGGTGAGTAACGAAGAAAAGGCAGCCGTGTACGCAGCGATGTCGCATGATTTCCGTGATACAGGACATTGATATTACTGCGCAAACGAGCATTCTTTCACGATTGAAGATTGCGGCATGCCGATGCAGACATCTCAATGCCCGCAGTGTGGTTCTCCTGTCGGCGATCACAATCATCAGACTGTTGAGAGAGTCACACGAGCGACGGATCTGAAGGCACAATTCAGTGAATCGACGATCAGGCGTTAGAATTAGCTGCAGTCTTTATAACTTCGCAACTGACGCATTCTGATATTTCGATCACGAAGATTGTGGTGAGATTGTTCATTGACTTTAGAATGAATCCTTTTGTGTACATATACAAATGAAATATGTTTGAGCATCGAAGACAGATACTAAAAAGTAGAGATGAAATAAGACAACAGATTATTTATAAAAAGCAATTCTATTGTTTGACGTTAGACGCAAAACTCTCGTGCAAAGCTAAAGTAACTAACTTGACATAAAATCAACGTCGACGACAAGTAGAGTAGAAAGAGAGAATTTTAGAAGGCAAAAGTAATTTCCTATCAAGTTCCTTTCTTCTCTTTTCGATGACAGAACGGTCGCTGCGAAGATTTTACTCAGACGATTCTCGGCTGAAAGACTCAATAACATTCCGTAGTGAAAGAAACACGTCGAGAAACTAGGCACGAAGGTTAATCTGATGCATCTTGGCGATATGATTCTTGAAAGTCATCACACTTGACAGGATTAGGCTGTTTGTCTTACACGTCGGATGTTCGCAATTGATCTCATCATTAGATGCATACTTTCGTAGATGCGCCTTCTGAACATGTTTCATCATCTTATTGAGTCTGCAGTACTCGAATGTCCGATTCTCATAGAATTTGCGTTCCTCGCCAAGGCAGAACGAGCATTGGATTGATCTGCAGATCAAGGGAAAGTAATCTGTCGTGTTCTCTTCAGAATTCTCTGCGAGATCTTCTGAAGAGTTCATCAGTTCCTTTGATTTGAAAGTAGATCTTGATCTATCTCGGCGCTGACTTTCTTGTCAACGGCACAACGCTGCTCTGGCTTTGATGGCCTCGATGCTTCGAACGTGCTTCTCACGATCTGTCAGATCGATCACAGATTCGCAGGTCAATCGAATCACGACATCTCGCTTCGGAATATTGTATTTGAGAGGTCTCGTCAGTTCGGCGTCTTTGACAGACGCTGAGATAGCGATGTCAGCAAACTGAGCTTCGAGCGTATCTGTATCGACGTTTCTAAAATGTCGCTTTCGGACTTTGTCGATCATTCTACTTCGGCGATTCGTTTTTTCACGATGCAAGGCAGCATCGACATCTTTCTTCTCCTTTATCCATGAATTCTCCCGTGAAGCATGTTTCACGAGTTCATACTTGACTCTGATTTTGGCGATGAGTCTCTTGCTCTTGCTGCTAAGACGAACCACTCGCTTGCTATTAGCAAGCTTCTTCGAAAGCTCGTCGGACAATCCGATCGAGGCGCTAGAATCAACAGTTAATGTCATCAGCCTGGCTAGCTTTTGTACAATCTCGTCGGAAGAGCGATCTAAGAAGGCAGCCTGCGTGTTGAATCGAATCTTTCGATCGAGATAGTAACGAACGACGTTCGATTGATGATCGAAGATCTGATCTCTTACGGAAGAAGACGCCTTATCTGTGTCAATCATTTGACATCAGCATTGACGCCTGCATATGAGAATAGAAGAAAGAAACAGATGAGAAGAAGACGACCTACTATTGACGACATTGACTAAGCCACGTCGAGCAACATACTGAGTAAAGGAATGCTTCAGACCCGATTTTAAGTCAAGTCGTTTTAAGTAACGAAGTCATGTACTAGAACGCAAAGGTTTCGTCTTCGATGTGCGATACTCATCCGCGACGCGCTCAGGCTCACGAAAGATCGATTGATTCAGAGCATCGACTTTAATTTTCAGCGTGAGAGACTTCTTGACAGATGATGACTTGGCTCGAAATATGTAGCTGACATCTCTCGTCGACTCGGCCACAAAGACGTCGTCATGAAGTGTCATGAAAAGTAAATGATCGACGAGACAGAGGAGCGGATTTTCCTCTCTTTCGACGACAAATGTTTTTCTAGTAGATAAGAGATTATTATAATATATTGAACGTAGATAACTGCACTGCTTACTCTCGAGAGCGATTGTCTTCTTCCTTGATATGAATGAGCGTGACCTTGACGAAAAGAATGTTGAGCTCCTCTGAGATTGAGTTGAAAACAATAATAAAAGTGATATGTCTTCAAAGCAAAGATCTAGTTTCCTCAAGGCTCGCATCGAAACCATCGTCGATGTCATCATCGCTTTCGCTATCATAGTCTGTGCTGTCATCGTCATCGTCATCGCTATCAGCGTCCGAATTCGAATTGACGAGGGTTGCTTGCTCTTCGTCTCAGTCACTGTTCATCGCAACATCTTCGTTCGAATCGCTAGTTCTTTGATTATCGTTGCTAGCACTGAGGCCGCTATGGACCTTGACGCGTTCATCGAGCTTGGTCGCGTTCTCATCGTCTTCGAGTTTTAGTCTTGTGTCGAACATTGAGATCGGTCTGCAGCCAAAGTACGCAGTCATGAGCAGATCCGTGGGAACTTGATTCCGTTGCTGCTCGTCTGGAAAGATCGAATCGTCATGAACTCAATGGTAAAAGAGTACATAATATAAGTCATCAACGCTCATGATCGCCTTTCTCTTCGAGAGTCTGCGAAGCTTGTATTCATTCACGAGCGTTTTCTTGTATTGTTAACGACTCAAGGTCAGCTTAGACCTGCTTTATATCTCGAGCTGGAATGTTGTCACTTACGTTGATCACGTCTCTTCTGATGCTGTCATTCAGCGAACGATCGGTTTGATAGAAGATGTGCATGTTCAATACTCGTCAGTAGTTATTGAGACTCTCGCTGGCTCTCACTCTCGAGTAGCGATCTAACGTTCATCGCAAGAATGTCTTCAGATCCTCGACTTGTGCGTTTAAGGAAAAGCTTTCGGGATTCTGTTCAATCTTCTGACAAAATCTGATTGCAAATCAATTAGGTTCAGAACTTTACTTCGATCGAGAGTACAGTAAACAACTGACCTGTTCCATTTCTTTGAGAGTGATTTCTTGCTCTTCTTTGTATTATCAGCGTGCTTCGATTCTGTCCGACCTTTTGCTGTCAGCTCTTGACGAAGATTCTGATAGTAACTCGACGACTGCTTGCCAGCGTTTCGGCGTGCGCGCGTAGCTTTGCCAACGGGCATGATCCTTAGCTGCTGTTATGAAGGGCGAGCACAGCGTTGCGGTCGAGAGTAGAGAATAAAAGAGGCTCTGAGCTGTGGGAGCTTGACGGTATAAGAAACGATGACAGTACTCGAGGCATATGACGGAAATACAGTCCTGCTTTACCAGTGAAGCGAGGTAAAGAGCAAGAAGGGCACCATCGAAGGGTGCCATGTCGATATTTATGTTGACTGCCCACACTGAAATCCTTCGGATGGGTTGAGCCAGAGATGAAGCACAATCCTGAACAGTGAACCTCGAACTTTCAGATCCTTGTTTCGTCGCTGCGATCGCTTGACCCCCCCTGCCCCCTCAGCCCTCGATGTTCTGACAGCATAAAGCGGCTTCAACACCTACCAAATCTGGACGCCAGAACACCAAAAGGTAGATACTATGTGTAATTTCCGTCTCTTCTTCATCTCTTTCTCGAGCTTCCAACATCGAACTTTGTTCCTCCAATCACTGATCTTCTATCCCTATGAGCTTCTCTTCAGTATGTAGGCATTGTTTGGGCTATCTTTC
>JAABUY010000668.1_pt1 | contig 56461 bp, 101 predicted proteins | sample 5560271 | NCBI WGS metagenome assembly JAABUY01 (sample SAMN10711886, study PRJNA513374) | rock metagenome | isolation source: Antarctica rocks | place: Antarctica: Victoria Land, University Valley | reverse complement strand
CTGTTATTATAGAGGTAGCTTGATACTGGGTATAATGCATGTCTATCTAACAGCGCATATGAGAGAGGGTATCTCAGCACGTCCCGGCGTTACAGGCGGCGTTACCGGTAGTGGCGGCACTTCTAACTCCAGGAAGGAGCGTGGAGTCCCCACGAAGTCATGTTGATGTTTTGCTTCCGTGCCGCGTCGCACCTTTGTTCCATCCCTTCCACCAATTCTGTCCAAAGCAGCTGGAACATTCATGCTGATCACGAGAATGATCTGTTTCTGACGTCGATGACCACCGACTCGGATCTCGGCCGACAGCCTTTGGGAGAACAACAAAGGAATCATGTCTCCAGTCCGAGTTCCTGATGGCCAGGATGTCCGTCCGTTCGGAATGGGTCCTCAACGTCTACCGACATCGTTGGCGGGCCCATCGAGGCGAGTTGAGTCCGACGAGTTCACGAGAGGCAAGATGGAGGCCTTCCGCAAAGTATACCCATTTGATGGAAGGTGTTGCCGCCTTCGCTGATGTTGGATCAGGTCAAGCCGACCTGCGTTACCCTCATGGGAATCGCTTCGCAGCCACCCAGTCCCACTTCTTCTCATGCAGGCCTCCTCGATACTCTCACCCGTATTATCACGCCCCTTCCACAGACATCTTTTACACCTTCAATGATAAACTATATCCTCTTCCCCGTCACGCAGATCCTTCGGCAGTCCGACCCCTCCGCTCTTTCCGAGAACTTCCTTGAAGCGGTGTTCCGGTTCCTTAGTCATGTTGTGTCCATGTGGCGGGTATCTGAAGGAGGGATGGAGGTCCAAGCTTGGGAGCAGTTATGGAGGTTCACAGCTGCTGCTGTTGGGCCAAGGTTGGGTTTGAAGGAGAAGAGCAAAGGACGGCAAGTTGGGCAAGAGGTGCAGCTGGAGGCGGTCCGGCTTCTGACCGCTTTACTCGGGCCCACAGAGCTGGAAGGGGCTCAGCATCCGACACGGTCGATGGCAGCTCTTTGCGCGACGGCAAAATCGCCTCTCATGCCGACGCTATTCCAGGCCATTACGCTCCTACTTGAGACATCAGCTCCCAGTCCGCCATACCTCCAACTGCAGCTTTCCTCACTCTGTCTTCTCAGAACGCTCATCACGACGTACCTGAAAGGCAAACCCCGAGTCCTCGCCTCGGTCCTCCCGGGTATGGTCAGCACGATAGCTACGCTCGTCCACTCCGAAGCGAAGGCGCTCAAAGGCGAAGTCGCGCAAGAAGCGGCCGGACTTATCGAGGACATCATCATCTCCACACTCAAGGACGAGGATTTGCGATCATTGGGTGTATTGCGACCTGCATTGGACGATCTAGGCCAGCTCGCTGAAGAGTGGGAGAAAGCGGAGCAGCCTCTGCCAGTCGATGATCCCCCTCCGCCATCCCCAGCGCCGCTTGCTGCTACGTCTGTCTCCGCTGATCCTTTCCCGCAGTTGACAGCATCATACCTCGCATTCACGTCCATTCGGCTTCTAGCATCAATACCACCCATCCTCTCAGCATTATCAACACATCCGTCGCCATTCGTCCGTCAAGCATCCATCACACTGTCTGCCAGCTTGATTTCATCCTGTCATGAGTCTCTCTCGTCTCTAATTCCTCATTGCCTCAACAATCTTCTCCAATTGTCGCAAGACTCATTCGATGTCGTCTTTCTCGAGGCTCGCCGCCGACTCCGTGTCCTGCTGTTCGAAATCCCCACTTTCGACCTCAATCCGATTCTCATCGACCTCCTTAGGAAAGCCATGAATGCCCTACCCCGCCAAATTCTCTCGCAGCAGGATCAAAAGGTCGCAGAGCTCGCCCGCTTGATTACCGCGATAGCCGAAATCACAAGCTCAAGCCGGCGCAATCCCATTCCTGAGCTGCTTGGGCCAAACGGGCACGTCGAACGATGGGGATGGAGGTTTTTGGATTGCCTTGAGTTTGGGCGGCCGGCGGGCTGGAGTGCGGCTGTAAATACCGCGGCCAAGGCAGCAGAAATAGGCTGGGAGAGTCGACTCGGGGCTGGCACCCTCCCTCTTCTCATAGAGAACGGGGACACGCCACATGATCCCGTCTTCCCGCATCAACCGCTCCGACATATCGAGTCGGAAGCCACTGCTCGCGCCCTGGGTGATATGCTCGTTGCATTAGGATCGGCTGGTGGTGAAGCAGTGCTGCACTCGGTCGACTACTTCATGCTATTCGCGAAAGCCAATCGGCGGAGACACATCGCCAAGGCAGTTTCTGCCGTCTGGGTGGGACAGAAGCTGCTCGAGGGGATTGCTAGCGCTTCAGTCCGGCACACCGAGGCAAAGACTAGCAAAGCCTGTAGAAAGATGGCGCGGGACGTTACGAAAATCATCGTAGCGATGGACGATGATGTTGACGATGGTGACGAGGACGAAGAGCCACCTCAGCCGGAAGAAGCATCGGATGCGCTGCTGCCCGTTGAGCGCACAAGCGGCATCAATGCCCTCACCACTATTCTCGACCGTAAACCTTTACCCGACTCGGCTGCGGCAGCTCAGACTCGTCGTATTCATACTCAAGCTCAAAGAAGCCTTCTCACCGCTCTCTCGCTCTCGACACTCGCCCTTACTTCCCGTATCCTCAGCACTTCTTTCCGCCCACTCCTTCTCACCTCTCTTTATACCATCCTCTCCCAACTGGCTTCCCCACAGCCCTTCGTCGCCCAATACGCCGAGATCGCCCTTGTTCAAGTCGCTTATCAGACCGGCTACGCTTCCCCGCAGAATCTTGTTCTCGATAATGTTGACTACGTTATCAACGTCGTCTCTCAGCGTCTCACTTATGCTCGCCTGAGCTCGACTGCCCCGCTGGTACTCATCGCTATGATCAGACTGGTGGGTGAGCCGATCGTGCCGCTTGTCCACGAGGTTGTGGGCGAGATCTTCGACGCCTTAGACGATTATCACGGGTACGAGACACTCGCGAGCAGCCTCCTTGCGGTACTTGTGACCCTCATCGAAGCGATGGCCGCGGAAGTTGATGCAACTGGTCCAAGCGAGGAGAGGTTGCGAAAGAAGGCGGAGTATGACCGGATCGACAGGGCTCCTGATCCGGAGGAGGATTTCGCAAGGTTCTTGGGATGGCACAGAGAGCGGGAATCTAGCCGGGAGAAGGGAGTGAACGGGATCCTCAAGCGAGCACCGCAGCATGCGTGGGGCAAGGATGCACCGCCTGAGAATGGGGAAACCGAAGAGCAAGCCGAGGCACCCATGGACGAGGACGAGAAACCTCCAACCCGGACACAAGAGGTTTGCACCCAGATCCTCGAGAAATCCACCTACTTCTTGTCCCATCGTTCGCCTTTCCTCCGCGCTCGGATCCTCTCCCTCATCGCACGGGCTACTCCAGTGCTCGCAGCTGGCAATCGGGAAGGCGATCTTCTACCCGTCATCGATCGAGGATGGGGACTCATACTCAATCGTCTGGACGATATCGAGCCATATGTTGTCTCCGAAGCTGCGGAGGTCATCGCATCGCTGTGTGAGAACGTTGGCGATTTCATGTCCCGGCGAGTATTGGATCATGCATGGCCACGATTCGAGCGGCTTCTGGATGCGCAGAGGGAGCTGGATAAGAAGTCTGCTCTGGCGCGAAGGGGTGGAGTTGGCACGCAGAGCTTGTACACAGTCTCTCATCGACTGCATGTTGCGATCCTCAAGACGGCGTGCTTCATCGCGAAGGAGGTGCCGGTGAATGATGAGGTGCTTTGGCAAGTCATGGTGCTCTTCCGGCCCTTTATTGATCGGCGGGCCCGTGAGGAGCTTCAAGTTTTGGCAATACGCCTGTATCAAGCTTTAGCTAGACGAGATGCTGATGCGTTGTGGGTGGTCTCGCACGCCACCCTGGGCACGCTGGAGGGAGACAACGGAGTATGGGACCATCTTCGAGATCAGACGCTTGACATCGAGGAGAATGCAGGCGTCATACTGGCAGGGTTGTAGACATGCATCACGGTGGCATATGCAATTGGCGCAGGATCACACCGCCTTCTTTGAGAATCATGGCGGTGTAGGTGTCCATGCTATATGATTGGTTGTATACTACTTCTCGGACACCGGTCTGGACTATTTTCACCGAGCATCGCAGGCATGGGCACCTGGTTCCGTCAGCATACAGTTCAGGGGATGGGAAAGGATTTACGTGTTGCAGTATAGGACTGAATCATCGCCTATCCGTTCTCGCCCGGCCTCGAGTAATGCGTTCTCCTCAGCGTGCAGGCACAGGCACTCGTCCACTAGCGTACACTGCATCAGTCCGTGCAATAATGCCACGGCAGAACCACTCACAGGCCTCACCACCTCTCGCCGAGCCATTACATCTCCGACATCCACCCGAATTACAGTTCCTCGTCCCCCTGGGCGTCCCATTATACCCGGTCGACAGTATCCGCTTTGACCGAACAAGCAGCGCTCCGACTCGGCGTTTCATACAGTTCGAGCGATGTGATGCGAGTGATGCCAGCGTCTAGTCCGACATCAGCTGCTTAAAGCATCTCGACAAGGGGAGGGTCCACCATGAAATACGTATCCCATCCCGGACGTAGCCTCTCCTCATTCAGGAGGTCCAGCTCGTCGAGATACGCGTGCAGTAAAGAGATGGTAAGGAAATTGTTGCAGATACTGACGGTGGCGAGGTTGAGAACTCGTCGGAAGTCGGTTTGGGGATGTCGGGCGAGGCTGGAGGTGGGGAGTGAAGGGGTTGAAGGGCCGTTCAGGAGGAGGTCATGTTGGTCAATGAAATCGTCGAGGGTCATCGCTTTCCCGGCGAGGTCATGTCTGGTTCCCTCGTCAGCTGACCTCCTCATCTTTTTGAATGATCGATCACCGTTTTCTCTCTCGCTCGAACCTCGTCCGTAATGGACCGTCCACCCCTAATAATAAGAAGAAAGGCCGTTTGAGAAACGGCTCGATCTCTTCATACGTTCGAAGGTCGGTCGTGACATGATGCTGGAGCCAATGCCGGGTAACATAATCCAGAAGCACCGTTGGACTGGCGAAGGACGAGGAGCTAGGTATCGTGGATGTGAGAGTCTGGGGATGAGGTTGTTCAGTAAGATTTGAACGAGTAAGGCTAGCACCTACTGAATTTGGCGTAGACGTTGAAGATAATGACAATCCATTGAGGTGAGGCACGTCGAGCTGGTTTGACGACTGAGGAAGAAAGCATCAGCAAAGTATGGGTTTCGCCAGGCTAACAATCTTCGAGGCCTCCATCTGGTCCTTCGGTACCTCGAGACCCACTTGAACGAACCCGTGTGGATTTACGAGGTACTCTAGAATAGTCTTCTTCCCGGCCGAAGGATTTCCGATTATGGCGATGAACATGACAGCGTCCGCCAGTCACCGTCAGGTTTGGGTGGGATCGAACCATCTCTCCTGCCTCAAATTCAGACGCGTCCTGACTTCCCCAATTACGTAAGAAATGATATTCCGGATCCCGTCGGAGTAATTTCTACCTATGATATCATGTCATGCCCTGCCAAGCCGAAGGACAAGCGGTGCACCGGATTGTAAGATTGAGTGATTTTTCTACCACCTTGATCTCCCCAACCAATCGCAACTCGCTTCGTCCGTCTCTGCCTGAACATAAATTCTCTTAGCAGAGGGCTGAAATAACCTTGCCTGGACACCTTCTCATGGGGAAGACGGTGCTGATCTTCCTGTTGATAGCGCTGGTGGCGCTATCATTTGCTCCTCGTGTCGCTGCTTTCGGTGCAGGTGAGTTGCAAGACTTCCTGATGTATGAGACAAACTGACGAGGATCGCTCTGCTCTGCTGCACTATCTATGCTTCTACCTCACACTACAATTCAACTCGCTATGCGTTCACCCGTCTATCACACTGCTGCACACCTCTTGCTCTCTGCCACCGTCTCACGCCCCTCTTTCCGCCCTTGATTTTCGACTCTCCGTCGCTTCCGTTCCTCCGCCATAACGCTGTCTCCCACAGGCAACATCCCGCCTTACTCCTACCTCGAGGACAAAGCTTTCCGCCATGGAGACATCGAGGACATCATCGCTAACCTGTTCAAGACGGTGGGCGGAGGCTTCCTATCGCGTGGGACGAAGTTCAGCCCGTTGGATGTCAAGAGATGCTACTTTGGAAACTGTGAGTCGATAATCTTATTTGTACCTTTGTATTCACGGTAGGGTGCAGGGTTACGAGACTACAGTCAAGCTGTTGACGTTGGAGCGCTCAAGAAGACCAACGTTCAGACCATCCTCAATGTGGTGATGGTTCTCGGGTTCTTGGCACATGGGTGAGTTTACCCCAAGGTATCAGCCGTAAAGCCTGTCATCTTCTTACCACGACATCCAGATACGTCACAAACGAGTTCGAGGTCACGCAAGAGCGACTGGGCTGCTACCTGCCCACCGAACACATTGACAATCCCAAGGGATACGCGGAGGGGGAGGATGCCAGGCAGTATGATCCTCGACTTCGGGGACCGGTAGATCCACGAGAACTTGAGATTGACAGCCGGTTCGTCATTATTGTCAAATTTTCTGACTTAAATGGATCAGGAGCGGCATGAAGAATTATATCAGGAACGGTGAGTCTTACTGTTGGAGTTTCAGATAGGACCTCAAGATTTTACAGAAAACGGGACGTGGGACACGTCGAGCGCACTTATAAGGCGAACCTTACACGAGTGCATTGATATGGGCAGGGCATTCAAGCGGAGCGATAATAAGGCCGACGCGTATCAAGCTTTCCAGCTCCTGGGTAGGGCTCTTCACACGTTGTACGTCGACTCTGCATTATCTTGTGCAAATCTCTGACAGACTTGGTAGGGAGGACTTTACTGCTCATTCGAATTGGTGTGAACTGGGTGAGCACTGCGCAATGTCGAGCTCAAACTCGCTGACTTGACTTAGCCCTCATCTCCTTCGGCTACCATGATGTGTTCCCGCACGTTGGCCAGAACGTCAAAGTTCGCGCTCCGAATGGACGAGATGTCCACCCCATCGTCACCGGAACCTTCGGCGGTGCCGACTTCATTCACTCGCTGATGGGGGAAGCGACCGATCACCTGAGCCAGGTAAGCTCTTTGTCAGTCTGTTCTCCGCTAATCAACCCAAAGGCATCCGTCTCCGACCTTTCCCGAACTGTGGCCAATGCAAGGTCCGTGCAAGACGGCCAATCGAACTCTGCCGGCGCTCTTCGCCAGATGTTCTTTGATCTCCCCGGTGGTGGTGGAGGCGATCTCACCCGGGATATGGAGGGGATCCAGGGTATGCGAGCCGGTCAACTGGGTGGAACGGACCCGAGCATGATGTCGCCACAAGAGCTGCATGCGACACTCTGGCAGATTCTCAGCTTCAGGGATTCGGTGATGAAGAAGATTGAGGTGAGCGCGTTCGCAGCGCATTGATAGCGGCTGACTCGCCTCAGAACACTATCGACAGGATTCCAGGACTGGCGGGACTCGTGGAAAAGATTTCTAATTCAATTGCAGTCTTTATCGTCACCACCCTCGAGCCCTTCGTGAAACCTCTCATCGGGACCGCTACTACAGCTCTTGGTCAATCTTCGCAAGCCGTCATAGATTCGCATGATCAGTATGAGGTCTGGAACGACTGGAACGCTTCGGATCCGTCTCACTCTTTCCTCGCTAAGGTGAGCATACTCCTTCGGACCCGTCGGACCCATCACTGTCCCCTTATTAAGGACCACTTCGCCTTGATCCTGAACCAGCCGGCCGGCGAGATCGCCCAAACCATCGTCGAATATACCGTCAATCTCGTTGTCAAAGCCTGGGACAATCCTAGTATGCCTATCGATCAAGTGACCGAGCAGGTTCTGCAGTGTCTCTTCCATCCCGACTTCCATGATGGTCACTGTAGGTTGCCGCCTCCCTGGAGCGCGCTCATCCCACTAATATCCAAGCAGCTCAGATCCAACGGATGATGCTCGATAAGATGCGTGCCTGGATCGACTCCCGAGGTCACGAGAAGCAGGAAATCCTCCATCGTGTGACATCAAACAACGTGAGGACAGGCAACAACAAGCGGATCGGAGACCAGAGCCTAGCTACAGGGCACGTTCACAACAGCATGCTACCTGAAGGAGGTTTGCAGCAGGTTCTTGCGCAGCACAACGTGCACGTGGTATGTAAATGCTTAGTTACCTGAAGATGTTAATGACGTTCATCTAGCCCGGTGCTCAAGTCTTGAATTCTGACCAGGATCTCCTCTCGGCAAAGACGCCGTGGCAACAAGGCTTCGGGACTGGAGGCCAGCATGCGTGGCGCGATATCAACGACGAACACCCGAGCGACATCCCTCCCAGTCTCGCGCCATACGAGCAGAATGGCGCCCCAACTGGCGGGGCATCGTATCAGCTTCCGCAGTCCGGCTATCAATCCGGCGAACCGTCTTATCAACCTCCAAATCAGCCTGTATACTCAGGTCAACCTCCTCCTGGCTCCAATCCCTACCCATCTGCACCCGAAGGCTACCCTGGACAGCAGTACTACGAGCAGCAACAACCCCAACGCTATCCTGCGCAAGGTGGATACAATCAGGGAGGATACGAGCCAGGAGGTTACGAAGGACCGCAGCCACCGTACGGGCAGCAGCCATATGGGAGTGAGCCACCTTATGGAGGGCAGCCAGAGTATCAGGGAGGATATCAAGGTGGAGCTCCGCCACCGCCTCCGCCTGGATGGGGGCCTCCGCCAGGACAGTACGGTGGACCACCTCCACCTCCAGGGTACGGACCACCTCCAGGTAGTTGGTGATAAGCATGGACTTAAGGGTGCTCGGACGCGTGATCATACACCGACATAGATTTCACCTGAGGGATTTGTAACTATCACGGGCAGACTGGACGATATATACATGACTCCTACCACGCCGAAGGAATGCGGACTTTCCCTCAACTCCGTCTCAAACGTCATAGTCCGCTCAACCTTAACCGAAGCCACAACAAACTCTGTAAAGCGTTGCCTTTCGACAACGAATGAAATGAGAAGGTCATCGCACGTATTTTCAAGCCTCCCTGAGCTCCCATCATGCCGGACCGCGCAGGCTACACCCTCTCGTTATACGCCATCGATGTCTCACCTTCAATGGGAGAGCAGAAGGAGGATGACGGGGGCGGTAAAGGCAAGGGTAAGGGGAAGACGAGATTGCAGCTGGTCAAGGAGTTCGTGGCAAGAAAGTGTGAGCCCAAGGTGAGTCTTATCTGCTCCAGTCATACCAAACGCGACTTTTGCGCTGATAGAGCTAGATCACGAGCGGAAGGAAGACGGAAGCTGTCGGGATCCTGAGCTTTGGCGGGAGTAAGTCGCTGGATTGGGGAGATAGGTTGGAAGCGAGACTGATTGGAGCTACCTGCAGAGACCAATAATCAAGCTCATCGAGCCTACGTCGCTGCAAATCCCGAGGACGAGGATCCGCCATATGCAGCTGTATCATGCGATGTGGCCATCCAATCTGCCAAGCCGAAGACACTGGAGGAGGTGATCAACCTCGAGGAGGGGGATCATGAGGGCAATCGTACGCCTTCTATGCTCATCGAAGCTGAGGTAGAGTGTTGATGGATCTCCAGCGGTGTCGGCGATGATGGTGGCGCTGGATATGATTCATACGCACAAGCATACGAAGAGCTGGGCATTGAAGGTGGTCCTCATCACCGATGGTAAGGGTTTGAAGTCTACTCAAGGTTGATGTTGACGGGAGTAGGGGAGAGCGCATTCAACCAAGACGAGTACGAGGTTGCGATGATGAGGTTCGACGAGCTGGGTGTAAAGCTCTCGGTCGTGTATGTCACATCAATCGTGGAAAACAAGGTATGAGCTGATTAGAGAACAGCGGAATCGACTTCCAACCCCTGAATCAGGCTGTGGATAAGACGAAGACTCGGAACAAGGTATGCTCTTCATGCTAATGAACCCATGTCTGACGTGATTCCAGCGTTTGTCTGAGAAGTTCTGGCGGACTTTCGTCGACATGTTACATGAGCGAATCTCGAAAACGACCTCTTCCGAAGATATGCTCCCTACCCTTGGCACCTTTGACGATGCTCTCGCTGCTGCTCGCTTGCCCCGGCCCGCAGTGGTCAATGGCACTGTCTCGGCTATCGACCTGCATATCGGTTCACCCGAGATTGACGCCGATCAGGCCATCACCATACCCATCCGATACTCGAAGGCGACGATGAAAGCGAGACCTCCGTCGTTATCGAAGGCATGGAAACCGGCAATGGATCTCCAAGCTCCGGTACAGCCAACTCAGGCGGGACCGTCCAGTCAGCTTGCGTCCAGCATCGCGCAGCAATCACAACAGCTGGAGCAGCCACCTTCTGCAAGTGATCTAGCCGCGATGATTTCTGCCGAGGTCAAGCATCACAGCGCATACGTCATCAAGCGGGCGGAAGGAGCTCCGGCGGGGAAGGAGCCAGCAACTAGTCAGGCAAACTTCGGAATGGAGGGATTGGATTCAGATTATAACGACGGAAACGAGCCTCACGAGGACTTACCCGAAGAGGACGAGGAGGTAGTCGCTAAGGAAGACATCGTCAAGGCTTGGCGCTTTGGGTCGACTTGGGTCCCGATGGAGGCCGACACGTTCGAGCCGCTGGATACGAGGAAAGGCGTGGAAGTTCTGGGTTTCTTTCCTCGAGATGCTGTGAATTAGCTTTACGAGGTCTGACTTGAGCTGAGATACCAGATCCGGCGACATCTGCTTATGGGCGAAGTACGATTCATCTGGCCAGACCTCATTTCCCCCAAAGCTCAGATCAAGTTCTCCTCGCTAGTCGAGGGAATGTACCTTCGTGGTATGGTAGCGGTAGTCCGATGGGTATTGAAGGATCAGGCAGAACCGACAATCGGGCTGTGTGTCCCGGAGTTCAATTACCCGGGTGACGAGAAGCGATTAGACTATATGTTCTGGGTAAAGGTAGGTCGCCCGAATTCAGACTGGGAACAAGAGCTGATCGCGATTGTGGTAGCTGCCATTCGCCGAGGACGAACATCACTTCTGGTTTCCTTCCTTGACGACGTATAAGACCAGCTCGGGAAAAGTCATTACCGAACATCCGCTCTTACCGACAGAAGAGCAGTGCGAATTGATGGACGAGCTGGTCGGAGGGATGGATCTGGACGAGTATGCGAGGCGGAAGCAAAAAGAGCAAGATGGGGACGAGGAGATGAACGGAGAGTGAGACATCGTCAATGATGAAAAGTGTACGCTGATTGATGTGTAGGGAAGATGAAGGCGTCGCTTGGTTTGACCCGAATCAGTCATACAATCCTGTAATCCACCGAATCAAAGAGGCGATCTTCCACGCGTCGCTCACGCAGGATCTCGATGCGGATCCTCTTGGTCCGCCACATCACGAGCTCGTCAAGTACTTCACGACGCCCGAGGAGATCGCAGAAGCGGTCGAAATCGTAACGATCAAGCTAAAGGAGAGGCTGGACATCAAGAAGGTACCGCCAACAGTCAGAAGAAAGATTGAGAAAGAGGGATTGAGACCTGACGAAGGATAGTGAGTGCTCTCTGTTCCCCTCACAAAAGCATGGCTAACGGTAAAGCAGCATTGACATTGATGCTCTTTTCGACGAGACCGGTACGAGGACGAAAGCGAAGCTGGAACCGGGGACACCGAAGTCTGGAAAAGCTGCCATAGCAGAGAAATCACCTGTTTCTGACCGCAAGAAACCCCATTTCATTGAGTCTGAATCCGATGACGACGAGCTTCCGCCTCCGGAGAAGTCCAAGGCTACCCTCGCTAAGCCGGTACCGGGTCGGCTGATCAGCAACGAGCGGCCTCTGGACGATTTCAACCGCCTTGTCGAAGGTGAAGGGGATGTCTTCCGTAAAGCCATCCAAGATCTTGGCGCGGTTGTCAAGGAGAATGTGAAGGGGTCTTTCTCGCGATCCGCGTTTCCATTGGCCATCGAGTGCTTGCAGGCCATGAGAAAGACGGCTTTGACATACGAGGAAGTGGAGACCTATAACGAGTGGGTCTCACTTGACGGCCGGATTTCGATGACTGACGCGGAATAGGTATGTGGACGAGTTGGAGAATTATATCAACGCGCCGAAATTCAAGCATCGAGATTTCTGGAAGCGTAAGACAGTTACGATCATATCGCTATCATTCTGATTTCGTGCCTCCAGAATTCGAGGCCGCTGAAGATGTCGCGAGGATCACTCCGGAGGAAGCGAAAACCGCATTGGAAGAATACGAGTAGAGATAGGCTTGTGCGTTTCTGGGCTGCTGGAAACTGTAATAATCTGGCTTCCATCATATCCTACCGTCATAGCGTTATACATATACCGAGATTGTCTCATTCAAGCACGGATATATCGCTACAAGCTCGCCGCAAACGTCGACGGAATGCATGCGGAGACCCCGGTGCCACGTTGAGTGGATCGCGTTCACCTGGACGATATTTCTTGAACAGATACAAGTGCTTCGCCAAGGAGTCCTGCTCCCGCTGAGAAGATCCAAGATGCGGCGTATTGTGCTCCTGAGCTCGCTCGTAGCACTTGTGCGAGCTGCCTCGCCGCCCCTCAGTATCAGCTTGGAGACGAGCTGGCCAGCACCTCCCCTCCTCCTTGAAATCGTGTACCTGACCACTGTCCTTTGCTCGGCCCAAGCTGATTGGTACATAGGGAGACCGTATACGACGAGCAGCCCTCATCCTACTTCCCCCTCCTCAACCTCCTCGGGAGTCGTATCCCACGGGACAACTCCACGTCCCCGCAATCCATCCTCATGACCTCCCTCGACCTGATAACCTCGCACGACCTGCTCCCTAAAGCATCTTCGTTTTCCACCCTCCACCTCGCGCTGGGACTGCATACGTCTGCGCCGAAGATCGAGGCGTCGTACAGCTATTACGAGAGTACGGTTGATGAGGCGAAACTTGGGGTTCAGGGGTGTGAGAGCTGGGTTGAATGGAGGGGCAAGGGGTTCTGTGGGGTTGATGAGCTGAGGAGGGATATTGAGCTGAGCATCGAGGAAGGGGTACACCTTACGTGAGCCTTAGGGTCATGCTCGTATCGGTCCAAGCTGACTTCCTGCATAGGGATCTTCGACCGACTCCGTTACCTTTCGACCATATCTCGCTATCATCATCACCATCCGAATCTCCTCAGGCGGTACTTTATTATAACCCCGAATCACACATCTCAGCACCACTTCTGACCTATCTGGATCATCACGCATCGCAGATCCCTTCGTTCCAGTACATCGTGCGATATCGACCACCGCTGAGCATCGATGAAGGCGTCCGAGGAGAACGAGGGGAGAGGCGGACTGGTTTGTCCGGATATGGGGTGGAGATGGTACTGAAGAGGACCGACTACCTGGTCGTCGATGACCGGGCGTCTGCTGGAGCGAAGCAGACCTCCCAGAAGCCGGATAGCTCAGGTGTGAATCGTCCTGGCATGTTCAGCGATGTGCTAGGGCAAGATCCTTGGCTAGAAACGGCTATTCCCATTGCGAGTCACGAGTTGAGGGGTGAGTCTTACCCCCTCCTTTGCTGCACTGCTGACTGCATAGACTAGAAATCGGTCTACAGGCCGCAACCCTCATCATGGCCTCCGATGACCCTCTCAGCGCTCTTGAACATTTGTCGCAGGACTTCCCTAAATACTCGGCCGCTCTCGCCAGGAAAGTGAATGTCCCGCCGAAAATCCGTATCAAGGCTTCTCAATCCCTGCACCGCGGTCAAGTGGCTCCGGCTGTCTACATCAACGGGAAGGCGTACAGAGATCCTGAGCTGAACGCATACTCGTGATATTTTACAATCCAGGGTGTGATGAGGTGTTGACAAGATATTAGGCTGTTGAAGGCTATCCGCACCGAGCGAGATCTGATCCTTTCCCTGACTTCGCTAGGCCTTACGCCCAAGCAGGCATTTGAGCTTATCTCGGACCCCCTCATTGGCCAGGCTCAAGCCGAGGAAGATCCTGCAGAAGGTTTGGTCGATGCCAGCGACAGGCTGGAGGGAGGAGAAGTCATCATTTGGTGGAATGACATTGAGAAGGACAAGAGGTCTGCATCGGTACTCCTCATCACGGTTGTCCGTGCTGACGAGGAGAGTAGGTACAAGTCATGGCCAATACACACACAAGGCGTAAGATCGCCGATCACACTGGGCACGCATTTGCTGACGCAGCTTGCAGTATCTTCGACCGCTCTATCCTGGCCAATTCCACACGATTCGAAGAAACGCTTGGAATCTCGTTTTCGTGCTCGATCTCGCTCTAGTGCCGTCACTGGACACTATCGTCAATTCGATGAGCACGATGATACAAAGAGGCGTTCCGATCAGATTCGGCATAGTGCCGATGTACTCATCGGAAGATGACGAGATCTGTGCGTTCTCACAGCTTCATATAAAAATTAACATGGTTGAGACATTCAGCGTACAAGATGGCCCGGATATTCCATTACGTAGTCAAGACCTTCGGCCGAGGCGCTACGCGTGACTTCCTGGCTGAGGTGAGCTGCTGACCTCGGTGAAATCGGTCAGCTGAGAGTGTCAGATCATCGCGGCAACGCCTAGTACACCTGCTAGTCCTGGCATTGTCAAGCTTCAGACAGTCCGACAAGCCTACGAACAGCTAGCCGCTAGCAGTTCAAAGGATTCTGTACCCCTTGACGAGATCCTCTCAAGCGATGATGACTCCTCGCGCTTGGAGCAAACTGTGAAGTACACTGAGCGACTGATGGCCACGAGGGACGAGTCTGCGCCCGGACATCTGTTCATCAATGGCAAATATGCGCCAATGGGGGGGGTACGTCCACCCAAACCTCATTTGAGGATTCGCTGACGAGGACTGTTGCAGCAATGGACCATGATGGTGCAATCTGAGCTCGGTGCTCAGCTCAATATGCTTCAAGAACAGGTGAGTCAGCCCATTTTGTCTCAGGCCGACCAAACAGATCGTCGCTGGGCTAGCATCGGAGGACATCTCTACCTTCTATTATGATCTGCCATCGACGTCGAGCCGCCGGACCAAGCTCATTGTACCTGGCAATGGGGAGAACAAGCTTCGAATCTTCAACCTGCTTGAGCTGTTTGAGGATGATCCGACAAAGCGCTTGACGACAGACTTCGTGTACTCCGGTCAGTCGTCCCGAACTTGGGGGAATCGAGTATCACTAAGGCATTATCAGATAACGCGGAGCGAGCCGCACCCATCACTATGTGGGTTGTAGGGGACCTCGATAGCCCTGAGGGTCAGGTCACCGTAAAAAATGCTCTCAAGCACCTCCAGGTGGATTGCAATCTTTTACGTGCGTAATTAGTGTTGACGAATTCCAGACCCCAGAATGCGCTTCAAGACTCGGCTTTGTGCACATTCCGGGCACCGTCCCAGATATGCAGCATGGATACCGACTATCCACTCTCATCTATCAGCTCGTCTCCAGATCCGCCCTTTCGATGACCTCTCCCGCGGATCTATTCAAGCTCATTCAAGAGCTCGGAAGCAACGATGACAATCTTGATACCGACGGGACTATCAAGCCCAGCACTGCCCAGCAAGTCCCCGCAGGGTCCCCTCTTCATTTCTTCACGTCTGCAGGCTGGAGTGTCACCGACACGTCTGCTGCTGCCGACTTCTGGACCATAGGAACAAAGATCGGGGCCTCACTGGGACTGAACGGCAAGCAGCCTCATCTGCTTGTCAACGGACGAGTATGCGGAGCACGGTATCGGGCGAATTGTTGCTGATACGTCGGATAGCTGGTCGGACCCCTTACTCCTGCTACCTTTCCCGTTGGAGACTTTGACGCCCTCGAGGTTTTCGAGCATCGCAAACGCGTCAAGCCAGTCATAGATCTGCTGAAAACGATGTACGATGATATCACTTCCTTTGACCGGTGTGTATCTCGCTTGATATGTGAAATTTCTGGCTGAGTGAATCAGAGCCACACTAGCTACACTGATCTCGATGACCTCATCGATCATCGCTTCTGCTTACAAGCCTAGCGAGGATGAGGGAATCTTTAACCCAGGGCAAGCATCCCGGGGCCGATTTTACGAGAAGCTGGACGTTGACGGCGACATGTGGGTTGAAAGCACGTTGTGTGGGTGCCCATTGCTGATATTTGCGACGTTCAGGTCGTTCTCCATCCGCGGAGCTGAAACGGCGATCCTACACGTAGCTGCTGTGATCGACCCTGTCTCTGAGCAGGCGCAAAGGTGGACGCCTCTCCTGAGGGTAGGCTCGTGTCCTTACAAATCAAGAAGCTCATCCCTGGTCAGACGCTCTCGGGAATGGAGAATGTAGCGGTCTCCGTCTACCTGGAACCCGATGTATCGGTTAACGAGGTAAATGACTGTCCAGGTTACTGAAAAAAATGCTGATTGATTTGGAGATGAGGCTCAAGCGCTTCTATCGCTTCGCCCTTGCCCCTGAACTATCATTTGACGTGGATGGGTATGATGATTTGTATGAGTGACGTATCCGGCTAATCTGCGACTCAGATATGAGGTCTCGCCTGGCGTTGACTTTGCAGATCTTCCTTCCACCCCGATCTTTACACTTGGCATGGACACACCGCCGTCGTGGGTAGTCAGCCCGAGCACCTCGCCGTATGATCTCGACAATCTGGTCCTGGGCCTTATCCACAATTCGGCCGAGGTTCTTTTCGTCCTCAAGCAATTACTCATCGAGGGCCACGCTAGAGAAGCCAACAATGTGCCTCCCCGAGGCTTGCAGTTGCAGCTCAGCAGGAACGGACTTGAAGTTGCATCAGATACGCAGGTCATGGCGAACCTGGGATATTTCCAGTTCAAAGCGACTCCGGGATTGTACCACCTCGCGATACGGCCTGGAAGGGGGACCGAGGTGTACGACCTCGAGAGTGTGGGGAACGAGGGCTGGGCCAGCCCAAGCGTCAACGAGACTGGGACGGCGGTGGTCCTCTCCTCCTTTGAAGGAAAAACGATCCTCCCGAGATTCGACAGACGGCTTGGTATGGAGGCGGCAAATGTTCTCCTCGAAGACGCTGTGGCGACTTCACCATCTTCTCTGGCGAGCACCTTTCTCTCTACGTTAGCAGACCGTCAATCCTGCTACAAAGCTCACGATCGGACATGTTATAGGCTCAAATCGATCGTCGGCTTGACAAATACTGAGACCAGCTTGACGACCAGGCACGCAGACATCAATATCTTCACAGTCGCATCGGGCCTTCTGTATGAGGTTGGTGAGTCCCTGTCGATCAAGATGTGCTGATATGTCATCCAGCGCTTCTCGTCGATCATGATCTTAAGCGTAATGAAACATACCAATAGCTCGGTAAAGTTCTGGTTTATCGTGAGTGCATCATGAACAGAAGTCGTTTTTGCGTTTCTGACATGTACTCTATCTTAGGAGAACTTCCTATCGCCTTCTTTCCTGGTGAGTTGAAAGTACCGCCAAATGCAAAATACTTCATCATGTTCGGGTCTAGGCTTTCATCCCTCACCTCGCAGAGGAGTACGGGTTTCAGTGAGCACAGAGAATCATGGATGCCGCTGCTGATCATAACGTCCAGATATGAGCTTGTGACGTACAAGTGGCCGCACTGGCTACGTGCTCAAACCGAGAAGCAGCGGATCATCTGGGCGTAAGTCACACTCCTCACGCTGTTCCTTGTCTCAAGCCTATTATAGGTATAAGATCCTCTTCCTCGATGTTCTTTTCCCCATGGACCTCGACAAGGTCATCTTTGTTGATGCCGGTAAGCAAATTTATCCGGGTGAGATCCATCTACAGCAGCGTTTAGACCAGATCGTTCGTGTCGACATGAAGGAGCTTGTCGAGGTCGACTTGCATGGTCGGGTTTATGGATACCCGCCGATGGGTAATGACCGGACCGAAATGGAAGGCTTCAGGTTCTGGAAGACGGGGTACTGGAAGGACGCGTTACATGGCAGACCATATCATATCAGGTTGGGACCCAGTCCATCATTCCTCTTGGCTCTTGTTCACTGATATCGCGCAGTGCCTTGTATGTGATCGACCTCAAACGTTTCCGACAGCTCGCAACGGGCGTGAGCGCCCCATTTATCAATTTGAAACAATGCTGATTGAGCTTAGGACCGACTCCGAGGGCAATACCACGCCCTCTCGGCTGATCCCAACTCCTTGGCGAACTTGGACCAAGATCTGCCCAACTCGATGCAGGACCAGATCCCCATCTTCACGCTCGATCAAGATTGGCTTTGGTGTCAGACTTGGTGTAGCGATGAGAGCTTGGCGACGGCAAAGACGAGTATGTTGCGCCCTGATGGATTAAGGGTTTGCTGAATCACATTGTTCAGTTGACTTATGTCAAAATCCCCTCACGGTCCGTCCTCTTCTAGGGTTTCGAGCAATAACTGACGCAGACGGATTTACAGAAAGAGCCAAAGCTCGTCCGAGCTCGTCAAATACCTGAATGGGATGTGTATGATCAGGAGATCGCGGCGTTTGCGGCTCGGATATCCGATGAAGGTGGCGCGCTGGCGGCGAGTGTCGATGATCTGGCGGCAGAGAAAGTTGCGGATGGGCCGGTGGATCAGATGGCGGAGAGGGTGCTGGGAGATGAGGGGGATGCTTCTGAAGGCGAGGAAGCAGGCGCTAAAAGAGACGGCCAGGGGCGGATGGAGGATGAATTATGAGGATATCCATGATGGCATGCACGGTATGATTCGACGATTGGCAGAGCAGGGGAAATGCTTCCGTCTCGGGTGGAGGTGATCAGGTTCAAGCTGTTGTAAGTTGATTTTTTCGATCCGGAATTTCGGCTTATGCCCACGTCGAGTCGAACTGGAAATGCTACTCTCGCCGGTCGCTGGATCCTCGAGAACCACTCTTGGTATCCGAGGACTTCACAGCTCGAGCGTGCGACTGGCGGTACCTTCCCGAACACCCTTGAAGAAGCAAACGAGCTCCCCGCTCTCGTCCCGTCCTTCATCACTTCCCACTCCGCCCGCTGGATCCGGCACTAGCTCAAGCACTGTGCGACCACAATACCGGCTGCCCCAGAAATCCAATCCGCAGGGCGACTCGGTTCCCGCCCCTCCCTCGTCGTCGGCGAAGTCGTCGGCCGTTCCCAATAGCTCCGGCCCGTCTCCCCCAAAGCCATCGCAAACGGTCACTCCCCCTCGTCCACCGACTTCAACCTCCACTTCGACCAGAGCACCTTGGTCTGTCTCTAAGACTCGTTCCGTGGCCGCGCCTTCCCCCGCCATCGACCCCGATCCGATCGATTGGCCATGGCGTCCCATCCCCTTGTCCGACCCAAACACGACCATCGAAGAGCGTGTGATCTTCTCACGTCCTTACGAAGGTCCACTCGGTCCCAATCCCAAATTCCTATGGGTATTCTACGCCTCCCCCTTCTTCTTTCTCGTCCGGTGGTTGACCTTCCCCGCTCAGACGGAGAAAGAGAAGGAGAAGCTCGAGTCAGTCTCCACTTCCTCCCAATGATTGTTTTGCAGTCCACTGATGAGAGTGACCAGGGAGATGAAACGGTCTGATCGATCGAATGATCGGTGGCTCGCTTGGTATACAAACGTGGCGGAGGGTTTCATCTACGTCGTCGCGTTCACGGCTGCGGTCTTCTCCCCGTCGATTACTTGGTTGCAGACGAGGATCGTGACGCGGCTTGTGCAGAGAAGGATAAAGATGAAGGGAGGGGAGACGAGGGAGAGCGTCAGGATGATCACCGGTGGATCGCTGGCCTTTTCGGCGAAAGCGAAGGGGAAGGAATTCCAGAAGAATGAGCTCATGATCCGCATGTTGCAAACCCAAAGTACGTCTTTCCTGCTTCCATCTATTCATTCGATTTAGAGATGGAGTTGACGACTCGTTTAGCTCGCGCCAAGTACCTCGTTCTGCAAGTCCTGCGACCATCGTTCATCGACCGCTCTCCGCTCCTGCAGAAATACCTGAAAGGTTACCGCTTAGACTTTGGCGAGGCGAACGTGCTCCGAACGACGGAGGAAGAAGTCGTACTCTCGTTCAAGCGGATAGAGAGCGTCTTCGGATCGATCAGGGCGCCGCCATCTGCGAATGGGCGGAAGGAACCGAGGTTTGGAGAGGGGTTGATGATGTTTTACAGGAGGTTGACGGGGAGCTTGTCTGGGGAGAAGAAGGCGTAGCATGCATGCTCAGTTGCACTGCTCTTTGACACGTATTGGGGGGGGGGGGTCTGAGAGTCTTACAACAGCTTGTGAGCCGATAGGTGGGGTGGAGGATGCAAAGAACACGGTGGAAAGATTGCGCCACTTTCCCCGGCCAGGCCGATCGGAGATTGCGTCTTGCTTGACATTCCTCCTCATTGGCTAGACGCTTCTTTCCTATACTCTCCATCTCTTCTTTTCCGCCTTTCAGATAAGATGGCCGAGGAGGAGTCTGCTCAGCCTGAAATTCACATGTTCGTCCTGCTCGACCAATCCCACATGATGTCATTGAACTTAACCCCTTGCGACAACAGCACGGTGAAAGGCCCATCCGAGCTCAAGCTCACCCTCTTCATCTCCCCTTCCAAGTCCGTGCTCGAGCTCAAAGAGGCCATCGCCAGCGAATCCGATGTGGAAAAGGATCGTCAAAGGCTGATCTATTCGGGTGTGTCCACTTTTGCTGTATCAGTTGGTCTGGCTGAATGAGGATTAGGGAAGGTATTGAAGGATGAAGATCTGATATCTCAGTACAAGATCCAGGTCTGCTACCCTTCATCTGTGAAGGGTGGGGATTGATGAGGAGGACAGACCGGCCACACGATCCACATGGTGAAAGGCGCTTCAAAATCCGCTCAAGAACCCACATCGACAGGCTCCACATCGACCGGCGCAGGAGCTGGGATGCCGAGGTTACCGCAGATGGGAACGGGTTTGAACGTCGCCGGAAATCCTGTGGATTCAGTCGAGAACGTCCATCATGTGAGTGAAGCGCTTCGTTGTGAGAGTCTTGGCTGATGGGGTGGCGAAGGGATTGGCGGGGTTCAACCCCTTTGCGGGGATGCAGGGTCTCGATAACCTGAATGATCCCAATGCTGTGCGTTGGATGTCTGTGGTGGGATGGACGGGACTGATGGTGAGAGATAGATGGCGAGCATGATGCAGAATCCGGAGTTTCTGAGGAGTATGTCAGACATGATGTCGAGGCCAGAGGTGGTGGATCAGGTCGGTCCCTCTCAACTACGAGGTGTCATAGCTGACGAGTTTATCCCTTGGCGTCTGTGTACCCTTCTCCTCACTGATCTTTTCCTCGCTTTGTCATACCCCGATATCCTCTCCCCAATCCTCTCCTATCGGACGACATACCTTCTTTCCCTCGACGTAATAGATCATTGCGTCCAATCCTCAGCTCGCAGGCATGGGACCTCAAATCCGACAAATGATGAACAATCCCATGGTCCGACAGATGATGAGCAATCCCGACACTCTTCGCATGGTAAGCAGCCTCTTCCCTTCTTCCGGTCGATCACTCAGATACAACGCTGATCGGATGACAGATGATGCAGATGCAATCAGCAATGGGTGGACCAGGTGGTAGCGGCGGGATGGGTGGCATGGGTGGTATGGGAGGACTCGGCGGAATGGGTGGATTTGGAGCAGGAGCAACAGGAGCTGCACAGGGAGCAGAAGGAGCGACTGCACCCACAGAGCCATTCCCGAACCTCTTTGCTCCCGGTGCAGCGGGCGGTGCGACACCGTCGACTGGCACGACTACGACCGGAACAACCGGCACTCCTGGTGCTGGAGCCGGTCCTACTGGTACCGGCACCAATCCCTCTCCGAACCCCTTCGCCGGCCTATTCGGACAAGGCGGCGCGAATCCTTTTGGGCAAGGGGCGAACCCCTTCGCAGCTGCTGGAGCTGGAGGTCAGCCTGGAGCGAATCCATTTGGCTTCAATCCGGCGATGTTTGGTGGAGGTGGGTTTGGTGCGCCTCCTGCACCGAGGGATACACGGCCGCCTGAGGAGATCTATGCGACTCAACTGGGACAGCTGAATGCCATGGTGAGTTCTTTCGAGCAGTGGATTGATGAGACTGACGTTAATCAGGGCCTGTGGGACGCGCAGAAGAACATCCGGGCGCTTAGGAGTACAGGCGGGAACGTGGAGGCTGCGATCGAGCTGATCTTCTCTGGAGGACTGGATGGTCAAGGGGCACCGTAGATCGCAGACATACATGCATGATACCCTCTATATAGTGACCTTGCCGCGGCGAGACGATCAGTGCACCGTTTGACCAGCGGTACGGTGGTGAGGGGGTGGGGCTTGGCCTCTCGCTGCTGCGAGCCAGTATGCACCTCCAGGGAAGGCGAACTCCTCCAGCGAGTCTTCGTACATCTCGATCGAGTAGCCCCCTTTGGGGTCGGTGGGGACGCTGAGTCCGTCAGTCTGTGCCGCTTTACCCGGAAGAGGGAGATGGCTCACTTGTATCCACCTTGAGCGTGATGGAGACGGGGTAGAGGAAGTGTTCGTGCAAGTGGCTGGTATCCGTCAACACCGGTATCGAAGAAGTAGGGGAAACGCACTCGACAAACTCCAGGACGTTCCGCTCCATACTTCCAGACACGCAGATATAGTCGATCAGCGAGAGATGGATCTACGTCCTCCTCAGTATCCGTCTCAGTAGTTGTGATAGGGGAACATACGACATATTCGCAGAGCCCAACACCGCCGGCATGGGGACATACGGGGATGCCATACTTAGCGGACATGAGGAGGACAGAGAGGACCTCGTTAATGCCTCCGAGACGACATGAGTCGATCTGGCAGATGTCGATCGCGTCGAGTTGGAGGAGTTGTTTGAAGATTATCTGGATGCGAGCGTCAGCAGAACCATCATGGAAGCAGTCGAACAGAGTGGGGAAGGTAGGGGACTGACGCGGTTGTGAGCGTGTTCACCTGTAGCCACGCCGATACCGTGCGGCTTCAGGGCTTTCCGGATCGCGGCGTGTCCGACGACGTCGTCCGGTGCGGTGGGCTCTTCGATGAACCACGGTTTGAGGGGTTCGAGCTTCTTCATGTATTCGACGGCTTGAGGGACATCCCAGACCTCTGGCGGCGAGCATAAGCAGGATCCCAGAATACAATGCCCGAGGGATGATGACGAAGTCAAGAGAAGCGGGGAGAAGCAAGCGACATACGGTTCGAGTCCACCATGAGGACACAGCCTGTGGGTCCGGCGTTCTTCCCAGTGATAGTGTTCGGGTCGACCTTCCCCCCTTCGGGCATGTTTGCGGGGTCATCGATGATGGAGCGGATGAGGAGACCGCGGCGGAGGTCGTCTTCGGGGTCGGCACCGACTTTGAGCTAAAGGATGATTCTTCGAAGATAGTTGGAGGACGCGTTGACGTACCTTGAAGTGGTTGAAGCCCTGCTCGAGCGATGATAGCGTCAATCGCCGGACCTTCTCATCGGTATATCCTACCCAGACTTGTCAGTTGCTGCGAGCCTCGTAGTGACTTGAACGTACCAAGCCATCCAACGGAAGTGGTGTAGGCAGGATAGCCCCGTTTCATCACCTCCTCCGTCCTCGCCTTCTTGCCAGCTTCCTTCTTCTTCAGCATCTCGATACCCTCGTCCTTCGTGATCGCGTCAGAGATATATCTCCATGAACAAGCCTGCACGAATCTACAGTACACGTCAGAGGCCAGGTTAGGGAAGACAAGCAGAGGACATACTCTTCAGGGGTGAAGTCGCAGATGAGCCGCCAGAGAGGCTTTCCGCGGGCTTTAGCCATCATATCCCAGATAGCGTTGGACACGGCGGCAGTAGCGAGGTGGATCACGCCCTTCTCGGGACCAAGCCAGCGGTGTTGGGGGTCCGCGACGACTGAGAGAGTTCAGGGTCAGTACTAAGCAGTGACTTGAGCTGGGAAGGTGGACATACGGAAGTGCCAAAACGCGCCCATGTCGGCGAAGATGGACTCGACGTCCATCCCGACGATGCGCTTGGCTATTTCGGTGATGGCGAAGCATACCTGCAGCAGGTACACCGTCAATAAGAGCCTACAGTGATCATCCGGCTGTGAGAGTGATGTACTAACGATTTCGTTACCGCGACCAATGGCTAGAAGAGCCCTTCAGCGGGATATCAAAGCAAAATGAAACACGAAGAAGTATACTCACTAAAGGTCATTCCCTGCCCTCTCAAGTCGTCAGAAGTCTTCACAATGATGTAGGCAGAAGAGTAGTCGCATTCTTTGTTCCTGCAACCGTCAAACTCAGCTGGCACGAGAGAATCAACTGAAGAATCAGCTCACATCGCGTCCGTCCCGTCACCGGTGACATTCTGGGAGCATGAAATGCTAGATCAGTCAAACCTCAGGCGATCTTTGATAAGCATACCGTCGGGAAGCGAACATCTAGAGGAAGCTATCAGCATGTTAACACTATGAACAGAGCTGCAATCGCGGATGTCACTCTTGCTTCGAGCGGACGAAGGTTAGAAAGTAGGGGATCATCTGTGAGCGGAATACTCACCGTGTACACTGAAGCCTGTGATCCTCGAAGCGGAAGTCATCATGAACGAGTTGTGCTGGGTGTGCGAGGTAATAGGTGTGGTCGTGACATCAGCGGAAGACAGGTAGAGAGAAGGCGCGTCTATCAATTTACCGCCGGACTCGGATCCCGGGCCGGTCTACTGAACGGGCCGTCCAGAAGTGAAAGTCCCCGTTTGGGATATATCGCCTGCAAGCCTAGCTCTCGCGCTGTAACATGACCAGGCAGACATCGCGGAATGGATGAAACCGTCGACCCTGGTCACTGTCCAAGTAAAATAGTCACTTGCGGGAGCTCGACAGCTATGGGACCCTAAGACCATCCCAGATCAAAGCGGCGAGCAGTGACTTGCCACGAAGCAGGGCGACACCGTATTCAGATAAATCTACAGGGCGACGTGTTAGGCCTTACTACCCACGTTACCACCTCCGGGATTTCGGTAATCGAGTTTGCAGTAGCAAGGGGCGCCAGGCACTGGCCCCTGTCGCCGGCCTGAACACGTGTTGGTCACAGCCTGTCGGCTTCCTGCGTTTTCTATTGTTCTCCTTCCCGACGTGCTTCTTTACCCCGTTGCAGTGACTAGGTGCCGCTGGAGGACAATGCTGAAGCTTCGAGAAGCCATCAGGGCCAGATCTTTTGAGCTCGACTCACGTGGAGAGAGGCGCCGCAAGAATGCGAGAAGTATGCCGCCGATATCTCGGAAAGGAGCAGGGAGATTTCTGATGTTGCCGGGAGAGAAGAGCTGACTGGTTGACTATGTCGTGTCGTACACATCACCTTCAACCAGCTTACAGTGCTAGAAATCGGTGACGTAACGCCTAAAGGACGGGGGTTGATCGACGTTCCACCCAGTTAGGTGCCTAGTGATCGCCAAAAGGCATCACCCAATCCGCGAGGCAACAATGTCAGCTTCTCCCACTTCTCTCTCCCTCTCTCCTAGCGGTCCGGCTCGAGCTTCTTCCGCGCCTAGACAAGTCACCCCTTCTCCGGCATTCTCCAGACCTCCCTCCGTGACACCTGCAAGTCCAGATTGGAGGTACCCGCCGGTGCGAACCCAACCTCCTTCAACACCTGACAGACCTCGGCAGCAAAATCCTAGAATTCCCTCTCGAGAATCGTCCTCCGATTCCCCATCCACCCCTTCAACGCTCTCGCGAGCTGTGAATACTGCTCTTCCCTCCTCGCCTCCGACCCAATATCATTCCCCTCATTCCACTCCTCCATCCTCCTTCCCAGCCCGTTTCGGCAACGACGCAGAGCTTTCACCCATCACACCTCGCCGTACCGCTGAATCGCCTTTCGATGACCGCCATTCTATCTTGCTAGAGACAATGACGGCGGAGGTGGAGGATGAGGATCCATTCGTATTCCAATACGCTGGTGGAGGCGCTCGGCGGCAGAAGACGATGCCTGGATACAAGTTCGCACGCCTTTCACCGCCTGGGCGGGATATCCACGGGGATGTGATGACCTTTGGCCCACAACTGGACCGAATCAGCCCGATCTCACAGGCGAGGCGGTCACTCTACCCTGCATTACCGCCAATACCCGTTTCAACACTGGAGCAGCATCCTGACATAACATCGCCACAAACTCCCGCACGTCGACCTCGACCTCAGCGGTCCGCAATACCCGTCAAGCCCACCTTCCGAGGCGTCTTCGCACTCTCTCGACGACGGGACTACCTGGTCCATCTCTTCCCCGCCATCCTCGTTTCCATCGCAGGATCTCTCGTTCAACCTTACATGTCCATCGTTATTGGCAATTCCTTCGCCATCTTTACCGCCTATCCCATTGACACCCAATCCGCAACGGCATCGGACAGGGCCGTCTTTATCAGCGGCACACGGAAGACGACGATTCAACTGGCAGTGGCTGGTCTGATAGCGGTCGGTCTGAATTATCTCAAAGGCGTGCTCTGGACCCGGCATGGAGAGACCCTGGTCAGTAGGTTGAGGACGGCGATATACGAAGGTGTGCAAAGTAAGGGCATGGACTGGTTCGATACAGGAATGGGGATGAAGGTGGACGAGGAGGATGAGAAGAAGGGGGAGGCAATCGGTGCAGGCGGTCTCATGGCGAAATTCTTGAGGTGCGTATCGAATGCAATGCTAGGAACAAGGGGCTGAGGCACATCCAGGGAGACCGACGATGTCCGTCTTGGCACTTCCCAAGCTTTAGGCCTCGTTGTGCAATACTTTGCCACTTTCCTCCTCTGCTTCATCCTGGCCTTGATCAAATCCCCTGTCCTCGCCCTAGTCACCATATCCACCATACCTCTCGTCGTTCTTACCCAGATTGTTACGCAAGTCGTCTGCGCGCCGCTCTACGAACATGAGCGACGGGCTTTCGCGGAGGCATCAACCAATATCGAGCGCGCCTCCTCCGCTATTTCTACTGTCAAAGCGTATAATGGACAACAGAGCGAAGTCACTCGCTTTACGAAGCTCATTTCACGTGCCGGGGATAGCCTGGTCCGTCAAGCGTTGGTGTGGGGAATTTCGATCGGGATGACCGACTTCCTCCTCCTCGGAACATTCGTTGTCGGTTTCTGGTACGGCGCGAAGGTGGTACGAGATGGCAAGTCATCGGCTGGCGAGGTGATGACAGTATTCTGGGCATGTCTGCTGGCGGCAACCTATCTCCAGATGATAGTCCCGCAGTTGACCATCATGACGAAAGGCAAGAACTCGATGGCATCCCTCCTCACCGTCATTCAGGACGGGTCCGGTCGACAAAGTTCCGGCAACCATTCCTCTCGATCCACTTCGCCTCAGTCGGCCAACTTTCCACGACATCCGCTAAGCCTCAAAGGCATACACCCGATCCGATGTCGTGGCGAGTTCAACCTTCGCAACATCTCCTTTGCCTACCCGTCCCGTCCCGACCAGCCCGTCCTACGCGACGTGACCCTCTTCCTCCCTCCCGGCGAAACGACCTTCATAGTCGGCGGTTCAGGCTCTGGCAAGTCCACCATTGCGCAACTGCTCCTTCGCCTTTACCTACCGGATGGCGGAGAGATCTCCCTCGATGATCAGAGCTTTCCCTATCTTGATGAGGGCTTCACTCGGGTACAAATCGCAGCGGTACAGCAGGGATGCATCTTATTTGACCTGTCGATCCATGACAATGTCGCGATCGGTCTTGCAGGAGCTGGTCTCGATCCCAAAATGGGATTGCTTAGGCGACCGAAAGACGTTACACGGGAAGAGGTGGTTGCGGCCTGCAAGATGGCAATGATACATGACTTCATTGAATCGCTGCCGGAAGGCTACGAGACGAAGCTCGGGACGGGAGGATCGGCCCTTAGCGGGGGCCAGAAGCAACGGCTTGCGATCGCTCGGGCACGTGTCAGGGATCCTGCGGTTCTGATTCTCGGTACGTCTCCTACTCCTTGAGAAAAGCGCGGCTAATGTCCCATAGACGAAGCGACGTCAGCGCTGGATGCCACCTCACGTGTCCTGGTCTTCGAAGCGATGAAGCAATGGCGCAAGAACCGCACGACCATCGTCATCACCCACGATCTTTCCCAAATCCTAGCGGACGACTTCGTCTATGTCATGCAGGACGGTATCGTGGCCGAACAAGGTTTCCGATCAGACCTCATGAAGAAGACGCCCATGTATGGCCAAGGACGCTTTGGAGTATTCGCTCGTATGGCAGCCGAGCAGGCCATTGAACCAATCGCCCTGAAGATGGAGGAATGGCGGAATGCACCGGATGACGTGGAGATCCTCGATGGCGAGGATACGGATGAAACAGCCGTAGATGGCAGGGCTCGAGCTCTCACGCCAAGCTTTGCAGGATTGCGTCCAAACAGCATGATGTACCTCGACATCTTGGACGAATACATTCGCGGCGGTCGATCATCCATATCGGAAGATAGGAGGGATTCGAGGCGGATGTCTCGACCTCTCAGCATCGCGCAAAAGAGGCTCAGCTGGGCGTCGCAAGACCTCAAATCGAGGCGGCCGTCTCGACCTCTCAGCATAGCGCAGAAAAGGCTCAGCTGGTCACCGCAAGACCTGGATTCGAGTCGCCCTGGTAATCGAACGAGCTTCGGGGACGGTCGACGGGGCAGCCAAATAACTGGGCCTAGCTACGATGCTTCTATTCACCTCGGCAGTCTCATATTAGACAAGCGACTTGAGCTTGCCCCATCTGAGAAGGACGAAGTCAATGTCCTTCGCTACTCTTATTATCAGAATCGGACACTCAGCGAGGGCGTCGATGATGACCTGAAGAAAGCGGACCTCACGGTGGCAACCGACCGTCCTCCCGTCAAGGCATCGGCAACTAAATCTCGAGGACTTTTTGCGCTCATCATCCACTTCTACCCAACCTTGCCCAACAAGTGCCTCCTCTTTCTCGGTATTATCGGTTCGATCGGCCATGGTGTTTCCACGCCTATCTGGGCATCATACCTTGCCAAACTCATGGCCATCGTTGGCACAGGTGGAACGGATCCCTCTCTTACGAAATACGGGATCATCGTCCTTGGCTTGTGCGCCGTTCAGGCTCTTGCCGACTTCACCCAGGAGTACTGTCTTTACGCGCTCGCGGCTCGTTGGACCACTTCCGTTCGAGGTACCGCATTCGGCTCGGTCCTCTCGCAAGACAAAGCTTGGTTTGACGAGACCAAGAACTCCCCATCAAGATTGGTTCAGTGCCTCATCAAGGACGCCGACGATATGCGGGCTTTGATGGGGTCCGTCTTAGGCAAAATGTGTGTGTTCATCGCTATGGTTGGACTAGGAATCATATGGGCTATGGTCGTCGACTGGAAGTTGACGTTGATTGGGATCGCACTTGCACCGGTGTTCGCGATGATCATGGTGGTGAACGAGGCGGTGATTGGGAAGGCAGAGGTGACGAATAAGCTCAAGCGAGAGGCCGTCGCGAGGACTTTCTACGAAGTGAGTACGGCAGCAATCTCATCCATAACTCTGCTGACGTGAGCAGAGCATCGCGAATATCCGTGGCATCAGAGCGATGGCACTGGACGGGGCGTTCCGAGAGAACTTTCAACAAGATACCATCGCAGCGAAAAAGTCCGGGCGGGGGTCTGCTTGGATCATGGCTATCGGCATGGGAGCTTCGGCAGGTCTACCCCTGTTCGCGCAAGGTCAGTGAATTGCAACGATACTGGAGTGTTCCTGGAGATGACAGACGTAACAGGTTTGCTGAACTGGGCGGGCCTCCAATTCATGCTCAGGAATTACCTCAATTATCATCAGATGCTTCAAGTATACAATCTGGTTTTGTTCAGCTTGACTTTCGGGACGCAAATGCTTGACTTCAGTGACACCATTCATCTACCGCTTCAGCTTGTACTGAAGATGTCTAGTTCCTGCCATTACGAAAGCCAAAGTCGCCGCCACCGATTTCGACCGTCTCTTTGCGCTACCTGTTGAAGCCAGAGAAGCTGAGGGCGACCTCCGCTTCCCAATCACCGGCACCGTCCACTTCGATCGTGTAACATTCGCCTACCCAACTCGCCCTGACATCCCCGTCTTGTCCGACCTGTCATTCAAGCTGGTACCAGGCGAATATGTCGCCATCGTCGGACCGTCCGGCTCCGGGAAGTCGACCATCGCCGCTCTGCTCCAACGGCTGTACGAGCCCACCTCCGGAGAGATTCGAATGGACCGGTTCAACCTGCATCAGGCGGATGTCAAATGGCTGCGGAACCACATCGCTGTGGTCAGCCAGAGTGCCAATCTCTTCGATGCCAGCGTTGCGGAAAATATCGCCTATGGATCGGACATACCCCTTGGAGAGATCCATCGTGCGGCAAAAGCTGCGAACATCCATGGTTTCATCCAAAACCTACCGCAGGGATATGATACCAAAGTTGGCGAGAACGCCTCCCTTATCTCGGGTGGTCAAGCGCAGAGACTCCAAATCGCGCGGGCTCTGGTGCGGAGATCAAACATCCTGATCCTGGATGAATGCACGAGCGCGTTGGACGTGGACAATCAGAGGGCTGTGTTGGATACAATCGTCAAAATCAAGGATGTGTGTTTCTCTTGGCCAGCGAATGGGATTAATCCTGCTGATTGGACTGTGTAGATGAGAACAACGATATTCATCACTCATTCCGTTGAGGCCATGCGGCGGTGCGATCGCGTCATCTGCCTTGGTGATGGACGAGTCGCAGAGGATGGGTCGTATGATGAGCTCATAGCAAGAGGAGGGGTCTTTGCTCATTTGATGAGGACGGGAGAGTGGGAGTGAGTTCTCTAGCATTGTATCTATCAAGACATCTGTACCCATTGTGAACGGAATGGCTTGGTGCCACTTCCGTACTCCGGCTTGATTTCGGCTTTGCGCGGCGGATTTCCCGAACCACGGGTCAACCTCCGCTTTTCTCCACAAACCCGGTTCACCGTTCAGGTCATAGCTCGAGGCGTTGCTGTCTTTGTCCACTAGCGAAGCACGTCGTTTCGGAAGCTTCCCTCAGTAACACACTTTAGCTTTCCCTTCCCCTCCTCCTCGTCCTCGCCATGATTCGAGTACCATGTCGGACTCTTGCTGCCGCCGCGAAGAGCTCGAACTCCTTAGGTGCTCGGCGGTCGTGTTTGAGAGGTTTGGCGAGTATTGCGCGACAGCAACCTAGACCTCTCCTGTGCGTATCCCATACAGGCCCTCTCGTTATTCGCTGCTAGCGACTAACTATCGTGTGATAGCTCATCCCCCTTAATTCGGCAACGAGACCTTACATTCCGAGCTTTCCACTCCTCATCACTACTCCTAGGTCAGTCCCCTTTCTGCCTGCAAAAGAGGTCATGCGCTGATTACGGAGACAGCCGAAACCGTCAAAGTCCCTCAAATGGTCAGTCTGTGGTCTGGTTCTCGCAGCTGTGACAGCTGCCGTAGCAGTCCACCTGCTGACGATGCCGTACAGGCCGAATCTATCACAGAGGGCACGTTGAAACAATGGAGTAAGGCGGTCGGGGATTACGTCAAGCAGGATGAGGAGATTGCGACTATTGAGACGGACAAGGTGAGCTCGTGGACTCTTTGACGCTGGAGCGAGTCTGGCCCTGCTCTGGCGGGTTTTGGTTGAGCTGACGGTACCAGATTGATGTTTCTGTCAACGCGCCCATGTCAGGCAAGATCACCGAGTTCCTAGTCGAGGAGGACACAACCGTCTCAGTTGGGCAGGACCTGCTGAAGATTGAGCCGGGAGAGGATGGAGGAGACGAGCCGCCTCCAGCCAAGCCTGAAGGAGGAGCTCGGTCCGAGCCAAAGGACGCCGAAGAAGGAAAGAAGGACCAAGCTGCACCTGCTGCGGGCAAGGAGAAGGGAGCGAGCGAGGACACACATAGGAAACAGGATGAGAAAGCACCGAAGATGAAGAGCTCGGAAGAGGAGAAGCCGGCGCCGAGGACGCAGGAGAAACAGCCCGCACCGAAGAAGGAGGAGAAGCCGGCACCGAAGGAGAAGGAGGAGGAGCCGAAGCAGGATAAGGTGGTGGGGAGTCGGAATGAGACTAGGGTGCGTCTCGAGCTGAAGCAAGACGGCCGTTCCGCCTCACGGACTGGGCGGACTGGTTCCGCTAGGGTAGCTCAAACTGACGTGACACATTCCTTCAGGTAAAGATGTCTCGCATGCGACAAACCATTGCCCAACGGCTGAAGGCATCGCAAAATGCCGCAGCTTCCCTCACCACCTTCAACGAGATCGACATGTCCTCTCTCATGGAATTCCGAACATTGTACAAAGACGGTGTCCTGAAGAACGAGGGCGTCAAGCTCGGGTTCATGTCTGCATTCGCCCGGGCAGCATGCTTAGCGCTCAAGGAATTACCGGCAGCGAACTCGAGTATCGAGGGAGCCGCCATTGTGTATCGGGACTTTGTGGACCTGAGTGTGGCTGTTGCTACGCCCAAGGGCCTAGTCACGCCGGTTGTGCGGAATGCGGAGGGTATGGGATTAGTGGAAATCGAGAAGGCTATTGCAGAGTTGGGCAAGAAGGTGCGTCGCATCCGATACGGAATGTCGCCCTGGCTCACATATGCAGGCCCGGGACAACAAGCTTGGGATAGAGGATATGTCAGGGGGTAGCTTTACAATCTCGAATGGCGGCGTCTTCGGTTCTCTATACGGTACACCTATGTGAGTACCCTGGGCTCAGCTGCAGATATCAAGCTGATCGTGCCCAGCATCAACCTTCCACAAGCAGCGGTCCTGGGAATGCATGCTATCAAGGAGAAACCTGTCGTCGTCAATGGCCTTATCGTCATCCGTCCCATCATGATTGTCGCGCTCACATACGACCACCGACTTCTTGACGGTCGAGAAGCGGTCACTTTCCTCGGTCAGTCCATCTCCCGTCGCCTGATACCTCTATTGATGTATGTACTGACTTCACACAGTCCGGATCAAGGAGTATATCGAGGACCCCCGGAGAATGCTGCTGCCTTCGCCGGTTTGAGGGAGCTACGAAGAAAGCAGATTCGGATAGGCGTCACGAGCATAGGATTGTCTCTCCTAGAGATGCAGCACGACTTGCACGAAAATATGTCGGACAGAGACTTGCTCCATTTGTGTGCCATGTGCTTGCTCGTTTGACTGCAAAGAACCCATTAAAATCCTGGTGAAATGTGAAACACCCACGTCAATCCCCCTTCCAATTCAGGGCCATTCTCCTGTGAGCCCTTGTTTTGATTTCGCGCATTCCTGCTTGTTCGGATTCCAATCTCGTCCAGCCGGCCGTCGTTGTATCATAGTCACCGCTTCGCCTATCCATTATTGGCCAGTATCTCCTGTTCATCGGATGTGGTGACATCAGCTGCCCTGGCGTGTCAGCAGCACGTTGCTCCCAAAATCGCTTCGCCCCCTCCTCGTTCTCGGCCAAAGTCACTCTGTCACGATGTCGTGAGTGTATTTCGCTGGACTTTCGGCTCCAGCGGTCATGTGAGATTCCTCGAGTTGACCCGATCCGCAGCAATACCAACGCCGACGCGACTCTTTCAACGACCTCGTCCTTCGTTACCTCGCTCGTGGCGAATACTGCGATTGCAGGAGGGGAGTTCGTAGCTTTCATCTTGTTCAGGAGGTTCATCAAGGCTATGTGAGTGCCGAGATCGCACTCAGCAGGCGTCCTGTCTGTGAGGGTGCTGATTCGATGGTATTTTCAGCTACGAGCCGCGAACCTACATCCCTCCGAAGGATATCCAAGCTCTAGTGCTCGGCAACCACCTTCTCTGGCCTATCTGGCGGATCATCCAGGGTACAATGCTTCCTCGACTAGCTTCGATTCAGCCCGCTGACCTGCCGCAGCCGATCCCGAAGAGATCCTCAAGAAGAATGGTGTCGACCCCTACATGTTTGTCCGGTTCCTCATCATGATGTCGAAAGCCATGGTCCCCATCTGGCTCCTATCCTGGGCTATCCTTCTACCCGTCGACGCGGCCAACTCGGATGTCGATCACAAATCTGGGCTGGACAGATTGACGTTTGGGAATGTCGCGAAGAACAAGCAGTCGAGGTATTGGGCGCATTTGATTCTTGACTATTGCTTCATCTGTGAGTTTGTCCATATTGTACCAAAAAAGAAGCTTATGCTACAACAGTCTGGATCCTGTATCTCATTTGGGTTGAGATGGATCATTGGCTCATCGTCCGCCAGAAATACCTTATCAATCCGGCGCATTCAAAGCTGCCTCAGGCGAACACCGTGCTGGTCACCGGTATCCCTAAGAATTTCTTGGACGAGGAGAAGCTCGAACAGCTCTTCGCGCATCTTCCTGGAGGTGTCAAGCGGATATGGCTTACTCGGTGCGCTACATGTTGATACATGCCAATGATCCCTGACGCAGATTTTCCAGTAATCTGAAGGAAATGCCAGATTTATGGGAACGACGAACCAAGGCTAGCGCGAAGCTTGAATCAGCGCAGGTCAAGCTCATCAAGCTCGCTCGCCAACATCGCATCGATACAGAGAAGAAGAGAGGGAAGCTCGAAGCGAAGCAAAAGCCAGTCTCTGAGCAGTTGACCGGTCCAATCAATCCGCAATTAATACAGACGCCAGAGTCCCACTCGGAGGAAACCATGCCGTCAGACCCAAAAGCGCTGGGTCTGGCGGATCAGCTTGTTCCGCGTAGTTTGCGTCCGACCATGCGACTCAAACCTGGATGGGCGCCTTTCGGTCTTGGCTGGCTTGGAATCGGGCAAACGGTCGACAAGATCGATTGGGCGAGGAGAGAGATAGCTAGTTGCACGCAGGGATTAGAAAAAAGTCGCGTCCAGCTGCAAAAGGATATCGACACTCCCGGAATTGGGGAGGAGACGTACCCTCCTCTCAACTCGGCGTTCATCCACTTCAACCAGCAGATCGCGGCCCACATCGCTGCGCAATGCCTTGCGCACCATCAGCCGTGAGTCACATAGTGCGGCCATATAGCTTCTGTTAGCTGACGTATTGCAGGTATCGGATGAACAAGCGTTACATCGAGCAATCACCTGCAAACGTCATCTGGCGCAACCTCTCCCTCAACCCGTACGAGCAGAATGTCCGACAAGCCCTTTCATACGCGATGACAGGAGGCTTGATTTTGCTGTGGACCTTCCCAGGTGCGCTCCCCCTTCCCGGAGCTGGAAAGCTGCCTGATACTGATCACTGGACGTAGTGGCCTTTATCGGCGCTTTGTCCAATATCAGCACCTTGACTACGACATATAAGTGGCTGTCATGGCTCGATTGGCTCAATGGAACCTCCACCGCGAAGGCACTTTTGCGTGGTGTCATCTGCGGTATCCTTCCGCCAGTACTGCTCGCCCTTCTCATGCTACTGCTCCCAACGGTCTTGAGACGGGCGTCCGAAGTTTCTTCCGGCTGAGTTCCTGCTGACCTCGTTTGCAGAGCTAGCGGCTTTCGAGGGCATCCCTAGCAAGACGAATGTCGAGCTGGACCTGATGACGCGATACTTCATCTTCCTCGTCGTGGTGAGCATGATCCCTGCTCGTCGCTTTGACAGACTCGCTGACACTGATTAGCACACTTTCTTCGTCGTCACCTTGGCGTCCGGCCTGATCAGCTCGGTCAAGCCTCTCGCGGAGAACCCCTCGTCGGTCGCCACGATCCTTGCTCAGCAAATGCCTACAGCTTCTACATTCTTCATCACGCTCACCCTCACACAATTCACCGGAGTGGTTGGCACCTTGCTGCAAGCGATCACCCTTCTGCTGTACTACGTCAAGGTCATCTTGCTTGGAGGATCCCCGTGAGTCAGATGAGCTATAGCCTTAGAAGGGTCGCTCATGCGGCGGTCTAGGCGATCGGTGTACCAGTCCCGGTACAAGCTGCAGACTGCGTCTTGGGGTACAACATTCCCTGGCGTTACTGTCTATGCCGTCATTAGTCAGCCTCCTTGCTCTGAATCAGAGTTGAGCTGAATGCGCTATAGTGATCGCATACTGTGTCATCTCGCCTGTTATCAACGGTTTCGGCGCGGCCTTCTTCGTCCTCTCCGCCCTGGTCTACAAGTACCTGTTCATCTGGGTCTATGATCAACCACCCGAAAGCGACACCGGTGGCGTGTTCTTCCCGAAAGCGATTGCCCATGTCTTCGTTGGCATGTACATCCAGGAGATATGCTTATGTGCGCTGTTCTTCCTGGCAAGGGACGTCGACGACAAGGTCTCAGCTATCCCTCAAGGCGTTTTGATGATCATCCTCATTGTCTGCACCGTAAGTTGCTTTATTACTCCGAGAATCCTCGCTGACCGTCAGTAGGCTGGCGCACATTACCTGATCATCGTGTCGTACGCGCCCCTCATCCACTCTCTTCCCCTGTCACTGTCGCACCTTTCATACGGGATGCCAAGGGAAGTCGGTCACGATGGGAGCAGTGTGGGCGAGAACGACAATGATCGAGCAACTGTCGCCGATTCTTCGCGAGAACACCTTACTGGAAAGCCAAAGCCATCCTTCCCGGCCTCCTCGTCTACATCGTCTCCGGCTCAACAGCACAGACAACTCCCATTGGAGACAGACAGCATCCCGACAAGCGCCAGTCCGCCTGTCAAGTCACCAAGTGACGTTGAGATGGGTCAGATCGGTCAGCCGCCGGATCCCGAAGGTGATGGCAACCAGGAGGAACCCTACTTTGCTGTTCCTGGCGGACCAGGCATCCAACAACGACAGCAGGAAGACGGAAACGATCCCAACGCCTTCTTTCATCCCGCAACGAAGGAGCCGCAACGGATCCTTTGGCTGCCGAGGGACGAGCTGGGATTGTGTGAAGCGGAGATCGAGGCGAATGCTTCAGCCGGAGTGGAGTCGACACATCGGTATGCTATCTTGAATTCGAAGGTGAGTCAGGATCTCCTTGTGGCAAGCCCAGCTGATCAGACGGGATCATCAGGGGAAGGTGCAGATTTTTGGTCCGCCTCCAGATACCCTTTGAGGTCTGGCCTTTGACTCTCGTTGTATTACATGCATGCAATATCCATCACCGTTTTGGAAAAGTTATTCCGACGGAAGCAGAATTGAGTCACGTGACACCGGTTTTACCCGTTCACCGAGAATTTTGGCTGGATCAGGTAGCTGAAGTTTCCCTAACAGCTTTCCTCCCCATATCGCGGTCATGGAGGATCAAATACAGCGTACTGTGGACTCAGAGGTCGTGACAACACGCAAACGGCGGCGTCCGCGAGAGAAGGAAGCAATCAATCAGGCTACCGGTCCTGAAGCGATCGATCAACGACCTAGTGATGAGACGAAGGCGCTCGAGCAGTCCGCACCGTCTCGACAGGTTGATCAAAGTCATCAGACCACCAATACAGAGGCGATTTTCCCGTCCAAGCGCCACTCACCGCTCGCTGCAACATCGAATCTACCGGATCAACCCGAAGCGAGCACGTCCAAGCTGCCACCCCTTGCTACTGAGCCCGGAGAACCAGCGCTTCAGACTAGGAAGCGTTTCAGACGTCATCACAGAGAGATGGCGTCGGAGAAGGGTACCACTGAACAGCGACCGGTGAAGAAGAGCAAGAAGATTAAGGGGAAGGAAAGGGAGAAGGAGCAGGGGAAGCATCCGAAGAAGAAAACGAAGGAGACGACGAAAGAGAAGAGGAAGGAGAGGGCTCAAGAGGTAGAGGAGGAGATACCGAGCTGGGACTGTTTACCCATTGCTCAGAATGAGGTGCTGCGGATACTTCCTGTGTGGTCGAAAGATGGACGGTGGGTCATTTCCTCCTTGGCCGACAATGTGCTGATCAGAGACTGGCAGATTTTACTTCACCGTCGCTAAGACGTCGATACACGTCCATTCCTCCACCCCACCGAGCTTCGCTCGGCTATCCACGTTGTGCTCAAACCACTCTCAAGGTCACAAGCAACCCATCACTTCCCTCCTATTGTCTCCTACGAATCCCTTTCAGCTCATGACGAGCTCGGAAGACGGTACCGTCAAAATCTGGGACTGGTCCGAAGGCCGGTTGATCCGGACCATCACTATGTACGGAGTACCCTGTCGGGTCCGGCAAATGTGTGTCGGTGAGGTAGCGGGGAAATGGTGGATCTTCGCCACGATCACACATGAGCGCACTGGGAGGAATAAGACGAGCAAGCAGAGGATGAAGATGAACAAAAAGAAGGATATGGGCAGTGGGTCAGACTTTCCTCCGGTCGAGAGGATGCTCATGGTCATCAAGTTGTCGAAGACAATCATCGGGTTGTGAGGGCAAGCCTGGCTCCACCTGCCAAGGGTAATCCGGGATCGCCCCGGGAAGTTGCGAGAGTCTCCGCTCCCCCTGCCGCCATCTTCGTCTCTCCACGATCGACCTACCTCGTCGCTCTCGCTGGCTCCAAAGCCTACACCTTTCGCCTCCCTACCTCCGCTCCGGATGCCAGCAAACCGGATGTATGGGTGCCGAAACTCATCAAACTCGTGTCAGATCAACCTTTCACATGCGGCGCTTTCTCGCCTGAAAGAGTTTTCGGAGGGCGAAATGTTGAAGAGGAGTGGTTTGCGACAGGGGATGCCAGGGGTATAATCCGACTCTGGCATGGTCTAGAAGCCGCATTCCGGCAATTGGACGCCGTAGCAGCACAAAAGCCGGGCATAGAGGAGTCGGGTGGACAGATCGACATGGAGAAGCGGTTGCCCACGACATCGCTGCACTGGCACGCTCACGCAGTCTCGGCTATCGCCTTCACCCCATCTGGAGCGCAGCTACTATCTGTCGGAGAGGAGAGCGTCCTCGTGCAATGGCATCTAGCATCCGGAAAGAGGCAGTATATCCCGAGACTGGGTGGGACCGCGATCCTCAGTCTGGCGGTGAGACGGGGCTCGCGAGGAGTCGAGGAAGAGTGGTGGATGGGCTTTGCAGATGGGAGCGTGGTCCGAGTCGGGGCGGCTTCCGGGACTGTGTCTACTGTTGAACGAAGCGTACGACTCGGTGAGTTGGTTCTTTACATATAGGAGTCTGGCCTGACAAGTCATAGACCCTCTTCGGGCAATATCGGACAATATGCCTTTACCTCTCGCTTTACATCCCGCGACCGGCGCCATCGTTGTCCCTTCCTCCCATCCTTCAACACTCCAATTCATCGATCCCTTGACCTCTTCTATCCTCTTCGACCTCGAGGTCGTCCCATCCAATCGAATCAGTCGGAGGGATGACAAGGAGCTTGAGCCCATTGCTGTCGAGCAGGTTGCTTTCTCCGACGTGCAGGATGGCGAATCGAGATGGATGGCGACGATGGAGGGGCGGAAAGGAGACCAGGTGGAGGGCGGAGGGATGGTCAAGAATCTGAAGATTTGGCGGTGGGATGGGCATAAGTAAGCATTCCGGTGCAGTGAAGAAAGTCACTAGCTCATGTCGCTGAAGATACGTTGTCAATACCCAGTTCCCCCGGCCGCACGGGCTCTCCGACATCTCGACGCTTGCCTTCTCGCCCATACCGCAGGCAGATATCAGCTCCAATCACACCATTACCCTGCACCTCTTCACGACGGCGATTGATGGCACCGCGAAGCTATGGCAGGTTCGCCAAGCGAAGAAGAGTGAACAAGGTGGGCGCACTATATTCCCTCTTTCGAATCCTGCTTTCTTTACACTCCAAGATGAACAGCATATCACATAACCTTCGTTCTTCTGCTAGCTCTTTTGAGCGCTGTAGAGTCCTGTTCTGCAATCCTGACTCCACCTCGTCCTGTCTAAACGCGTTCCATCACTTGGGGTCAAGAGCTGATCAGGTTTTCCTTCAGGCAAGACCGCGGCGAACAGACCAGACGTTGTCGAGCGTGAGTCAATGTTTACTTCCCCTCCCGAAACAGCGGCAGCGTATGCGTCCTATGATGAGCAATCTATACAAGCTCAACAGTCCGAACATGTCTATGTCTGTGGACCCCATATCTTCAACCTTCTGAGGACTTCATCGCGCTGCCGTACTGTCAAATATGACAATGCTTATAACATTGAGCAGTGTTCTGGTCGACACGATCAACCTTTGACTATCGCTCGATGCCGATCCACGCAGCCGCCTTTTCGTCCGACGCGACAATCGTTGCTCTCGCTCATGGTGCTGTTGTCACGCTGTGGGATGTCGACAGCAATATTCTGCTCAAAGTGCTGGAAGACGCTTCAGTCAGCGACGCTCACAAGGTTGCTTTCGTCGGACCCGAGGGGCAGTACCTTGTCGCTGCAGGAAAGCGCAGCGGTATCGCGGTCTGGGATTTACTGTCTTGTGGAGGTGGGCCAAGCACTCTGGCGAAGAAGAATACTGATGTATACGTCATAGTTTTATGGGCATCCTCGTCGACTCGATGCGACAAGCTCCTTAGCCACACATCGAGGTTGCTGTTCATCTCTTCCTCCACCGATGGACGGAACCGTTCACTCGTCACCGTCTTCTCCCCATCAGACCCCAAACATCTCCGGCAGTATCAAGTCCAGCCAGAGCTCTCCGACATCTGTTCTCTGCCCTCTTCAGCTCCAGTCGATACCGATAGGATCCAATTTATCGGCATCGTGAAAAACGGCGAGGTCTACCGCTTTGGCGGTGCCGTCAGCTCGTCGGCGCCCAAGACTGACCGTGTAGCCGGCCAACCAGGGACGAAAAAGCCTCTCTCGATTTGGCAAGAAATGTTCGGAAAGGATGCTTTCCTTGAGGATCTTGAGACCGCTCCAGGGACAATCCCACCACCACGTGCAAGCAAGGTTGGCAGACCAAGCGAGGTCTTCGACGGACCCAGTCACACGATGCCGCCTGTGGGATTGCTCTTCGATGCTTTCATGGAAGAGCTTCTGTCTGTCAAGACTTCCGGTGCAAGGGAGGACGATGCAATGGCAACAGATCAGATCATCTATGAGGAGCCGAATTCAGCACCCCCGTTGCCGATGCCGGCAGTCGAGGAGAGCAGGACTCGGCCAGTCACCGATGAGGAGGTTCGCGATCTTACGGCTTTCTTTCGGGAGACACTGGCTTCAAGTACGTTTACCTGATCCATGCGGTTGCCCAAATTGACGTCAGCGCAGAGGTCACAAATGCAAAGACACCGTACGACGCATTGCCCAATGGTCACGTTCATCCAAACGGACATGTTGTCCCACCGAAGCCGGCACCTCCCATGTTCATCGATGGCAGGTCTGTGGATGAAGAGCCTTCAGCTGTTACGGCACCGAGCGCGACCAAGCCGATCAAGAAGCTGGTTAATGGAGACATTCCGACATCTGACGGAGAGGAAGAGGAGCGCGAAATCATCGAGCACTCAGCTGAAGGGAAAAGAAAGGGGAGAAAGAGGAAAGCGCCCAAGGAGGTGTCATGAAGGTCGTCATCATTCGTTTCCACACTTTAGCATAATCCATTCAGCACTCTATCATAACGACATGGATGCATCGTACATCGGGACATGGATAGGGTATCTTCGAATATGCCCAAAGACCGTGTGACTGAAATCAGCGTTATCTGCGCCGAGATGCTTCCTTCGCTGCTCGATCTGCCGCGACGAGGTCCTCGAAACTGACGGTGCCGCCAAAGATGTCCAAAGACCTGTCAAGGCAATCAGCGCATGGACAGAGACTACCGGAGCTGTTCTTTGAAGGGGTCCAAGGGATGTGGGATGAAACGACATACGAGCCGAATGTCAGATCCACCTTTCCACCAGACAACCTGTCTACCAACGCTAGATCCGAGAGATCTGCTCATCATCAGCCTTCTTAGAATCTCCGCCGGACGCTCAAAGTGGAGATTGGCATACCTCGTGCCCCTCCTGCATAGGTACAGGGTATCGTCACCCATTCGGCCAGCCCTGTGCTTCCATCAGCTGAAATCCGCTTCTCGACGAGCGCTGTACGCACTCGATACCAGCTCCTCGTCGATGCCCTGACATAGGCCCTCCACGTCGGCAGCATGAACGAGCAGCTCCGAGCAGTATCCCTCGATCAATGCTATGCTCTCTATTGGCCAGATCAGCTTGGGCAGAAAGATCGCACAATTGGAAAACGGGGGACTCACCTTTCGAGACGGTCAAGTCGGTCAACGTCTTCCACCCATTCATCGCTACCACCCATCCGTCATCCCTCCGCCGACAGCTAAAAGCGATCACACGCTCTCAGCCGAGAACCCACTGGGACTTGTGATACACCCACCTGATATCCACGACCAATCTCTCCTTCCCAACTTCCCAAGACATGGCTCGTAATCTCCCCAAATCAAATTTCCCCTCGCGAAACACGTAACTCGTCACGATCACCTATCCCTCATCAGCTCTGTCCACCCAATCACATCAGACCAAGTTTGGGTCCACCAACCTTCTCAGCCCCAGCCTCCAACCACTCCTCCGCGTTCTCGACCGTGATCCCTCCGCCAAGTTGGAATCCCCCTGTCCAAGCCCCCACCGCTTCCTTCGCCGCATCATCGTTCCCCGGCCCGAGCATGATGACGTGTCCGTCCTTCAGTCCATTCTGTCGATACAGGTCTGCAAAGTACGACGGGGAATGCCTAGATTCACTCGTTTTCGTCAGTTGGATCAGGTTGGAGGGGAAGAGACGGACTCGGAGATGAAGTTCGTTCGGAGATGTGATGGGCCGGCAGCGGAGTTGGGGGTGAGGTCGAGTGTTCCTCCTACTATCTGCTTCACGATACCTTGGTGGAGGTCTATGCAGGGTCGGAATCGGGAGTACCGTCGATGGGGGTCGGTGGTGAAGGATGCGGAGGTCATGGTGATTTGGTGAAGACGCTAGCCTCCAGTCTTGATTTTACCAACACTCATGGAGGCTTTGTAGGAAGTGTACAAGTGCCTTCTCGTCGGCGACGGTCCAGTATATCTCGGGTTGTTTCTGCAGTGAGAAAACAGCGAAGCGAACGGAGAAAACGGGAATTTGGGTAGGGAAGCCGACCTTCCAGGAATCTAATCTAATCTCCGGACCCGGCGGGACGAGAGCGGGCCTATACAATATCTTCTCGGCAATTTTGGCCGCATCCCTGTCTGGAGAGGAAGGGAAATCGTTCCTATGGAGCGCATTCGCGACAATGTATGAGATACGATGCATCTCAGATAATATCAACCCCTTATCAATGCTTCTTCAACCCTCCTCCCTTGAACGTATAGAAGTGCGGTCTAGACCGAATCAAACATCAGGCTCATCCAGGCTGCATCGGCCGACGGTTACTCACGCCAGCTCAACGAGCCATTCCTCGTCGACCACCGTCAGATCCCGCATGAAGCTCTTCGTTGTCTCCACGACTTCGTGGTAGATCACCCAGCCCGTTGCGGGTTGACGGGTGAACATCACGGATGAAGGGTGTACGTTCAGCACCTGATCACATGTTAGTCACATCCAGGGGTGAATCGTCAGACCCACGGCGCCCTCTCGAGCGGAGCGATAGGTCCCGTCTGGCATCATCCTCGCGGCATTCTGTCAATCTATCAGCGACATTCCAGCGTACTGTTGATGGCAGCCGACCTTGAAGTAGCCCGTGACAAGGCACCGCCTTAACCGCTTGGCATCGCCTTCACAGCTGATCGCAGGGATTCCAAACCGATCAAGGTACTTCTTCAGCTGTTTGCGGATGGACACGGCACGTGACAGGGCCTTGTGGTTGATCCGATGATTGCCGCACCATTGCTTGTCGCGGGTGCCATATCGAATGAAGGCGTTGTAAGCTATCGTCTGGCTCAGCCGGCATCCTGAATCTAAGCAAGATGTCTTCGTACCGTTGAGGAGGGTGAGGTGATCCTGAACACGTCAGCTCAGCTTGCCCTTCCATAACGATCGAGCCCAGCTTACCCCTTCTTCCGCTGTGAATTTCCGCCGCTCGAGCTCCGCCATCGTCGCTTTCGTACCTCCATCGGCAAAAATGAAGACGTTCTGGCCGGATGTTAGCGTGTACATAAGTGACCGGTATCATCCGAGCTCACCTGGACTTGTGTCATTGCCGCAATGGTCAGAATCTCTTCCCCACACTTGAAGTCGTGTGAGTTGAGCAGCTGAAGCCAAATTAGCGGTTGAAACATCGGTATTCCCGGACGAACGATAGCCGCCATCATCGGGTCCAGCGGTACCTCCGCCATCCTCGCTCCCATCGGTCTCGTCAACCTCCCCTCGTCCTCAATCGCCTTGAGGCAGAACAGGAATTCCAGCGCTCGGATCATCATCTCGCTAGGCGGTGGGCTCATAAAGTCAAATTTGGCGAGATTGTCAATACCCAATGCTTTTAGCTGAAGCAGGTAGAGGGAGATGTCGGAGCGAGTGAGCTCGGGAGGAGTCGTTATCGGCATAGCTGATCGGGAATTGCGCGAGGGAAGGGCGGATGATGGATACAGGCGGAAGCATTTGCCAGCGGATGTCCGCCCGGCTCGACCGGCTCTTTGATTCGCGCTGGCCAGGGAGCAAGGGGTCACGGATAGCACATCCATGCATGTGCGGGGATTGTAGGTCTTGAGCTGCGCTATCGTGAGCGAAGGCCGGTCTGGGGCAAAGGGAGACCGACCTTGACATAGCCCGAATCGACAACGTATTTGATCCCGTCGATGGTGACACTTGCTTCCGCGATGTTCGTTGCGAGGATGATCTTACGGGTATCTCTTGGAGCCGCATCGAAGATCAAGGCTTGCTCCTCGGGTGGCAGGGTCGAATAGAGAGGTAGTGGAAGGATTTTCGGTGCAGCCTTTGGAAGCCTAGGAGATCTGTTCATCTCGGATGCAGGTATAAGAGCTTTTGGATATACCCTTGTATTCGATCAGCGACCTGTTGCGAAGCCTGATCAATCTCTTCTCGTCCCGTCAAGAAGACAAGGATGTCTCCAGCCGGCTCCTGAAAATCACAGCATCAGAGTAGCCGAAGCTTAGGAGAAAGGAATACCTTCATGTGTATGTCGAATACGGTTTGCACTGCCGCCTCCGTGTAGTCCACACAGGGCTCTCTGAGATAGCAGACCTCGACCGGGAACATACGGCCCTCGAGGCTGACGACTGAAAATCAGATCAGCACACTGCGCCCGTGGGCATGATTGCGGCTTACCGATAGCATCATCCTGTGATCGGTCTGTCCCATCTGCGTTCGAGTTGAAATACTCCAGGAAGTCCTCTCTGCCGAGCGCGTCAGCTGTCGAGCAATCACGAATCCAGTCGAAAGGCTCACGCATCAATGGTCGCCGACGAGATGATGACTCTCAGCTCCGGTCGCCTCTTCATGATCCTATCATGCACCATCAGCGAGGATACAGTTCTCTAAGCTAGGGAAAACAGTACTTCTTCAGCAGTCCCAGAAGAAGATCCGTATATGCCCCTCTCTCATGTGCCTCGTCGATCTACACCAACATCAGCATCTCGCCCGCTGTATCAAGGGAGACTACGAACCATAATAACGCTATACCGACTGAGCAGTGGATCCACCATTGTCTCGCGGAACAGCATTCCGTCCGTCATGTATTTTATCCGAGTCCGAGACGGTGAAGACAAGTCTTCGAATCGAATCGTGTAGCCGACCTATAACCATCGGCGTTGCCCCTGAGAAAGGAGAGGGAATTGAATACCTCATCGCCAAGAACACTACCGACTTCCTCCGCTACTCTTGTCGCCACGCTCGTCGCTGCCACTCGTCTCGGCTGCGTACACACCACGACGTGATTCTGCGATGTCCAGCCGGCTTCATGGAGGTATTGAGGTATTTCTGAAGATCAAGTAGTCTCTTGTCAGCCCGAACCGCTTCGAGGTCGACACCCTTCAACGGGTATGCCAAGAATCGGGACTGACGAGTAGATTTCCCGCATCCCGTCTGTCCTACGACGATGATCACTCGATATCGCTCCACACACCATAGCAATTTCTCTCGATGCTTGTAGATGGGTAATCGCTGGCGCTGCGCATCGAGGCTGAGGTGGGTGTTCCGGCTGGTTGAGGGGAGAAGGGATCCTTCGGCTTCGGATTCTCGGTCGAGCGAGCTGCCTACAAGCTGTCATCAGCTGTTCGCTATGCTGAGATTGTGACGATTACCTGGAGCTGCTGCTCCGGGCTTCCAAAATTGGAGAGGAGGCATGTCGCTCCACGGCCGAGAGGAGTGCGAGAGGAACGACCGGTTCTGAAACTTTGGATCAAACATTTTTGCTTCCGTTGCGGGGCCTAATCGCCCTGAAGGCGGATTCTGATGTCCTTGGCTTTGTTCGCCGCTCCTTCTTGAGAGACCTACAGCATGTCGCCGTGCTGAGGCGCTGAAAATTCCGTACATCGGGAGCTCAAGATTCTCGACCTGTGCTCTGGTTCACCACCCTCGAATTATGATGAACGGCCTCTCTGACCTCGATCTCGTGGCCCAAGCCATGGGCATACAAAATCCTCCACCCAACCAATCCAACCATATCCCATCATCCGATCAACCCCGTCCTACCGACCATCTTCCTACCCAGTCTTCCCCTTCGCACCATTCTTCTCCTCCACATCATCCCGCTCTCCCTCAAGTCAACGCAAATCCCGAAGACCCCCTCTCCAACCTAGACCTCTCCACCCTTACCCCCTCCGACCGTCAGGCCCTCCAACCCATCCTCGACGCCCTCGCTCTCTCCGGCCCTAATTTTGAAGACGGCGACGATCTGAGGATATCAGAGCTGTTGGCACAGATGAACGCGGCTGGAGAGGTGGCGGATGATCTCGAGGGGAAGCTTGATCGGTTATTGGAGAATCTGGGGAAGGTGGAGGAGGAGATTGGGAGGGATCTGCCGGGAGTGACGACTGGGGCGAACGCGAGCGGCGGGGACGGTCTGGGAGATGGGATTGATGAGAAGAAGGAATGAGGGAGGTGGGTGGGCTGTCTGGAAATCGGGACCCCGGCATTAGCGGCGGAGAGCGGGGATAGTAGCAGAGCTTCATTCTAGTGATCAGGTTCGAGTTTTTACCCAGCACGAAGATACCCAGAACGGTGAAGATGCATGTGGAAAATCGTCTAAACCTGACAATCCGGCTGTCTCAGGTGTTCTCCTCCAGCAATGCCTCGACTGCCAACGCTGTGTTATGGTCACTGGAGCGGTCGCGAACGATCAGCCCGTGATGTCTGAGGTAGAGTGGGTCTCATTCACCTTCTCTGCAGAGCCCGCACGACAGTCTCCCTCCCCAGATTCGGAAACATGCTCGACAATCTATCATACCTCATCAGCAGGCATCCTGCTTCATAGAATGAGGCAAAGCGCACGAGGATATCTCCTCCTCGGTCGGCGGTCTCGCCCCTCCTTCTCCTCTCCCGGCCATCGCGCTCACCCACTCTCCCATTGCAGCTCTCGCTCCTGCCGGTGACACAGGATTCGGCGGTGGCCGACTGGCAGGTCCCGGCTGTCCCGGCTGTCCCGCCGATGTCCGTCGAACAGCTCCCTCTCCCATCCTCCCCGCAAGCAGGCCCCGCAAGATAGGCTGAGCCACAGCCGTAGTCCGCGCAGGCGAATCACTGACTTGTCCAGGAAGGACCCGATTCGCCCGTCTAGGCGGTGCACTAAAACCAACGAGCGGGTCGAATATCCGAGCGAATAGTAGGTGGATCGACAGCGGGATGCGGTATGATTTGAGCGGTCGCGCTACGCGTCGGCGGGAGAGGAAGGGGACGGTGAGGAGCGTGTCAGTACGGTAGAGCCAGCCGGCGAAAATGCCGGATATTGCTGCGAGAATAGATGAAGGGGTTTTGAAGAGGAACAGCTAGATTCTCATTAGTCCTCAGTCAAATGACCTGGATATACGAGCGGAAGGCGTACCTGGGAGGCGAGGACCCAGGAGAAGACTTTGCTCGAGAACTCGAGACCGAGGAGACGAAAGGCGTAAAGCGAGGGGATTGTGCGATATTGCTGCCATAGCCTACGTGAGCGTCAGACAAAGCCCAGAGCGATGCAGTGTACTCCTGGCTACAAAGCTGGATCTCAACTGACAAGCTGAAGACGACTCCGTAAGGTCCTGCAGGTGTCGAATTCAGGCCAAGCCTGTGAAAGAGGATGATGGCGATGGAAGAGAAGATTGTCGATACGCAGGAGGAAATGAGTACAAAGGACTGAGCGTTGTCTCAGCAGTCAGTACCGCTGGCATAAAGAAGACGCACGGCGTATTTGCGAGATCCGAAAGCCCTAAGATCCAGGCTCGATCAGCAAGACTTCAGCCAGCAGCTGCCGAGAACACACCGCTCGATACCGACGCCCACGTTATATAACAGTAGCTCTCCCATAAGGAGCTCGGTCGAGTTGGCGAATACGAATGGATGAACGAGAACTCGCCATAACTCCACGGCCAACATAAAAGCTCGAGTCATGCTTCACTCTGCGGAGGAGAGAAGATGAAATAAGCAAGGAATGAGCCGGCTCACCTGATGATATTTTGTAATGTGAGGGACAAGCTGGAGTTGGAAATAGGGTTTGATGTCGAGCAAGGAAGCGGCGAGAGAATTGACACCGAGGAATAGCATGATGCCTACCGAATGATCATCAGCATGCGCCTAGCTGCTTTCATTTTCGGCGGATGCGGCTCGACCTCACCTTTTGTGACGCCAGCATCCTGAAACCCTAGTTCGAGGGATAATCAGCGGAGCTCCGATGGAAGAAGCTGCGGAGAGGAAGGTGGTTTGGGCTTTCCAAAAACACTTGGCACTTACCAGACATGCTGCACTGGCCTTCCTATCCTAGCCCTTCAGCGAGAATCCGAAGAACTGATTGTAGTTAGAGCTGGCACGTCCATTGAACAGCTTGCGGAGATTGACGATACTCCGTGTAACAAGATCAAACTCCGGTCCTGTTTCAGCTTCTCTTTCCATCATCAAACCCATCACCAAACGAGCAGATAACCCAAGTACGCACTCAGAAACTGAGTCTCGATTCTGATTGGGTCAGCAGGGCCGTGAAGTGACACAGCTGGGCGTACACGACCCGTCGTCAGCTTCGAAATGGTGTCTCTAAGGGAGCGGAAACCTCGTCCCTCATACTCCGACATCCCCGCAGGTCTCTCCGACCTTTCTGGTTCTGAGGATAGCGAGTCCAGACGACCATCATCTAACGGTTTCGATTCAGGTCTGACGACGAAGACCAAAGTGCAAGCAGATGAGCGGCATTCCCCCTTCTCTGGGGATTCTAGCGAGTTCGAACCCGACAAGGAGACTGAGGTATGATGGCGACCAGGAGTGGCACAAGTGCTGACGGAATTGTAGAGCAATGACGTCGACGCTGATGAAGATGTCGAGATGGATCAGCAGGATGAGCTGGACAGCCCGGAACCCGACACTCCAGAAGAGCAAGAGCAAATGTCGGTGACTACTCCCGCTCGGGACATCATCACCCCAGCACCTAGCCGGGCCCTTGCAGCCCCCAGAAAGTCGGGAGCGTCCGCGTTTGTGCATAATGATGCCACTATGCTCTCTGCGCCTTATCGGAATCTCATCAAACAATCGGCTGCTCGACTCACCGAACCTAAGCGAGGCGTATTTGATAAGGCGAAGCTAAACCTTAAAGGCGGGGAGTCGTATCGACATTTGGGAGTGGACTCCTATCCTGGAGGACCTAGTACACCCTTCGGGACGCGGTTGAAGGCGCGACCTCCAGGTCGAGGACGGGTCAAGGTGGAGGTCGTGGATGAGCCGGACGACACAGTGGAGAGGCGTAACAAGAGGCAGAAGAGGATTTATCAGGTTGGGAGATTCGTACCGTTACTGTCGCCCTGGGAGGTATGGGAGGGTGAGGGATGGTGGCCGGAGATGTGGGATGGTGGTGGGAAGGGTAAGGGGAAAGGGAAAGGGAAAGCTGGGTGGAAGATGAGGGACGAAGTGAAGATTGGGCTTGATCACGTGGGGCGAATGCGATTTGATGAGCTGGAGCTGCTTTCCGAAGCGTAAGCTGGCGAGGACAGGGCATAACCTTATCGTGTTGATGAGGGTTCTAGCGCTGCCAAGCCATTCCTGTCGCAGCCGGCGGACCTGGATGGCAACCCCTGGATCACATGTCACCTTGGACCGCACGATAAGCAGCAGCCGGTACCAATGAGAATGTTCGATTCTCGTCGTATTCGTGAGTGTCCCAACCGCTTTTACTTCCTCGTTATGACTAACCATGGGTTCAAGGGGATTTCAACAACGCAAAGGAGGGCTTCATCTTTTCCGCTGGCGGACCTATATGGGGACTTGACTGGTGTCCCTATCCAGAGTCAAAAGCTGCAGGTGCGGTTTCCCAATGTACCGCCACTGAAGTCCATCAGATTTCGAATACAGGCAGTACCTTGCCATATCGACTTTACCCCGTATAGACATACAACCCGCGTTAGGCGAGAAGACAGCACAAGACACACCAGGCGGTATTCAGATCTGGTCAATGACTCCGCCGGCGGACGATGGCACCGATCCAGGCGGGATGCGATGCGAGATGGTGCTCTGTGTCGATGGAGGGTCCGCAATGCAGGTCAGATGGATGCCTCTTGGCGCTTGGGATGAGGTGAGCTATCATGGATCTGCATGCGTATTGAGCTGATGCGCTCCAGCATGAGATTGACAGTCTCTACAGCTCGAGGTTGCCAAAACTCGGTATCATGGCTGCAGTTCAGCTTGACGGATCGGTATCATTGTATTCTGTGCCTCATCCGAGGATACTGCGGCACCTGAATGGCGATACAGAACCGAATGCGGACAGACCCCTTTTTCGTCAGTAACAAGGATTCGTTTGCCCGAGGCATGGCTGATGTGAGACTACCTCAAGTTCGCTTGCGACAGTCCCTGCTGAAGCTCGACATCTCAGACGCATCATGCACCTGCTTTGACTGGGTTACTGCTACACGGCTTGCCGTTGGGCTATCCGATGGTGAGATGCGAGACTCAACAGTCAGCTTGGCCTGACGTGGAGCAGGGCATTGTATCGTCTGGGATGTCGTGGAAGCACTTTGCAGCGGTGATTCCAGTACCCGTGAGTATTTTGACTGGCTGCCGTGAAGACCGCGCTGATTGCTATACAGTCTTGCCCTCCGTATACATGACCGTTTCCATGTCCTGTATCCGCTCTATTGCAGTCGGTCGATGTCCGCCAACAGACGCCGCCGGTCAACCGTGCTTTAGCGACGATCCTTTCTACCTTGTCGCTGGGTCGTACGACGGAACGACGGTCTTGGTCGACATGCGTGATCCAGCCTTTCCGGTAGACATCAATCGAGCACGGTGTAGGTCTTGTCTACCGGGATAGTATCCGACTGATTGTCCTCAGCGACAATTATGACGGTCGCATGGGCAAGTCAAACGGGCTCACCGCTGTATGCAGATGTGGATTTTGTGGTGACGATGGAGAAGGTCTGGGGAGAAGGGCTTGGGCGAGGGTTCCTCTTGTCGCCGCATCGTGGTCCAGTCTGGGTAAGCTGTCTGCATCATCAAACATGCTTAGCTGACATAATGCAGGACATCACCACATCTGACTATCATACGATGGCGGTCAGCGGGGGCAGCGATGGAGCTGTTCTCCTTAGCAATTACCTGACAGGGTTCCGTCGTCGACGGCGAAGGGTATGACAGCTGTTTTGGCCCGGGCTGATGCCTTATCAGCCTTTGTTGTTCTTGAGGCTCTTCGAGATGGACTATGACACCCACACTGGCGAGTACCGGATGAAGGACGACTTCCTCCCAGAAGTACGTGTCCTTGGTTTCTCTTCACCGGATCTATACTGATGTGCGACAGACGATGACGCTAGAAGCAGCGGCCCATCGCAATCTCTCCAAACAGAAAGTTCCCAACGATCCCTCTGTCAGCAAGACTGCCAATTGGTCACCTCCTGTTGGAATTCACCGTGTCAGCTGGCACAACGGCGGTGGGATAGGTAGAGCAGGACTTCTCGCTTCTGGGACAGCGAGTGGATTGGGGAGAATCGACTTTGTTAAGGGGATGTTCGCCCATGCGGCCAATCCTGGAAATGCCTTGACGTGATCCCGATGAATGAGTCGTACACTCTATGCCAAAAGACTAGGTAAAAGTCGAATGTTCCGTCGGTCACCGAATGGAACTATACATCCGAAGTTGAGAATACCGAGAATCTTCCACTATGCCTAGCCCCGACCGACGAATGGCATACCCGCCGCTCTGGACGCCATCAGCTCGCTCCCTACCACGCGCTGCGATCGCTCACAATATCTGTAAACTCGGCACATCCGCGGCGGCTTCCAGCCCACAAAGAAACACCACCGTCTTCGCCACATTCCCAACATTCATCATCGGTTCAGTCCTCATACTCCCATCCGCTTGCCGACAACCCTTCGCCGCGTGTCCTCCCATCGCGGTCTGGGCATTCCCGATATCCAACTGTGTCGCTGTTATATTGTATTTCCGGCCATCGAGGGAGGTGGAGCGGCTTAGGCCGAGGATGGCGTGTTTCGAGACGGTATAAGCCGCGGAGTCTATGTGGGCGAATTCAGTGAGATATTGGATGACGTGATGAGGTGGGAGTGGGGAGCATACCTGGACGAGGAGAATGGGCGGAGATGGAGCCGTTGTTGATTATTCGTCCGCCGGGAGGTGATTGAGATTTCATGATCTTGATCGCTTCTTTGGTACACTGCTTGGCGTCAGCTTTATATCACCACCTACCGCGAGCGCGACAGAGCCGATGCAGATGATGGGGGAGCTTGGGACAAGGAGGGCCACTCACCAAGACCGCGGCCATGATGTTCACATCGATCACCTGGCAGAACTTGCTCATATCGGCCTCTTCGAGAGGGACTGCATTGAGCAGATCCACGCCGGCGTTCTGAGTTTTGTGATGACACACAATCGCCCGAGGTAGAAGGAGCAGACAGAACGAGAAGAAGTAAGGAGCTCTCATGAGCTCAATCCTCATCTCGTTAGAAGCGCTCACGTTGAAGACCACGTCCAAGCGCCCATACTTCTCCTTGACCAGCCCAAACATCTTGATCACATCCTCCTCCTTACTCACATCCCCAGCGACCACCTCCGTCGTGGTGCCCTCTCGACATTCCTTGGCGGTCGAATGCAGCTCGCCCTCCCGTCTGCCGGAGAGGATCAAGACTAAGGGTGAAAAGGCTTCGGAGAGGGCGATGGCACATGCTCGCCCGATACCGGCAGACGCGCCAGTGATTAGGATGACTCTGGGAGTGAGACTACTCATTTTGTTTTGGAATTTTCACGAACGGGACAACGAAGCACCGCTCCTTGCCCGGAGTGATCCGCCGGAAGATCATCGGTCCGGCGGGCCCGGTGATAGCTCAAAACCCACGTGATATTGATTTCTCGGCGTTATCAATCGACGTGTATCGGCGCGCGGCTGTTTTTGTTGAGCACATCCTCTTACGGGGCAATCACACCCGTTTCGCTATTTCAACCCCAATCAGTCTCACCTTTCATGACTTCTTGACAATCAATACATTACCATATACTCAGCTTCTTGATGTATCTCCATCTCGCATCCCATCCAATTACAGCATCTCTCATTTAATCCATTGTCGATCAACGCTCCTTTCCGCAGCATGCCCATCACCAAAAAGAAAGGCGCGATTTTCGCAATCTACGCCGACTCGCCCTCTCACCCGACCACCTCCTCTTCTCGACTTGCTACACAATCAGACTCACCGGTCAAACGACCGACATCCCGAAAAGCGCTCACCGCCATCCAACCAAAAGTCATCAAAGGCTTCCCCAGCTCGTCCGCGAAATCCGACAGCAACGAGAAAGGCAAAACCACCCCGAAATCGAGCTCGACTAGCGTGAATCCGAAACCCGTCCAGCCACGAGTGTCGTCGGCATCTCGTCGGCAGGTACCCGTTCCCCCGCCGAGAAGCGCGCCGAGTAAGCGTCAACTCGAGATCTTCTCTTCTTCATCCGTCTCATCACCGCCTCTCGTCTCCCAACCCTCACCCTCAGCCGCAAGCCGTCCGGCCGCGAACGGTTCCAGTGCCGAAACACCTGCCAAGCGAGGTCGCCTCACACCGGTCCAGTCACGCGTAGATAAGGAGAATCAACCCCCTTTATCCGCTTCCGACTCACCGGCTAGCCGGACTAGGGCTGGAACGCGAGCTCGGGCCGACTCGCTTGTTGGTGATGGAAGAGGAACGCTCACTCTGCGGAAAGGACGCGCTATAGCGACCCTTTTAGCGGAGGAAAACGCAGCAGGTTCATCGATGTCTATCACCGGTATAGTCGTTGGATTCGAGCAGAGATCACCTGAAACGTCGGGTCGGAGAAGGAGTGAGGGAAAGGGGAAAGGGGGAAGTGGACTGGAAGTCAGACCGCTCGCGGATGTGAGCGAGGCGTACGGAGCGAGTGGGGCTGAGCCGGAGGGGTTCAGGGATGTGCCTCGATGGGAGCGGAAATGGTGAGCTCGACCATGATCGTGGGGAATTCTCGCCGAGCTAAAGTTGATGTCAGATAATGGATCCAGCGGACCATTTTCTTGAGGGATTTCGAGACGAGAGAACCAGGTTGGGCCGCAGTCATCTTTATCATCTCGGTTCCTTGGTGCTTCGATTTCTTTCGCTCGCGATGTTTATCATGCTTTCATCTTCCCCTCCACTCAGATCTCCCCGGTGCTCCTCGATTCTGCTGTTCACCTTGCTGACCAATCTGCACATGCAATGTCACACTGCGTGACGCTATCATCCCGGATGCTAACGAGCGATTCGCGAAGCAGCGTCCGCTCCGTCATTGTATCCTTGATCTATGATCTCCTATGTCCTCGATCATCTTTCGTCCTCGATCTCCCATGTCCTCGATCATCTTTCGTCCTCGATCCCCTATGTCCTCGACCTCCTTGATGCGTCGAAAGTGGAGATCACGGGTCAACCCGGCTTGACGCTCCCCCTAATTGACTTCCGTATCCGTGAAGTTGCAGACACTCGTGAAGTTCCAGACACTCATCGCCAAGTGACCCTAACAGTACCGACATAGGCGCCCAGACCAGCTACCACTAGAGTTTCCGCAGTCGTGGTCATGAATGAACATCCATCCGAATCGCAGACGCCCACACTCGTCAAACTCGACTCTTCCCTTTCTCTACACCCGACTTTCAAGTACATCCGCTTCCACATTGTCGATTATGGCAACGTTCCTCGAGCGAGACTTGTCACCATACAGCGTGCCCGTGAGATTGCCGCGAATCCCGAGGAGACTTCTGCCATGAGTACGGCTTCCGTCATGCTTGACCTCAACATCAATCTTGGTGCGTCCATGCTGGACCTACCAAATCTTGGGAAGGTTCATTGGGTGCCAGACGAGGATACACTTCGACCTGTTGCTATGGAACTTGCTCATGCGGTATACGGCCGAAACCAACGCGTATGAAGTCGACGAGACAGTCGACTCCCGACGACTTCGACGAAAGCTCGAATACTTTGTCCGTTGGAAAGGTTACGGAAACGACATGCAATGGGTCTCCGCATCCGACTTTGACCATTGGACGACTCACTCGTTCTCGTTTTTTCTCGCCTACACCCCACCAAGCCAGTACCCGCAGCCACGCGTGCCGTTACCGACACCGCCGAAGGGTCTTATTGATGAATATCACGCAGTCGGTGATATGAAGAAGTGATAGAGTTGTTTGAGTCGATCGCTGGTTGGACTCAGTCGACGTAGAAGCGATGCATAATGAGTATGGACTCACCTGGTTGGACTCAGTTGACGTAGAAGCGATGAGTCCAACACAGGTGTCGAGATGGACTATGTATGCGAGGTACGGATTTATGGAATTACGAATTAAGGAGGCAGTGTGGCGATTCGAGAGTGTTTATGCTTCGATATTCGACACTTATGACACCGTCATGGACCACGCCACACCACAAATCGCCACTCGACGAAATCAACGAGATTCGTCGAAATGCCGCCGACTCGCTGGGTACTTAAGGTAACTCGTAGACGCATCTTGCCCTTAACCGCTATTATATAGTCTCGCCTTGACTCGTATGCAACCTTGCCAGCCCTGTTAGACCACCCTTCCCCTGTATCCCATGACAGAGAGCGATATGGAGATATGGGAGTGGCTCTGAAGCACTAGAAATAACTATACTCAGAAGTCGCCACTCAGCTCCTGCAGGGCGTCGCCCATGTCTCCTGGCCTTCCTGCCTCAAAACTCCTTGTCCTGGCCTTGAGCAGAGCGATACTCACCATCGTCTTTGTCACGGTGCTACGTCGACCAGCAAATAAGCCCGACGCTCAGCTCCCAGAATCGGCGACGGTCGTCTGAGCTTCGGCAAAGTTGGGCTACCGTGGTCGAACTTAGCTGGAATAACTCGAGGACACGCGTGGGGCCGACTTAAGTGCCGGTCGAGTAGCGTGGGCTAGAGATGCAGAGGCTATGAGTAGGCTAGGTAACTATAGTGACTTTTTACTTTAGTGACTTTTATTTTAATCTCGAATCGCTGGTTCTCCCTTCACTTGTTCCCGGCTGTTCACGGGCGTCTTTGATTTATTGAAGAGTGGGAGCAGCTCGTCGCACGCGGGACCAGGGCTGCCAGCATCGCGAAAGGCCGCCTCCTTTCCGGTACAACATCACTTCATTATCCAACTCTACACGT
>JAABUY010000667.1_pt1 | contig 56541 bp, 43 predicted proteins | sample 5560271 | NCBI WGS metagenome assembly JAABUY01 (sample SAMN10711886, study PRJNA513374) | rock metagenome | isolation source: Antarctica rocks | place: Antarctica: Victoria Land, University Valley | reverse complement strand
GTCGCAACCAAAGGTCTTCTCAGCCCCCAGGCTCGCCGCCGAGCTTTTGGCGAGCCTGGGGGCTGCTTTTTATGGTTCAAGATCTGGCTGGTTGCGATGGCTTCCTGGGAGGGCACTATCTGTTCATGTGCCCTCCCAGGAAGCCGTCGCAACCAATGGTTTCAGCCCCCAGGCTCGCCGCCGAGCTTTTGGCGGGCCTGGGGGCTGCTCTTTTTGGGTTTGGGGTGTCTTCAGCCCCCAGGCCCACCGCCCAGCTTAAGGCGGGCCTGGGGGCTGATCTTTCATGTATCTAGCTCTTTGTTCTGCTTTCAACTCCCAGGCCCGCCACCCAGCTTCAGGCGGGCCTGGGGGTTGATCTCCATGCCTTTTGGCATACCATCATGTCTTCAGCCCCCAGGCCTGCCACACACAGCTTCGGCAGGCCTGGGGGCTCACATTCTCGTACTTAGCTCTTCTTTGGTTCTTTCTCAGCCCCCAGACCTGCCCTTCCATCGCTGGCAGGTCTGGGGGCTGTTACCTTTGGGCCTTTGGGCTTTTTTGGGCTTTCAACCCCCCAGCCTGCCGCTTGGCTTTGGGCAGGCTGGGGTGTTGACTCTCATGTACTTAGCTTTTTGGGCTCAGTCACCCCCGGGCCCGCCGCCACTCTGTTTTGAGTGGCGGGCCTGGGGGTGGCTGATAGCTACTTAGGATATCAAACATGCATTCCAACCCCTAGGCCTGCCGCTCTGTTTAGGCAGGCAGGCCTGGGGGTTGGGCTTTTAAGTCATTTGGTTTCTCACTCGTGGACTTGTTGATTGTGATCATACCGACATCTCGAACTAACACAACAAAATCTCGACCTCTGCTGCGTCTGTCGCAGATAGAAGCCATGCACTCACTATATGAACCGATCAAGTATCAATCATGCCCTATTCGCTAATCTCGGTATGTGCTAGCTAATCTTGATACACATTGTATACAGTGATCAGCAAGAGAGATTCATATACTAGATGTAAAAGATCACCCACTCACCTGTAAAGTCTTATTCATATGCCAAACGGGAACAAACAACCCAACAACACACACGTCTCTACTAGTTAACTAGGGCAGAAGTCCAGGGCTGACTGGCTGACACCTTGGGGATAACGTTACCTAAGATCACAAAATCCGGTTCGGGCCTTAGAAGCCAACTAACTACTTTACCTTACCTTACCAATGGTCGACTTTAACTTTAAACTTACCTTACCGTAAATCTGAGTCTGCGTAGCCAACAACCCTTGCGATCTTGGGTGGATCTGACTACTGTACAGTAACTAAGCGCCGGGAAGCATTGGTCGTTGTTGATTTTTCTATTCAATTTGTCGGTCGGCGATACTTTCTTTTAAAAGCGGTTTGTTATTGATTGATGATTGCGATGTGATGTAGTTTGAGACAGCGATTGTTAGCGATGAAGTCACGCACGACCTACAACATAGATCGACGACCTTCCCTGAGATGGGAGCGACGTCTGTCACGGCGAATCTAACAATGTAATGACCAAGTTTGAAGACCAATGGTCCCCACAGGGGTCGGACGCGTACGAAGGTGCAACTGAGCCAAGTTGAAATGTAGTACTATGCTCCATTCTCGTATACTCTAGGGTACACTACACTACGGAGACTGGACAATTCGTCTAGGGACGGATATAAGCGTAGACCGAGCCGACCAAATACTCAACGACCCAACCAACAGGCTCTCTTCCAACGAAGCGCTTCACAGACGCTGGTAATCTCAACAACAGCAGGATCAATGTCCTCCAGTCATCTGATGCTTACGCTCCTCAACTCCTCCAAAAGCCACCCCTTCCCCTAAACCGTCTAGAAACTCTGCGCCCCCATATAACTAGTCGGCAGCGCAAAGATGGCCACCGTACAAACGAGCACGCCACCACCCGCCAAATACAGCACATCATTGGGCCCTCTGGCCAACAGATGTGCCGCGATGAGCGGACTGACAATCGAAAAGATCCGGCCCCAGAAACTCGCCACGCCGGCCGCGGTGCCTCTGACGGGCGCGGGAAAGGCCTCGGGCGTCCAGCCGTAGAGGACGGCGTTGAACATGGACTGGAAGAAGTATTCCATGGCGTTGAGGCCGATGTTGGACGCCTCGGTGTTGACCGCGGCAAAGAGGAAGAGGGAGGTGGCCATGAGGGCCGAGGAGATGATCATGGCCCACTTGCGGCCGACGAGCGGGATGGCGTACATGAGGGTGCCGAGGAGGACGCCAGGGATGCCGCAGATGTAGATGATGACGTAGTTGCGGTACGTTTCCTGCACCGAGACGTGGATGGCGGCGTTTTTGCGGAGGAGGATGGTGGGAAGGTAGGAGCCTGGAAAGGGGTGTTAGTGGTATGGGTTTGGGTGGGATGGTGGTTGGGGGAGGGATGCGTGCCAGCGACACTGAAGCCCCAGTAGTCGAATGCGTAGATGATCCACAAGAGTATCGTCAAGCGCGCCATCGTCGCGGTCGCGAAGAGGAGCTTGTATCGAGCGAGTTCCAATTTTGCCTTGTCGGTGAACGAGCTCTTGACCTGTTGCGAACCACCGCCGAGGATGGGTTTGCGAGACGAACCGGTGCTGGTCGAGCTGTCCTCGTCCGTCAGCGCGGCGAAGACTTCGGTCGTGATGGTGCTTTCGCGCTTGTTGAACTTTGCGATGTTGTGCAGGACTCGAATGGCTTTCTCGTCTTGACCGCGGTAGAGGAGGTATTTGGGCGACTCTTGGAAGCGGAAGACGACGAAGCGGAGGAAGAAAACGCCGAGAGTGATGCCTCCGATGGTGAAGAGAAGGTACCGCCAACCTATGTTACTTTCTTTGGTACAGCATGGTGCACCGGCCGCGACCTTGAAGCATGATGGTAGTGGTTTACCGTTGGCGCCATTCCCACAGGAGTGAAACGGGATGAAGCCGTATGCAATGCCACTGCAGACAACAACCCCGATAGGTTGGAAGACTGACAGAGCCGCCAACAGGAAGCGGCGATTCTAATCCATGTCAGACAGCGCAACATGGCAAGTGCTGCGGCCGGGAAGCTACCTGGGGTAGGAATTCTAATGTAATCGTGGTATCGATGGGAATGTTCCCGCCGACACCAAATCCAACAAAAGCAGTCAAGACAAGGATGCCATTATAATTCGACGGCGCTCCGAGACACAGTCCAAAGATGGAAGCAATCAACACCGTGCAATTGAAGGCGTACTGTCGACCTGAGTGATCGAGTCAGCATCCGGGTAAAAGAGAGGGGTCCAATTAGGCAAGCCAGAGTACCAACCAATAATGTCCACCGCAACACCCCAGACAAAGGCCTATGTACACTTTTCCGTCAGCCAAACGATTTGGGAAGGAGTTCGCAAGGGGTGTGTTGACCCCAGCAGTGAGGCCAGCCGAGAAAGCCACGAAGATATTCCCCAGTTCGGTATCTAGTGTCAATGAGCGAACGGCCGTTGTCAGAGACGAAAACACACGGGCAACGCATACCTGCAAAGCCTAACTCTTGCTGGAGCGGGCTGGCGACCAGGCCAAAGGCTTGGGCCCACAGCAAGTCGAGCATGTAGCCAAAGCCGCAGAGGAACCAGATGTACCACTGGTACTTGCCCATGCCATGAGCGTCCAATTCGCGATTGACCAAGAGGGCTTTCTTCTCGTACAAGGTGAGCCCCTCCATGTCTGGATCGCTTCCGACTCCATGGTGGTGCTTGTCGATGTCAGGTATGTCGCCGCTGGTATATTTAGTGTCTGTCATTTTTGCCAACCCAATTGCAGGATTTGTTATTTTTCCTCAATGGCGATGGCAATAACAATGGGAGACGAGAAGCAGGAAAGAAAGTCGAATGGGGGAAGTGAAAGGGATTCAGACAAAGGCTTCTTTCCTTTCACAGTTGGCACGGACATGGCGAAAGACGGATGCATTCTGCTTAGCGGTAAAGCAAGTCAATATAGGTACACAAAGTAATCAAATCCTACAAACTCCGGTTGGTTACTCCTGCTTCCTTTTCGGACCAGTAACGTTAAGGCAGCTGCGTCGAGAACGTATAAAAGTATAAAAGTATAAAAGTATAAAAGTATAAAAGTATAAAACTAAGTAATGACGCTATGACCCAACCTTAGGTATGACAGCTGTCAAACATAGAAGAAGTGACTAGTGAAATGAACATGTAATCATAAGTGTCTAGCTACTCTATGAAAATGTGGCCCTATAAGAAGGCCTTCAATCAACAAAAGAAAAAACTTTTATTCATAACAAACTGTTTATTCTAGCAAACTTCACATGTTTCTGAAATCTTCATAGAGCTTTAAATCACTAAGATAATGAAATAAGACATGATGTTTTGACATACTTTCTCAGGCTGTTTCAGCAACAATGAAATAAGGTAAAAAAACAAAATTTTATAGTGTCTCATCAATTTTAAAAGTCAATAAAACAATATTGAAATGTCTTTAACTCAATTTAAATGAATATCTTTAAGATGTTGAAATCTCAATTGTTCTATTACTAGATCACAGAATCTTTGTCAGTGATTGATTAAATTGATAAAATTAATAAAATAAGTAAATTTTAATGTTAAAAATGACTTTGTAAGTCTGTCAGTGACTATATTGCTTGTAAAAATGTAATTAAGATAAATAAGTCTGTGAGATTCAAATTCTTTTATGAAGTGATGATGTATATCAATGTATTTCATTTTAATATAAAATTCAGAATTCTTAATTAAAGCAATAGCTCTCTAATTGTTTATTTAAATTATAACTGTCTCAAATCTCTTTAACTTTAGCTCTTTAAATAATTTCTTTATTCAAACTACTTTCTTTGTAGTCTCTGTTAAGATCATGTATTCTACTTTATAAAAGAATAAGACAATAGTTTTCTGACGTTTTAAACTTTAAAATACTGATTTATTAATTATCTTAAATACATACTCTGATGTAAATCTTTTTGATTCAAGATCTTTTTCTCAGTTCAAGTTCAAATATTCTAGTAATTTAAGTCATTTACTCAATTTATATTTAAGAACAACATCTAAAGTTCTTTACACATATTGAAATATCTGTTTCAGAGTCTTTCAATGTGTATTGTTAAAGTTATGTACAAATTGATTAAGAATTAACACTGTATATATAATGTTAAATTACATTTATGTCATAATGTACATAAGAAATTCTATAATCTTTTAATATTAAGTTATTAGCTCTGATTCAGCTGTTCTAATAGTCTTTATAAAATAGATCTTAAATTTCATTAAAATTATATCTATCTTAACATTCTGTAGACTGAAGTCTTTAAGCATCTTTGTGAAATAGATTCTCTGTAACAAAATAAAAGTTTGTAAAGTTCTGTTTTGTGTAATTAGCATTTTAAGTAATGCTCACAGATTCTGCAGTTAGTCATTTTAAAATGATTATTTAATTTGATCTTAAGATCTAGAATTTTGTTTTTATTGAATTCACATAAAAGAATATTGTCAATGTAAACAGCAATGATTAAAATTTTCTTTTTAAACACATTATTGTCTATGTGAATCTGTGTATATCTGAGATCAACAAGAAAGCAATATATCATCTTATATTATAGATAAGATAACTGTTTTAATTCATATAAAGCTTTCTTCAATTTACATATCTTGTCTTTCTCTTTTTCATATTCAGTAAATTAAATCACATAGACTTCTTCTTTTAAATCACTGTGTAAAAAAGCTGTTTTAACATTCATTTGTTTCAATTTATAGTTATAAAACACAGCTATGATAAAGATAACTTTATAAGTCATTGATTTAATAATCATTGCAAAGATCTCTTTATAATTAATTTTAAATTGTTGTTTAAATTCTTTAACTACTCATTAAGTCTTATGCTGTAGAATTGAGTCATCAGATTTCTTTTTGTAATAATAGACTTATTTATTTCTTAAAATTTGTTGATTAAATGACAATGTCTTTAAAGTTCATATAAAGTTAATCATTAATAAGTTATACTCACTATTCATTGCTTTCTTTCAGTCTTTTAACTTGTAACTTGCAATTGTCTGTTTAAATGTTTAAGATTTATTTCTAAAGTCTTTTTTCTTTTTTATGACATTAATGATTACATTAAACACAGTTAGATAGATCATAATTGCTTTAAGCTTTAGCTTTATAAAGAATTGTCTTTCTTTTTCAGAGCATTGAGACTCAGCTGATACTGATTTGTTAATTGTGAAAGAAATATTTATGATATTTTCTTTTTCTTTTTTCATTTCTTTTAACTGATTTGACAATATCAGTATGAAAGAATATGATGACATGTACTTTAAAAACAGTGACAATAATGAAAATTAAAAAAAAGACAAGAAAAATAACTGTATTATCTTCTTGTTCTGTATTAACAGTGTGAAGTTAAGTAACTTTAAAAATTGAGACTGCAACTTTAACATTATAGATTAATGAATCTTCATTAAACTGCACATCTCTTATTTTAATTACTTAGTCTGTCTTTTTCTTTTCAGAAAATCATATTTTATATTAATTTCTTTCTTTATATTCAACAAAAATTCTCTTATTACTCTAAGATTTAAATTTAGTCTCTGTTGTTCAGATCTTCTTTAATATATATATGTATGCTGTGCATTCAAAACATTAAAGATATTTAAGATTGATAAGATTTGCTGATTTATTTTTATTAAAAGATTTAAACAGTAGCTAAATTGAGATCTTGTTGTTCTTAAAAGCTGACATTAAAAGTTAATTAAGAAGATAGTATGCTGTTTTGACAATCTTTAACTATAAAGTTTTAGAGACTCTGCTATTCAGAATTATAATTTTAACTTTTGCTGTCAAAAGTTCATTACTTTTTTCTGTCACTCTGTTCTGCTTCAGTTCATAAGAAACTGTTGTTTCATAAATAATTTTAAGACTTTATAATCATTTAATGATGAGCTTATCTCTGAATTTCTTTTTATTATCAAGTTATACTTATACAATTCATAAATTCATCTAAATAAAAAGCATATTAAGAAACTATTCAATTTTATCTTTTGTCTGACCTTTCATTTTCATATTACAAATGTATCATCAGCAAATAAGATCATCTATGAAGACTATATATTACAAGAACTTGTCATATACTTTTAATATAATAAGACTAACAACATTAATGTAAATCAGTTCAGTTATCTTTGTAACTCAATTTTACAGTTTTTTTAAGATCTTCTTCTTTTAATTTGCTCTCATACAGACATCACATAAGTATAACAGTATTTTTATAAGTTCTTATAAGTTAAGTCTCACTATTCTGAGATTCTTTGACACATTATTAAGACTTAAATTCTCTATATAATTAAGACATCAATGTTAAGTAGTTTTTGAGATCTTGTTATCTTTAATGACTGACATAATCTTATTCTTGTTTACAGATTTTCTCATCATTAAAATTTAAAGATAATATAACTTATTTTTACATATTATATGATCAAGTATACTCTCTACTTTGTTCTTTAAATGTAATAATTCATTCTTAATTTTAACTAATATCTTTTTCTTTTTGACTGTTCTAATTAAGAGATTGAGCCTCATATTAGATAAAAAATAAATATTTATTAAAATAATATTTCAAGACTTTTCATTACTGTTTTTTAGCTATAAGTTAATCATTTCTATCTTTTAAGCATATATCACTTCAGACACTTCTCTTATAGAGAATTCATTATTGAATGTTTTGATTAAGTTAAATGCAAAGAGATCACAGCACATATATTGTATTGTGTTGAAGTCAGCTATTTATAATATCTTATTAATCACAAGACTATAGCTCTCTATTACAGTCAAGATCACTGTATTCTCATTATACTGCTTATCTTCAAAACTTAAGAATTTCTTTTTCTTTTTCTTTTTCTCTTTTTTCTTTTTAGTCTCTTGTTTCTTCTTTAGCTCTTCAGACATCTTTTTTAAGTGTAACTTTCAGTAATTATTTTTAAAGTGAACTGCTTTCTTACAATAAATATACATCTCATTTTCATTTTTACTCTTATCAATGTTTCTTTTCTTATTCTTTTTCTTCTTATCTTTATGATTTCTCTTTTTACTCATTAAAGCAAGCTTCTCATTTCTTTCTTTGAGATGCTCTTCATCAATTAATTTAATAATTAAATCATTAAGAAATGAGATTACATTATAGATCTCAGAGCATTTCATCATTACTTATTGAAAATAAAAGAATTCTAGATTCAATAGAAAAGTAATAATCTTCAGAATTTTATTAATAACAAGATTGAAGATCACAATTTCTCTTAAGAGTGTCTTATACTTTAAAGCATAAGCATTGACAGAGAAGTATTGATTGAGTTGACAGATATATAAATTATTGAATAAAATGTATTTAAGATTAAATCTATAAGATAAATAAAGATATATAAGATGATTTTACATTTCTTTTGCTGTTTTCATATCATCTATGATGACAGTGATCTCTGAGCTGACAGTAAAAATAATGATGATTGTAATCTTATTGTTTTGTATAATTTAGTCAGCTTAAGTAATGTCTGCTAAGACTGTTGATATAGTTATTGTTATTTTAAATATAAATTCTTCAGTCATTACTGACTGACTTGAAACATCTAACTTTAATGAGAGTTTAACATCATTCTTTATTATTAAATTTCATAATTCAGCACTCATCAAGCTGTATTTAATCAACATTCTTCATGATGAGTAGTCTGTCAATTTCTTAAGTTTTGTAACTTTTAAAAATGTGAGATCATATGACATTGTAGTCATTTTGTATAATGAGAACATCTAAATTAATGATGAAGTTATTTTTAACATAAAGATTTAACTTTAAAATGATTATGAAAGTTGTTTTTAACTGTTTTATTTATGAATTTATAATGTTTTGATGTGAATAACTTCTTATTATACATTGAATTCACTTTATTTCTTAAAGAGCTCTTTTTAGCATATATAAAATAACAATAATGATGAGATGTTTTTCTTTCATCATTTTAAATAGAAACAAATGACTTAATGAATGAATTTTAAAGAATATCAATACATATTTGAGCTCATAATCTGTCAAACATAGAAGAAGTAACTAGTGAAATGAACATATAATCATAAGTGTTTAGCTACTCTATGAAAATGTGATCCTATAAGAAGATCTTCAATCAGCAAAAGAAAAAACTTTTATCTGTAGCAAACTCTGCATGTTCCTGAAATCTCTGTAGGGCTCTGAACCACTAAGGTAATGGAATGAGGCATGATGTTTTGACAACAGCGCTGTTTAATAGCGCTGAGCTTCCTAAGTTACGGGTAGGTAAGCGATGACCATCTTGATAAGGTAGGTAAGCTAACCATCTTAGCTAAAGCTAGCGGAGATCTCGCTCATCTACAGACACCTTACCTTATCAGGTAGGTATCGTGGCTTGATTGCGAGTCATTGGCCAGATCTAGATTTCCCCACGGATAAGGTACTGTACATTGAGGTACCTGAGTTATCAGAGTCCAAGGTATCGCAAGAAGCAAGTACAAGTGTCCTACCTTGAGCTACCTCTGTACGAGCACATGAGATACAACCTTGAAGTACAGATTAGGTGAGGTACCTTAGGGTAATCTGGCGGGCAGGTCCTCTGTCATGTGGCACAGCCCCTCAACAGTGGGCCTTACCTTACTTTATAACCGATCAACAATCTGGTACTACAAATATGACCCCCACTCCAAGGGAGGCTAGCGTTACCTCTCAGCAAAAGCGTCGAGGGACAGGCGTTACCCTTACGACTTGGGTTGGCCGGCGGGAAGGGGCTTTGCCAGCGTCATGCACCCCGCACGCAGCTGCTCCTATCATCAGTCGTCGGCGTCGGGGCTGGGCTTGGGCTTGGACATGGGCTTGGACTTGGGCTGACGCCTGGGACTGGCTTTAGAAGCACCTCAGACCGATGCCCACTTGGTGAAGCCGCGCTTTCCTCCGTCGCGGAACTGTTTGGTTGTCACACGAGCAGCATGGTAGCCTAAGTAACTTGGACGCCTCATCCTTCAGGGTGGATACATGGATTGACTGAATATTGAGACAATCACAAAGCTGTGCTCGAAGCAGACAGCCAGAAAAACTCCCGTTTCTATTCCTCCTTGGCGATGATGTTACCCTTCTCCGAAACGTACAACCCGTCCAAGAACTACAACGTAGCACATTAGTATGCACTTATAATATGAGCCGCTGACAGATGTACCTTCCGAATATCCTTGTTCCGGACTCGACAAATCTGCTGGATATCTGCAGCACTCTGTGACACATTCTCCAACGAGTTTCCCGACAGCTGAAGCTCATCCTTTACGTTCTTCGAGGCCTCGACGTCCACGCCGGAATGCATGGTCACCCGTCGAACAATCTTCTCCCCAATGAAGTTTCTATCGCACAAGCCACCCATTAGCCTCCATTCCAAGCGCTCTCGTCGACGGGCATCTGAATGGGCGTCTGGCAGTACGTACCGGATTTCAATCTCGAAAAGACCAGTCTCCGAGTTCTTCTCGATGTTGACGTTGATGGGAAAGTGGGCGTAGACGTAGCGCATCTTGTACCGGAAACCTCTCGTGACGCCGATGATCAAGTTGTTGAGGAGGGTCTTGACGGTCCGGAGTGTGGCAACGTTCTTTCGTGCGCCGTGATGAAGCTCGATGTCGACAACGCCCTGCGATGGATGCGTGAAGGAGACTGAAAGATGTGACATGTCCTTGACCAATTTGCCTAAGAGCCTGTCAGAATTCGACCTCCTCCATCCAGATGCAGATTCGGATTGACTGACCCCTTGGACCCTCGACCGTCACTATCCTTGACTTGATGTGAATCTTCACTAAATGCACATAGACCAGTCAGCGATGTTCCATGTAAATGAGATGTAACCCGTCAAACAATCGTGGAATGATGTCAATGTCGATGTGGACCTCTCGCGAGAATTTCATATATGCGCGTTCGAACGCCTCGGAGGTGTATACATACCATTCTCCGGGATGGTCAATGACTCCTTGGAGTGTATGTACCTCATCTTTGCGTCTGTGGGAGGTCGTCGGGCGTGTGTATGTTGGTGGTTGACGACGTCGTCTCGAATGTGAAATCGCGAATCTCAATTCCGTGTGGGCTCGCTTAGTGTTGACGAGGGCACAATCGTGACCTTGAGCCTCATCAGTCCGGTTTAGGTTTAGCGCCGCCTTTGACTGTTTGCGTTGGAAGACCTCAATAACATCAGAGCAGTCGCAAGGGAATATGATTTTAGACAGAAAATCTGGAGCGTTTGCTTCAGCTGAACTATCATCAAAGTACCCGGAGTCGAGATGCGCCTTCAATTACAGAATCTTGCCTTCCTCCGTTTGAAGGCAGCCTCGCCCAAATACAGGTATCATGGGTGTAGCTGGGTGACTCCATCCTGTCAGAAGTTATGACCAGCATTCGAAATATACGAATTATCTTCGGCTTCTTTTCTCTCCTTTGTCACATACCTGATTTTATTATTAATATTGTTGTCCCTTCTGGCATGAGGGTCTCTGTTCCTCGCCAAGACCACACTTAAACATCGGGGATTACCTAAGTCAATTCAGGACAACAATAGGAAAGCCCTGAACCTTGACCTGAATAAGACAGACATGTCACATCACTCAACTCAACCACTAGGTACTTACCTACAAAACTTACCATACCTACAGGTAGTATTACTCAGAGACAAGACACCCTCGAGACATTTCCCATTCGCCAATCATCTGCCCACCCTGCCTTTATCTTACGGTACAATACCTTACCTAAGGTATCTCAGATGGCTGGTGCATCAATAGGGTTTTGGAGAGACAATAGGAATGGGGGGGCACGACAATAGTAAACCCAAGGTAACATTTCTCAAGTCACATGTGCCGCATACCTCAGCACAACGGTACCTTATTGACGCATGATTTCCCTATTCACCGCAACATGTAGGGATAAAAATATAAGACCACCCACTCCCCCCTCCAACCGGTAGAGCTGAGCTCACTGTCTTCTCCTTTCACATCCTTACATCTTCAACAATATTCTTATCAACCAAACACTCCCCAAATCCCCACCGCACGGTAAAACAAAGATGGACCCCGACTCCCTCCTCCACGCCCACCGCAAAACCCCCCTCGACTCCCTCCTCATCCCCAACCGGACCACACAAACCTCCCCACCACCACCACCAGCCTACACCCCAATCGCACCCCCAACAAACCCACACCAACTCCTTCTCCCCAGCACCCTCCCCATCACCCTCCCAACCTCCACCCTCCTCGCCCTTCCCCACACCACCAACGATGACGACGACGACCTCCCACCGCCCATAACCATCAAAATCGACGCCACGCTCAAGATCGTCGGCCACGGCAACGTGCTGGCCTACTCGCCGACCGAGACAGCGACCCGGGCGGCGGCGCTGCTGGCCACGGCGCTGCGGCAGGCGCGAGCGCTGGAGGCGGTAGGAGGAGGGGAGGCGCGGCCGGTGGAGATTAGCGTCGGGGCGGGCGTGAGTGTGGTCGGGTGTCGGAATGTGGTTGGGGCGGTGGGGGTGAGGGGGAATGGGGTGGGGAAAGGGGTCGAGAAAGGGGTCGAGAAAGGGGCGGAGGGGAAGGAGGAGGAGGGGAAGGGGAAGGAGGAGCGGAAGGAAGAGGGTGTGGGGAGTGGTGCGGGGAGGAAGAGGGAGGCGGAGGAGGTGAGTGGTTCTGTTGGTGAGGTGTGTGGGGGTGTGAGGGATGAGGTTTGCTGATGAGCGGGCTCGTAGGACGCGGTGGAGATGCCGCGGGCGAAGAAGGTGGAGGTGTGAGGTGGGTGGTGGGTGGTGGGTCGGAAAACGTGGGCTCAGCGCAAGGGAAGGCGTTATAGGGTTTCACGGAATCGGTGTCAGCGGATTGTTAGCTGCAAGTATTTCTCAAGTCATTCATAGCCGGTCTGCGGTCGAAACGTATAATACACACATGACCTGCCACCCTCGTGCAACGCCCGATAAACACTCCCTCCCACACGCTGCGCGAACCCAAGACCCGGCGGTACGAAGTAAATCAAAGGTCGGAAAGACAAACGCTTTGCCGGACGCACCATCCCTCGCAAGCAGGTCGGCAAGGGTCATCGTGCCCCAACAGCCTGGTCCAGTCGATGCAGGTCTTTTGCCCAGGGCGGTAATTTGCGCTCGCGCTCGTAGATGAGGCCGCAATTGTTGCACAATGACTGTTAAGATAAGCCAGCGATACTTGTGAAAGGGCTACGTTGGAGAGGGCTTACTCTTGGCCCGCTCGGCCCGTCTCTTGCAGCCCAGGCTCCTGTACCCCAGATCATGCAATGCGAGCAACGCCACGTTTGTCGTTCCCTAGAACCGATCGTCAGCATGCATCTCACGTCCGAAGAAGCGTAATAGCCTTGCCATTCCGTGAGCCCCCCTCCGCCGCCTCCATAGCCAGCGACACCTGCGTCCGGTGTGCCTCTTCCACCCGGCGTGCCACCTCTGGCCAAAGGACTTAGACTTCGGAATCGCCTCTTCCTCTTACTCCTCTCGCCCCGACCCATTGGGGTCTCCGAACTCTCCGGGTTATCAAAGTACCCGCTCTGAGAGGGAAGACCACCAGCCATGTTCGTCGTGGAGGAGAACCTCGCCGTTTCTCTCCGTAAGCGTCGGATCTGCCTCTCCCGATCCCCTTCCCTCTTCTCAATCTCCTCCTTTGACAACGTCTCCACCTTCGGCTCCCAGTCGTCGGCAAGGTGTTCGTTGTCGAACCGCCAGCCCGCCTCTCGGCCGTCGACCGCTAGGTTGTCCATCTCGCCGCCGTACCCGTTACCGCCTACCAAGCCACCGCTCTCACACGCCTCCTTCTTCAACCTCAGTACAGCCTCATAGATGGCATGTGTCATCGCTGGAACCCATTCACCGGCCAGTCCTAGATCCGCGCATGTCTGCTTGGCGAAGTGCTCCGCGACGCCAGGTGGATGGAGCAAGGACCATTCGAACTTGTCGGTATATAGCTTGTTGAGGAGGTTAATGTTGAGTGTGACAATGCAGCGGTACGTGTCGTCGAGGTTGTTCTCATCCGCCGCCGATGCTGGCAAATGAGCTGCAGTTGCCGAGACTGGATTAGAACCTTTGGAAGGCGACGCCTGCCCATTCGTCTGAACGAAGCTGTTGACACCGTTCACGACTGGCGGTGTGCCGAGTAACGGGGCCGGTGTGTTGGAGTTATCCCGCGAAAGTGCGGCTGGTATTGCTTTCATGGCAGTGCCGTTGGTAGTCGGGACGTTGGTCGAGTGGAACAATGGATGCAAAGCCACACCTGCGTATTCCTCCAATTGCGTCCGTATCTGATTACTTATTTGGATTGCCAACGCCGCGGCATTAGGTAAGTCCAAATCATGTACCAGTATCATGGCGAATTGATCGGGGGTGATCAGAGTTTCATGAAGGTTCCACAGGAAAACGTCTTTCAGTCTATACGGAGGGGTCGCTTCCGGGGTTTTGTAAGGCGGTAGAGAAGTGTTGATGTTGAAGTCTTGATAGTTGGCCGGGAGTGGAAGGGCAGGGTTGGGAGTAAAAGACGGTATATCTAGGTCGATTCGGATGGGTATCAAGGTCAACGGCAGAGCGGTTTGCGCATGTGCTTGCTTCTCGGTTCTGCAACGGCAGGTCCATCAGTGTCTGCCAACTCGCAATGGGGGTATCCAATTCTGACTCACTTTGCGAACTTCGGTTTGCCCATCCACTCGCGCCATATTCCTTGGACCTCGACGGGCGCAGATAACTCCTTGCCCAGCTTGTCCGCATTGCCCTCCTTGGCCTGGCTCAGATCTTCCCTTCTGAGACTTCGCAGACCCGTCGGTCGTCTGGGCCCTTCGCTCTCGTCAAAATCATCATCTTCGAAGCCGTCCTCTGCATAATTGATAGCTATAGTGCCCCGTTTTGTCGTCCTTGAAGTTGGCGCATTTTGAGCTGTCGTGGGCTGTATAACGGGCGTGAGGAGTGAGTTGCCGTAACTCCGCAGTCGAGGTGCGTAGCTCGAAAGAAAGGCTTGAGGAGGAGGCATGACGCTTGTTGGTCAGCCCTTAGGCATGTTCCGCTGCTCTACCAGCTTGGCTCTCGGCAGAATATTGACAATAGTGATTAATACTGAATAATCTTCAGCAATTCTTGAGTGGTAGGGGGCGTAGTAAGCGCAGAGTCTGTACGCCGTACGGGTCTTGTACAAAGAGGCCAAAGGTTCGAACAGTGGTGCGCGGGTTCGTTTTCACATTTCCAAGCTGTCGCGTTCGCATTATTGGATCGAGCTTCGCAGCGAGCCAGGGCGGAATGCGTTAGTCTATTTTAAGCTAGCAGTGCCAAGGGACAGCGCTCGGTGGCTTCTCAACCCCACGACTCTAGGGGTGCTTACAGCTTGAGATGGTACCAGGTAAGGTGTTTTAGATATCTAATCTCCAGTCACAGCGCAATTTATATTGTGATTAAGATTCTGTGCTGAAATCTCGTGTGATCTGCTCAGACAACGATTTCCGGTGCGCGGCATGTAGCTAGCTTTATAGCTCAGTCCGTCTCCATCCGGCTTTGCTCGTCTTTCGTTTCGTCCTCTACGGTCTGCTTAACGCCATTCAAGAATGCTTCGACGGCTTCACCGCCACCAAGCGGCATCCCACCCTTTCTCATGAATCCACCATTCTCCACCTTGATCTTCAGTGCATCACTAATGCTTGGTAATCCTCCATCGCGCAACGCCGTTGTCAAACTTCCCAAACTCTGAGAAAACTGCGGTGACCGGAGGGTCTTCCTGAGTATATCCTTCTTCTGCTCCAAACTTAAAGCTTCAATCGCTGCTTTGGCAGTCTCAGAGTTCGGATCCACTGAGGAGTCATCATCGGCTTCTTGGGCCAGAAGAAGCAATGTAGGCGGAAGGTAAGAAAGAAGTAGGTCAACATAGTCCGCATCGGCGGCCTCGATGATCGGTAAGGTGGTTGAGGGAGGTAGTAGATCAGGAAGAGTGGTAAAAGGTTTGCCTTCAGCAGCCGCTTGTGATTGTGGTTGGACGCCTAAGGCTTGGTTGCCTTGAAGGGACCTGAGGAAGTTCTGTACAACTGTAGAGGCGTCGTTTGTTGCTGATGCACTAAGACACACTCCTGTCAGTCCCCCACCGACCATTGCTTCGAGTATACGCTAAGCAAAAGTGCGACGTTTACGACTGTGGAGCTAGTTGGAAGACATTGTTTGCTGAGTACAGACTGGGAAGATAAGATGCACCTGTAACGCCGCACCTTGATGCTCTAACTAGCAAAACGCTAGGAATGCGGTGGTGTCACAATCCCGCAGAAGACAATCTGCCAACCACAGGAATTACTTGCCTGGTGGGACGCCAACAATGACAGAATTGATGACCTACGCTCTTCCACCGTCGGCTCCTCCTTCCCTAGACCCTTCTCCTTCCTCCCTTATGTCTCCGCCCGTTGCCCCTGGGCCCGCACCACCACTACCTCCACGATGATGCTCTGCACCGGTGTCTGTTCCTTCGACATCCTCCATAGGTTCATCATCGTCGCCACCTTGTCTGCTAGGTACACTGGCTATCTCCTGCTGCACATTGACCTCTTCGCCTTGTAGTAGCTGATCAACGATCTGCCCTAGCTTCAAGTCCCTGGGACTAAACCATCCAGAATCACCCTGAGCGTGTTGACTCTTGGACTGAAGCCAGAACAGATATCGTTGGGAGCTAGAGGAAAACTTCAAGACATATATCCGACCGTTGGTTGCCGGTTTATGGTCCGTACTTGAAGTGTCGTGAGAAGGTTCGTATGGTGTGAAATGCCCATCCGTAGGGACCATGACTAGGTCCAGGGTCGGCTGCGTGAGTGCCGCTGATCGAGGTCGCCAGCAGAAGTGTACGAGATCATCTTCGGAGTAGAGATAAATGTACCCGGGCGTTGATTGAGGTTTGACTTTAGGTGGTGTTGCTGAATACTAATAGAAGTCATCTCAGTTTGCTGGTCTAATGAAGATTCAATGGCAAGGGAAAAAGCGAATCTGGAGTTGATAAGAGTGATTGAACATACATCTAACTCACAAGTGCCAGCTTTGAAAGTGACCACTGGCGCGATCGACATGTTAATCTTCGCAGAAATGTCGAAGGAGTTACTGTAGTATGTAAAACGATGCCGAAAGTATTGATAGCCTTGAATCCTCTTCGTACACCTGTTCCCTTACGATCTGACACTTTGTAAGGTATCTTCTGGAGCTTGGAGCTAAGCCGAAGCTCAGACACCAAATGATACCTTACGGAGAGACGCGAAGCGCTTTACCATAACAAGTTAGCACACTCGGCTACATACTAGGTAGTAGTGCCCTACCCACACAATGCAAAACTCAGGACAACATCGAGCTGCGACAACCACATCACGACAAAAGGAACCCGATTATCAGTCGACAACCTTCCCGTTCCTTCCTTTCCATAGTCAACATGTCGGAAAAGCAGGCATCGACAGCACCGGCCAGCACGACGAAGAAGTTTGGGAAGGGCGAACGGGAGGTACCGCACCACAGCCAGAAAGCAAAGAAATGGTATCCCGCAGAGGATGAGAGCAAGCCTAGAAAGGTATATTGCACTCTTGTTGTTGAACTGATGTTGCGATGGCTTGGGCTCTCTATGGACTCCTCGTGGCTTGCTCAGCTGCGGGAAAGCTACAAAAGGAGACTCGGTCTAGCAAGATTCATAACTCATTACCTATGAAAACGATTCAACATCAATGCGCTCCGCACAGGGCTGACTTATACATTTTCTTAGGTCCGAAAAACCGTTCACCCTGCAAAGCCGCGACCAACACTCCAACCTGGTGCCATCCTTATCCTCCTCGCAGGCCGCTTCCGCGGCAAGAGAGTCGTTCTTCTCAAGCATCTCCCGCAAGGCGTCCTACTTGTCACCGGTCCATTCAAAGTCAATGGCGTACCTCTACGGAGAGTAAACGCCAGATACGTCATCGCCACGTCAGCTAAGGTTGACCTGAAGGGGATTGACGGGGAGACTGTGGAGAAGGTTGCAAAGGCAGGCTATTTCGAGAAAGAAAAGAAGGAACAACAGAAGGGAGAGGAGGCTTTCTTCAAGCAGGGCGAGAAACCCGAGGTTGGTCTACCACTGGTCGAGACATTAGGTTGCAAGTCCGGAAGCTGATACTCGTTGAATTACAGAAGAAGAAGGTCGCCAGCGCACGCGCTAGTGATCAGAAAGCCGTCGATAAGGCTCTGTTGATGAACATCAAGGAGCCGTTTCTCATCAACTACCTCGGAAGCACATTCAGCCTACGCAAGGGCGACAGACCGCATGAGATGAAATGGTAGGCTGACGAGAGCGTGTGTGGGAGGTGTTAATGAGGTTGCTTGATGTTCTTCAAGCTTAAATGTGGACTGCTGTTGGAGGCAAGGCCGGCAAGATCTGTAAACTACTCGGCTCATACCTCTGCGGCCTGTGCACTGAAGTCTTAAGCTATACAATCAAATCAGACATTTACAGCCTTGGCGCCATATCAACCAGAGGACATTGTGAAATCCATAACTAAGCAGATCCAAATCCAGTACTGCAAGAAAGTGATGAGGGTATCCAGCACCTGAATCACGACCGAACAAATGCGCGCAATGCAGGAAGGCCACCACCAGATGAACCCACTACGCTTATTACTCTCTCGCCCTTCTCGCCCTGATGCCTCTAGTCGTGGCTCTCTTGTACACTTTACCAGCCTTTTCTGGTAGAGCACGCTCTTCCACCTCTGACTCAACATCATCAAGCAGATCCTCACCCACGGCCGTCCCGCAGATCCAATCCATCACGCCGTAAGGGCTAAAGTTGCCATTCCCTTCACTCAGCAGATGTGCGTTTGTCCTCCTCGCGATTCCTCCCAGGATGAAGCTACCGGGCAAGACGGAGTATCCAGAATATGCAAAAGTTTCTTCGATGCTGATGAGCGCAATATACAGAAGATAAGTGAGCAGATGAAAGCGGAAGAATATGGCCGGAAGGTAGGTCGGGAGGAAGCGGGTGAGGAGAACGGCGAGCGGATGGTCGTAATGCGCTGCCAGTGAATACGGGGCGAGAAGAGAATGGTACCACGATCGATGAAGGTCGCTCAACGGTGAGTTTGGAGAATGAAGAGCATAGCGATGTAGATAATATTGCAGGACCTAGTAGTACCATTAGCGCGTTTGCGCCGATCATGTTAAGCAAGCAGAACGCACTTCTCGAAGCAATAGTCCTCGAATAAGATCTTTAGCAATACCCCATGGCATCGGCAGCGTCGTGGTGACCTTCAGGGCACTCCGGATATGGAGTACCTCGGTGAACAACGCTTCCACCCCTGCCTGCAGCGCAACATCCAACACCAACACGTTCCCCACGGATACCAACGCTACTTTCCACCACCTGCCCTTCGCCCCATTGCTCGGTAAGGCAACATCCCCTCGCGCTTTCAGTCCAGCTGCAGCGCTCGGCAAGACGCTATCGAAGAGCAAGAACAAGGTCGACGGCACGACGTAGAACAGTATTCGGACGGCTATCGTGCCGAGAATCTCGACCTTGAGTGGAGGGTGGGAGAGGACGAGAGTGGACCAGGTGAGGTAGAAGAAGAGAAGGTTGAGGGATGTGGAGTAGGAGGAGAAAGTGGGGATGATCAGGAAGGATAGGGCTGGCAGAGAGAATAGTGCGTCCATCAGGTCAGTTAACAACAGAGGCGCGAACAAGACTGAGATATTGCCATGCGCACTCAAAGAAAGGCAGCTGCGCAGCGATGAGCAACTTGCTGAGTGCTATCCATCAAGCCGTCCGCAAGCTGTATCGAAGACCTATAGGCAAGGCGCGAAACGCGTGCTTCTCTTCGCGTGCGTCCCGTTTATTACAAAGTATCTTACACGGATTGATTGGGCACCCAAAAGCGAACCAAGCTGTTAGGCTGGGTCCTAAATGGAGGCAACATAGAGGTACTTAAGGTACTACCGTATTGCTCACAACGTGGAACAGGGAAGAGATCTGCAAGTTTCGCCTCCAGTGAACACGGGAATCAAAGGGAAAAGGGAGCTTTCGCTTTTGCTAGGAAGCACTGCGATCAGCTTTGGCGATGGGGTGGGATGTGACATCAGCTAGCCCAGGCTTACCACCAATATGACAACAATCAAATACAAGAAAGAAGCCACGTCTTTGATTTGATTGGCGTTATTGAACCAGATGTGATACACTGACATCATCAAAGATTCCAGCGTCACTATCCAATAGATAAGGACCACTTCAATGCTTCCATCAATCTGCAACCCACCAATCCTCTCCTCTGAAGCACTACATTTAAGCGAACAGAGACAGATCCAGAAATAGAGTAGAGACTTCTTTCACTCATCCTGACGGTCTCTCCCCTGTCCACACCAACCCCGATTTGGCTAGCACTCCCATGCATGCAGAAACATCAAAAATTGTGAACATTGCAAAATCACTGAGTTCAATGACAGAAACACAACAAATTTGAAGATGCTATGCAATCTGTAACTGATGAGAGCTCAAAAATTTCACAAAAGAATGATATGTCTGTTCTGACTGTGATTATATGCAATTTATGCAAAAATTTCATAGATCATAGATGCTGTACATATAAGCATGCATATCTGTCATCTGCATGTGTTCTTCTTAAGTAAATGTAAATTATTTAAAAAAATTAAAGATGTATGTTGCAGAACTGCAGCAATCTCACTGTTGTATAAGATCATTAAAATTCAGATTGAAAGTCAGCTTCTGAATAGATAAGATTTACAATAATTTTAAATAAAAAAAGCTTTCAACTTAAATTCTAATGATCTCTGCATTGCAGATGCAAAGAGATTTTTCTTAATAAAATTAAAGACTTTACATCTCATTTTCATTATAGTTCTTTAAAACTGCTCAATACACACAGATATGACAAAGCTTATCATTCTTTTCTGAAATATATGCTGTAATTCTGAAATAAATCTGTTCATTATAACTATAATTGACTCTAAGTGTAAAGAGATTGATTATGTATAGATAACATAATTACATTTATTTAATATTTTAAAAGATATTATTACATTTCTCAATAATATTAAAGAACTTCATACAGCAGTCATAATTACTTACTTGCTTTCTCTTGATGCATACAGTTTAACTTGCTTAAATCAGTTGCTCAACAAAGATCTTTATATATATATATATTTTTCTTATTATACAAAAAGCTCAGACTCAGAATTGAACTCAAAGTCTTTTGTAATTTAAAATGACAAAAATTTACACTAAATGTCTTACTGTGTGATCACAGTAAAGCATTTAAATGAATAAAAGATTCAGTTTTATTAATATACATAAAGATCTTTAAGAGACACAGTCAAGACATAGAAAATTTAAAGCTTTATTTAATTGCTCAATAATTTTAAACAAGTTCTCTCAGTCTCAATTCACTTCAATATTCTTAAATGCATCTTCATCATCTCATATTCATGATCAACTTTGAAGACTACAATATTTTTAAGCAATGTCTGCTGAATACTTAAAAACATATCTCTTTTTTTTTCTTATAGAAAAAGTTCATATCAAATTCAGTAAAGATGTACTTAGTTCTTGTCTTTTTTGCATCTTCATCATTAATGTGTTTTTGTTCTTTTCAAATAGCTCTACAAATCTCAATAAATGTCATATATTAAGACTGTTTAATTCTTTCATTCACTGTAACATATTAAATTTAAAATTAATCTTCATTATTCTTACAGTCTTCATAAGCCTGCATGATCATCTATTTAATGATCAGTTTATATTAAATTTAAAGAGACAGAATATGCATTGTATACTTAATAAAAATGTATCTTTCATTCATTGAAGACTTGCTTGACAAGAATTCATTGCTTGAGAAAATTGATTTGATATAATTAATTATAGTAATAGACAGACACTTCAACTTCATTAATGATCATTAATGAATGTTATTGATTTGTTTAATCTTAAAACAATCATAAAATATCTTATACATAGCGAAATCAGCAGTGAACTGACTACATCATCTTCAGTAAACTTAATCATGACATATTGCATAATAAGAATGTAAATTTTTTTTGAAGAACTCTGAGATGTTTAAGTTTTATAAACAATGTTTTTAGATCAATTCTTCTGAATATTATTCACTGTCCACTTTATTGCTTATGTAAAGCTCATATTGCAGTCAGAAACAGACTCAAAGATATATTAATGCAGATAAGAAGCTGCTGATTAAATCTTAAGCAGTGAGATTTAAATGTAATTGATGACTAAAGTTGACTAAAAATACTTAATATTATTAAAATCTCTGTTTAATGTTTATGAAGATACAACTTATTCAATAATCTTGCAAGAATGCAGATAAGATTGTTTGACATTATTGATTAAGCTATACAGTGATGTTTAACTTAACAAAGAAAACTTATTTTTAAATTTATATATCAATCAGTACTTAAGAACACTCAGCTTTTAAATCTGAAAACTAACTTCTGATAAATCTTTATTTTTTAATTATTTGTTCTTTTGTGACAGCATAATGATCTGTTCATGTCAGCAGAGCATATTGTTGAATGAGAAGTTATCTATTTTTATTAATAATATTGTATAATATTTCACTGTTTAATTGTTTCAAAGCATTCACTTAATTTAAAAGCTTTTACTTGATGACTTTCTTCTGTCTTGAGATCATTGTTTGATGATTGATGCAGTGAAAGAAATGTAAATGAATGAGATAACAGAAACAGCATTGCAATCTTTAAAACTATTAAGTATGCTTAAATAAGTTCACTTTACACATATTAGCAGGCTTGAAGCCTCACTCTTCAATTTTCTTACATATCATTGTCATTTATTTAAAAATATCAATCAATCTATCACAGCATTCTCAATTTTTTCATACAAAGATCTTTATATTTACAGAAATTTCAGCAATATGACTGTTAAACTTTCACAATTCATTCAGAATTTGATTTAATTGAACATTATATGTGAGTTTAATAGAAATAATGTTGTGAATAAACTTAAAGAGAAGACAGAACTCACAGCAGTGAAGACTAAGCTTTTTTTTAAGATATTGAAGAAGTTTGTTACACAGTCAGTTCATACAAAGTTTATGCTGAGTAAATATAAAGAATAAGTCTTTAAACTTATTGAACAATGTGTTTTATCTTCAATATTAATGAGCAATTGCTAGACAATGAAAAGTCTTTTAATTCTAAATTATTAATAACTTTTCTTTAAGATTATTAAAGCTTGACACATTCACAAAGAAAGCCTCTATCTTGATAGCACTGTGAATACATTAAGTATGCAATATTTTAAATTTATTAAGCAAAGACAATTAAAAGCAAATCTGCAAAAATCAGTCTTGATTACAGATCTGCAAGATGCACTTAATGTGCAGTTATTATTATGTATACAATGTAAACTATGAACAAAACTTCTGAAAATCAGAGCATGATGATGTTTACATTAATAATTTATCATTATTAAATGAAGTTTCAATGTATATAAAGAGTCTACAGCAAAAAAAGATAAATCTTCATTTTTAATGAATCTGTTCTTTAATTTTAACAAACTTATAAAAGAATTCTCAATTTTATTATACAGCTAACAGATTTATCTAAATTTAAGCAGATTAAGTTGAGCAGAGTGCTTAAATGCTGAATGTTAAGCTTCTGCAGCAATTGTATAAATATAATGAAGTATATAAATTGCAGTTCTTAAAAATGTCAAAGCTTCATATAAATGAACAAGAACAACAACTTTAAGCTGAAGACAATCAACACATCATGATGCAATGCATATATGCTATTGCATTTCTCTGTCTTCTAAGATTTAATAAAGTGCTTTGAATTGAAGCACATTATGTTGAATTAATTAATGAAATCACAGATCATATTAAGCTTAGTCTGAAGTTTTAAAAAATTCATTAATATAATGATAGATTCTTCAAATTTATTAAACACTTTCATTAAGTGAAAGTGTTCAATAAAATTGAGCAATTGCTAATGTTTATTAAAGACATCAAATCTTTTCATCTTTATTGAAATTGAGAACAAAAGTATCTGAATGTGTCTCATTTATTACTTTAATGATTATATGTATCTTGCATTACATCAGGATTTTTATTTCAAAGATTTAATGCTCATGATTAGATAGATTAAAGTAACAAGACTATTGTAAGTGTGCAATATTATTGAATATATCACAGTTAATTGATATTTACAAGTTCTTTAAAATGTCAATTTCTTTCTGAAGAATTTTTAAAATAATCTTATCAACATAGAAATTAAATCTTCTTTATATGATACTCATTCTTTTCAAAGAGAAAGGATTCAATATCTGAATAGTGATTATTGATGAGATATTTAAAAATTGTGTAACTGAGATGAATGAAGTATTAATTTCAACAATATGAGTATTGTTCAATATCTTATAAGCTGAAATAACAATTTAATCAATAAGCATAAGAATTTCATGAATTCAGATGCTGTTCAAGATGAACAATGCTCTTATTGCAATCAAACTTGCAAATGTGTCTAGCTGTTCATTTTTATTGAATATGTCTTTATACTTTGTATATATTCTTCAATATTATTGAGCAAGATCAACTAAAAAACAACTTACATCATGAGACTGTTCAATAATCATGAAGAATCAATTTGATTAGCAAATGCTAACTATAAGTATCTGACTTGCTCACTTAAGAACTAATAAGTTCTAAAAAAATAAACACTTTCATCTATACACTCTCTGCAAAGCTCTGAAGTTCAAATGTTCAATATTATTGAACAGATTTTATCTATCTGTCTTGTCTGTTCAATAAAATTAAACATATTACATCTACTTGCTCACAACTCAGATAATCTTTTCATTTATTAAATCTCTTTCTTCTTGTCTTTCTTGTCTTCTTTATCTTCTATAAAAACAAACAATTAAGTATTTGCTCAATAAAATTAAACAGACAAGCAGAAATCATACTGTCATTCTCTTTTGTCTTTATCATTAATTTCTTCATCTCTGCTCAACAAACATTCACATTGATCATCTTTAAAAAGATCAAAAAGTTAAAAAAATTGTTTAAAAAAATTAAACAATTTTGATGTTCTTATCTTCTTGTACATTCATGATCTCAGCAAATTTTCAAAAAGCTGTAAATAAATCAACTGATGTTGCTCAGCTGTAGCTGAATCTAACTTTGAATTCTTGTTCAAAAAAAATAAAAAGTTAAACTGAATTTTTCTTTCTCTGAATATTGGTTAAAATTATTGAATCTCAGAAAGTCTTCAAAAAAATTAAATATTTATAGATTTCTTTTTCATCAACAGTTCTTCTTTCATCATATACATTTTCAACATGAAAGTCTTGTACTCATGACTGCACAGAAGCATATCAACATCATTAATATCATTAAATTGCTGTGCTCTCTTCAGCATCTTTTAAATTGTTCATTAATATTGAACAATGATTAAAGTATTACAAAAAAATTGAATAAAAGATCATTATAAAATTTTATTTGTATCTTTGATTAGAATTCTTCAAAAAAATTGATGAAGTGAATACATTAAGATAAATTTTCAGAGAACTCTTCATAAATATTAAACACTTATTAGATGATCTTTACAGCAGATATAACAGCACAGCAGCTTTTTCTTATATCTTTAGAATTTTGTTCTAAAAATATTAGTTTACTCAATTTTATTAAACAATTATTCTCACTGAGCTTTCTCTTTCTCAATCTTGATTCTAGATTTCATCTTGAGTTCTTATCACATCTGATACATCATTTTCTTTTATATAATTCTATTAAACAGTTAGCTTGCCTGATCTCAGACTGCTCATTAATAATGAATATATTCTGAGATTGTTTAGATTTAATAAACAATCTTAGAACTGTAAGCTTATGTAAAGTGCAAGTTATAGAAGCAATTTAAAAGACATAGAAACATAGAACAAGAACATTATTTATGTAGGCATGTTGATTTTATGTTTAAATAGAGTAAAAAAAATTGTTTTGAACATAGATGTGAATGTGAATGTGAATGTGTGATGTTTACAAAAGACAGAGGAAGTTTTTGTGAAGTGAGATGTGAGGTGAGTTTGACACTAACCTCAATGTGGATAGCTCAAGTGAAAGTCTCACTTTGAGACTGTCAATCTGCTAGAAGAATATGGTAACCGGCAACCGAGCGGGAGAGATTCCTCACAAGGGGTTTAGTACATTTCAAGCAGATGCTCAATCCAGTCCCTCTGGAACCGTCAAGCAGGCTGTTTTGCCGTGCAACACTTAAAATGTCGAAGCCCATTTCCCTCAGTCCATCTTTCTTCATTGACCTGCATCCTTCCGCCCGAGACCTTTCAGTACAACAAGACCTACTGAGCTCAACACAATGATTTCGTGGTCGAGGAGCAACGAGTCTGGCCGGCTCTACCGGATTGTACACCCACCAAAGTATTTGATTTATACTTTCGTGATTTCTGTTGGTGGGTTTCTGAATGGGTGAGTTGTACAGAAAAAATGAAATACAGGGCTGAAGGTTAACTTTGCTGTATTAGATATGACACTGGCTCTATAGGAGCCATCATCACAATGCCTCAGTTTGTCAAGGTCTTCGGAGAACTTTCCCCGATCATGCGTGGGTTCACGGTCTCATTCCTTCTCCTGATGGGTGCAGTTCCTGCGTTCTTTGCAGGTCAGCTGGCGGATCACTTTGGCCATCTACGCATAGTACTTGTCGGTGCATTGGTGTTCTGTGTCGGATCCGCGCTTCAAGGCGGTGCAATGGATCTATCCATGCTACTGGCTGGGCGTGCTCTCGCAGGTCTTGGTGAAGGTTTATGGCTGACTAACGTCTCCATGTGAGAAGACATCCTCAATGATATCTCTTACCCACTAATGCAGGTATACTCCAGTTATATAACAGAGATCGCTCCACGGACGCGTCGTGGCATGCTAGTGTCGATGCCTCAGTTCATGGCCGCCGTAGGTATCTGCGCTGGATATTTCACTTGTTACGGTACAATCCATATCACTTCCTCAATATCATGGCGCCTACCCTTCATTATCGCGGCTGTTCTCGCGGTTTGCTTAGCAATCAGCTGCCTATACCTACCCATGTCTCCGCGCTGGCTACTACTCCATGGCCGACGCGACGATGCCCTACGCGAATCGGAGCACCTAAACTTGTCAAGAGCGGAAGTGGAAAAGGACATCTTGACTATGGCTAGCCGAAATAAGCCCCAATTGTCGCTTGTGCAAGGTTTTTCTGCCGTTTTCCATCGGCAATACAGGATGAGGACCATCCTCGGTCTGTTCATCCTTGGAATGATCCAATTGTGTGGCATTGATGGAGTGCTCTATGTAAGTTACGGTTACATGCCGGAAGAAGATTAAAATCCTTTGCGTCACTAACCTGTCTGCCTCTGTAGTACGCACCGATACTCTTTGTCCAGGCTGGTTTGCCAAGCGGCACGTCCTCATTTCTTGCATCTGGCTTATCTGCGATCCTCATGCTGGCAATCTCCATTCCCGCAACTCTGTATGCTGACGGCTGGGGCCGTAGGACGGCGGTGATCGTAGGTGGTACTGGTCTTGCAGGATGCATGTACATTGTTGGGTGCTTATATATCACGGAAAGCGTACATACCGGGGGCGTTGGCCGGTGGTTTGTGATTGTCTTGATCTTCGTATTTGCTTTGCTATATGTGTCGACGTGGGGGATAGTTGGTAAAATCTACGCAAGCGAGATACAACCTGCGGAAACCAGGGCAGCGGCCAACAGTATTGCTCAAGGCGTAAACTTTGTGAGTAAAGTCGCAGGAACTCAAAGACGATGGTGTGGCCGGGAAAGAGGGCTAACTATTCTAAATAGTTGACCAACTGGCTTGTTGCATTCGCAACCCCGATTTTCCTTGCTCGCTCGGCGTATGGCGCATATTTCCTCTTTGGATCTTTGTCGCTAATTACAACTATCATCCTTGCGGTATGGATGCCCGAGACAAGAGGCAAGTCCTTGGAGGCTATCCAGCAATCCTTTGTCCAACCTGGGCACACAGGTTCAGCCAATCAACACTCAATATCTCTCGTCCACCGATTGACGAAGAGACCAGTGCTCAGAGACGAACTTCAGGCGAGAGACACTTTTGAAATGGACTAGAGGACATTCACATATCACGAGCCGCTGCCCGCGCGCCTCATATGCTGAATAGGTTACTTACTCAAGTTCTACCATATTGCTGCAGAAGGTTGGCATCATCAGCCGCTACCAAGATGAATGGTGGGATAGATCAATGAAATAGGCCACATTTTCACTGAAAATCAAATATTTGCCAATTCGGGAGAGATCTACTTGGCATGCTGCTGCGGTGGACGGCCCTACAGGGCTGAAATCAGCTCTTGGGACATCGATTTTCAAAGGTCATTTTGAGAAAACGCTTTCTATGTGTTACGACCATAGTCCAAGAAGGGAATAGTGGGCAGAACATGTGTGTAGAGCTACGTGGGCGGGCGTACAACTAAGCATAAGCTCGACAGCTCGATGGTGAGCATGGCGAGGCGGCTTGCCTATTGCATGAGCGAGCTAGCTCGACGAGCTCGACGGCAAGCACAGCGAGCAAACACACTATATAGACAGGATCGTTTCCTGTATGGAAACGATTGTGTTCAACTCAATATAAGTTACCAACTACTGGTTTACCCTACACTGTACACTGAAACCTTTATATCAACAAGCCCAAACCTCTAGGCTCTAGCCCTAATATCTGAGGCATCTCAGATCAGAACATAACACTTTGAAAACTTCTATGATATAAAGATGACAATCAGTGCACAAAAATCAGCTTTAACAAGTCAGATTGATCTTTAAGATCTACAATCATCAGTTAATGTGCTTAAAGTACTGACATCTGATGTGTTTGTCAGCAAGCAAGACTGATGAGTAAGAATGATGAGGTGATGTCTAAAGAGGTTATTGACTTAGTTATAGAGAATTATGCAGTAACATTAAACTTTAAATACTAATAAGATACCTTACCTTAGGTACCTTACAGGCTGAAGATGATAGCTGAACATGATGTAATCATTAAGTCATCATAATTATATAAATTTTGATAAATGAAAACAGTAGCTCTTAAAGAATGAACTAAATATCATGTTGATGTAAATATGTAACTAATTATGATACATATTTGAAGAGCAAGATATGTTTTATATATAATGATATATATAAATTATATTATGTTCTTCAGATTATGATTGCAAAATTTTGAGACATTTTATAAATGATAATGTCTCATTAAATACATGTTACATAAATTTGACATGATGATCAGATAAAGACAACATGTTGTTATTATTATTATTTTGAAAAACTGTTAAAAGATGACATCACACTAATAGCACAGCTATTATAAGTTATATATTTAACACTCTTTCTAACTTGTAATCAGCTCACAAATATAAAGAGTGTGCACAGACAGCAGTTTAAACTCATAATCTTTGAGCTTACTTTCTCATCATAAACTTAAATCATCAGTAAGATAATCTAGACACATACCTCTCTGAGATTTTAGACAAGAAATCACTGCACTAACTTGAGCTCATAATCTGTTAAAAGATGACATCACACTAATAGCACAGCTATCATGAGTTATATATTTAACAAAAACATTGTTTTAATAGAGTGCTTATTTTCATTTAAATAGTAATAGCACTATGTTGCTGTCATCATTACATAATCATTACAGTAAATAAGCTTTTACAGTAGAAATTGTAACATAATTATAATAAAAGTTATTGTGAACAAGAAGTCATAATAAATAAAAAGTTATAATGAACAATAATTCACAATAATTACACAGTTATGATCATTAGCTAAATCATTATATTAAATAGAAAAATAATTACAAATAAAGACATCATAAATTTAGTTATCTACATATTTATTTTAAGTATAGTGTATAACTCAAGTTCTTTCATCACTTATCTTTTTCATCACTTGTACAGAAGACATGAAGAAGTTAGTGAAAAATGTAATTGTGTTTATAATAAAGATAGTAATGTTAAAGATAAAGATTAAAAAATAATAATAATAATGAAGTTAAGAGATTATTTGATGCTGAAGATAAAGAAGAAGTGATGTTGAATGTAAAGATGAAGAGATAGTGATACTGACAATAATTAAAAGATTGTATAACTTTAATGATGAAGATAAAGTATATATTTAAAAAGTGAAGATCTGTATTTTTAAAACACTTACAAAGTATATGTATTCTTAAAATATAAGTTAAGATTCTGACTCAATTTAAATGAGTATCTTTAAGACAATTGTTATGATATCACTATGCACTTATACTGAATCATAGTCAAACTTCTTACACAACAATTAATAAGCAAAGTACTATATAGACAGTCTTTACATACAAATCTTTTAAGTTTCTTAATTGTTAATCTTCATCAATATAAGACTTTAACATTGAAACTTCATTGAATAGCTATTATAACATAGTATTTCACATTGTTACATATTTTACTCATCAGTCTCTTATAAATAAGAGACTCATGAATTCACAATTTTAACAACTTTATCTTTTTAAAGAATGACAATTCATTACATTGTAATATGCAGACTAAAAGTCAGCAAAATGAGATAAAGTTATTCTTTAATTATATTGAGACTTAAATAATCTTTAAAGAATAGAAATCTGCAGAGATTCAGACTGTTATTTAAATTACAGAAAAGAAAAATTAATATTTAGGTAAATAGATTTGTCTGATCAAAATTAGGCAGATTAATGATGAGAAAAGATGATGATTCATAAAAATTAATTGTGAATCATAAGCATTTAACATATATAACAAGATTGACAAACTTCTGAGAAATAAAGATTCTTAAGTCTCATCTAAGAAAAAATTACATACAGAATCTTTTTATGTTCTTATTAGCTCTTTAAATTTAACAAAGTGACATGCATTTAAAGTTATGTATATACTTTCAGCAAAATGAACTCAATGACTAAAGAACTTACTTATATATAATGAGAAGTTCATTCATAAACATATTAAATTTATATACAATGCTGTAATAACATTTCACTTAGTTTCTGAAAACTTCTTCAATAATTATAATAAAATTCTCTTTGTTATGTAATTCTTAGTAGAAGAATCTTAAGATGCATAATTTTGTTATATTAATGAAAGTGAACTTTTAAATAACAAATTATAAATATTCTTTTCAGAGTTTTTGCTCAATCTTGTTAAGAACTCAGTGAACTGCAGACTTAATACAGTACAGAAATATTTAAAAGTTATGTAGAAATCTATTTAATTAGTTTAAGCTTTTATAACATATTTTAATATGCTAAAAGATCAGCTTTTAAGTTACATAAAGAAATAAAGAATAAGTTATTTCTTTATGAAACTTTAATTAAAGATTTAAGCAGCTTTAATTAACTATTAAGATTTCTTAAAGATAAAAAAAAGTCTAATAGCTCTGACTGCTAGACTAAAGATTAATCAGTAATTTGTAGATAATTATATAATTTAAAGTTACATCATTAAGAAAATTTATAAGCATTGTTTACATTCTTTTACTTAGACAACAAAGTCACAGCAGAACAATTGTCTTAATTTTAAGATCATAAAATTAAGTTATTATAATAATATAAATAAACTCTGTTTTAAGATTGATGTCAAGAAGAATAACTATTATAATTATAAAAGATCAGATCATTTTACAAAGAACTGCAGAAGTCTCTTGAAAAATCTTAATTACATTAAGATTAATATAGTTAAGGCAAAAAAAGACAGAGCTTTGTTAACTGCATTTTAGTAATAAAAATTAAATTAAAGATCATAAAGAAATTTAGCATTATAAAGAAAAATTAAATCTAAATTAAATTTAATTAAGTCTTTATCAGTATACTGTTGAACACTGCAGCAGAGATTAATGTGATGTTTTAATGATATGTTGTCATTCATTAATTAATATAAGTTAATGTAGAACTCTTAAGATCAGAGCTTTTAAAAAGACAATATATTTACTGTTATGATACATATTTAATGAAGTATAAACTCATTAATAATTAAAAACAAAAGCAAACTGAAGAGTAATTGTTCTATATCTTAAATAAAAATGAATCTGAACTCATCTTTAATCTTTTAGATCTGAAATGACAATGTATTTATATTGATTGTGACTTATACACATAACATTATAAGATAAAACAAATGTCTCTGATTATTAATGAGTCTGAGATGTTTATCAATAACATTCAAAATCAATTCACTATTTATACATTATTGATGATGCCTGAGTCAGGCTCATCAACAACTGTCATACATATTGTTAATAAAATGTCAACATTATCTTAACAATATAACAAATATGCAGATGTGTTCTTTGAAGAGAATGTTGATAAGTTACTATTTCATTAAGATCATAATTATATCATAAAGATAGAGAAGCATAAATCACTTTATAATTTACTTTATAATCTGTTAAAAACAGAGCTATAAGTGCTTAAAGAATATTTAAATAACATTTTAATAAAGAGATAAATATAACATTCTGTCAGCTTTGTAAAAGTATCAGTTCTATTTATTTTAAAAAATAAAGAAAGCTTACATCTATGTATTAACTATAAAGATCTTAACAAGATTACTGTTAAGAATCATTACTCTTTACTGCTAATTAATGAGATACTTAATCATTTAAGTCAAGTCAAGATGTTCATTAAACTAAATCTTAAGAATATTTATCACTGCATTAGAATTAAGAAAGACAATGAGTAAAAGACTGTATTTTATATATTTTACAGTCATTTTAAATATATAATTATGTCATTTAAACTGATTAATGTCTCAGCAACTTTTTAAGTCTATATTAATTAGACATTGACTGAGTTAATTAATATCTTTTATGTAATATATCTGAATGATATTCTGATCTATTTCAGTTTTTTAAAAGAACATTAAAGTCATATAAAATAAATTTTGAAGCAACTTCAACAGTTTAAACTGTATGCAAATTTAAAGAAGTGCACTTTTCATATTACATAAATAGAATTTCTTAAATTTATTATCTTCATTACTGATGTTTTAATGAATCAATGATGAGTCAAAATCATAAAGAAATGATCAGTATCTAAAAGCTACTATAAGATATAAATATTTCTAGAGTTTACAAACTTTTATTGTTACTTTATACAGAGCTATTCTAAGATTACTGCTTCTTTAACTGATCTGTTAAAAGGTAGCAAGAATAATAAGAAGATAAATGTCTTTAAATGATTATAAATGACAGTGCAAATGTTTTATAAGCTTTGCAACATCTTTATATAGACATTTATTTTAATACACTTTAACTTAAAGCTAAAAGCTTAAATTGAAACTGATATCTTAATAGTTAAGCTGACAAATATTTACTTACAGTTTTAAATGAATGCTTAATGACATTCTATTATCTTTTAATTAAGAAAGTTAAACTCAGTCAAAATATACTATAAAACTTATAATTAAGAATTGTTGACAATTATGAAGGCATTTAAACACTGATGACACTATCTTAAAAGTAGTTGTTATCTCATTGAGATATTCATGAATCATAATAATCTACAAAAATTTATGAATGTAAAATCATTAAATAGAAGACAAACACATTAAGTTATGAGACTAGCTGCTTATGATTTCATAATTACACATTAATTAAAGAAGACAAACTTTACTAATGTGTTGTTGAGACACTCTGACTACAAAGTTAAGAAGAACATGAACAGATTGCTATTAACATTGCAATAAAAGTTAATTATACTATCTTAAGAATTAGAATTAAGCATTACTGCTTTAATTAGTTAGATCAACACTTAAAGCTTAAATCTGCAAATTATGCTGATTATTTTATTAAAAAAATATCAATTAAGCACTTAAACTGAAGATCATGACTGTCAAGAACAAATTAACAAAAGATTTAGAGAGTCTTTATCTGAAAATGAATTAAAGAACAATGATTATATATTTAATTTATCTATATACAATATAATAGAAGAGCTGCTTAACTCTGTTGCTGAAATTACTGATTGCAAACAGTTCATTTTATATGCATTGATTTAGAAAGTGACTAACAGCAAAACAATATATAATAAGAAATAATCATTCTTTTTTAAACTTATTCATCTCTTACAGAACACTGATGTTTTAACAGTAAAGATGTGATAAGACTTGAAATTACAGAGTAACTGTAGTCATTAAGATATTAATGATAGTTTGTGAATGTTTAATTTTACTGAACTACTTTGTTACAAAAGCAAGATATACATATTATTTAATGAAGCTATTAAGAATGAACTCATAAAGCTGCATTATGATGATGTTTTAGCAAAACATTATAAAGTAAACAGAACAATTAATTTGCTGTTTAGAAAGTATTATTAAGTCAATATGATGAATAATGTTTAAGAATATGTTGCTTTGTGTACTGTATATCTGAGAATTCAAGTATCAAGATACTGCTTATATGACAAATTACAGTTATTGTCATTATTTACTCAATTATAAAAGAAAATAACTGTTAAAAGATGGCACCACACTAATAGCATAGCTATTGTGAGTTATATATCTAACACTTCCCCTAACCCAGCTTCTTACAGGCAGAAAGAATGTGCATGTAATATAGTTTAAACTCATAATCTTAAGCTTATGTAAGTAAGGCAGCCAATGCATGTTCAATACCATTACATCAACCTGAGCTCATAACCTGTTAAAAGGTGGCACCACACTAATAGCATAGCTATTGTGAGTTATATATCTAACAATAACAATGAATATAATCACTGACTTGCTGTCTAGCAGATAAGAAGCTAATGTTTATGACTTTATACTGATAATTATAAATTGTTTTACAAAGATAATTTAATATATTTCTGTCATTAAAAAACTCACTGTGATCAAGTTAACTGACATATATATTGAATAGATTATATGTTGCTATGAAGAATTCAGAAATATTGTTTCAAACTGAGAATCAATCTTTATCAGTATATATTGATCAGAATTTTGTTATCAACTTTAAATGAAGTGAAGATTAAGCACTGTCTTTTATTTATAAACTGATAATTAAATTAAAAGACAGAATTAAATTCTAAAACATTATTTACATTATTATTGTTGTAAAGAACAAGATGACTGAGTGTTCTTTCTGTTAATGACAGAGTTTATGTATGCAAACAGAAAATATGTAACAATTAGTTAAACATCATTTAAGATATTAATGAGTTATCATTTAAGAATTGCTCAACACATTGAGAACAACATTTATGAAGAAAAGATGTTAATAGCAAAAGACTGAGCATAGTAAATGAAGAAAATCTGTATTATAATGATAAAGTGATGATAAGTTGCTGTAAAAGTGCAAGTTAAGTACTTTGACAAAAATCATGTTCAAAAAAGCTACAATGTCAGCAATTTAATGCTATTGTTCATCAAGAACTTGAAGCAACACAGATTAAATAAGAAACTGTTGCATAAATTCATTGAGTCTTTTTAAATTATCAATCTTATTAACAAATAAGCATATTAATTAACTCTGCTTACTCACTACAAAATTTATAATGTATTCTATGTCTCATATTTAAAGTCTTATAAATGTCATTTAAATGATAATTCTTTGTCAAAACTATCTTCTCTGAATCTTATAAACAACAAGAAAGAATATGAGATTGAAGAGATCTTAAATAAAAAATAAAGAAAAGAACAGTTACAATATAAAGTTAAGTAAGTAAAGTATTTAACAGAATACAATGAGTGACTTTAAGTAGAGAATATGAGAAATGCAGAAGTGTTATGACAAGAATATGATATAAGAGCAGAGAGAAATCATAAGCATAAATAATATTTAAGAAATTAAAAACTTCTATTAAAAATATTCTACATAGTATTATCTAAAAGAAACAAAGTCAAAACATAATCAACACATCAGCAAAACATTATTAAATCACTCTGTCATCTCTGTATCTGCATCTGCATCACTATCAGAAGCAGAAGACAAAAACAGTAACTATTTATTGATGTTATAATTGCTGTTAAAGTGACTAAGTCATAGCATTGAGTTGTGAAAGCTTTTTAAGATGTTATTACTTAACTGTAGAAAGAGAAGTCTGCACTTAAAGTGAAGTAAGTAACATGACAGTGACAGTAAAGTGTAAGAGAATTAAGAAAACAAATTATAAAGCAGAAGATATTCAACATAAATATCTACATTATAGTGACTGCTCACTACTTTTAAATTATAAGCAATAACAGATTATGAATCTCTGCAGACTTATAATGATTGTCATGATGTCTCACAATACAAATAATGTAGATAGTAACATGCTTAATAAATGACATCTACATATAATTAAGATAATACTGAAGTTCAGGTTAGCAGACATCATTGATTGTTATAATGACAATATAATTGATAAATATATGTAAGTTATTAACTCAGCAGTTAAAGAATGCAGAAATCTATTATTGTTAATGTGTCACAAAATGACAAGAAACTTTCTGTCAAATTAGATTGCATAGCTTTCAGAGTGTTTTGCAATAATTGTAATTTTAATTCTTAATAATGTTGCACTGACTGATGTTGTTGCTGACATGTTTTGAACAGTGAAGACAATAGAGAGAATTTAACTTGTTGTTGATGTAATAATTATGATGTGGCATTGAGATGATGTCAGTGTGAGTAAATAAGAAGATAGAGAAATTGCTGAAAGTATGACATTATAAGATGATGATATTCTTGAGAGCTGAGATAAAAACAGAATTGAGATGCAATGTGTATAATGATGTTATTGTAGAAGAAAAATGTTGCATATAATGTGAAGCAGAAAGATATTTATCAATTATAATCTCAGACTTAACACTTTTCTGATCAGCAAGTTTCTTATAAGTCAATTATATCTTAGAGATGATATTCTATGATGTTAATGATGTAATAATGATTATTAAGCAAGCATTCTCAATCAAATTTGTCAATAATGACTTATCTGTGACTTAAGAAAGCAGAGATGGAATGTAAAAAGATGGCACTTTGTTATCAGAAAGATTAAGTAAAAACAACTATATCTATATACAATAATAAAGTCTTTGCTGCTGTCTTTTCTGCACAACAATATTATTCAGAGTGTACATCTTGTCATTATTGTGCAGACATTTTATTAATGAATTTATCTTGAGACACTTACATTTCTTATGCTCAATATTTTTCTTCACTACATTCTGTTTCTACATTCTGTTTCAGCAAAGCAAGTGTGTCAACAGTGTTATTTATGATACTCATTATGTTCTTAACTAACTTGACTCTTACAGACTTAATCTTCAGAACTGATTCTGATAAGTTTGTCAATTTATTAATGTTTGAGATAGTGTTGATGAACAGTATTTAATGATGAGAGTAACAGAAACTTAAAGATTTCTTATTGCATTTCTTTGTACTTATATGAGTGCATCTCTTAAACTGCAACATTATTAAAACACATTGATGTCTTAAATGCTATATATACAGAAATTGCTGACAATCTTACTGAATTCTTAATGAAAGACATAGCAGAGAGAATATCTCTCTTATTTTTCTTAATGATTATGATATTACTGTTGTTACACTGTCATTATTGTGCTGTTTATCAAGTGTTATAAGAGAGAAACATCATTCAAAGACATGAAGTTGCTATGACTTTAATATATTAAGGTGTTGAAGATGAAATGAATGCAAATTATATATAAGAAAGAGTTTCTTATATATTGTGATTAAACAAAAAGATCATCAATCTAACTGATTTAAGAATAAAGAAAAGTTGATTTTATTTACATTTTGTATGTTATTCATCATTGAACAAAGCTGAATCATTATTTATTTAAATGTAATAAACTTAAAGTATTGCATAAGATCATTAGTTTAGCTAAGATAGATAACAAGCAAAATACATAAGAATGTTAAGTGAATCATTGCTTACATCTTGCTGATCTGATTTCACAGAATCACAATGTATCTATAATGTCAGTGATATGTCAATGTGCTGAAGAATCAGTGCATAAAAGAAAAGACAATTGTCATAATATTATTATGTGCTCATACTAAATCATAGCTGAATCTCTTATGCAATAATTGATAATTAAAGTACTATATAGACAGTCTTTACATACAAATCTTTTAAGTTTCTTAGTTGTTAATCTTCATCAATACAAGATCTTAACATTAAAACTTCATCAAATAGCTGTCATAACATAGTGTCTCACATTGTTACATACTTTACTCATCAGCCTCTTATAGATAAGAGGCTCATGAGTTCACACTTTAAAAACTTAATATTTTATTATTAGATCACAGAGCCTTGTTAATGACAGAATAGACTGATAAGATTGATAAAATAAGTAAATTAAATAATTAAGAGTAACTTTGTAAGTCTGTTAGCTGTTATGTTGCTTGTAAGAATGTAGTTAAGATAAATAAGACTGTAAGATTTGACTGTTAATAGATAGTGAAGATGAAGATTATGTAGCTTTGATGATGAAGATTATGTGATGTTGAATGTGAAAATAAAAAGATAGTAATGCTGACAGAGATTGAAAGATTATGTGTCTTTAATGATGAAGATAATGACATTAAAGACAAAGATTATGCAGAAGATTAAGTAAAAAAGATGCTGAAATGAGCATGCTAATTATTTTAAATAGAGTAAAAAGTTATACTCAATAAATACTGCAAGCTTCTTCTTCACTGCAAGCTTCTTTACTGCAAGCTTCTTCATTTAATTTTCTCTTAATCTATAGTAAAAATCCTTAAAGAATCTTTCTGACATACTTTAAAAGACATATAAATTAAATAAGTATGTCAGTTTTTGATTTAACTGCATAAATAATTTAATGATATATATATAATAACATATAAAAATAAACATTGAAGAATCTCTGAGCTTTAATGAATAATAAAGAATAAACTTACATTCTAATTATATCTTAATTTAATTTTTAGTCAAATTATACTTTTTATTCTTTTTATTTTATTCTTTTCTTTTCTTTTTGACAACAATAACATTAAAGATGAAGATAAAGAGAATATGACATTAATGAAGCTCTGAAGAGATAATAATGCTGATAAAAATTAAGAAATAATGATGTTTTAAAGATAAAGATTAAAAAATAATGATGCTGATAGAGCTTTAAAGAGATAATGATGCTGAAGAAGAGCTGAAGAGACAGTGACAATATTAAAGATAAAGATTAATTGTAAATTATTAATAAAGATTATAAAAGAACTGAATGCTCTGATTAAGATATTGAAAGTTTATTTAAAAGAGAATTTATTTATTTAAAATAATGAATAACAGAAATATAAAATGCATTAAAAGGATTTCTATTAAAAGAGATAATTAATGCTGTTAATCTTTAAAGAATGAGTCTTTACTCTTTTTAATTCTTTAATTTTCTGTTGCAGTTACATCATCAAAGCTTAAAGTACTGTTGTTTATTTATTTTATCATTTATTGCAGAATATTTTGAACATTTAACTTTTAAATGACTATGAATATTACAGTGTCAATAACAGCAGTTAATAAGTGCTTATATTATATTAATTGAGTTATTCATCATTAAATGAAGTCTTTGTCATTCTTGTATCTATTAGAGTCTGTTTCATCATTAATATTAAGCTATTAATAAGATAATATAAAAGTTTTATTGTTTTCATATTTAACTCTGTATTTAAGCAATTCTCACAGCTATATATATAGCTAACAAGTCAACATCAAGTCGGTAAACTCTGTTGCTGAAAGAAAGAAAAGAATTAATGATACTTATAAGTTTTTAAAACTAATCTCAATATATTTCTCTGTAGAAATCTTAATAAATATTGAAAAAATAATGAGTACTTGTACTATCTATCTATTTAGTGAATTTAATGTGTTAATGTTGACTGCAATCAACTTAAGTATTGTTAAATTGATGACAGAAGCTCTGCTATCTAAGATAGAAGAAGACTCTGTTAGTTTCTTATACTAAGATTAAAGAAGTTAAGAAAGTAAATAGAGCACTGTACTTCTCAACAATAAATTATAAAGAACAAAAACAGCAGCACTTTTGTTTTATTGTAAATCTTAAAAAACAGTCTATTAAGAGATAACAGATTTTGCTTGATTTTCACAGAGTTTTGTATGTAATGTAAAGTGAGATTTAAATGTTATTTAAACTTTTTTAAAATTTAAGATTATCTTCTTAACAAAGTTATTTTGTCATACAAACTTAATTTCTATCAATGATGACTGTAATGATGTAGAAAAATCTAGATGACATTAAGATGTTAATAACAATATATAAGTTAAGAATACTTAAAAGATAATAAAAATATCAGTAATAGCTTCTTTTCTTGTAAAGAAGATTGTAAAGATATTAGCTAGATTTTGAGCACTTTTAACAATATAAACTGTTAAAAAGAAGAAAGATAGACAGTAATTTGCTTTTATATAATTATTAACTTTATTATCACTATTACTATGAAGTATTACTGTTGCTGAAGAGAGATGAGTTGAACTTAAGAAGTTTTATATTATAAGAATATTAGCTAAGAATTTAAAAGCAAAGCTAATAGTATTGTTAGAAGTCTCTGTAACAAGTTATTGAGTCTTAATTTATAGATATTTACAGTCTGTAAGCAGATTAGCTATTAATATACATAATTTTGATATTGATCTAAGTCAACAAAATAATGAAGTAAATGATCTATTGACTTTTCTAATATTTAAGATTATTTCTAAATAGAGAAGCAGAGTACTGCTTTGTGAAAATGATACTTTTTAATGATAACTTGCTCAGTTTGCTGTATGTTAAATATAACTCATGATAGCTTTGCTATTAGTGTGATGTCATCTTTTAACAGATTATGAGCTCAAGTTAGTGAAGTGATTTCTTGTTTAAAATCTCAGAGAGATATGCATCTAGATTATCTTAATTGATGATTCAAGTTCATGATGAGAAAGTAAGCTCAAAGATTGTAAGTTTAAACTGCTGTCTGTATGCACTCTTTACATCTGCAGAATGCTGAATGTCACAATGTATGTGTATGCTCTAGAGAATTGTAAGTTAGAAAGAGTGTTGAATATAACTCATGATAGCTTTACTATTAGTGTGGTGTCATCTTTTAACACTGTAAAAGATATTATAAATTAGCATTTATAACTTTTGTATAAAAAAAGAAGTTATTACTGTAAAGTAATCTTTCACTTTTAAAATTACTTAATGATGAGAGATGCTCTGCTGCTTTCTTATATTTTATATAATTTATCATTATCTTTCTCTCACTGACTCACTGTCAGAATGAGTTGAGTTAACTTGAAAATGTGTAAGATTGTTGAAGATGAAAATGTAAATGAAAGATGTAATACATAATTTAATTTTAGAGCTACAACATTACACTAAGATTATTGATGTGTTTAAAGTACTTAACAACTTAATGTGTAAAATTAATGTGTTGAATATGTTAAATCATTACTTTACACATTATAAAAAAGAATTTTATAGAAATTGTATTTGTCAATTACAGTACAAGAGTTTTCTATTATCACTGTAAAACAATCAATTTTTATTGCTTTTCTTCATCAATATAATGTAGAGCTTCTTTTCATTGATAGTAGAAAGATTTATAACAGCAGTTTTTGTTAACAATTATAAGATAAAAATGCTCAGTATTTTATTTAGTTTCTGTATCTTCTTATTAACTTAAATAACTGCAACAAACACTCTCTGTTTGTTTCATTAGACTTAATGTAGAAACATGTTATTTAAATGTACAATTTAACTATTATATAATTGTATATAATCTTTTAATTAAAATAAGATACAATGATCTGAGTGTCTAGAAAGTGAGAGAGAAAGATCAGCAATAATGTAATTAACAGAAATAAAAGAAGTTTGCTTATCTGTAAAGCTGAATTTCTTTCATTAAATAATTTATGATTTACTTAAATCATAAATGTCTTCTTTTCTGAAGTCTTTTTAATAAACTTTTAATGTATAAGAATATAAGCTCTTAAAGAAGTCAATACAATCAAACTGAGTTAAAAGCTAATACTTATTGACTGCTTTCTTAACTGATATGTAAAGCTCAATGATAAAATTGCTGTAATTGTCAATGAACTTAACAAGAATGTTATTCTTATTGATCTTGAAGTAGCATTTAAACACAGAAAGAACAGAAATAAATAGAAATGAATAGTTATTATATAGTTACTGAATTCATTAAGTAAGAACTGACTGAGCTAGAATGACTATTAAGTTAAGTCAGACTCAGATTTTAGAACCTGACTCAACTTACTAAGCTTTACTTTGCAATCTGATCTAATTCTGTGCAGAGTTAAGTTTCAGACAGAGTTAAGTTAAGCTATTCTTGACAGTCTAAATTAAATCAGAATTAATTAACTTCTGTTATTAAGCAGCTTTATATTGACAGCAGCTACTATTGCAACATTTTCAATTAACATTGCACACAACTCTTCTTGTTTAACTACATGTCTGCTTTACAAGCATTATATATAAATGTTATTAACTTAATTATCAGATCACTCATTCTCTACAGAGCAAAAATACATTGATTAGTACACTTTATCTTTTTAGTAAGTTTGCAATATATAAAAGATTGCTTTCATTTTTTACAATTTCTCTAATATTATCAGATTTTCTTTCTTATGTAGCTTGACAACTATATCACAAATAAGTCATGAAAGAGATTCTCAATATATAAGAACTTATACTTTCAAAAAATGTATAAAGATATGTTTTATTTGCCTTCTATAAATCTGTAATGACTAACTAATTTCACTTTAAGCTGTCATTATACTGATTAGAAATCTCTTCAATTAGTAATGAGAAGAATTTTAAATTTAAAGTGAAAGAATGCAGCTTCTGTCAATACTGTTGCTGCTGCATTGCATGAACTGATCAGAGAATGTTAAAATTGAGTGTTTTAATTTAATTTAATAATGCAATTATGTAACTCACTTAACTCTTTTTGTGCAGAAACTGATTTGAAAGAAAAAGAGTTGTTAATGATTTAATCTTTTTCTTTAAAGATATTATACTTAACAACTCATTCTTTGCTTTCATTTTATAAGCTTAATTCTGTCTTATACATCTTCATCTATAATTCATATTCTGTTCTCTTTAATGAATCTTATATTGTCAAATTCACAAGCTTTAAAGTCTATTTAATATTTCTTTATAACTTTAACTTTCATTATAACTCTGTCATACTATACAACATAATTCTAATGTCAGTTTCTTTACTGTAAGAAGATCTATACTTAGTAAAGAAATTGCAACTAACATGATTGAGATACTATACTTTATAAATTGTATGTATTGCTTTAAATTTCTTAGATAGTAACTTAAGAAGAAATGATCATAAATTAATAAATCTAAATAATTGTACAGCTTAATTTAAATTGATCTTAGTTATCTACAAATTTACTGATAACAAAAACACAGCATTTATGTAAACAAATAATAATATAGAGACTTAGCAAATTAATTTATCTTTAATACAACATTTTTTACATTTTCTTTCTACAGAACATCTTACTTTTTGTATTAAGCTTTTTATATTTTCTTTCTGCATCATGTAAGTAAAGTAAGTAATGAAGAGATATGATGCTGACTTTCATTTTAGAGATATATCATTAAAACAGAGAAAACTGAATGTAAAGATTATCTTTATTAATGTAGTAAAAGCATCAGACTTTATATTTCTCATTATTGAATTAAATTAACTTATTAATATAGTAAAAACATCAGACTTCATATCTCTCATTACTGAATTAAATTAATTCATCAATAAGAAAACACATTTCACTGATATATTAGATTTCTCATCTCAATCTAAGAAGAAGAAAAAGAAAAAGATCAATAAAATCAATTTATTTGTCTCAGATGTTGCTGCACATCTGAAGAAAAAAGATTTTGCTGATCAATAAGAAAGAATAAAAGCACTTATTAACTACTTTAAATTTACACTCAATGCTACACTGCCTCAAAGTACTTTAGCTGCTTCTTTCACTTCTTTTGACTCAAAATCTAGTATGTAACTTCACTTATTATAATGCTCAATTATAATGCACAAAGTATGTATTAAATCAGAGATTAAATCATATTTAAGAATTCAGAAGCTCTTTATTTATTTTTTTATTGAGTTCTTTACATTTTAATATTACTTAAAAATTGATCTCATCACATTCTTTAGTGATCAATGCATTCACAGATACTGATATTGAAGAGGCTTAAGAGCAGAATAATATGATAATGAATAAATTGAATATAGATCTTAAATATAATTTAGAATATAAGAAGCTTAAGATAAGAATTTAAAGAGTGAAATATGCAGTCAAGATAAGAAAGAAAATTGTTGTTAAGAGATATGCAGAGAATGAGCATGATGAGTATTAATAAATAATTATAATGTTCTGTATCAGACTTTAACTTTATTTGTAGTGATCTTTGTTAGATATATAACTCACAATAGCTATGCTATTAGTGTGGTGCCCACTTTTAACAGGTTATGAGCCTGAGTTAGTGCATGATAACTTGCATAAAATGGTGCCTAGGCCACCTCTGCTGGTGGTTCAAGTTCATGGTGAGAGAGTAAGTTCAAAAGGTCATGAGTTTGAACCACTGTCTGTGCGCACTCTTTACACCTGCAGGTCAGTTGCGGGCCGATTGTGAGTTAGGGGGAGTGTTAGATATATAACTCACAATAGCTATGCTATTAGTGTGGTGCTCACTTTTAACAATCTTTCTCATAAATTAAAATGTAATAACTGAGCAAAAGAAGAATGAAAATACTGCTCAGCAAAACAACTTAATTATAGTTATTAAAGAAATACAAGCTCTGTGTAAGCTTCTTAAAGCAAAGAGTGCTTTCTCAATAATTAAAGAAAAGATATATTAATTTTATTTGACATTTAATCTGTGTTGATATGATTAAATTGAAAAAGTAAACAAATATATTTAAAGCTGTTGAGATAACTGTTTAGATGAAGTAATTAAGTATTAAGAACAAATTATTCAATTTAACAGCTATGAACAACTTATTATAGCTAAAGATGAGAATTCAAATCTTATTATACAGATTTTTAATAGCAGCATACTCAATTCAGAGCACATAGCAGACAAGAAGAATCATTAATGTATATTATACTTTTAACACTTCTTGTTGAGAAGTGATGTTCTAGCTGCTTCTATGAAGTGAGATAGAATTAGTGTCAGAGACTGAGTGAAGACTTTATTTATATTAACTGCAGTCAACTTTCTTTTTACTTTTTCTGTAACTCTCTTGATCAAGACATGCTCATAGACAACATAATTTAGAAACTTTATTAAACAGCATAATATAGCATAAGTATTTACTTTCTTTCAATAAATTATGAACTCAGATTAACAAGAAGCTTCTCAGAGAAAGTGCATACTTTTAATGTAACAGCAGCTGAGTATGTCAGCTATTGAGATTCACAGTTAATTTAGCTTTAGCAGTATCACTAATTATTGAGATTTATAATAAATCTGACTTTAGCAGAATCAGCACATTGACAGTAGCTGTATATATTAATTATTAAGATTCATAGTCAATTCAGCTTTAACAGTATCACTGATTATTGAGATTTATAATAAATCTAACTTTAACAAAATCAGCATTCTGCAACAGCTGAGTACATTTGATTCAGAAGATTTATAGAAAATTAATTTCAGCAAAAATTAACATTTATAATTGTTCAGAAAGTACTGTTCTGTGATAGCTGAGTATGTTTAATTTGAAAGATTCATAAAGAATTAATTTTAACAAAAATCAGCATTTACAGTTACTCAAAAAGCACTGTTCTTCAGCAGCTTAATATGAGTCATTAAGATAAATAAGCATTACTGTTTTACAGAATAAAAGATATAAAAGCTTTCTATTTGTTTTATTTATATTATCTTCAATGCATACACTGTTATTTTACTTTATTCACTTCTTATACTATGTGCTGACTATCATCATCATGAACTTCAACAACTTCTTTATAAAGTAATGATTTATCTTAATTCTCACTCATGAAAACTACAATCAATGATTCATTCTTATGAAAAGATAACTGATAAAAGAAAATCTATAAAATGTTATTGAAGTCTTAACAGTCAATATGCTGATCAGTGAATTCTTAGGCTCATTTTTTCTCAGCAGTCTTGACTTTAAAAATCAGAAAATTGATGTAAAGATCTTATATTGACTTATTATTTGCATAAATATAGATGATTAAGAATATCTGATGAATAAAATCAGCATAAAGAATGTTTAAGATGCATTAAAGTTTAAGTACAAAAAGAAGCTGTAGATGATCAGAAAACAATATTTAATGAAGTTTGTTGAATATAGAATGTCAAAGAATGTATTCATTAAAGAAATATAAATTTATTTAAGTAAATTCAGCAGAAAGATTGCTGCAACTCAGTTTAATATGACTGAGTTGTTTAAATCAGAACAACAATTTTAAACATTGCTTTAAGTGCTATCAGTTAAATATGTTATGATCTGTGATGTCATTGACACTCAGAATAATTTAAACATCAAGAGAGATTTATAAAAGCTTCAGAAAAAAGAGACACAGCTTAAGACTGATGAGACTGTCATTGTCTTGTGAGCAGATAAATAGAAAGAAGATTAACATTTAATAAATTAAAATTGCAGTTAATCAAATTACTGTACAGCTAATATTAAGCAACATTATTACAGATCATTCAGCTTAGACAGTAATTATTTTTTTTATTATTTTATTAAGTACTTTCTTTGCAACAACTCTCACTTCATTAAAGATTGTGAATTTCTTTCTGATGTTAAGTAAAATATTTAAAAAAAGATAAGCAGATCAATTACAGTTAAGCTGTACAGATTGACTGCAGTTAAGTTGTATTAAAAGTTAATTTATAAAGAAAAAGAAAAGAAACACAGAGTCTTTAATGCAGAAGTTAGTGACAGTAATGATGATGAATTCTTTTTTAAATTTAAAAAGAAAAAAAAAGTTAATGATGAAATTGCTGCTCTGTTTAAGAAGACTGTCAGTAAGATGCTTAAATTTAAATAAGTTGCAGACTCTGAATTCTTCTTATATATAACTGATTAATTTTAATTCTTCAGTGATTTTCTTATATGAATGAGATGTTGACAAATTAAAGTTAAAAAGAAACATTTATACTCTCATTATTATGAAGTAATCATTATGCAAATTAAGTCAGAAAATTCTATAAGACTGAGTTTAACACTTTATGTGTCTAAACTTAAGATTAATCTTCTGTTAAGAAAGTGAATGTGCAAAATGAAACTACATAAAAGCTTTAATTAACATTGTCTTTAGATGTATAATAAGTATAATAAAATTATAATAGAAGCATTAAAGTGAGACAAAGTCTATATAATTAAATATATTGTAAAGAGTCTTAATGAATTTACTTTAATATCTACAATATACACATCACATTCAGAGACTGTCTTCTCTGTTACTGCTTTAGATATAAGCTCATATATTTAGATTTATAAGCATAATCTTATGATTAATTTCTCAGATGTTGACACTGCATCATTAAATAAAAAGATCAAGACTTACAGATTTTAACATTGATAATTTGTTCATCTTAATTTTGTAAAGTTGCATAATCTTTACAAAATGACAACTCTTAGAAAGTCAATTCTCATTGTTGAGAACAACAAGAACATATGTAAGATTTGTGCTCTAATTAAGTTCATCAATAAGTAAAATTATACTGTAAATAAAAGAAAGATTAACATTCTCATTCTTATCTTTATTAATATATGTAACTCATTACTCTTATTATTTAGTAAATATCAGTACTTTCTGATGATAATAGATAATCATTTCTGAAAGATATGAATAATACTGCTGAAGCAACATAATAAAACTTCACAGACACTGTAAAAATGATGATTGAAGACTGAACTTTAGATTGATGCAAAGATTCTTGCTGTACAAAGTAACAATAAAATGAAGTTAAAGTTTATTTTAAATAATTAATGTAAGTCTTTTAACATTACACTGCAATACATAATGCTCTACATGTCAATTCAAAATGACATTGTCAAAAGAGTCATCTGAATCACTAAGAACTCAGTGCACATCATAATTAAAGAGACATAACTGTCAATAGAGTTTTAAGTGCAGACAGTACAGATAGATGTTTATTTTCATAATTAAACAGTAACTGATTTCTTAATTAATGACAAATAAATAACTTTTAAGAAAGCTTTCATCAGTGTAAAGTTATTCATCAATTACATTTATGTATAAGAATGTAAATGCTACAGCTATGTTGATCTTAAGTCACTATCTGAAGGCAGATGTGACAAATTTATAAATTAAGAATGAGTAAGAGTCTTTATAGATTACATTGAGAAAATTATAAAGCAGTATTAGCTTTAAGCTTCAGATCTTAAGCACATCATTAAGAGTTACACTGTAAAGTTTGCTGAAAGTAAAAAGAAAGACATTGTTAATCTTAAATTGCAATAATAAACATTAAATGTTCTTTTGAACAGAAGATTTATTAAATATCTATAAAAGAAGTTAATCATTATGAAGATCATAGCTTTAGATCAGACACTCATAATTTAGAACAGTAAGATGCAGTCTAACTTAACTATAATTAAGATTGATAAGTCTTAAGATAAATAACATGAAATCAAGTTGACTGTAGTTAATCTAGATAAGTTATTAAATAAGAAGATCAACATTAATTAAGTTAAGACAGTGATACTTAAAGAAGTTAGAATCTTTCTGTATGTTGAGATTCTGAAATAAAAGAGAGACAACAACAACAATAATTAAGATGCAGATGAGCTCTTAATTAAAATATTAAGAGTTATACTGACACTTGCAGTGTTCTTTACAGATAAAGAAGATTCTATAATTAAATTTAACATTTCAACATCTGTCATCTATGCTAAAGCAGTGAGAGACTCAATCTGAGAAGAAATGTAAAAGAATGTTATTTATGCAGAGCTGACAGTCTTGATGATAAATGAAATATGAAAAGAGACTGTATCATTAAGAAGAGTCAATATTGTAATTAGTAAATGAGTCTTTAAACTTAAGCTGAACATTAATGAATTCTTAAATAAGCTTAAGACAAGACTTGTGACAAGAGACTTCTTATAGACATATAATGTTAATTATAAGAATATCTTTGTTCTCACTGTTGAAATTTAACATTCTGTAAGTTTTTCTGACTATCATTGCATTTAAGAATCTAAAGTGTCATCAAGTGAATGTCAATAACATCTTTACAGAATTCTTTCTAAAGAAAACAATCTATATAACATTTTTTTCTAAAATTAATATTGCATCTAATTATATTCTGTGCATACTGTGCAGCCTTTATGATCTTAAGCAAGCTGCACAGAACTGACATGAATAATGTGTCATTAAACTGCTTAAATTAAGTTTTCATTAAAGCAAGACTGACTTCTATCTTCTTCTTTACAGTATTAAAAGAATCATACTGCTTCTTTATATAAATAATATTGTTATAACTTTAATAAATCTATCACACATTCTCTGATTTAAGTAAGCTCTTATGAGTGTGTTCAAAGTTAAGAACTTAAGAGAGACACAGAAAATTGTTAACATTTAAATTATATATAATTACAAAATGAGAACTCTGTGTCTAAATCAGACTCATTACATAAATAAGATACTAAAGAATCTTTATATGCAATTTGATAAGCACAGAGTCATCAGCATTTTACTTAACAAATATGATATTTTTTGTCTTGTTAATTTAACTGATCAAAGAATAGATTAAAGATAGTATTAATAGACAATTAAAAGTTTAATGTATGCAGTAATTCATATTTAATTAAACATCATCTTCACACTAAATTGACTAAATCAAGATCTCAGCAATTCTGCAGAACATTATGAATATACATTTAAGAAATTATTGCAGTACATAAGATCAATCATCAATCTTAACATTATATACAGCTTTAATGAAAGTCAAGCAATGCTTAAATACTCTGACTTTAATTATATTTCAAATAAACAAAATTAAAAATCAATTCTAGAACATATCTATATGTTTAAAGATGAATTAATGTTGTGAGCAAGTTAAAAACAGAAGTTTGTCATTATCTTAATTATTAAGATTAAATACATAATTATGTCAATGTGCATGAAGACTGAGATCTGACTTGAACAGATATTAAGAGACATAAGTATAAGTAAATATTTTGAAGTCAATTTACACTGCATAAACATTTAAGAGAATGAAGCTCATTAAATATCTTTATTTATTCAGCTTAAAGAAAACAATTAAGTTGTTTTGATCTTAATTAAGAATGCACATGTACATAAACAGTTAAAGCACATCAATGTCTTTTATTACAACATCTGTAATCTGCATAAATGCAATCAGATTCAGATAGACTTTGTGCTTAATTAAAAGATAATTGCTGACAGACTTATTAAGTCTCTGTTTAGATAGATCTTTATGTGATTTATTGAATTTATAAAACTTATTGTTAATGATTAATTAAATTCTTAAATGATTTGTTGAACTCTTAATGATGCATTTAATCATCTGATGTTTGCTGTCAGTAAGAGTCAATAGATGCAGTCTCATTAAGTAAAAATATTAAGAAATAATGTTCTAGCTACTTTTATAAAGCAAAGTAAAATTAACATTAAAAGTTAAGTAAAGACTCTATTTACATTAACTGCAGTCAACTTTCTTTCTACTTTTTCTGTAACTCTCTTGATCAAGATATACTCATAGACAATATAATTTAGAAGTTTCACTAAACAGCATAATATAGCATAAGTATTTACTTTCTTTCAATACTTCTTTATAATGACTCTGAAGACAAAAGTTAATGTTATTTCATTCTATAATTATTAGCTCTCAACAGTGTTCAATGTCTTTATAGATAAGAATGAAGAAGCAGAGATGATGCTGAATAATGATGAAAATAAAGTTACAGTAGTTTTTTCTGTTTAAATGATGCTGAATAAGAACATTAATGATGAGTGTATCTTTCTTAAACTCAGTGAACTTGTGCATGCAGATATCAGAAAAACAATATTGAAAAAAGATAAAATATATTAATTCTGCACTGTTTATCTATTAAAGATCTAATTAAATTTTAAACTTCATAGACTGCTACTTCAATGTTAAAGAGTGATGAAGTTGAGATAAAAATTAATTAAATATAATTATATTACTTTATTATAATGCTCTTTACAATTGTCTATTAGCTTCTTGCTGATTAACTATATTTATAAATTAAAATCAACAACAAAGATTAACTGTCAACATTATAAATTTTAATCTTTATTAATGATGCAGATCAAGAGGCAGAAGACTCAGCAGAGATATAGAATAATGATGAGAAAAATGAAAATCATTATAATAATAATAATAATAATGTTAATGAAGATACAGAGAATCAAAATGAATTCTAATACTCTAAATAAAGTTAAATGTTCTTAAAGACTCTTAAACATTATTTTTTACATCTGAGTACATTCAATTTTAATAATTCACTCAATACTATTAGCTCACATGTAACTTGTGCTTATCATAAGCAATTTAAGAAAATTAAAATGTTTATAAACTGCATAGAAAGAGTAAAGAGATCTGATGTTTAAATTAGAAATTATGTTAAGTATATATTTATTAAGATTGTTGATATTTGAATTAATGAATGTCAACATCATTTTTAAATAAGAAAGAATGAATTTCTCTTAACTTTAAATAATTATTAATGATATCAATAAATGAAAGATTCTGTCTCTTATAAAATTGTAATACTGAAGCAGTTAAAAACTTAATGTGCTTTATCTGTGCTTTTAAATGTGAATGCAATGCTTTTAATAATTTTTTACTTTATTAATGAAGAAGACTTTTTTCTTTTAATTAATGTTGTATTGTATTCAAGACTGTGTGTATATTGATAGTCAATGTATTCTGAGTAGAGTTATTTAAGTAAATAATTTAAAGATTGAGATCAGTAATTATTAAGTCATCATTAATGATCTTAATAGCTGATGCATCAATTGCTGTAGTAAGTCTTTCAAATAATGAATTTATGTAATCTTTAATCTTTCTTAACTCATAACTATGATTATTATCAATAATTACATATTCTGAGTGTATACTATTCAAGATATTTATAATGCTTAATTGTATTGCTTCTATGTTTAAAGTTTAATCATAATCATTGTTGTTAAGTCTTAAGTCAATGTTCTTATCTTAATTATAATTACAAAATCTGAAGTTAATGTTGTTCTTATAATCACTATCATCATAAAGATCATTATCACTGAAGTAGTGATCTGATAAAAGCTTTATACATAATTTAGTTGTTGTTGAATTCAGCTCATTTACTGATGAATTTTTCTCATCATTATTAACAATCATTGTTAATACAGATCTTTCTTCAATTCTTTTTATTACTTTTGCTGCAAGAATGAACATATTATGATATTTAATTAGCATAATGTTCTCAATAGTGTCTGAGTTCAGTCAATTTCAACAATATGTAATTACATCTTAAATTATATTGAACAAGTATTTAACTTCAATATCTGCTGCAGAAATTGTAAGTATATCTTTTATGAATTGTATTATTGCTGATTTTAAGTTCTTCATCAGCTTTCAGTAATCAAGTATTAAAATGTTTACATTTAACACTGAAGACTTTTACAGATAATCTGAGACTTCTTTTATTACAGATATGTCTTGATGCTTTTTTACATTTTTTATATAATTCATCATTACTATCATCTTCTTCTTCTTTAAGTCAAGAATTCTCAAATCATTATCTAATAATTCTTTCTTTAAGTGCTGATAGTTAACTCTATAATATTGTTGAAACTTAAATTTATATTTTAAACATAAATCTTCTCAATCTTTTCTCTATTAAAACAATATGTCAGTCTTGCTATGTAATATTTATTGAGAATTAAGAATATTCTACATTGTATATGTTAAGCTTATTGCATAAATTCAATATAACATTAAGATTACAGAACAATTCTTAACTTCTATCTTTTTATAATATTGAGTCAATTTCTTTTTTAATGCATTAATAACATCTTACAGCTCAGCACTGAAGAACAATTTAAACTCTTTAATTGCTTCATTCTGTTTTTTAAGATGATTAAATAAATCATTGTATATATATTACAGCTTATAAATTGTTAACTCACTAATAGCATTCATTGTCTCTGTTTAGTTCTTGAAGTGCTTCAGAAGATGCAGTATATATTTAATATGTTGTCACTCTTTTATATTATATCTAAAAAGTTTCATTCTACTTATTGTTAAAGTTAAATGTTCTATTCATTGAGAAAGTTCAGTTTATAGCTTATATACTTGACTCAACATATCATATAAAGAATTTCATTGAGTTCTTACATTTTCAATTATATTTTATAAATTTGTCTTCTGCAAATCTTTAAACAACTTTAGACACTGTGATGATGTCATAATGACAATAGTTAATAATTAAATTTATATGAGACTTTTGTTAAAATATTAACTCAACAGATATAAGCATTATAATAAAGTGTTATAAAAGATATACTGATCTTTTTCAGTATGATGTTAAAGAAGTAATCTTTATTAATTGTGAAATTTTATAGTTCATCATTATTAAATGTAGTGATGAGCTAATCATTTTTTGCATTTACTTTCAGATATATAAGTAGCTGACTGACTACAAGCTGAATTACATATACTATGCAGTTCATAATTTCAGTTTCATCACTTTAAATGATATTTTTTTGACTTAAAAGTCAACTCAAGTAACATTGTAATGTATAATTATTGAATGTATTGTCTGCTGTAACTATCAGTAATTAATATATCAGATTTCACTTCTTCAACATCTTAAGAACATACTCAGCAAGATTTTCATTATTATATTGATTTTTTAGTTCTTTAAAGACTAAAAGTATCTCTATGTACTTTTACTCAGCATCAATAAAGTATGCAGTAATGTCTAGAAATGTAAGATGATTTAAATTGATTCATTCATTAAATACAATAAAAACTTTAATCTGTGTCTTAAGCTCTGCAAATATATCTTTTCAGACATTCACAACATAATGCTTAAGAAGTTATGCAATCTTGCTTTGATTTAAAATCTTAGTATTAATATAATACATTTAGATGAGCTTTTGAAACTTTATATGCTTAACAGCACAAAAGAATATATTGAGTGCTATAATGAATTGAAGAATCTGCTGATTAAAGACTTTAAAAATAAAGTTAAATAATTTAATAATGATCTTTTGAGCTGTCTGTTAAACAGTGAGTGTTATATTAAAGCATTATAATTAAAAATTATAGCATATCTTTAAGTTCATCACTTCAAAGATTGAAATCTGTCTTTCTGATACTGATTTCATCTTTTGACAACTGCTGCTTTTCAGATAACATTTTATAATGATTGTTTCATCATTTCTTGATACTGAATAATTTATGATATTGTAATAGTTAACACACATTACATTTAATCTTTCATTATATTTGTTAGCTACTTCAGCAAAGAACTGTCAGATCTTTGCTGAGTAAGCTGAACTGTTTTATATTATTTAAGCATAATTCTTAATTTTTATATCTGTGTTTTAACTTTATACAGTTATTTTTCATCAATCTTGAAACTCTCACTTTGTTACAAATCTTCAAAGAACATACTTTGAATTTAAAGTGTTTACAAAAGTTAAAGAACAAGATTGACTTAATTAAAATGACTTAATTCTATTACTGAAAGCATTCAGAAATGATCTTTCTGAGTTGTTTAAAATTTAACTGAATAATGAGCTGTATAAAGACATAATGTTGAGTTATTATAGTAAGTTAAGCAAATAAATGATACTTTGTTGTACTTTAAGTAATGTATTGATGATAGTGTGTTGTGAGAGTTTCAAAATTAATATATATAAGATTGTAGTCATGTAATAAAATATATATCTGAATATAAAATGAATTTCTTACAATATCAATTATGATAGACATTATTTAAAAATTATTATATATAATAAATATTAAGTATCAATGAAGAGATTTCTCATTGAAAAATCTTTAATTAATAATTAAAGATCTATTTAATTATTCTTTATCTTACATCTTTAATCTTTAAAGATCAGCTTTCTATTCAATTAATAATGATTACTTACTATTTTTCTTACTACTCTCTTCATCATTAATAAATTCAACATTCTTCTCATCATCTTCACTGTCATTAATCAAGTCATCAAGAACAAATTTATTAATGAAATTATCATCTGAAAATTTCTCATCTTTAGACATCATCTCACAAGCTTCATCAGCATCTTCAATTATACTCTTTTTATCTTTTTTCTTTTGATTAAGTGCAGACTCTTAAATGTAATTAATTAATGTTAAAGTTGAGAAGTGTTATAACTGAGTAATATAATATTTATACATAATTAAAGTCATTGATGTGTTTAAAATCAAGAACTTCACTATAAAAGTAATGTATAATCTTAATGAAATCAGAATCTTCAGCATTACATAGCTTTTATTTTTCTGTATTGTTAAGAACTCTTTCTCAATGCTTAATTATAACTGTCAGATACTTCTCAATTTAATAATTAATATTGATGCACTTCTGCTGAATAACTTTATCTTTATTGATATTTTAAAGAATATTAAAGAATCTATAAAAAATATAAATATAACATATTTCTTACTTCACTTCTGTGAACTTCTGCTCTTCTTTTAATGCAAAAGCTTCAGCAAATAACATTTTCTTCTCAGTCTTCTCTTTAAGTTAAGCTTAAATCTTATTTTTCATTAATTTGTTTCTCAACTCATCTTCATAATAAACATCTGCAGATAATTAAAAGCAATATAATTGAGCATAATAATTTTAAAGAAGTCTTACAGGAAATTTTACAATTATATTACTTTTTTAAGATCTCATCTTTAATCTTTTCTTTCATAATCTTCTTCAATGCTGAGTTCACAATCTAATATGCATCAATCTTCTTCAATGTATCTCTTTTTCATTTTACAGCTTTACAGTTCATCATCTTTGTATTTTTAATTCATTTAAAGTTCTCATTCTTTATATGTTTCTGTTGTTTCTTCCTTGCACATACAGTCTTTAAGTTGTTTAAGTATTTACTAAATGTCTTTTTTAAATTATATATAGACTTCTATAAACAGTCATGAATCTGTTGAATTAATATTTTAACAAAAATCTTATATAAATTCAATGAAGCCGCAACAGCAGCAAAACTCCCTACACGAAACTCACACAGTCAAATAGATTGCAAACACAGCTCTAAATCACACTCATCACCTACCTGTGGTCATCTTGATGGCAGATTGCACAGGGGGCGCTGGCGCAGCGCAGGGGAGACGTGAAAACTCTGCCAGGCCACTGGTCACGCCCAAACCCCAACATCAAAAGGGGGGAAAACAACAAACCACCAAG
>JAABUY010000665.1_pt1 | contig 56770 bp, 44 predicted proteins | sample 5560271 | NCBI WGS metagenome assembly JAABUY01 (sample SAMN10711886, study PRJNA513374) | rock metagenome | isolation source: Antarctica rocks | place: Antarctica: Victoria Land, University Valley | reverse complement strand
TTATTTCTCTATACTTTTCTATAAAAATTTAACAGTTAATAAATCTATATATATATAGTTATACTGTCTATTCAGTTTTATGCAAACTATTTGTTTATTGTGATTTTAACATTAAAACACTGAATTTGAGTGTGATTTTCAAAAAAAAGTTGCAAAAAGTTCTGAGCGAACCGAGGAGCCAACATTCTAGGAATTGCTGTACATATTCTAAGCCGAACTATTTTTGCATGCACGCATCTGGAGTGCCCCTCAACGCTATATTATTATTGAGGATGCTATGGACACATACTCGATAAACATCAAAGCAGACTTATAGTACTTCACAACAAGAGGACAGGGTTCATTCATGGCCTAAAACTACCTTAATATTCGAGCCTGACCTATCCACTGTGCAGGGTTAGGTAAACTCGCCGCGACCACTTCCGAAAATATAAGGACGGTTATCGTGCGGGCTTGATACCTTATAGATCCTACACTCATACCTAAGGCAGGCTTGCAGCTTCCTTCCGAACACAGATCTGGATCACAGATCTGGAACCATCTCCTGCCACAAGTTCGTGCTTTTGCTCGTGGAAGGTCTCCTTTCAGGAAGGTCTCCTTCCACATCTCAATGTTTTATACGATGTATTCGTGCGCGTTCATGAAAGGATACTGCTTTCCCACACCCATCGATATCTTAGAACTTCAGAGTATTACAGCAACTGCGGCACCGCAGACCTTTCGAGTCATGAATGCGCTATAACATGGAAACTTCATCCTTACCGTTCGCAATCCCAGCCGAGGATATCGCGAGACTGAATGCATCGGAGGGCTTCCAAACGCTTCGGCGAAATGTCGCAAGTCAGCAAGGCCGTTCGTATGGACGACGCCCTTTCCCTTAGACCATGTCACGACCTGACTACTCTTCGCAGCTTTTGCCAGGACCATAAGCTCGTCAGCTCTGAGGATAGCGACGGTTGGGTTCTCCATCGAGATGTGATCCACGCGATGATCCTGCCTGTGCTTCAAATCCATCGGCAAGCGTCCAGGCTGGCCGATCTGTTGCTGCGTCCGAACATAGCGGTCGATCTCGAGCTGGCCTTTCGAGGCGAAGCGAGAGGGACGTTCACGTGGTTGCAATGCCTGCTCGCTGATGAAGTCGACCTCTGCTGCACCAAAAGCTGCCCAGGTACGATCGATCCATCGATGCTCGTGTGGTTTTCCGCAGTTTATTTTGCTGATACGGTCATTGTCCGCCAGCCTGCATCGTCACCCACGTGCTACACTCGGAGCCTACAATACGCCTGGTTCTTGTGGCTTCTCGTATGGCAGAGCATGAGAACGGCTCAGATGGTCCGCCACCGAACCTACCAAGTTTTGCTTTCTGGCTACGTGCGCTACGTACCGCACTCGATACCAGCCCGTTCTGGGGTGCGGGCCACTGGACGGAAGTTGAGGCGAGGGCGCTGAGCTTAGAGGAGGGCATGCAGGATCTGCTTCGACAATGTAGTGTACTTGAGGGCTTCTTCGCCTGCGACAATGATGAAGTTGGGCTGCGGCGCTTATCTGACCACAGCCGAAGGATGACGCTGCTGAAACGCTCCAAGACAACGGATGTCTGTCACTTACCATTGGCAAGGCGGCAGCTGATGCTGGTAACCGAAGAGCAAGCTTGGATGAGAAGCATGATACTGAGCTGTTGGAAAGTGTTATTAGCGGAGGCAGCGCGCGAGCGCCGCAATCAGTCATTGACTCGGCGACCCGTGGCGCATGTTAGGGCCCGCTCGTCAACATCTTAGACTCGAAGAAACCACGGCGGATTCGGCTGATAAGTTTGCTGCTCGGCGGAAACGGCGTTTGGATGATTGGCACCAAGCTGGATAGGAAAGGCCTTCGAACCTGTGAAAGGCATAGACGGCCGCGATCGTTTCGTTTGTAGGTTGGCCAACAATCGCTACCGTTCAGTCGTGTGGGCGCCCGGTGGTAAAGCCGTTTGATGGCTTCCTTATCTCAGAAAGCTGTTGTCAGCCGCCTCGATGTGGCCCAGGCGTTGATGGTAACCCTGCAGTCATCTTCACTCTCGTCTGATGTAGGTGAGTTGACCAGCTCATGAGGAAGCAAGGTACCCTTCAGTATGCAGCACGACTACGGAGTACTTCACTCCCAATCATTGGGTGCTCCATCACGCCTTCAGGTACGAGGGTTTAATGTCTGGGTACTTCGTACTTCTAATCAGTTCCAAGTTGCCTAAGATTCCACATCTCCGGGGCAGGTCCTACCTACCTTAGGCCAGGATTAGACCCCGATAAAAAAATAAACGCCACCACCAGTCACCACCAGTCACCGTACGTAGCCGAGATATCCGCCCGCATGCGCCCGGACCGCCTACACAAGCCAACGCCAAAGATTTTGACGATAATGATAATATGATGATGAATATACTGACAGCAGACGATGACGCAAAGACAATAATCAATGCATAGGTTCGGAAACCTTCCTTTGAAGCTGTACACCCAAACCTGAGCTTCCACCGCGGAATTCTGTTGATGAGGTGTCTCTGTAGGTCGAGGAAGGTAAAGAAAGACAATGTGGGATACAGATGGTCATGAAATGAGAATAAAATGAAGCCGCTAACCTCACACAGCTCCCAAATAGGATCTCCACGGCTTGACAGCATCTCAGCACGAGTCCCACGTGGGGGCTGTCATCGACAGCGTGCAGGGATCGACTCGCTTTATGTTTTAAGTTACGCTTTACAGTTTCGGGAGCCGGAAGGCGAGTACCGGAAAATCTTATCTCGAGCTTGCTGCTCCCCAAGCTGCGGGAAAAGATATTGCAAGACGCAAGAGCACTGAGTGGTCCATCTTCACAAACATTGACTGGCCTACGCCCTTTAACGAAAGGCAATTATAACCCCAAGGGGACGGGAAGGAGCAGGTGTCAGGGCAGCAGCGGGACGATGAAGTTGAAAGTGGGAAGTGGAGATTATTGAAGTGGCTGCGCCGTAGTCATCCTTCATTCGCGAGAGCCAGGAACAGACAACGTCAATGCTGTGGGTGGCGGTGGAGGTGGAGGTGGAGATGGGTGGTGGTACAAGGACCCGTGCTCCCGTCAAAGGTCCTCTAATGTCTCTGACTGGAAGCATCCTCCATAAAATGGCGAGAACAAGACTTTCTCCATGTAAATCTTCGACGGGATGGCAAAGCGAAAAGGTCACCTCAAGATATCAATTGGCCTGAATGGCGGCGTTTGCAAAAGCATACTAGGTAAGGTATCTGTAGGTAAGTTACTGTAGCAAGAAGCACGTTGTCTGGCGAATGGAATTGATAAGGAGAGGTTGGAATTGACTAGTCCGGATGTAGTAAGGTGCAAATATTACATAGTAAAGGTACTTCCTATCACATCACATCCCACACAACTTCATCCTTCATCCTTCATCTTTACCTCACTCACATACGGAGTAGAGTACCAGGTACCCGAATGGAGCAAGCCCTTGACTTGGATCCGCTAACGACTTTCTCCCCGCGTACAATTGACAACTGACGTTTCCCCCAATCTACTACTACCAAGTGTGATTGATATACCTTGCACGCAGCCTTGTGCGCGGCATCATGTTAGACAGTCTGGAACTCACGATAATTGGATCCATGAGGGGCGCAAAGCCATCAACGTTACCGGCAGCCCGTAATACCCTGGCTAGTCTGAGCCGTTCCCTGCCTATGCCTCCGTCTCTGCCTCTGTCTCTGCCTGACTGACTTACTTTGAACGTGAAGTGAGATATTAATAACACTGATAATAAGCCTCTAACAACCAATCAACCTTGGACCTGACTTCTCCACCTTGCACCGTCACACAACACTTAAACTACAGCCTTTCATTGAACTCGACCGCTTACTCACTCAACAAGCACAGACTCATTCAAGATCATGATCAAAGGTTGACTGACAAGCTGCTCAGCTGCTGATCAACCATGGCGGCGTGGTGGACCGATGCTCAGATCCAAACGAGGGTCAACCGTGAATTCATAAACTCCAAGCTGCACCCACGGGAGCGTGTTGTGCTGGATAAGCCATTGGCCTTTGGCTACAACCTGACCGATGACAGCTACATTGATTGGATTCTTCAAAAGGCCAAGAAACTATTCCTCATCCTCCTCGACATCGGCGTGCCTGAGCAAGTCTTTGGTGTGATTGACGACTCCTTTGACGATGACGATCTACCGCTCTCCTTGGACGCAGTCTCGCAGCTGAAGCTGTCATTTCAGCCGGACAATGGCCTCAACAAGAAGTTCTACCGCACGCAGTTCAATTACCTGGTGCGGCATATCAACCTGGGAGAGCATGGTCGTTATGGAAATGATGAGGTTGTGCCCGTCGAGCCTGTCAAGAGAAGGGCCGACGTCCTCCCGAACCACAGCGGCGAGAAAGTCCACCTGCCGGGCAAGTCTTCGAAGGTCTTTGCACGTAGGAAGATAGCACTCGGCCATGCATCTGGCGGCCTAACCGAGGAAGACTTTCTCGCCGAGGTTGTTGTCATGAAAGCCATCAGCCACGAGCACATAATGTCACTCTGGGCCTCCTACACACAAAACCATACCGGCTACATCCTCCTGACGCCAGCCCCGGAGATGTCACTGAAGTCCTTCCTCACCGATGTCCCCCAACATTTCAAGCTGCTGCCGAAACAGCGAAGATGGGAAGTTCTCCTGAATTGGCCACACTGCCTAGCGGACGCTCTATCATTCCTGCATTGGAGCGGCCTCGCGCATCCAGACATCCGGCCGTCGAACGTCTTCGTCGACGCCTCCAACACCATCTTCTTCGGCGACATCGGCTCCCTCAAACTCAAGGGCCCGCAGCACCGCAAGAAAAGCAGCGACAACGAAGCCTACGACTACGCCGCCCCGGAACACTGGGTCAAGACGCCCGTCGTCCACCAAAGCCAGCCGCTCCGCTCCACCCTCCCCGGCGGCGGCCGCACGGGCCGCAAGATCTCCATCAGCAGCAGCAGCACCCCCTCGCGCCGCTCCAGCTACGTCTCCGACGCCTCCTCGCTCGCCTCCTGCGACACGGCCGGCGCCGTCTCCATGACCACCTCCAACAGCACCTCGTCCTCCTCCTCCTCCTCCGGCTCCACCGCCATCGTCCACGCCTACCACACCCTCCCCACCGACCCGCAGCGCTCCGACATCTTCGCCCTCGCCGCCGTCTTCCTCGACATCCTCTCCCACCTGCTCAAGCGCAAGCCCGCCGCCTTCGCCGCCCACCGCGCCAGCAAGAACCGCTCCGCCGGCCGCGGCGGCGCCCCGGCCGACGCCTCGTTTCACGGAAACCTCGCCCAGGTCGGCGCCTGGATCGACGCCCTCGACGGCGACGCTTTCGCAAAGGACCATCAGCTCTTCCGCGCCGTGCCCCCCGTCCTCGCCCTCGTCGCCAAGATGCTCGCCCGCGACCCCAAGGCGAGACCCTCGGCTGCGCAGGTCGAGGTCCGGCTCGATGACGCCCTGTTCCGCTTCGCGCATGTGGAGAGGCCGCATTGTGGGACGAAGCATTTCGCTGATGGTGCGGTCGAGACGAGGATCGGCGTCGCGGTGGGCGGGTACGAGGACGAGAGCGGCGGCGGTGGCGGCGGTGGTGGTAGGCTGATGAGCGCCATGTCGTTTCTGGGTGCGCCGTCGCCGTCGCCGATGCCGAGTCGGCGGCCGTCCAGCAAGAGCTCGCGCAGCTCGGGCAGTACGGTGCGGGCGCGGACGTGGCCGCTGGGGAATACGGATGAGGTGTTGGGGCATTTCATGAATCATGACTGATTGATCGATTGTTTGGCCGAATGACCGTGACGTTACCTATACCTTTCCCTGGCTCGAGTGTGGAGATGGGTCATGGGATGGATGGTAGGTAGGATTCTGCCCGTGGCTGGACCGCTATGGGATGGTTGATTCCTTACGATCTACGTTTGCTGATCGGGGGCTCGGGTGGGCTTCTTTGCTATTTCTTCTGGTGGGGAGGATTTACCTTGGCTCGGGGGCGAGGGTAGGGGCAGGGTAAGGTTAGTTTAGATTCTTTGGGGAAGGTTATGCCATGTCATGACAATTTACGCTACGGTCTGGGTGGATTCCGAAGCTGGTAACTAGGTAGGTATGGAGGTAGCTATGTATCTCGCTCGGCTTAGGGACGGTATGGACGGTTGGATGGGTGGCTACCTCGTTTTCGAACCAGCTGCGGCCGTCTGTAACATTTATGTTGCTTACGTTCTCTCTCTCTAGAGCACTGATCTAGCTCGAAACAGCTCTTTGACATCCATGTAGCTTACGCCTCTCGTAGCTCTCTAAAGCACTGATCTAGCTTGAAATAACTCTTTAATATCTACGTAGCTTACGTCCCTATAGAACACTGATCTAGCTCGAAATAACTCTTTAACACCTATGTAACCTACCTCTGTCGTCCCTCTCCAGAGCACCGAGAACAGATGTCGAACCCATAGTCCAACCTATCTAGCTTCGAATGTAATGTCTTAACTTAACCCGCATATCACCTCACGTCACTTACCCTCCCACCCTCACCACACCCCATAACAGCAGTGTCCCACATAACGTATACATCCTCCCAGCCATGCCCTCCACCCACACCCTACCCAAACAGCCCCACCCCAACTATACCAGTCCCTCCCCATCCCCCTCCAACGCCCCACCCCAACACAACCACCCTCGCCTTCCCATCCATCCGTGCTCACCAGCCAGTATCTCTCCCAATAGTCTATAAAGCTACGCTATAGGACGTCAGTCAGTATGCCGAGAAGCACACGGACAAGACAGCGGACGAACTCGAAATAAGATACCCTTTCCACGACAGCTTGTTACTATTCCGGAGCCGGAGGCGGCCGACTGGTCCTCGGTCCCAGCAAGCTGGACTTCATGTAGTGCTAGCTGCCGGTGGCGCGTCTCTTGTGTCGAGAGGGGGTTCGGCTGTGGTATTTGAAAGGTGTAGACGGAAGGAGGAGCAGGGGTGGACGCGAAAGAGGGCATGTCCACGAGCTCCTACTCGGTACCTAGACGGAATTGAGGCGGGGACGGGGCGGCTTGGAGCGCGTGCTGTGTGGTTTTTAAGAGGAGAGGAGTGTATGCTCTGGGGGTTTGGATTGGTGTGTGTACGTCGTAGCTGCGGTGGTAGCTGTTGCGGGTTGATGTTCTTGAGGGGTTTGGCTCCGTGGCGGTAATGTAAGGATTGTAGACATAGATTCGGATTGAGCGCTGTGTTCGTAGTAGAAGCCGGAGCGTCAGCACGGCAGAACAGCAGGTTCGGTGATCGTCAGTCAGTCGTGCGCTAGGGATCAGGACGAGTAGGGTGCGACCGTATGGGTGCTAACCGAGTTCGAATAACGGATGCTGAGTGCTGCTGTGGCAAGCTTGATTTTTATGGTGAATAGTATCTGTCTTTTCTGTAGTAGCTATCTAAAGTATCCTGCCGATAGAACTAAACTGGACAGACTCTGGCTGTCACGACGCGATATATCGGAGGTCTGGGTTTGGGTATCTCGAAAGGGGTTGTATACCCCTATTTCTTGAAAAAATACGTGGCCTGGAGGGAGAGAGGTTTGACGTCTGTGTCTGATGCTTAAAGAGTTATTGAGCCGCAGCAGACGATGCAGGGTTGGACCTGCACACTGGAAGACAAAAATCATATGGAGAGAGCAAGTAAACAGAAGCTGTTATCGGTCGCATTGGAACCCTTTGGAGCCCCTTTCCGCTGAAACAAGGAGCCTAGACAATGGAAGACCAGCGTTGACCTGATCTTCTAGTTGCAATATTGACCAGTCTCATGAGAGGGTAGGGCTCGAAGAGCTGCTAGCGCCTGCACTTGGACGTTTGTGTCCATAGGTTGCTCAAGATGCTGAGGCCTCAAACCTCACCCTTCAGCACCTCGCCGTTCATCATCTCTTGCCAGTACAGCAACGTCAACGCGTTTGAAGAGATAAAAACACTTCTGCATTCTTCTAAGCATTGTGACTCCACTGAAAACACAACTTGACATCTGCAAAACGGTAAAAGATGAATCTTCTTCGTCAATATTCACGCAGGCTGGTGGGTCCAAATGATGAGACGCGTTCTAGACTAGACAGAGAGGCAGAGACTGACAGTGGTAGTGGACAGAGGGGTCTTGGAGCAGGTGGAGATGAGAACCCTTATGTGCTACCTGAAAGTTAGTTTTCGACCTAGTCGTCGCCGCCGAGATATTTCGCTAACCCTAGCAGTACCCACCACGCCGGCATTCGAGCAGGGTACCTTCTTGACGACTCAGCAAGGACCACCAATTCCGGCACCTTCTGAGGAAGCGCTTGATACCCACACAGCTCTCACCAACCTCACTTCTGGCAACGAAATCACTGAAGCTCGCGCTCTTGACGACGGAAACACTCAATCTCAAGCTCTTGACATCACAACCCCTGACCAAGCAACTGCCCAAGCTTACGCTCCTGGAAACCCAATCACTCAAACTCACGCGCTTGATACCCACACAGCTTTCACCACCCTCACTGCTGGCAACGAAATCACTGAAGCTTGCACTCTTGACAACAGGAACACCCAATCTCAAGCTCTTGACATCACAACCTCTGACCACGCAACTGCCCAAACTTACGCTCTCAAGAACCCAGTCACTCCAACTCAAGCTCTTGACGGCGCAACCACTGAAAACGCAACTGCTCAAGCTTACGCTGCTGAGAACCAAATCACTCAAGCTCACGCTCTTGACGACATGACCACTGAAAACGCAAGCGCTGGTGCTCACACTCTTGACATCACAACCTCTGACCACGCAACTGCTCAAGCTTACGCTGCTGAGAACCAAATCACTCAAGCTCACGCTCTTGACGACACGACCACTGAAAACGCAAGCGCTGGTGCTCACACTCCTGAAAACATAATCTTTGAGACGACATCCGCTCAAGCTCACGCCTCTTCGAATCCAATCACTCAAGCTCAGGGTCTTAACAACGCGTTCTACCAGGAAGCAATCACTCAATCTTATCCTTCTAGAAACTCGATCACTCTACCTCACCCTCTTGAAGAGGCAACCACTTCTGAAAACGCGACTGCTCCTGACAACTCGGAAGACGAATTCACTGACGACGAAGCTGAAATAGTCACTGACCTTGACGAGGAGGCTTTGAAAAAACTACCTCCGGCACTAAGAGAGAGGATGCAAGCCATCCAGAAAGAAAACCGGGAGAGACTCGGGAGGGAGGGCGAGCCTGAAGAAGGCCCCTCGGACAAGGGCAAGGGCAAGGGCAAGGCCGGAGAGGCGGAGGGCCTCGAGGGTATGAACACCTCCTCAGATGAGACCTCCTTGTGGATAAGTGCCATGGACGAGCTAGCTGACGAGGCTCGTCCTACAGGTGTCAATCGCCCGAACCCCCTCGGGAGCAATCCCGTCACCGACGAGGACCGCGAGATGATCGCGGAGATTTACCGGAGGAACGAGGCGCGGCGGGAGGCCGCAAGGTCTCGACCCGTTGCGGCGCATCGGGCGGGCATCCCGACGTCGTCGGGCCACCGAGAGGAGGATGGCACTCCGGTCCATCCCACTGCCCTCCCCACCCTCCGCCGTCCCTTGGAGGCCATCACGAGGCGCGCCGCGGCGGCGGTGCGCTTCGTGAAGGCAAAACTCCGAGGGGCGGCGAAGGGCAAGGGGAAGGGCAAGGGGAAGGGGCCGGAGGGGCCAGAGGAGGGACCGGAGAGGCGTGGAGACCTGGTGGTGGGGTCGAGTTATAAAACTCGGCCCAGCGGGAGGCGCAATCCCGCCGCCTCAGACCAGGGGCCACCACCAGGTCTCAACATGACCACGCGGGGTCATGTTGAAGATTACACTATTTAGGTAAGCACTCTTCGCATCTCAACCGAAAATCATTGAACAACACTGGCTGACACGACAACAGTGTAAGAGAGGAGGAGCGGAGGAGAGGGGGGCCCTGGGGGGCGAGACTGTATGGAGGCGGGCCATGAGGGCGTAGAGCTGACGTTTGTTTGTATGCGGGATGCGGGAGGCCGTCGTCGTTTTCGGAGTTTTTAGCTGGCATTCACTAGTCCCCGATTAAGTTAGTCAATAATTCCAGAAAATTACCTTGTAGCGGAACCGCGACGCGGAAAAACACCTCCTCCAGCTCAAACTGAATTTTTGAAATAACTTCACCAAAACTGCATCAAATAAACTCAAAATCTAGTCAGTAACTCACCTCATCATGCACTATAACTTGATATAGAACATGATGTTGAGATTTTTTTGATCAGTTATGAACATACAATTCTCATCTTTATCAGAGTACATCATTCAATTGAAACATAAAGCAACTTAACTTCAGATCTTTATAAACTTAAAGATCAAGAATGACAAGTTTAAAAAGATTTTTTAATAATTTTACATTAAATTTTTCATCAAATCTGTTCAGAACTTTGTAGAAAGAGTTTTAAATCAATTTAAAACAATTTAAATTGCAGTGAATCTGAAAGCTTTATGATGAATCATAAATATTATGCAACACAATACTATAGTCACAAAAAACATTCTAAAAATTCTTATCAGCAAAAACTCTGCATTGCAATTCTTCATCATCATAGAATATAAATACACACACATTTAAGCTTAAATGACAGTAAATGCATCATCATTCTTAACAGCAGTGTTCTTTTCATCATCATTTAAAGAAAAAAGCATCATTACAGATCTTTTCACATTTAATGACTACAGAATTGTTATTAAACTCATTAACACTGTTTTTATTGATTATTGATGTACTTTCTCATCAATTATACTACATAATTGTGTCAACAGTCACATCTACATTACTATAGATCAAAATATCATCATTATTAAGATTATAGCTGTTAAGCAACTGAAGTTAAATAATTTAATGATGTATGTATTTATAGTGATTGAAAAAGAGTTATTACAGAATAATATTAGATGAATTATATCTTTAAAAGCAGACAGCAAGATAATTATCATTATTTATGATGTTATTATGCATGACATATTGATACAAAGCATCAAAATGAAAGATTAGTGAGTTATAATGACATGTATATAGACAGAAAATTATAAAATTGAAGTTGAGAAAGATATCTTAATTAATTATATAAGATGACTGTGCAGCTCAAAATGAGTGACAGAGTCTGTAATGATAAAATTTATAAATGTAAAGTACATTAATTTAACACTTCAAACTGAGTTGATTTGAGACTCTGAGTACAAGAAGATAGAGTTATATAATTGAGTTTATTGCATTTAGAAGTGCTTTAAATGTCATAAGTATAATTACATAAGTGCTCAATGCAGAGATACTTAAAAATGTAGTATATATATAGAGAATCATAGATTTGAGAATTGTTTCTTTAAGAATTTAGAATTCAGCATCAGAAAATGTGTAAGCTGTAAAGATTCACATAAAATATAAAACAATAAGTGTTCTGAGTTTTAGAAAGAGATAATGTGCATGTAAATGATATGCAACATTAAGCAGACTCAATGATGAGTATTAATTTAGACATTAATTATTAAAATTAAAGAAGTTACATTCTCAAAGACAGTTAATGATAGAGTCAGCAAGATTGACATTAATAGTTATAGTAAAAGCATTAATAGCAACAACAGTGACAATAGTGACAGCAGTGATAATATTAGTGAGAGTGTAATAATTACATTATATACAACAATGAGTAATGATTATGAAATCATCAGTAAATCTCATTTAACAATATTTAAGATTTTTACAAGAATCTCATTAATCTTAACATCAGCTCTGAAGACATTCATCAATGAAAATGAAAAGTGACTGATATCATCTATAAAAACAGCAATTATAGATGCAAATTGAATCTCTTTAAGATCAGTGAATGAAAACAGAAATAAAAGAATCATAATTAGATCTTTAAAAATGTAGATGACAGATGCTGCAGTAAAGACAGCAATAAATCATTAAAGTATTAAATTCTTTAAATGTTAAATAGATCTAAAGAGCAGTTAAACAACAGAAATTAAGAGTGTCTCTAAGTAGAATTTAGTGAGCTTGCTGTTCATTAATTAAGATGATTTCACAGTAAACATTATAAATATAGAGACAGCATTAACTTTAAAGATCACAATGATAATAAAGTAATGTTGATACACTTAAACTTCATCATCTTACAGTACAACACAATGAAGTTAAGAAACAAGATTATGACATCTTTGCTTTAGAATTTCATCATATAAAACTATGATGTGCTGACTATTCAGAAGTCATGACACAATAAATACAACAATAATATTTATTATCTCTGCAAAGATTGATTTTATCTAATCTATTCAGAATTCATAAAAGAAAAATTAACTTAAGTCTGCTTCTACATTAATTCATGACTGAACTGTGCAGACTGAACAGTTTAGACATATAGTAAAGATCTTATAACTTTAAAGATTCAATATACTGAATACAGTCAGTCTAAGTGTCTATGCATTTACAATGTGTATAGAGAAGCAGTTAAAGAGAACATCATAGTAATTTTAAAGTAACTGAATGATTTACTGAAAAATAATTATTAATAATATATTATTGTGAAAGACTTCAATCTGCATCATTTAATATGAGAAGATCTGAGAATGAAGAAGAACTTACAGACAGAGCAGTTAATACAAATAATAAATGAATAACAGCTCTCTTTACTCTTACTGTAGAGCTTAGTTACATAAAGATTTTAATAAATATGCAGCATCATAGATCTGATGCTAGACAGCTCAGACATTACTTAATAATTAATTAGCTGCAAGATACAATAATAACATTATAACTTTAATTACTATTTTATTGTCATTCATCTTCTACTGTCTACAGCAGAGATCACACTACAATTTTATTGACAGTGAGATAAAGTAGACATAAAGCTTCTATAATAAATTTTGATAAAATAGCTGTCAATATCACTTCATAACTACAATGAATTCAATATAAAGCAATATATAACTGTCATTACAAAGACAATTCAGACTGCAATGAAGATAACAATACTGATGTTAACTCTTAGCAAATGATTAAAGTCAGAATTTGACTTAGAAGCAAAAAAGATAATGAGAAAAGTAAATAAAACTCATTGTTGTTGATAAAGAGAGCAGAGCATACACATTTAAGAAATGTACTGTTGAGCTTACAATGAAAAAGAAAAGAAGCTGATAAAATTAATGAGAATGAGTTATAGAGAACAAATAGAGATGATCTTAAAGAATTCTCAGAAATTATAAAAATTAATGAAGTAAATCAGAAATTATAAAGCTGCAAGTTAGACTTTCACTTTTACTCTGAAATAAATGAAAGAGCTGAAACTTACAGAATTACAAAATAAGATAAAGCTACTTTGAACAATCTTCTTTTTAACTTCTTCAGAGATGAATCTTAACAATATTGTAAAATATAAATATTTTAAGCTGATATTTATGTCTTTAATTATAGAGGCTGAACTAACAGAGATTATAATGTGAACATCAGACAATAAGATATCAGAACTGAATAATATATTGAATTGAGTTTTATACTGAATATTATTATAATTACTTTCACTGCTGTTCTCATTATACAACTTGTATCTGAACAGCAGAAGACATCTAAGAATCTTTAAACACTTTATTACAGTGATGCTGTGAAAGCTCAATAAAGAAGACTATTAACAGTTTAAGATATATTAATTAATAATATTTCTAAACATTATGAGCAAGACTCTGAAGTTCATGATGACATACAGAATAAGCTACATGACAGAGATTTATTAATTGTTATTTAAAATACTGTTAAGAGATTAAAAAATTGTGTTTATAAAGCAAACAATTTACACACTGCTGAAGCAGATTTACAGAGCATAAAAGTTAAGCACATTAATTACATTATTATTAATACTGAATGTATCAGAAGTCTTTGCAATGTCTTTTATAAAAGATTACTTTACAATCTTTAAAAATGCTGTTTATCACTAAAGATAGTGAACTGAATAGAAGACTTTTTAAGAGAAAGAACATCAACAATAAAGTTGTTAAAATATGAGTCAGAGAGCTTTATCATTTATATAGACATACTTTAAAGCTTATCATTATTATTCATTTTATATTTATTCTACAATGCTGACATGCTGAATCTAGTTAATGACTCACAGCTTTGAGTCACAGCAGCAAGTTAAATTGATGATGTAAGTATTATGATGATAGAAAAGTCAGTAGAGAAGAATTATGTTGCTTTACACACAGTGCACAGCTATGCAGAGCAGTAAGTTTAAAGATATGTTTTTATTTTTATCTCAGTTAAGTATAAGCTCATTCACTTTACAAACTATCTTACAAGACATGACATAACAGTGAAGCTGACTCTAGATATATACATAGTACAGACATCACTGATGTACAGAGTGCTGAGAGTTATCTTGAATTTACATTTAAAATGAAATGTACATATACAACACATTTAGATCTGAGTTACAACAAGCCTTAGAAATCTAGTGATGCTGACAGATTTTATATGAGATTTTGAGCTTAAGAATTTATAAAAACTTTATGTAACAATGATGTTACTGCAAATTCTGTACTGCTGCTCAGTCTAATACAGCTTAGACAGTGAGTATAGAACAATTATACAACAAAAATGAATTCTTTAGAAACTGACAGTCATATAATAATGAGTAGAAGTCATTATAATGAGAGTCTTTTGCATAACAGCAGATTCAGCACTGAATATAAAACTCTTTTTTCTTTTAATGAAACAGCAGCTAAAAAAGACACTGAGAAAGTTTATACTTTACATTGTCATTGTGTTAATTTATATTTTAATGAAGAAAATCAAATCTGACTTTACAAAAAAACTTTACTAAAAGAACTTACTAAAATGTCTGCAGCTCTGCTATAAGATGCAGACACAACTCTTATCAGAAGTCAACTTGAAATTCAGAGCACTTTATATTGTATTATTATGATGAAATAACTTAATTATTTACATAAATGACAATGCAGATAAAGCTGTCTGCAGATATGATATCAATAAACTTTGTTGAGACTGAGAGATGTTGAATATTTACATAAATGACAGTGACATTGCAGATTAAATGAATGCAGTAATAATGATATTGAAAAGAGATCTGAAATGCATGATATATATAGATATAGATAAGACATTCACAGTGTATATGATGAAGCTACAGAGTCTGATCATGGCAACAAGTATAGTAAGCATGATGAAAATAATGAAACTGAAGCTTTAAGTAGTGAACATATATACAGATAATTAAGTAGTGATTTAATTAGTCATTAAACTGAATATACAGTCAGATTAATACTAGAGTGACCATCAAGTCAGATTAACTTAACCTGACCTGAACAGAGCTTTTGAGTCAGATTAAGTTAGACTTTAATTATCAGCTTAAGAGTTCAAATTAAGCTTAAACATTGAAGTTTAACTTAATTCAGAAGCTCTGTTCAAGTTTTAAGAATTCTGAGACTGATTAGTAACTGAGCTCTTGAGACTTGACTTAAGAATAGAGATTATGAGCTTAAAGATTACTGATATATGAGTGTTATTCTTGAAAGAAAGTAGATACTCATGCTATACTATGCTGTCTAGTGAAACTCCTAAACTGTGTTGTCTATGAGCACATCTTGATTGAGAGAGTTACAGAAGAAGTAGAAAGAATGTTGACTGCAGTTAACATGAGCAGAGTCTTCACTCAGCCTTTAATATTAGTTTTATTTCACTTCATAAAAGCAGCTAAAACATCACTTCTTAACACTCTCACTTGATGAGACTGCATCTATTGACTCTCACTGACAACAAACATCAGATAACTAAACACATCATTAAGAGTTCAACAAATCATTTAAGAGTTCAATTAATCATTAACAATGAGTTTTATGAATTTAATGAATTGCTTAAAGATCTGTTTAAGCAGAGACTTAATAAGTCTGTTAACAATCATCTTTTAACTGAGTACAAAGTTTATCTGAATCTGATTGTGCTTATGCAGATCATAGATGTTGTAATAGAAGACATTAATGTGCTTTGACTGCTTATGTACATATGCATTCTTAATTAAAATTAAGACAGCCTGATTGTCTTCTTTGAGCTAAATGAATAAAGATGTTCAATGAGCTTCATTCTTTTAAATGCTTATGCAGTGTAAGTTGACTTCAAGATATTTACTTATACTTATATCTTTTAACATCTGTTCAAGTCAGATCTCAGTCTTTATGCACATTGACATAATTATATATTCAGTCTCAATGATCAAGATGATGATGAACTTCTGCTTTTAACTTGTTCACAACACTGATTTATCTTTAAGCATGTAGATATGTTCTAAAATTGATTTCTGATTCTGCTTGTTCAAAGCATAGTTGAAGTCAGAGTATTTAAGCATTGCTTGACTTTCATTAAGACTATACATGATGCTGAGATTGATGATTGATCTTATGTATTGCAGTAATTTCTTAAGTGTGTGTTCATAATGCTTCACAGAATCACTGAAATATTGACTTAGTCAATTTAGTGTGAAGATGATGTTTAATTAAGTATGAATTGCTGCATACATTAGGCTTTTAATTGTCTATTAATACTGTCTTTAATCTATTCTTTAATCAGTTAAGTCAGCAGAACAAAAAATGTCATATTTGTTGAATAAAATGCTGATGACTCTGTGCTTGTCAGATTGTATATGAAGATTCTTTAATATCTTGTTCACATAGTGAGTCTGATTTAGGCACAGAGTTCTCATTTTGTGATTGTATATAACTTAAATGTCAAGAATTTTCTGTGTCTTTCTTAAGTTCTTAACTTTGAACATGTTCACAAGAGCTTGCTTAAATCAGAGAATGTATAGCAGATTTATTGAAGTTATGACAATATCATTTACATAAAGAAGCAGCATAATTCTTTTAATGCTGTGAAGAAGAAGACAGAAATCAGTCTTGCTTTAATGAAATCTTAACTTAAGCAGTTCAGTGACACATTGTTTATGTCAGTTCTGTGCAGCTTGCTTAAGATCATAAAGGCTGCACAGTATGTGCAGAACATAATTAAGTGCAACATTAATTTTAGAAGAAAGTATTATATAGATTGTTTTCTTCAGAAAGAATTTCATGAAGATGTTATTAACATTTACTTGATGACACTCTAGATTCTTGAGTGCAACAATAGTCAGAAAGACTCACAGAATATTAAACTTAACAGTGAGAATAAAGATGTTCTTATAATCAACATTATATGTCTATAAGAAGTCTCTTGTCACAAGTCTTGTCTTAAGCTTGTTTAAGAATTTATTGATGTTCAGCTTGAGTTTAAAGATTCATTTACTAATTATAATGTTGATTTTTCTTAATGACACAGTCTCTTTTCATGTTTCATTTGCTGTCAAGGCTGTCAGCTTCACATGAATGACATTCTTTTACATTTCTTCTCAGATTGAGTCTCTCACTGCTTCAGCATAGATGACAGATATCAGAATGTCAGATCTAATCATAAAGTCTTCTTTGTCTGTAAAGAATGTCATAAGTGTCAGTATAGCTCTTAATATTTTAATTAAGAGCTCATTCACATTTTAGTCATTGTCATTGTTGTCTCTCTTTCATTTCAGAATCTTGACATACAGAAAGATTCTGACTTCTTTAAGTGTCATTATCTTAACTTAATCAGTGTTGATCTTCTTATCTAACAACTTATCTAGATTGACTGCAGTCAACTTAGTCTCATATTATTTATCTTGAGACTTGTTGACCTTAATCATGATTAAGTCAGACTGCATCTTACTGTTTTAAGTCATAAATGCCTGATCTGAAGCTGTGATCTTCACAATGATTAACTTCTTTCATAGATGTTTAATGAATCTTCTATTTAGAAGAACATTTAATGTCTGTCATTGCAGTCTAAGATCAACAGTATCTTTCTTCTTGCTTTTAGCAAACTTCACAGTGTGATTTTTAATGATGCACTTAAGATCTAAAGCTTAAAGCTGATACTGCTTTATGATTTTCTCAATGTAGCTCATAAAGACTCTCACTTGTTCTTAATTCATGAACTTGTTGTGTCTATCTTCAGATAATAACTTAAGATCAATGTAGCTGTAGCATTTGCATTCTTATATACAGATATAATTAATGAATGACTTCACATTGATGAAAGCTTTCTCAGAAGTCATCTGCTTGTCATTAATTAAGAAATTAGTTGCTGTTCAATTGCAAAGATAAGTATCTGTCTATACTGTCTGCACTTAGAACTTTATTGACAGTTATATCTCTTTAATCATGATGTGCACTGAGTTCTCAGTGATTTGAATGATTCTTTCAGCAACATCATTCTAAATTGACATGTAGAGCACTATGTATTGCAGTGTAATGTTAAGAGACTTGCATCAGTCATTTAAAGTGAACTTTAACTTCATTTCATTGTTGCTTTATACAGCAAAGATCTTTGCATCAATCTGAAATTCAGTCTTTAGTCATCATTCTTGCAGTATTTGTGAAATCTCATTATGTTGCTTCAGCAATATCATCTACATCTTTCAGAAATAATTATCTACTATCTTCAGAAAGTACTGATATCTGTTAAATGACAAGAATAATGAGCTGTATATATTAATGAAGATAAGAACAAGAATGTTAGTCTTTTTTTTGCTTACAGTGTAATTTTACTTATTGATGAACTTGATCAGAGCATAAATCTCATACATGTTCTCATTGTTCTCAACAATGAAAATTGACTTTCAAGAATTGTCATCTTGTGAAGATTATGCAACTTCATGAAATCAAGATGAGCAAATCATTAATGTCAAAGTCTGTAAATCTTGATCTTTCTGTTCAATGATGCAGTGTCAACATCTAAAAAGTTGATTATAAAATCATGCTTATGAGTCTAAATATGTGAGCTTGCATCTAAAGCAGTAGCAGAAAAGACAGTCTCTGAATGTGATGTATACACTGTAGATATTAAAGCAAATTCATTAAGACTCTTTGCAACATACTTAACTATATAGACTTCATCTTGCTTTAATGCTTCTATTATAGTCTTGGTGTACTTATCATACATTTAAAGACAGTGTTAATTAAAGCTTTCATGCAGTTTCATTTTGCACATTCACTTTCTTGACAGAAGATTAATCTCAAGTTTAAACATATAGAGTGTTGAACTCAGTCTTATAGAATTTCTCAATCTGATTTGCATAATAATTACTTCACAATAATGAGAGTATAAATGTCTTTTCTTAACTTTAATTTGCTGACATCTCATTCACATAAGAAGATCACTGAAGAGTTAAAGTTAATCAGTTATGTATAAGAAGAATTTAAAGTCTGTAACTCATTCAGATTTAAGTATCTTACTGACAGTCTTCTTAAATAGAGCAGCAATTTTATTGCTAACTTTCTCTTTCTTTTTAAATTCAGAGAAGAAATCATCATCATTACTGTCATTAATTTCTGCATTAAAGACTCTGTATCTCTTTTCTTTTTCTTTATAGACTGACTTCTGATACAACTTAACTGCAGTCAATCTATACAGCTTGACTGCAGTTAATCTGCTTGTCTTCTTTTAAGCATTTTACTTAACATCAGAAAGAAATTCATAATCTTTAATAAAGTGAGAGTCATTGCAAAGAAAGCACTTAATAAAGTAACAAGAAAAATGATCACTGTCTGAGCTGAATGATCTGTAATAATGTTACTTAATATTAGCTATGCAATGATTTAATAAACTGCAGTTTTAATTCATTAAATGTTGATCTTCTTTCTGTTTATCTATTCATAAGACAATGACAGTCTCATCAGTCTTAAACTGTGTCTCTTTTTTCTGAAGCTTTTATAAATCTCTCTTGACATCTGAATTGTTCTGAGTGTCAATGACATTGTGAATCACAACATATTTAACTAATAGCACTTAAAGCAGTACCTAAAATCATCATTTTGATTTAAACAACTCAGTCATGTCAGACTGAGTTGCAGCAATCTTTTTGTTAAGTTTGCTCAGATAAATTTATGCTTCTTTAATGAATATGTTTTCTGACATTCTGTATTCAACAAACTTTATTAAATATTGTCTCTCAGTCATCTGCAGCTTCTCTTTATACTTAAACTTTAGCATATCTCAAACATTCTTTGTGCTAATTTTGTTCATCAGATATTCTTGATCATCTACATTCATGCAGATAATAAGTTAATATAAGATTTTTGCATCAATTTTCTGATTTTTAAAGTTAAGACTGCTGAGAAAAAATGAGTCTAAGAATCTGCTGATCAGTATATTGACTGCTAAGACTTCAACAACATTTTATAGATCTTCTTTTATCAGTTATCTTTTTATAAGAGTAAATCATTGATTGCAGTTCTTGCAAATAAGAATTGAGATGAATTGTCATTTTGTAAAGAAGTTGTCAAAGTTCATGATGATGATAGTTGACATGTAGTATAAGAAGTGAATAAAGTAAAATAATAATATATACATTGAAGATAATATAAGTAAAACAAATAGAAAGCTTTTGTGTCTCTTGTTCTGTGAGATAGTAGTGCTTATTCATCTCAATGACTCATACTAAGCTGCTGAAGAACAGTGCTTTCTGAGCAACTATAAATGTTAATTTTTGTTGAAACTGATTTTCTGTAAATCTTCTGAGTCAAACATACTTAGCTGTTACAGAATGCTGATTCTGCTAAAGCTGAATTTATCATAAATCTCAATAATTAGTGATACTGCTAAAGCTGAATTGACTGTGAACCTTAATAGTCAGCATATACAGCTATCATCAGTGTGCTGATTCTGCTAAAGTCAGATTTATCACAAATCTCAATAGTTAGTGATACTGCTAGAGTCAGATTGACTATAAACCTCAATAGCTGACATACTCAGCTGCTGTCAGTGTGCTGATTCTGCTAAAGTCAGATTTATTACAAATCTTTTATGAATCTCAAAAATCAGCATACTTAACTGTCATCATACTAGAAGTATACACTTTCTCTAAGAAGCTTCTTGCTAATTTAGGCTCATAATCTCTTGAAAGAAAGTAGATATTCATGCTATATTATGCTGTCTAGTGAAACCTCTAAACTGTGTTGTCTATGAGCACATCTTGATTGAGAGAGTTACAGAAGAAGTAGAAAGAATGTTGACTGCAATTAACATGAATAGAGTCTTTACTCAGTCTCTGACACTAGTTCTATCTTACTTCATAGAAGTAGCTAGAATATCACTTCTCAACAGTTATAAGTGAGCATTATATATACATAGTTGAACAGCTTTCAATTTAGTCTATCTATTTACTACATTAAGAGTTAGATATTCTCAAAATAGCTTAGTAATGATTGCTTTAATCTACATCTTTAGATGCAATGTTTCAGTTATGCATGTATCTTTTAATGAGAGACATGTTCTTGTGCTGAATGATAACTTGCTTTACATAAATTGCAGTTAGATTGACATCTGCATTCTGTTAATTAATAAATGATAATTACTGTACAGTTCATTAAACATACTTTTAAAAAAGACAACAATATATGCTTTTACTGTCTTCTACAGACTGTTAATGACTAAGCTTTAAAAGCAAAACATTTTATACTGAAAGAAAACTCTCTTCAAATAATCTTAAGTTATCTTGCAGCAAAGTCTTTGAAAGAATAGTTTTGTTATCAGAAAATTTATTGATTTCTGATAGTAACATATTTCATGAAGAACAACAGCTGTAGAATGAAGCATTATTATTAAGCATTATATTATGTATTAGAATTAAGCTTACTATCTGACTTTCAGTAATGAGCTGACTTAAATGCTTCAGTGTTTTCTTCTGTATCTGCAGCATTATTTTCTTTTTTCTTTTTATCAGCATTAATTTTTTCTTTTTTAAATGTCTTTCTAAATATTCTTTCTGCTACTGCTGTCTTCTCTTCATCTAATACAGTCTTCATAGCACTGTATCTTGAAGTTTTCTTAATACATATCATGACATAATATAACAATACAATGATGCTTTAAGATTAAGTTAACAGAAGTATTATAAGAAAGCAGTTTAAATGCATCTCTGAATGACAATGAGTTTTAGAGTGATCTTATAGTTTGAAGATGCATTGTAGTTTGAAAGTGTGTTGTAGTTTGAAAGTGTGTAGTTAGAAGATGTGTTGAAAGCTTTTAGATGTTAGCAATACTTAAGTGTTAGATTGCTGATAAACAACATATTTATTTATGATATGTACATCAATGTTATGAGTAAATATATCAACACACTTACTTCTAACACTCAATCTAACACTTTCTTATCTTCATCTCTGTTACTCAATCTACTACACTCACTCTATCTCTACTCAGTCTCTATACTCAGTCTCTACACTCACTAAATATGTTACTCAGTGCTATTACTTGTTCTACTGCTCATTTCTTAAAATTTAATTTTATACATTGCTCTTGTACTTCACTCTGATGTGTAGCTGTGATGCGTACATATAATGCTTAATTATGTCACTCAGTATAGAACTCAGCAGCTAACTACATATTTTAAACTCTCATCATAATGAATTCAGACACTAAGCTTTCACTGTAAACTGTAAAATATTTAATTTTTAACTTATTCTCAGTCTTTAAAGAGAGATCTGATCACTGTGAATGTTCATAGAAGTTTATATATGATTTAAAGAAGATATTTAATGAGTATTTAAACAACTTAAAGACTGCACATGCAAGAAAGAAACAACAGAAATGTATAAAGAATAAGAACTTTAGATAAATTAAAAACATAAAGATGATGAACTGCAGAGCTGTGAAATGAAAAAGAGATGCATTAAAGAAGATTGATGCATATTAGATTGTGAACTCAGCATTGAAGAAGATTATGAAAGAGAAGATTAGAGATGAGATCTTAAAGAAGTAATACAACTGTAAAATTTCTTGTAAGACTTCTTTAAAATTATTATGCTCAATTATATTGCTTTTAACTATCTGCAGATGTCTACTATGAAGATGAGTTGAGAAATAAGTTAATAAAGAATGAGAACTGAGCTTGACTTAAAGAGAAGACTAAGAAGAAAATGTTATTTGCTGAAGTTCTTGCATTAAAAGAAGAGTGAAAGTTCATGAAAGTGAAGTAAAAAATATGTTATATCTATATCTTTTATAGACTCTCTGACATTCTCTAGAATATCAATAAAGATAAAGTTATTCAGCAGAAGCACATCAACATTAATTATTAAATTGAGAAGTGTCTAACAGTTGTAATTAAGCACTGAGAAAGAGTTCTTAATAATACAGAAAAACAAGAACTACATAATGCTGAAGATTCTGATCTCATTAAGGTCATGCATCACTTCTATAGTGAAGTTCTTGATTTTAAACACATCAATGACTTCAATTATGCATAAATATTATATTGCTCAATTATAACACTTCTTAACTCTGACATTGACTAGTTACATTTAAGAGTCTGCACTTGATCAGAAGAAAGAAGATGAAAAGAGTGTGATTAAAGATGTTGATGAAGCTTGTGTAATGATGTCTAAAGATGAGAAATTTTTAAATGATGATTTCATTGATGAATTTGTTCTTGATGACTTAATTAATGACAATGAAGATAATAAGGAGGACATTGAATCTACTAGTGATGAAGAGAGTAATGAAAAGAATAATAAGTAGTCATTATTAATTGAATAGAAAGCTGATCTTTAGAGATTAAAGATGTAAGATAAAGAATAATTAAATAGATCTTTAATTATCAATTAAAGATTTTTTAATGAGAAATCTCTTCATTGATACTTAATATTTGCTATACATAGTAATTTTTGAATAGTGTTTATCATAATTGATATTGTAAGAAATTCATTTTACATTCAGATACATGTTCTGTCACATGACTACAATCTTGTATATAATAATTTTGAAACTCTCACAACACATTATCATCAACACATCACTTAAAATACAACAAAGTATCATTTATTTGCTTAACTTACTACAATAAATCAACATCATGTCTTTATACAGCTCATCATTTAGTCAGATCTTAAGCAACTCAGAAAGATCATTTTTGAGTGCTTTCAGTGATAGAACTAAGTCATTTTAATTAACTTAATTTTGTTCTTTAACTTTTGCAGACACTTTAAACTCAAAGTATGTTCTTTAAAGATCTGCAATAAAGTGAGAATTTCAAGACTGATGAGAAATAACTGTATGAAGTTAGAACACAGACATAAAAATTAAGAATTATGCTTAAATGATATAAAACAGTTCAGCTTACTCAGCAAAGATCTGACAGTTCTTTGCTGAAGTAGTTAGTAAATGTGATGAAAGATTAGATATGATGTGTGTTAACTGTTACAATATCATAAATTATTTAGCATTAAGAAATAATGAAATAATCATCATAAAATGTCATCTGAAAAGCAGCAGTTGTCAAAAGATAAAATTAGCATTGAGAAGACAGATTTCAATCTTTGAAGTGATGAACTCAAAGATATGCTATGATTTTCAATTATAATGCTTTAATATAATGCTCACTGTTTAACAGACAGCTCAAAAGATCATTGTTAAATCATTTAATTTTATTCTTAAAGTCTTTGATCAGCAGATTCTTCAATTCATCATAATACTCAATATATTCTTTTATGCTGTTGAGCATATAAAGTTTCAAAAGCTCATCTGAATGTATCATGTTAATATTAAGATTTTAGATCAAAGTAAGATTGCATAACTTCTTAAGTGTTGTGCTGTAAATGTTTAAAAAGATACATTTGCAGAGCTTAAGACACAGATTAAAGTCTTTATTGTACTTAATGAATGAATCAATTTAAATCATCTTACATTTCTAGACATTACTGCATACTTTATTGATGCTGAGTGAAAGTACACAGAGATACTTTTAGTCTTTAAAGAATTAAAGAGTCAATATAATGATGAAAATCTTGCTGAGTATATTCTTAAGATGTTAAAGAAGTGAAATCTAACACATTAATTGCTGATAGTTACAGCAGACAATGTATTCAACAATTATACACTATAATGTTATTTAAGTTGATTTTTAAGTCAGAAGAATATCATTTAAAGTGATGAAACTAAAATTATAAACTGCATAATACATGTAATTTAGCTTGCAGTCAGTCAGCTACTTACATATCTGAAAGTGAACACAAAAAATGATCAGCTCATCATTACATTTAATGATGATGAGCTATGAAATTTCATAATTAATAAAGATTACTTTTTTGACATCATACTGAAAGAGATTAGTATATCTTTTATAATGCTTTATTATAATGCTCATATCTGTTGAGTTAATATTCTAACAAAAGTCTCATATAAATTTAATTATTAACTATTGTCATTATGACATCATCACAATGTCTAGAGTTGTTCAAAGATTTGCAGAAGACAAATTTATGAAGTATGATTGAGAATGTAAAAACTTAATGAAACTCTTTATATGATATGCTGAGTTGAGCATATAAGCTATAAACTGAACTTTCTCAATGAATAGAACATCTAATTTTGACAATAAGCAGAATGAAATTTCTTAGATACAATATAAAAGAGTGACAACATATTAAATACATACTGCATCTTCTGAAGCACTTCAAGAACTAAACAGAGACAATGAGTACTATTAGTAAGTCAACAATTTATAAGCTGTAATATACATACAATAATCTATTTGATCATCTTAAAAAACAAAATGAAGCAATTAAAGAGTTTAAATTGTTCTTCAGTACTGAGCTGTAAAATGTTATTGATGCATTAAAAAAAAAATTAACTCAATATTATAAAAAGATAAAAGTCAATTAAGAATTGTTCTGTAATCTTGATGTCATATTGAATTCATGCAATAAGCTTAACATGTACAATGTAGAATATTCTCAGTTCTCAATAAATATTACATAACAAGACTGACATATTGTTTCAATAAAGAGAAGGCTGAAAAAATCTACATTTAAAGTATAAACTTGAGTTTCAACAATATTACAGAGTTAACTATCAGCACTTGAAGAAAGAATCATTAAATGATGATTTAAGAATTCTTGACTTAAAGAAGAAGAAGATGATAGCAATGATGAGTTACATAAAAAATGTAAAAAAGCATTAAGACACATCTGTGACAGAAGAAGTCTCAGATTATTTGTAAAAGTTTTCAGTGTTAAATGTAAACATTTTAATACTTGATTACTGAAAGCTGATGAAGAACTTAAAATCAGCAATGATACAATTCATAAAAGATATACTTGCAATTTCTACAGCAGATATTAAAGTCAAATACTTGTTCAATATAACTCAAGATATAATTACATATTGTTGAAATTGACTGAACTCAGACACTATTAAGAACATTATGCTGATTTAATATCATGACATGTTCATTCTTGCAGCAGAAGTAATAAAAAGAATTGAAGAAAGATCTATATTGATAATGATTGTTAATAATGATGAGAAAGATTCATCAGCAGATAAGTTAAATTCAACAGCAACTGAATTATGTACAGAGCTTTTATCAGATCACTATTTCAGTGATAATGATCTTTATAATGATAATGATTATAAGAACAACATCAATTTCAGGCTTTATGATCATGATTAAGATAAGAACATTGACTTAAGACTTAACAATGATAATTATGATTAAACTTTAAATATAGAAGCAATATAATTAAGCATTATAAATATCTTGAACAGCATACACTCAGAATATGTAATCACTGATGATGATCATAGTTATAAGTTAAGAAAGATTAAAGATCACATGAGTTCATTATCTGAAAGGCTCACTACAGTAATTGATGCATCAGCTATTAAAATCATTAATGATGACTCAATAATCATTGATCTCAGTCTTTAAATTATTCACTTAAACAACTCTGCTCAGAGTACATTGACTGTCAATATACACACAGTCTTAAATACAACACAACATTGATTAAAAGAGAAAAGTCTTCTTTATTAATAAAGCAGAAAATTATTAAAAGCACTGCACTTACACTTAAAAGCACAGATAAAGTACATTAAGTTCTTAACTGCTTCAGTATTATAATTTTACAAGAGACAGAATCTTCTGTCTGTTAATATTATTAGTGATTATTTAAAGTCAAAAGAAATTCATTCTTTCTCATTTAAAGATGATGTTAACATTCATCAATTTAAGCATCAACAATCTCAGTAAACATATACTTAACATAATTTTTAATTTGAACATCAGATCTCTTTACTCTTTCTATGCAGTTTATAAACACTTCAATTTTCTTAAATTGCTTATGATAAATATAAGTTACATGTAAGCTAATAGTATTGAGTAAAGTATTAAAATTGAATGTACTTAAATGTAAAAAATAATGTTTAAGAGTCTTTAAGAACATTTAGCTTTGCTTAAAGTATTAAAGTTTATTTTGATTCTCTGTATCTTTGTTGATACTATCATTATCATCATCATAATGATTTTCATTCTTCTCATCATTATTCTATATCTTCACTAAGTCTTCTGCCTCTTGATCTGCATCATCAGTAAAGATTAAAGCTTGTAATGTTGACAGTTAATCTTCATTGTTGATTTTAATTTATAAATATAGTTAATCAGCAAGAAGCTAATAGACAATTGTAAAGAGTGTTATAATAAAGTAATATAATCATATTTGATCAATTTATATCTCAACTTCATCACTCTTTAACATTGAAATAACAGTCTATGAAGTTTAAAATTTAGTTAAATCTCTGATAAATAAACAGTGCAGAATTAATATATTTTGTTTTCTTTCAATATTGTCTTTCTGATATCTATGTACACAAGTTCATTGAGTTTAAAAAAAATACATTCATCATTAATGTTCTTATTCAGCATCATTTAAACAGAAAAAATTACTGTAACTTTACTCTCATTATTACTCAGCATCATCTCTGCTTCTTTATTCTTATCTGCAGAGACATTGAACACTGTTGAGAGCTGATAATTATAGAATGAAATAACATTAGCTTTTGTCTTTAAAATCATTATAAAAAAGTATTAAAAGTATAATATACATTAATGATTCTTCTTGTCTACTATGTGCTCTGAATTGAGTATGCTGCTATTAAAAACCTACATAATAAGATTTGAATTCTTATCTTCAGCTATAGTAAGTTGTTTGTAACTGTTAAATTGAATGATTCATTCTTAATGCTTAACTACTTTATCTAAACAGTTATCTCAATAACTTTAAATATATTTGCCTGCTTTTTTATATCAATCTAATCATATCAGCACAAATTAAATGTCAAATAAAATTGATATATCTCTTCTTTAATTATTGAGAAAGCACTCTTTGCTTTAAGAAGCTTATGCAGAGCTTGTATTTCTTTAACAGTTATAATTAAGTTATTTTGCTGAGCAGTATCTTCATTCTTTTTTTGTTTAGTCATTACATTCTAATTTATAAAAAAGATCACTACAAATAAAGTTAAAGTCTGATACAGAACACTATAATCATTTATTAATACTCATCATGCTCACTCTCTACATATCTCTTAGCAACAATTTTCTTTCTTATCTTAACTGCATATTTTGTTCTTTAAATTCTCATTTTAAGCTTCTTATATTCTGAATTATGTTTAAAATCTATATTCAATCTATTCATTGCCATATCATTCTGCTCTTGAGCCTCTTCAATATCAGTATCTATGAATGCATTAATCACTGAAGAATGTGATGAAGTTAATTTCTGAGTGATATCAAAATGTAAAGAACTCAATGAAAAAATAAATAAAAAGTTTCTAAATTCTTGAATATGATTTAGTCTCTGATTTAGTACATACTTTGTGCATTATAATTGAGCATTATAATAAGTGAAGTTATATACTAGATTTTGAGTCAAAAGAAGTAAAAGAAGCAGCTGAAGTACTTTGAGATAGTGTAGTATTGAATGTGAATTCAGAGTAGTTAATGAATGCTTTTATTCTTTTTTATTAATCAGCAAAATCTTCTTTCTTCAGATGTGCAGCAATGTCTAAGACAAATAAATTAGTTTCATTGATCTTTTTCTTTCTCTTCTTCTTAAATTGAGATGAGAAATCTAATATATCAGTAGAATGTGTTCTTTTACTAATGAGTTAATTTAATTTAATGATGAGAGATGTAAAGCCTGATGCTTTTGCTATGTTGATGAGTTAATTTAATTCAGTAATGAGAGATATAAAGTTTGATATTTTTATTACATTAATAAAGATAATCTTTACACTCAGTTTTCTCTGTTCTGATAATGTACTTCTAAAATGAAAGTCAGCATCATATCTCTTCATTACTTACTTTACTTACATGATGCAAAAAGAAAATATAAAAAGCTTAATACAAAAAGTAAGATGTTCTGTAGAAAGAAAATATAGAAAGTGTTGTATTAAAGATAAATGAACTTGTTAAGTCTCTATACTATTATTTGTTTACATAAATGCTGTGTTTTTGTTATCAGTGAATTTGTAGATAACTAAGATCAATTTAAATCAAGCTGTACAATTATTTAGATTTATTAATTCATGATCATTTCTTCTTAAGCTACTATCTAAGAAATTTAAAGCAATACATACAATTTGTAAAGTGTAGTATCTCAATCATGTTAGTTGCAATTTCTTTATTAAGTATAGATCTTCTCACAGTAAAGAAACTGACATTAAAATTATGTTGTAGAGCATGACAGAGTTATAATGAAAGTTAAAGTTACAAAGAAATATTAAGCAGATTCTAAAGCTTGTGAATTTGACAATATAAGATTTATTGAAGAGAACAGAATATAAATTACAAATAAAGATGTATAAAATAGAATTAAACTTATAAAATGAAAGCAAAGAATGAGCTGCCAAGTATGACATCTTTAAAGAAGAAAATTAAATCATTAATAATTCTTTTTCTTTTAAATCAGTTTCTGCACAAAAAGAGTCAAGTAAGTCACATGATTGCATCATTAAATTAAATTAAAATGCTCAATTTTAACACTCTCTGATCAGCTCATGCAATGCAGCAATAACAGTATTGATAAAAGCTGCATTCTTTTACTTTAAATTCAGAATTCTTCTTACTGCTAATTGAAGAGATTTCTAATCAGTACAATGACAGCTTAAAGTGAAATCAGTCAGTCATTATGAATTTATAGAAGATAAGTGAGACATATCTTTATACATTTTTTGAAAGTATAAGTTCTTGTATATTAAGAATCTTTTTCATGACTTATTTGTGATATAGTTGCTGAGCTACATAAGAAAGAAAATCTGATAATATTAAAAAAATTGCAAAAGATGAAAGCAATCTTTTATATATTGCAGACTTACTAAAAAGATAAAGTGTACTAATTAATGTATTTTTGCTCTATAGAGAATGAGTGATCTGATAATTAAGTTAATAACATTCATATATAATGCTTATAAAGCAGACATGTAGTTAAACAAAAAGAATTATACATAATGTTAATTGAAAATGTTGCAATAATAGCTGCTGCCAATATAAAGCTGCTTAATAACAAAAGCTAATTAATTTTGATTTAGTCTAAGCTGTTAAGAATAGTTTAACTCAACTCTGTCTGAAACTTAACTCTGCATAGAGTTGAGTTGAATTGCAAAGTAGAACTTAATGAATTAGATTAAATTCTAAAATCTGAGCTTAATCTGACTTGATGATCACTTTAATTAATACTTACTGCAGTGCATAATGAAGAAAGTAAATAATCTATAGAATTAAAAGATTCAGATATGAATCTGATGAATATTGATGCATATAGAGATATCAGGAAATGAAGAGACAGATAAAGTAATTAAGATAGTGATTTAGATTAAAGATTTACATATTGAGAAAGAACAGATTATAAAGATCTGACATTTAATTATTATCTGTAAAATAAGACTTTGTCAATAAATAGCAAAAGAATGAGTCAATGACTAAAAGAATGAAATAGCAGAATGAATTACATTTAATATGAAGTAACAGTTAAATAGAAAAGTGTTGAATAAATATACAGAACTTTACTGATTTATAAGCTTTCTTATTATTCAGTTATGTACAGAGAAGATTGACATAACTTATTATCTTTATATTATAGATTGAGTGAACTCTTCACAATGCTTATACAATTTAAACATTCAGACTGTTTATTATGTATTGATGAAATGCTTACAAACTCAGAATTTAAGAAAGAAACTATTGAGATAAGTTAATGATATAAAAAAGATTTTATGAAACTCAGCATTAATTAAAGTGATCATTATATTTATGTTATGAAGCAATCTTCTGAAATAATTTCAGACTGTAAAAAAGACATCAGAAGACTTAATATTTTTAGATGTAGTCTGAAATAGAAAATTCAATAATTATATATTTCAGACTGCAGAAAAGACAATTAATTATTTATAGCAACATTTATTTTTTATTGATGACAGCTGAAGAAAGACATTAGCATTAGATCATAAAAAAAGAAGATTAGCAAGCATTAAAATTAAGAAAAACATGAAGAACTACAGAAGACAAAGTCAGAATTTGTATTAGTTAGTTTATGAGACAACAGTGATGATGACAGCAAGATGATAATGAGGGTGAGATCAGTATGTGCTAGCTGCTTGTAGTTATGCAGTGTATGGCAGCCTAGGCAGCCTCGGTCACCTATGAATCAATCAATCAATCAATCAATCGGAACCGCGACGCGACCTAAGCTAGGTGAGGTTATATGCATACATAATTAAAACGAAAAGCTCGAACTTGTACAAAACTCACGCCGCAACTGGAGCCCGATTACTTCACAAGACCGACTTCTGCTATCATCATCACTAAACCAGGAAAGAGAGGCCAGAAGCCCAACCGACCGCCAAGATGCAAGCTCCGGTGGTGGTGATGAGTATGTTGGCTGATTTATTCCTCCACCTTGCTTTGATCTCGATTCTCAAATTGCTAATGGTGCCGCAGATACGCAGTCTGGCGACAGGCAAGTTGGTCGCAAAGCTCAGCTCTCGAACATCACAGCGGCAAAGACGTAAGACATGGTCCCTTTCGGACGCTGTGTCGGTACGCTAGGCTGACGATCGCAGCGTGGCAGATATCATAAGATCATGTCTAGGTCCGAAAGCTATGCTGAAGATGTTGCTGGATCCTATGGGAGGCATAGTCTTAACAAACGACGGGCATGCTATCCTCAGAGAAATCGAGGTCGCGCACCCAGCCGCGAAGAGCATGATAGAGCTTAGCAGGACGCAAGACGAAGAAGTTGGAGATGGCACGACGACAGTGATAATCTTAGGTATACCAGGCGAAAAGTTCACTGTTTTACAGAGCGGCTAACAGCTACAGCTGGCGAGATCCTTGCACAGGCGCTTCCGCAGCTGGAGCGTAACATACATCCAGTGGTTATCATCTCTGCTTTCAAGCGTGCCCTTGCCGACGCCCTCGCCATTATCGAAGAAATATCCGTTCCTGTTAACATTAACGACGATAAATCCATGTACGAACTAATATCGTCCTCCATTGGTACCAAGTTCGTGTCCAGATGGTCGGAGCTGATGTGCAACCTCGCTTTGAAGGCAGTCCGTACAGTCTCGCACGAGGTGGGAGGTGGGAAAAAAGAGGTTGATATCAAGAGATATGCACGTGTGGAGAAGATACCTGGCGGCGAGATTGAGGACAGCAGAGTACTAGATGGGGTCATGCTGAACAAGGACATCACACATCCGAAGATGAGACGAAGAATACAGAATCCTAGGATTGTACTACTTGATTGTCCCTTGGAGTATAAGAAGGGAGAATCGCAGACAAACATCGAGATCAGCAAGGAAGACGACTGGAACAGGATCCTGCAGATTGAGGAAGAGCAGGTCAAGCGCATGTGCGATGCGATTCTGGCTGTAAAGCCCGACCTTGTCATTACGGAGAAAGGTGTCTCGGATCTCGCGCAACATTTCTTGGTCAAGCACAACGTCACAGCACTTCGCCGCGTGCGAAAAACAGACAACAACCGCATAGCACGTGCTACCGGTGCTACCATCGTCAACAGGGTCGACGATCTTCAAGAATCTGATGTTGGGACCCATTGCGGCCTATTCGAGATAGAAAAGATCGGTGACGAATATTTTACGTTCGTCACAAAGTGCAAGAAACCGAAGGCCTGCACCATATTGCTGAGAGGGCCATCCAAAGATATGCTGAATGAGATCGAGCGGAATCTGCAAGATGCCATGTCCGTGGCGCGAAACGTCATGTTCCACCCACGTTTATCCCCTGGCGGTGGTGCCACGGAAATGGCAGTGTCAGTACGGCTGGCGCAGAAGGCCAAGACTATCGAGGGAGTTCAACAGTGGCCTTATAAAGCTGTCGCAGAAGCCATGGAGGTTATTCCAAGGACTCTAGTGCAGAATGCAGGGAGCAGCCCTATCACGGTTCTGACGCAGTTGAGAGCTAAGCATGCGGAAGGCCAAAGCACCTGGGGTATCGACGGAGACAAGGGAAGTATCGTCGATATGAAGGAGTACAATGTTTGGGAGCCCGAGGCAGTGAAGTTGCAGAGCATCAAAACAGCAGTTGAGGTAAGCGTCACAAAGATTATGCAGACGTATCGCGCTAACTGAGGCCTTAGTCTGCGTGTCTGCTACTAAGAGTCGACGATATCTGCAGCGCAAAGTCCGCCAAGCAAGCTGGAGGCAACATGGGTGGAGGTGGAGATGATTAGAAGTAGCATAACGTCTCGTATCAGCGATTCGGGAGTCAAAGCGACCATCTGTTGAGGGTTGGACGATGAGCATTTCTCCATACGCAGTCATAGAGGGTCACATATGTATGTACCTTGTACCACAAGAGCAATGCGGAAAAGCGTTGGTCAGCCTTCACACCGGACCTCCACTCCGCGAGTAACGCGCTAGATACCACCAGCACATAGCAGCCTCTGATATCAGCAATGTAAAACGAATCCTTTCGCCTGCTAGTCATCATCATGGATAATTACGCCGACCACTTCGCAGCTCACAGGTGCCTCCACGGGCCCTTCACCCTCCTGAACTGCGATCCGCGGTACAATCCCGAGCCCATTCCGGGACTTAACCCCATTACCCACACCAGACTCCACCTTCTCCACCCCCTCCATCCCCTCCCCACCCTCCCCACAACCCTCCCCCTTCCCCTTCAACTTCCTAGCCTTCATCTTCTCCCTCTTCGCCTTATTCCTCCCCGTCTTCATCTCATCCCTCCTCCTCAACTCCTCCGTCCTCCTCTCAAACTCCTCATCCCCCTTCTCCTTCCGCACCTCCTCGTCCATCAGGCGCAACCGCTCGTACTCGCGCCGCCGCGACGCCTTGTACACGTGAAATTCGCCCGACCCCGCCCCGGCGCTGGAACCCTGCACGTTGGCGACGATCTCGGGCGGTGGCGCGAGCGTGCGCGGTTTGCTGAGGGCGTCGGAGGTGGGGAGTTGGATGTCCCGATCTGGTTTCGCGAAGAGGGCTTCGACTTGCGAGGCTTGCGCTGTGACGGGGGTGAGGGCGCGGCGTTTCGTGGGGCGTTTGGAGCGCGGGTCTTGTGAGGTGGGGATTGATTCGGGGATGGGTTCGGACATTTTTTGAGGGCGCTGGTTGAGGGGGGTTGGAGAAGGTAGGGCTTTCGGAGATCGAGGTGGCGTCTAGCCGTCGTCACGTTGGACGAGGTATGAGGTGATGTGAAAGGTTGTGATACAGAAGTCTCGTAACTAAGTCCAGGAGGAATTAGATGTCAGGCTCTACCATTGCCTCGACACGGCTCAGCTTCATTTAGTCCAGAGTAGTATTTGAAGTGTTGAAGGTGTTGAAGGTGATGCGCAAAGTTCGGTCAACCAAAGGCTCCACAAGCGCTGTCGGTATCGCCTTATCGATAAGCTACGCGCTGCCCCCACTCCACCCTATATATTTTCTACGGAGCGGACTTGGGAGCCATACTCAGACATCAATGTTACCCTTTTCATACGCATCTTGCAGCTCCTTAGCAGTATGGGTAAACCAAGGGTAAGCTCTTACCTCAAAGTAAATATCAAGGTCCGACGGATGCTAACCTCGACCAGTTGATTATCTTGATACGACATGCTCAGTCAGAGGGCAATAGTACGTTTGGTCTTAGACTGGCTTTCTATCCCAAATAATCTCCTTTCGAAATGCACATCGTGTACGAAGCACATGTGTTTGAGTTATGAACGAAGAAAGGACGATCTGATGATTGGAAGCTGAATATGCGCAGAAAACCGTGATATCCACCAGACGGTACCCGATCACAGAGTGAAACTCACACCAGATGGATGGAAGCAGGTACGCTCTGCGCAGCCCGCCAAAAATCCCTTACATGTCGACTAATCAAGTGATCAAGGCAGAAGAAGCCGGCCTCAAGCTCCGCTCCCTCCTCAAACCCGACGACACCCTCCACTTCTTCACCAGCCCCTACCGCCGAACCCGCGAGACCACCGAAGGCATCCTCAACTCCCTGACCTCCGACGACCCGACCCCCTCCCCGTTCCCCCGCCACACCATCAAGGTATACGAAGAACCCCGGCTGCGCGAGCAAGACTTCGGCAACTTCCAGCCCTGCTCGACCCAGATGGAACGGATGTGGCAAGAACGGGCCGACTACGGCCACTTCTTCTACCGCATCCCCGACGGCGAGTCCGCCGCCGACGCCTACGACCGCGTCAGCGGCTTCAACGAGTCGCTGTGGCGCTCCTTCGGCGAAGACGACTTCGCCAGCGTGTGCGTGCTGGTGACGCACGGCCTCATGACGCGCGTGTTTCTCATGAAGTGGTACCATTTCAGCGTCGAGTACTTCGAGGACCTGCGCAACGTCAACCACTGCGAGTTCGTCGTCATGAGGAAGAACGACGACAACGGTAAGTTTGTGCTGCAGAACCAGCTGCGCACGTGGTCCGAGTTGCGGAAGGAGCGCGCGGCGGCCGCGGCGCCGCCGTCGCCCGTGCCGGTCAGGAAGAGGTGGGGCGGTTGTCCGGACGGGTGTGATCATGGCCTTGTCGGTTTGACGAGACGGCCGCGACGGCAGAATACGGCGGAGTTGTTCGAGGATGACGCTCCTTCTCCGCCGATGAAGACGCAGCTTGAGCCGGGCTTTAACCAGCTAGACTCCGCTGCTGCTGGTGTTACCCAGTCCCAGAAGAATCCGCCGCAGGACCCTGACAAAGACAATCGGCATGGTCGGTTGGGATCACCTAAACGTGCCGTCATCCCGCCTGGGAAAATCACCAATTCCCCTTTCGCGCTAGCCACAAGACCTATCCGCGCGAACAATCACCTACCCGAAAAGCTCATCTCCCCAGACCGAGTTGCCATCCTCCAAGCTGGCCGTGATGGCGGCGGGTCACGCTCTGGCACCACGAGTCGAAACGGATCCTCGGACGACGAAGTGGAAGACAAGGGGACCCGTGCGCCGGTCGTTTTGAAACGAAGTATGGCAAGGGCGCTGAATGGCGACTTTGATACTGCGGAGTCGGGGATGGGGATGGGAGCGCGGGCAGACGCGCTGGGTGATCAGAGTGATGTCGATGATGGGGATGGGGAGGGAGGCACGGAGTTGGAGAGCTTGGAGGCGGCAGATAAGGGTTTGATGGGCAGCGTTTATTGATCGGTGTTCTGGGTTTACCAAGCGCGGTGTAGGAGTTGGAGTAAGGCATGTTGGTTGAAGGCATGTGAAAGGAGTCGTGACTTTAGATTGTTAAATACCTTATATAGGGGAGCTGTGACATCTGACGGTTACAATTCTGGGTTGTATGTGATTGTCAACGGCTGTACATCACTGATACGAGGAGCAAAGAGTTTTAATCTCATGTAGAGGTTCTAATTTGGGTCTTGAGGCAATGGAGTGCTTCGCTCAAACAAGACCTGGAAAGAGATTGTGACTTCTCCATCAGCGCCCTGCAACAAGCGTGCTGCGGTCAGAAACGCCAGGCTATGTCAATGGTCCAACTCATCGGTCAACAAGCCCCTGTCTCCAACTAGCGTATGCCATGACCTGATCACTATACTACACCTGCCTGTTGCGATCTCGCCATACACTCCTCCAGTGCCACGACATGTTTACGTAGAAGAACAAGAGCCCCAGAGCTAACTCTGGTCACTTCTTCGGATGAGGCGAGCCCAGGGCCAGCGAGGGTCTCACCATTCTTGTCAGCCTTCGCCTCACTTCGTCTGACAATCTCCCTCGACGACTCCAAGATCCGCTGAAGCAGCTGCGGCCGCTCTCCTCGACCAGGAAGGTAAAGCCAATCCACAGCATCCTCGAACCCACCAACCGGACGCACCAAAGCATGCCTGACGAAGCCCTTCGCCATGACCAACGCGCGTTCCGAATACTGCGACGACGTGATCCGCGACTCTTCGGTGCCGACCAAAGCGTCGAAGCCCGCCTCGTTGTAGTATGGTTCCTTGACGAGGACGAGGCCCATCAAGCTGACGAGGATCTGCAGCATGCTGGAGCGGTTCGACGACCAGCCCTCGTTCTTGGCGTCCGCTGGCCAGGTGCCGAGGAGACTGAGGCAGATCTTGCCGTCTTCGTAGAGGTTGGGGTTGATTCGACCAACGCCGTTCGTCCAGGAGTGGAAGTAGGCGTCTGGGGGTGAGAGCGGGAACGAGGGGCCGAATCGGAAGTCCATGATGAATGGCGCCAGCTCATAAGGGGTTTTTGCGGGGCCGATGATGAGGACGCGGAGTAGGTCGAGGCGTGCCTCCCACGTTCGTACGAAGATGCCGTCTGGTAAGGAGGAGTTTAAGATTTTGTGTTCTTTTTGTATTCGTCGCATGCGGCTGGCGATTAGATCGGTTTGTTTGTTTAGGAAGTGGTGGTCTCGTGGTGGTTCTGTGTCCAAGACAGCAAAGCTCGCTGGACCCTCAGAAAGAGAGGATCCTCCAGAAGGGTTTGCTGAAATTGTCTGCTCCGCAACCGAGAGTCCATGAACCTCATTTTGTGTCTGAGTAGCCTTACTCTGATCCTGCGCATTGCTCTTTGGAGTAGCTGCGATCTCCTCTGGCATTGACTCTTTCGAGGCCGTCGATTTCGGGGCACTCGGGTTGTCTCCCTCAGAACTGGTGTCCATCCCCTGGTCATCTGTTGTCCACATTTCATCCCCACCATCTCCATCAAGGCGTTCCCCTCCTTCATATTCAAACGTCTCTTCAATGGTTCGTCCCAAATCGTAGCTACTCCGTGTGTCATCTGAGACATCGTCGTCCCAGATATCATCCTCATCATCCCCGTCCTCGCCATCAGTCTCATCGTCATCGCCAATGATCACAAGGACGCGCTCAAGGGGTACACGGACATCTCGGATTTCTTCCAATGCACCGAGTCTCACAGTGAGAAGACCGTCTAAGCCAAGGTCGACAATCTCTCCGACCCAATCAACAGGACTTGGTGAGCTTGGACTACCAATCTCACCGTTGGTCTGATGGCCATCGACTTGTCCATGAGGCTGTGATGCAGTGAGCCCGTTGTGGTCCCACAGAATTGATTCGTGGCTTTGACCTGAAATAGCTGTCTGTACCTGTGGGTTGTAGGCCGTGAGTCGCGAGAGCCAGGACCTAAACAATCCCATTTCTACACGCCGATTTGCGGTCGATGTTCCTGTGGCCTGGTCATCTATGCTAAGAAGGCGGTTGTTGTTCAAGGCTGATCGGTCGATCGAGGTGGGAATGTTTGTGATCTCGGCACCAAAGTCATCAAAACGCATCGATTGCTCAGGGGCAATGAGTACAAAATCGCCTCGTCTCTTCGTCAACCCCGGATAAGCTTCAATTTCGTAGAATGATATATCGTCCGTCTCATCGGACAAGGTGCCAAGGCGAGAGCCTGGAATGAAGATCGACTTCCGTTCGCCAGCAAGTTCCACGGCAGAGTCTTTGTACCACCGAACACCTGCCATTCGTTCTGATGCGTCAACAGACTGCACAACTCCAATCTTCTGAGGTCGGGTTAGCCCATCAGTGGGTCCGGTTGGGGCACCTGGCTCGGTCAAGACGTTTTCTTTCACGGCCACGATTTCCCCAGGCCAGACATCGTGGTCGTCAACGTTGAGATACGGTAGCAAATCCGTGCTCACTTCGTAAGTCATTGATAGGTCCTGCCATAAAACAGTAACCATTGTGATCGTGCGTATAATCTGAAAAACGTTCATATCATATCCAAGAGTGGCAATTCTGGGTAGTCTATATAGCATATTCTCAGGCACACCTGTTTGTGTTGTACCAAGGCCACCATATTTTGCCGTTGCGCCATCGATGTCCTTGAATCGAACGAATTCACCAACGGCTGCACCGGAGCCTGTATTAGGCCCTATATAAGGCTGGCCATCCGAGAGACAGGCTGGCAATCCACCTTTCTTATAGAAGCATACATCGCCGCTCTCCAGAACATCAAGTTCAAGCTCCATAGGAGGCTGTGGTGCAGTCTCGTTGCTCCCGAGAGCGAGTACGTTCTGGGAAATCCAATGCACCTCGACTTGTATGATCCGAACAGCCACAACGTAGCCTCTGGGAGCCACCGATGGATCATAGGCACCAAATTTCCAGCGACCGCGTCTTAGGTTGCCCTTCTTCGTCGACACGAGTTGGCCCACATAGCACCTATCAACCGGGAATGGTTGTGTTGCCGCAGCTTGATTTGGCCAGGGTACATCATCGACAAATAGCTCTGCCGGTTCCTCCACTGTCACAACAGTGTCATTAGGTAGACGAATTGTCACTTCATCATATGTCGACTCGATTTCACCTATCCAGTTGTTGTATACAATCAAGTCGCCCTCCAGGCACTCTTCTTCGCACCTTAAATCCTTGGCCGGGACGTTATGAAGCTCACTCTTGTCATGCGTGGAGAGCCTCTTGATGATCGAGTCCTCGTCACCCGGATATATTATCCGCAATGCCTTCTCAAGGCGTTGTCCAGTAAACGTAGGTCGCAGCGTGCAGCTGACTTCCGTGTGCACCACAGTACCGCTCATTGCATCAGATGAATTTCTTTTGACGACATCGCCAAAACATAGCGCCCGGTCAAGGAGTTCGAGAGAAGACTCGGGGAGCAAGGCGCTGCCGTATTTCGGGCCCAAGAAACTAACAAGAACATATTCCCGCGGTGGCTGTCGAAGAGAAGGTAGTCAATAACCTGAGCTTCAACAAAATCCGGAAAAGAACGTCCTCACAGCACCGGATGCAAGAAACTCCTTCAACAAGTCTTTCGGTATGGTCGGGTCGTTCACTAACCCTTCCAACTCACTGCTGATCACCCCTGAGTAATCGACCTTATACGCAGCAATCAGCTGAAGGAACAGTGCAACGGCGCCTTATCCCAGAAAAGAGCATACATCACGCCATGTCCGCTATTACAGTCAGATAACGTCTTCCTCTATTGGTATCCATAAATGGCTGGACTTACGTCCACCACTCCGACATTGTATGGCTCGCCCCTCACTGCGCAGGTGTCCTCCGAAAAGAACTATATTGTACTATGTCAGTCTAATAATATAGCTTTCATAAGTGCGTCAGCCCACACCGATTGTCTTGCTATGCGCGGAATATCATCAGCTTTCCGCCGTTTGGCAGCGGGGCCGCCGTCGGGCATTGTGGCAATAGTAGCTGGTTTGTGATGTGCTCAGACTCAAAATCCGAACTCAGAGTGTAAGATGTGGCCGAGAATGACACTCGTATGCTGTGATATTTTGTACGGCTCGAATATGTCTACAGTAAAGTACCTTTAAAGATGGTGCAAACGTCAACGAACTAGGAGGGGCTTGGCGCTATGTAGATCGCTATGTCCTACTATGTGGGTTATGTAATTTTGACGAATCATCGGCGCCGGCAGTGAAGTACAAGCCTGTCGAAACCATATGAGAAAGACATAGACATGTATATCCATTCAAGTCACAGTGTCAGGCCTAGAGGTCTCTGACTTGACTGCCCGGAATGATGACTTCTGGGTCAAGAAGAAAGATAGCATTAACAAAATCACACAATATTGTTGAACAACAGCACAGAGACCAAGCGATTGTTCTCTGCTGAACATGACGGATCCCTTGTACGAATTGCTGGCTCCCTATTTCGACAATGCTGTTCCTCTCAGAACAGTCTCTTCAATTCGGGATCCTGTTACTTCGAAATATCTGAATCGGTTGTTGACACTTCCACTGAACACGATCGCTTCTAATGAAGCCCAGTCATTGGTCCAGTCATCACATTCAGCTTTACTGTCTCTCCAAGCTCTTTCAACAAGATCCTATAAGTCTATCATTGCATCTTCAGATCACCTATCCGAGCTACGAACGGAATTGCCATCACTTACACTTGAAGCTGAGGAACTCCAGAATGAAATACCGGAGCTTGAACGAGGAGCCTCACGCTTCGCAGCAACGTATAGTAGAAGCCAGAAGAACAAGCTGTTGGATCGGAGGAAGAAAGCTATGCTGTTGGCTAAGAATGCAGATCGCCTCACCGATATACTCGATTTACCAGCTCTATTGTCTTCGGCCATTGCATCCTCTGCAAGCACGCCTGGCTCATCAGCTTCATCTAGCACATCAAATTACTCGTCTGCGCTCGACCTCAATGCTCATATCAAACGGCTACATCTCCTGTACCCAGAATCCTACCTAGTAAAATCCATCTTTGACCAAGCGGAAGGAATCATGCAGGGCATGACCACGAACTTGATCATGACCCTACGGGTTCAAGGCATTAAGCTGGCAGCCGGAATGCGGACCATTGGATGGCTGCGACGGGTTGCACCCGAGCTGAGTAGTACTGGCAGCAAAGTTGCAATGACTAGGGATGTGGAAGACTTAGGGCTCGGCGGTCTTTTCCTCGTGTGTCGACTTACAAATCTAGTCTTGATGTTAGATGCTCTAGAACCATTACGGGAGTTGGCAGATCAAGAGTCGGAAAGAAGACTACAAGAGCGAGAGAACAAAGAGCTGCTGAAAGGAGCCGGTACCGCTTGGTCTGGGGGCCAGCAGACCGAGCGATATGTGAAGCGGTATATCGAGATCTTCAGAGAGCAGAGCTTCGCGATAATTTCCATGTACAAGAGCATCTTCCCTGCAGCGACTTTGTCGATGGTGAACGGGGACGGTGTCAAGCTTCCGCCCTCACTGCAGCCCACATCTACTGTTCCTAACGGCAATAGGGAAGAGGTGCACGATCCTCTTCGGCCGTTACCCTCGACACTGTCTACCTTCCCACTTCACCTGATTGACTTGCTCATGACCACACTCAAGCAATACCTACCGAATATCCAAGACCAAGGGTCGCGGGAAAGCCTACTCACACAGGTCCTGTATTCCGCTGGCAGCTTGGGTAGGCTTGGGGGCGACTTTAGCATGTTGTTGGCAAGCTTGGGGGATTCGGACGAGGACGAGGAGGAGCAAAGGGAGTGGGTCGAGGTCACTCAAAAGCATCGCGAACTGGCAGGACGTCTGGAACTGCTTGCCAATGGTGTTCATCGCAAAAGTTCGGCGAATCTGGTCAGGGATATTTGAATACCCAACGATGGGCAGTGAGGCACTCTCACCGGTCATATCTTTTACATGCATAGGAACAAAGCAATGGCATTCTGTGCAAAGCTGGAGTACTCTCACTGACAATCTGACTAGAGAGTTTATGATCGTTGTCAAGCTTGCGGGAGACGGGAAGCTAACTGAAACCCTAGACTGCCCTACTCTAATGAAGAACAACGCGCAATCATGTACATCCAAAGGAGGGGGATGAGAACCAGCAGCTACGACTGGCAAATGGCTCTTTACACGTTCTGCATCTTCTGATAGTAGCTAAGTGGTTGAACGGCAGCTTACATGTCTGGGTAAGGGATATGCTATTAATATTACAGTAACCTACTTGTGTAGAGGTATTCAGCAAGTCAGGAAAATCGGTGTCTTAGTAATGGTCCTACCTATGTACCTTGTTAGCCATTAATATTCTTGAAGTTGTACCTTAAACCCAATCAGACAATGAAAATGATTGTTGTTGTGGTGTTGGATTACATACAGCTGCATCGTCCCATACACCTGAATCTACACAGCACTTGCGACTTCTCGACCATTAACCACATCACACAATCAACATAGGTTGATCATGTCCGCCGTCATCACCGAAATGACTGAACCTACCAAGGACAAACTGTATACCGTGAGGCTTGGAGAATCACTGCTGGCAGAAGAAGGCTCCACAGCGAGCGGTTACAGCACCGTCACCTGTAAGACTATCCCAATCAAGATGCCCTCCACTATGTATCGTCCAAGCCTAATCACTAACACAACGCCCACTCCAGACAACCACAAACCAGACCTACCCGCCCAATCATCCACGACCACCACCATATTCCCATCCGGCTCCGCCCCGGGCTCCTACGAACTTAAGATAGAAGACCGAAAGAATCCCACAGACGTCTACCACTTCGAAGGGAGGGGCAACAATGCCTCCAAATTGTATGCCCTGATCTACGACTCAGAAACCGACGAATATGTCCTCGATCGCGTGGACACGAAGTTCTTCTTCAAACTCACCTCCACGCCCTCGAATCCCGACGCCAACGACCTCGCAGCCCAATACCTCCATCTCGAATTTATATCTCCAATCGAGAACGAGAGTGGGAATGACAACGAGAACGAGGATGAGAATGACAATGAGAACGAGAATGAGAACGCCGTATTAGACGACGGTGACAGTGACCGCGACAGTGACATAGACGGTGACGGTCCCGGCGGGGGCGAGGGCGAAGCCTCGGCCGAAGCCGAAGCTGAAACCATATTCGAAAAGGCCATCGACGACTACGGACCCGCGGACCCCAACAACCCCTACGACTGGCGGCACTACATCGCAACCAGCCACACCCGAGGCCGCTTCGCCTCGCCGTCACCCACCCCCTCCGCATCCAACGAAGACGAACCGCTCATCCCCAACCCTGAGGGCGAAGCCGACGCGCCCCCACCCACCTCCTCGTCCCCACCAACCACACCCACACCCTCGCGCCCCTCGCGTCCTAAACCAAAAACCAAACCCAAATCCAAACCCAAACCTAAACCTCGCTCCCGGCGCCTCAAGACCCCACCTCCCCCGCCAAAAGACGAAGACGCCGACAACGAAGCCTCAGATGCCGACACCGACGCCGACGCCGACGTCGACGTCGACGACGGCGTCCTGACGATCGAGATGGATCCGGAGACACGGCCCCGCCGACATCTAGGCGCCGAACTGGCGCGACCAGCGTCCGCGGCGCCCATCTCGTTGCGCTCGGCGGCTAGCTCGGTCAGTCCGCGCCCGCATGGGAGGGAGGCGGGTAGCGGGGGCGAGGGCGAGAGTGAGAGCGAAGTCGAGAGCGATGAGGATGCGGATGGCGTGGAGGTGTTGCCGTTCTCGTCGTCGCCGCCGCCGCCGGTCGCAGCGGCAGATGCGCGTGCGCCCACGCCGGGCGATGCCGAGGATGAGTTGGAGGCGGAGTTGGCGCAGGCGTTGGAGTTGCAAGAGGGGGTTGGCGGGGTGGCGGCGGCGGAGGTGGTGGGGGGTTCGGCGAGGAGGGTGGAGAGCTCGAGTGAGAGTGAGGAGGAGTGAGTGGGTTTGGTTGTCTTAATTTGATGGCTCTCTTTAGGGTTGGCTGGATGGGTTGGGATGGGACGGGTTATGGGTTATGGGTTTATGGGATAAGAGCGCGCATGATCGATTTGTATCAATTGGGAGTCTGCAGCTATTGGCAGATTGGGTATCCACTGGTCCACGGCGTACTTCACTGCTACTACGCCCTTCTGACTACAGTATATTAGTCAGATTCAGATGATTATCGTGAGACCTTCATCAAGTGCCTGCAATACAATAGTGAAGTCACGAAAGGAACGAACACCATGGAGACGCTGCCATTGAAATTGAGAACTGCCGTACAAGGCACCTTGCTCCTGTGCTCACGGTTTTATACATCGAGCATCACAGCCATTCAGTCCTCATCATGGCCAAAATTCACTCTCTCTTCAAACTGCATGAAGTCCCCCTCTCCGTCTACCCTCTTCCACACTTCCTCCACACGTCTCAGAATTTCATCGTCAAACACCAAATCTAGGGATGGCGGTGGGAAGACCACTATGGGTGACGAGTTCTCGGTTTCTGTACCAGAGCGCTGAGTATAACGGAGGCACCAGAGAGCGTGGCCGTCAAGGCTTTGTAGAAGGGCCTCGACCGCCGCCTCTAGAAGCGCATAGCCGTCCTCGCCGGTGTCGGCGGTGCTCGCGTATAGGATGCCTATGGGACGGTAAGCTAGGTCACTAGAGGCATTTGAATGCTTGCAGTGAGGGAAGTGGTAAGAGTGAGATCAGACTGTCAGAGGTATGGTATCTTCAATGTAGTTGCAGACAATGTAGATAAGTATTCATAAAGTTGGGTCATCATAAAATGTAAACAGGAGAATATGAGCTCTGGATGCTTACATTGACCGTCTGGACACTCCCCTGTCTCACTTGAATGAACAATGATATAGACAGGAGTTACTTCCTCGCCGATCTTCACCTTATGGCTCAAGCTTCCGGTGGGAAAGACCACGACAGCTCCACCTGGAGACGGTGCGCCTTCAGCGGTCACTGGGAATAACGGTGCCAAAGGGGAAGAGACTATCGTGATGGATCGAGTCGCTGAGTCGTGGTTGTGAGCTGATCGTGACTTGGGTAGATCGTCGTGAGATCCTACGACCCATGTCGCATCCACGGTCTCTTCCCCTTGTAGCAAAATGCGGAGGTGGCTGTCGACGTGATCCAATGGCAAGTCGTTTGCCGAACTAATGGATTCCACTGTCCTTCCCAGAACGTACACTCCTCCGCCAACGGCACATGCTCGGCAGGCTACCTGTGCAATCTCTGCACCACCCCCCCACTTTGGAGTCACTGCAGCAAATCCCGGACCAAAAACTCCGATGGAACTGAGATGCCTCTTGATCCGCGGGAGAGCGAAGGATGTGAGTGTCTTATTGGGCGAACGTGGTGATAAGGTCAAGGCTAGAACGGGAACGTGAAGCTCCCATGGTAGATCGAACTGAGCCCTCAGAAAGTCTGGGAAAGGCTTTTCGGCCCACTCCTCCCAAACACCATGTTGCCGTTCAAAGTCTCCGACAAATCGTAAGAATTTCATCAATGACCGTTTTGCTTTAAGATCAATACTCTTGTCCGCGAAAACATCTTCCCTTCCGTTAGGCACTCTTTTGAGTGTTCCTTGCTCCTGTTTCGAGAGCCCAACCTTTGGCTCGGCGAAGCTTGGTCTTGTAGCATCGGGCGGTGCGTAGATCCACCAGCTTCCGACAGCTTGAAATTCCAATTGCCGGTATAGTTTCGAAGAAACGAGCTTGAGCACGAGATCGGAGCGCGTGTAGATGAGCTGAGGGGACAATGAAAGAGTGTAAGCGCGAGAAAATGAAAGATGAGAGCTTGGGTTATCGGACGTATTAGGTGCGTTTTCCCCAGACTGGGTGACTATGGAGGCGTCTTGAAAGGATCCTGGTGATGAAGCTATGCCCAGTTAGCTCGGAAAGTGGTATCTATGCAAACTTCACATACCTCTATTGACCGTCTCTACCCATGACTCCGCCTCTTGCAAAGAGACCGCCGCGTCAGCGCCGCCATAGTAGTCGTTTCTGTCGACATGGAGTACACGCTTTCCCGAACGTGATAAAGCTCTTGCTCAAGCTCTATGTCAGTCAGAAACGTAGGACTCTACATAACAATGACCGTTTCTCAGGCTTACAAAGCTAGCAGCGACTGCTGCAGACCTGTACCAGAGATCAACACATCCCAGTGGGTTTCGCTGAGAGACTCCATGGCCAGTTTTGCCCTCGGAGAGTGTGAAAGATCGGTACTCTTTTCTTGTGCTCTAAACCGCTTGTGGCTTAAACGCCAAGCGGCGCCTAAGGGTTGACGCTAGTTTACCGTATTTAGCAGAGCCCGACGCCTACGAGATTTCTCTTCTGCAGCCACACTTGGGAACGGAACTCCTTACTATGGTCTATTCGCAAACCAGAGTGGTCTTCATTGACTAACTCATCGAAGTGTGGAAGATGAGTCCATCTGGAATCGTCCTGTATCTGCTGCTCCGGAATCCTGATGGAAGTGGTTCGTTTTGTGACGATATATATCTACACGCCAGAGGCATCGTCTGCCTAAGAATGATGACATTCCAGTAGGAAAAGTTAATCAACACCTGTTATTCTATTCTGATAAGTTCGACGGAGGGATCTGCAACAGAAGCTCTGCTACAAGATGTGTTTGTATCTCCTATAGGAATGTCTTCGCAGCCAGGATAGCAGGTGACAGATTGACAATCCTGCTGTCATATACGATCAATCGAATGTTTATGAGTTTTCACAAATATCGTCTCTGCGTACCGATCCTCCAATGAGTGCGATCTACTACAGCTATTGTATTCCAACCGCCTCTAAAGAGTCACGACAGCGCACCTGAGCCACTGCCAGCAATACAGCCCTCTCACATGGCCGTGACGGCATCTCCTGGTTTCATAGAACCTCTTATCCGTCACTCCGGTGGCGTCCAGGTAAGGACGCCTATCAGCCTTCATTTGTTGGACGCTAAACCCCCGTCACAACCTAGGCAATGAACGAGGCCTGCGTTTCCATCGTAGACCCTTTTAGTCAATGACCTTCACACAAACTTCAGTCCTCGTCACCTTCCTCGATGACTCTCGCCTTCAAGATGTGCACCTGATCCGTGGGTCGGTCCTCCGCATCAGTTTTGACCAAGCCCATCCTCTGTACCACTCTCAGTCCACTTTTGACCCTGCCGAATATTGTATGTTTCCCATCTAGCCACGGTGTGGGCGCGAGAGTAACAAAGAATTGACTCCCGTTCGTGTTCGGCCCACTGTTTGCCATACTCAACACACCAGCCCCAGTGTGCTTGAGTGATGGGTGGATTTCGTCTTCGAACTTCTCGCCATAGATTGAACTCCCGCCTCTTCCCGTGCCAGTCGGGTCTCCCGTTTGAAGCATGAAGTTAGGGATGATGCGGTGAAACATGACATTATCGTAGTAGCCGCGTTGAGCGAGTGTCATGAAATTCTTGCAAGTCTAGAGGATATCAATTGGCATAGGACAGACAGCTGAAGCATCACAGTGACTGACCTTGGGGGCGTGGTCATGGTAAAGTTCTACCGTGAAAGAGCCCTGACACAGATGTTAGGAAGAAGCTACCGTTGGAGGTGCTCAGAGTTAACATACCATGGTGGTGTCCAGAACCACATTAGATGCCATTGTACGGGATATAAATCACTTCACAGCTACAGAGTAATGCCATAAGGTACTTGTAGATCCAAGATTTTATTGACAAGGTAGTCCACCGTACCTAGATTTCGTTATCTTAGCGCGTTCCCTATCCGTGTTTGAGATCTGGTCTATATCTTGCGAGTTGTCTTTGCGGTAATGTAACTTCAACTATAGGTACACTACTCAGAGAATAGAAACACCCTACTCAGAGATCTGGGTACCTAAAGATTGGGAAGACCTGCGCGCATATTGGTCAAGGAAACGACTTCAACAGCTGCCTATACATCTTCAGCGGAATTACCATCGCTGGGAAGAATTCCGCTTTCAGTCGGTCATGGACAAGATAAATTAGAAGACAGATCATCAGTCTTGACCCCAGAAATATGGCCCCTCCAGGGTCTACGACCGAGCTCATAGGATACATTGCCTATGAGTTCTCGTTGATACAGCCGCTCATTCCTACATACCTCCACCTACTCGTTGCAGCTATATTCCCAATCTATACCGGCGCACATGCCTCTCTCTCGCGACCCCGAACTGCCACCAAGCCGCCGAAGCAAGAGCAGGATACTGATGAGGATCAAAGCGCAGAAGAGACAGTACAGAAAATGGAAGGATTATCACCTACCGACGCGATCATGTTCCCTCTCTTGGCGGGGACAACGTTAGCAGCGTTGTATTTCTTCTTGAAGTGGCTCCAGGATCCAACAGTGCTCAACAAGATTCTCAACTGGTATTTTTCGGGCTTTGGGGTCTTATCGGTCGCACGACTCCTGACGGACAGTATGGGTATTGCTACATCGTTCATCTTTCCTTCCCGATACGTTGACAAAGGAATCCGTTGGCACGTCAAAAACAAGCGTATGGTTGCCGAAGGATTGCGCACGAACGGGGTAAGTCTAGCTGATGCTCGACAATCTCCTTTGCCGGGAGTTCTTGGAAGAATAAGCCTTCCGAAGCCAATGCTTACTGCGCTTTGGGCCTTGCGTACTCTTCCAAACCGAAAGCTGAGAGTACAAGCCTACGTACGATCCTTGATGGAGACAGACCTTCGAATCGGCTTTCAAGGCTTTGCCGCGCTTGGTCTTGCGACTGCCGCTGTAGCTTATTTCAATCTCGTGTCGAAGCCCTGGTGGCTGACAAACCTCTTGGGCTTCGGCTTCTCTTACAGTGCTCTACAACTCATGTCTCCCACAACGTTTTGGACCGGCACCTTGATCCTAAGCTCTTTATTCGTATACGATATCTACTTTGTCTTCTTCACACCACTCATGGTCACAGTGGCGACTAAGCTAGATATACCCATCAAGCTACTGTTTCCTCGTCCGCCTGGCCCAGACGCCGACCCAACTAAGCAGTCACTTTCCATGCTTGGGCTTGGAGATGTTGTTCTGCCCGGTATCATGATTGGGCTGGCATTACGATTTGACCTATACCTTTTCTACCTTCGAAAACAGACACCACACGCAACTGGGACAATCGATAGTACCGAAAGAAATACTCGAGGGAGCAAAGCTGAAGCGCCTGATGGTTCTGAAACAAAGGTTACCAAGGCAATGTGGCACACTGCCACGGGCAACTGGGGCGAACGCTTTTGGACCGGCTGGTCGACAACTCGCGCCAACAATCAACGTATCGAAGGTGGCATTTTTCCGAAGACCTATTTCCATGCAAGCCTTTGCGGCTACGTCCTCGGCATGCTAGTTACGCTCGGAGTTATGCAGATAGCCAGCCATGCACAACCAGCTTTGCTGTATCTCGTACCCGGAGTACTAGGTTCGTTGTGGGCAACAGCACTGGTTAGAGGAGAGCTCAAGGAGATGTGGGAATACACAGAAGCCGTGGAGGAAGATGAAGATAAAGAACAGGGAAAGAAGCACGGTCAGGTCACGGAGAGTATCTTTTCGCTCAAGAGGGCAGAGAAAACAGCCAAAAGACTTGAAGAAGCTCTACGTGACGGAGACCCGGCGGAGATCGAGGAATCAAGACACTCGGAAGCGCCACCTAAATCGCAGAAGAGCGAGAAGGCGAACAAAGAGCGGCAATCGGGACATCAAAGACGTGATCTCATTCTCTTCTCTATCAGTCTACCTCCTCTACTCCATTCGACGAAGAGACTGGCTGAGACGCCTGTTTCAACGGAATCACCATCGACGTCAATAAATGACGATTCTCGACCCGTTCTGGGAGATACTCCTAATTTGGCCAGTACATCGGGAATCTTGTTTCCATCTGAGACTCCGAGCCCTCGCCAGCGCTCTACAGCTGCTGAAACCAAGGAACCAGTGGAAAAGCGGCGGAGATTGGACTAGGTAAATATAGCAACGAGCTTTCTTGTGGGACATGGCATGTGTGGAGAGATGGGCGTTCCGTGTACCTCGTATACACTTGCGCTTTGGCTGAAGCTAGGGATCTTTGTATCTTCCGCTTGACGGTATCAAGCTTTGTACTTTAGATCAACTAAGAAAGACAAGCTAGGGTCCTTCAATTGGTTCAACCACATTGTTTGGGCTTGGTTTCGATGGTCAGACATTCGAGCAAGCACACAGAGCTTATAGTCGGGGAAGGATAGGTTGCTGCTGTGTAAAATCACAACGCCTCCCTATGCAACGCTTCTGGAAAAGTATTCCCAAGTCATGATCAGCCAGCAATGACCTTTCGCCACTCAATCCAACGCGCCCCTGCCAGCGCCACAGCTTCTTTCATCTCCTTCAAGCCTATAACCCCGCCTCCACTTTTCTCAATCTTTATGGCCTTTAAATACTGCTCCGATTGATCAACAACAACCGTCAAATACTCCATACAAAGCCCTTCCTCGAACGTATCCGGATCCGCTAAGATCCAAGTCCGCCTCTCGTTCCTCTTCTCAGCACCCTGCTGTCTTGGCTCGAACACGCCAAACGTACTCGCAACCGGCACGCCTCTCAGCTCCAACCTCCTCGCCCTCGACACCGCATCGTCGCAGAGGATCATCTCTCGGTCAACATCCCACCACGCGAACGGCAACCGCGTATCTCTCAGCGCCGCCACAACCGCAGCCCAAGCCGCGTCGAACGGATTGCCGTCGAGCGAAAGAAACAAGACATCGACATACAGACACCAAAACGCCTTGACCTCCGGCGCCGCAACCTCCTCGTCCCTGTCTCCGTCCTCGGCGTAAGGCGTCGGCCGATGCCAGATCCTCAGATCGTCCGCGCGGACCATCTTCGAAGCGTGCAACAGCGCCAGCACGCGCGCGCTCAGGCTCTGCGCCAGCACCGACGGCGGATTACCGGGCAAGTGCGCGGGCGAGCAGCCCGTCGAGAGCTCGATGTTCGGCACGAGGAGGCCGATTTCCGCCACTTCCGTTTCGTCGCCGGGCTCGGATGGGTTTGTGTTCGTGCGCGCGTCCGTGTGCGCTACCTGGTAGCCGGGGACGTCGCTCGCCAGCAGGATCTCGGCTCGCACACCGCATACCGCGGCCGTGTCGCCGACGCGTACGACGGCGCTCCCGGACGCATGGGTGAGGGAGCCGGTGTGTGCTGTCGGTGAGCGGAATTCCAAGGGTGTGCGGCCGTTGGGTCGGATGGGGCTTCGGGTGGAGGTGTCGGGGTCGAGGTGGGCGAGGAGGAAAGGTGCGGGAGAGAGCTTGGCGAAGGTTTGGGCTGGGAAGGTGAGGCTGTTTTGGGTGGTTTCGGAGGTCGTGGCTGTCGGTGCTACTGGTTTTACAGCCATTGAGCTCGTGGAGACTGCGTTGGATAATTATTGCGGGACTCCTGGTAATGTGATCGCGAGCTTAGTTGCCGTTATCGATAACGCTTAGTCATCCTACAGACCTTAAGGTACCTACGGTAAAGTAAGGTACCCACATCTTCATGATTTACCTGGTGGAAACTCGTACTGAGCGTCCGTCGGTTTATCTATTCTCGATCACCGTCTAGTGGAAGCAGCTGGAGGTCGATCAACCCATAATGGAGTTGTGTCCTCTGGTACCGGCTGTCGGTATGAGTCTTGAGCGTTGGTCAGTCGTCGATTCGATCTCACTTACTTCGTACAATGTTGGGGAGCCAGATCCTGTGGAGAGCTCGCACATCTCTCCGTGTGAGGAAGATCTAGCGTAGACTTCGAAAGCTTGTTAGACGCCACAGCTTACCTGATGCAACGAATGCCCGCTCAGACATGCATCCTGTGAACACAGCTCTGGGGAATCAGCAGAGAACTGAGGGAGAATATGCACGATCTCCACCATGACCGACATTCTGGGATTTGCATCATCCATCGGAGTATTCAGGGTCTTCCGAGTTCCCCTGAGACGTTGTAGCGCAGGACTCCTGCCGTGCGTTCCGTTAGACAGCCAGGCGCCGACAGAGTCACTGATCACATTTAGAGCCCTACGAGGCGCTTCGAGTCCTTAAGCACATCGTGGTCCTATCCACGTCCAAGGAGCCCAGGAGCGCCAATTACATGGTACCACGACGTTTTCAACCCCTCTTCATAGTGGTGAGATAGAAGATATATCCATGAACTTGGCCTGATGAGAATGACAGTCAAGAACCCTCCCTAAGGTTCCGACACCGATACTTATCTGCGAAGACCATTGCATTTGCAGATGCACCAGAATTGTGTCCTACCAGTACTCGAGTACGTCGGCCAGTAAAAGTGAATAGGACAGCTCTCCATAGATGAACAACACAAACTTTATACTAAAGAGACTACTCCCAGTATGAAGCCTAAAGAATCCTCAAAATCACCGCAATTTCATCATAACATCATAACTCTCACAAAGTCGAGTTTCTTGTTGATTCTTCAGACTACGAATATTAAAAGGTTGAAGTCGAGTTTGATTGAAGCAAAAGCTAACTAGCCGACACTTGAAAAGAGACCGGCGGAGGAAGCTATGGGAGCGCCCGGCCAATACCAGGCCTCAGCAACCCATCGTCCAGATGGGCGCGTAACGGCGCATATCCATTCGTCCAAGCGTATCAGCTACTGCACATATCTGGGCCAGTCGACGCCGCCCGCCCTGCATGAGCTTTACGCCGCCAAATCATCGAGCGCCTGCTTGTAAAGATTGGAACTACGTTACGCAGGAAAGGCCTGTTACCGATCCCAAGTCTACAAGCATTCTGTACTGCGACTCACCCAATAGTCACACATGCAGGAAGATGCAAGTGGCTCCCCTACAGATTATCGTCACGGCAGGCTTTATAGCCCGGAGCCATCACAATCCGCATTGTTGGCTTACGTAGACATGTTATAGTCGGATCATTGGAACCGCTCAGTCATAACGCTCAATAGAGGGCGGCGGTTGGCTGAGACCTCTGGCATTAGCTTGGCATTAGCACCTCCTTCTACGAATGTTCTCCGCTTGAGCACAGGACATATATGTCGCAGTCGCCTCACATCCCACTTTGCGCATCTCGAAAGCTTCGGATGTTTCGGCGGGCCTCCAAGCTCTCTTCCACTCGCTACAGTCACACCAAAGGATCTGGCATCCTCCAGGTACTCCATTGCAGGCATACATCAGCATAGCGACGGAGCGTTCAGATATCGCAACGCGATTTGAGGGTTTTTGGACAACTCTCGGTTCAGGTTTTCCAAGGTTTCCTTATCTAGCTGGTTCTCGAAACTGTCGTACACAGTACGTGCCTCAAATCCTCCTCCATGGCTGCATGCATGATCTGACAGCAATCAAACTCGTTGTAGCCTTACGATCGCATCTAAAGGTCCCCGCTCTGGTCGATCCAATCAACGACTTAGCGGCCTCTACAACGGCGATTGAAACAGCCCTCTATTGATGGGATCGAGAGTGTTTGGAAGAAACCGAGAGATACTCCAGGGCTGAATAGAAAGAGAAGGTAATCGACATCCACGCATCGTTCTACTCCAGATGCCGGCCGGCCTTGGAACTCTGGTAGAATCCCGGCGCCGGGCAGCGCATGTGGACTCAATCATGCAGCTTGCTCAGCGCGGAACCGTCGATTCACTATCGAAGCTGGAAAAGCGGGTGAATATACCTGTCAACAGCACAAGCCCACCCCAACTGATTGCGGCAATTCAACAAGACCCATGGCAGCAATCTGGAAAATACGCATTAGGATGGGTGTACTTTTGCATCATCCTCTTAGTCGCTACCATCTTGGTACGGTGTTACCATATTTGGACGGATAAGATTCGGACAGCGTTACATAAAGAAGACGTCGCAAAAGCTTCCACAACAACGTCTCCGGACTCCTACTTTGAGATGGGAAACCTACCCACCAATAGTTCTGTCCGCCAATTCTTCCCTCGGACTGGTGAGCTACCCCAAGGCCCCCAAAAACAGCAGTCGGCAGTCTCGTCGTTCGCGCCGCTGAACAACGGCATTGCTCTCATGCGATGGTTCTTTTACCGGCCCCTACCCGTCCTTCGGATCAAAAAGTGGGAAATAGTGTTTCCCTCGCCTGGCGGGGTATTTATTGTAGGCGCTGCGCTGTTGTTCGCCACCCTTTACTGTTTTCTACCACAACCGTTATACTACGCGAGCATGGCTTTTGGTTCACCACCGTTAGCCGTCCGAGCCGGTATGATCGCAGTTGCCATGATGCCTTGGATTATTGCGTTGAGTATGAAGGCCAACATGATCAGCATGCTTACTGGTATTGGACACGAAAGGCTTAGCGTGTTGCACCGGTTGGGTGGCTATCTCTGCCTATTTCTCAGTCTGGTCCATACAGTACCTTATTACGTTCAACCGCTATGGGATCAGGAAGGCTTTACAGTGTTCGAAACCTACTTTATTAGCCAGAACTACATCTATGGTACAGGTATCGCAGCCTTGATCCCGTTGATCTTCTTGTGCCTGGCATCGTTGCCAGTCCTTCGGGCACGGATGTACGAACTCTTTGTGGCATTACACGTACCAGTCTCAGTCGTCTTCTTGGGCATGCTGTTCTGGCATTGCCACAACTACCTCACCTCATGGAACTATCTCTTCGCCACCCTTGCAATCTGGGTTGTCTCGTATGGAATCCGGTTGTTCTATCTTAACTGGACAAACCCATGGCGGCTGTCATGGCTGATTGGGGAGGAAGCAGCTGTGACATTGCTGCCAGAAAATGCCATCAAGGTCACGATACCTACTCAGAAAAAGTGGCGACCAGGTCAATACGTCTACTTGAGGATGCCTGGCATTTCTATTTTCGAGAATCATCCCTTCACCATCGCTTCGCTATGCAGTGAGGACTTTCCGTCTGAGTATGGTGAACAGTATCGTGACATGACGCTGGTTTTCCGACCCTTTGGCGGATTCACTCGAAAAGTTCTCAATGCCGCTGTCGAGAAAGGTCCGCTGAAAACCTACCAGGCCTTCATCGATGGACCCTATGGAGGTATGCAACGGGAGATGGCGTCTTTTGACAATGTGGTATTGTTCGCCGGAGGAAGTGGTATCACCGCTATCGTCAGTCAACTTCTCGATCTGATCAAGCGGATGCGAGACGGGAAAGCGGTGACGAAAAGCGTTCGAGTCGTGTGGGCCCTCAAGCGACCAGAAACAATGCATTGGTTCCAGGAGGAGCTTCGAATATGCCGCGATTACGCCCCGCCTGACACTGTACATTGCCAATTCTTCATCACTGCCGCGAAACGGCAAACGGCAGAGACGAGCACACGTCCGTCACGCCCCGTAAGCGGCATCATCCACGACAAGATCAACGACGCTTTCCAAGGCATCGCCAGCAAGCGCAACTCCGCAGTGATCCACGACGCCGCGGCCGGGGACCCAGACCGGATCCAAGAACTTCGTCGCGAGAACGAGGACGGCATCACTGCGTTACCCAAAGCCCACCTTGCACCCCCGAAACCCGGGCAAGCACGGCGCAAGAATCCCGCTCGTCTCAGCATCTCAATCGACCATGCGCCTTCCAAGTCTTTGGACTTTGGCTTCCCTTCGACACCAACGATGCTCCAAAAGAACCTGATGCGCTTCGCTTTCCTGCCCTCTGGACTCGCGAAGAAAGACGGGTGGCGGACCGAGTATGGCCGTCCGGACGTTCCCTACATGCTGCGAGAGTTCTCTCGAGAGTTCGGCCGGAGGACATGTATTTTCGTCTGCGGCCCACCGAGCATGCGGATCGACGTCGCGAACTCGGTGGCCGGGCTGCAGAGAGACGTGTGGGCCGATAGCGGCAAGGATGAGATTTTCCTGCACACCGAGAACTACGCTATATAGACTACTCTTCCTTACTCTTACACCAGCCTTTCATTTGTATATTTTATCTCGGCTCCGGCCAGTCGTGTAATCACAGCGTGAGGATTGTACATAAGGGTTTGGGTGGATCGTGGGCATTTCTGGATTGGTTGGTTTGGATACCCTCGTGGCTCGACCGAGTCGATACTCTATAGTCAATGCTTACAGTGCCGGTGGTAATTCTGGGCCACGCAGAACGCTCACAAAAAAAGGAAAAGACCACTTTTTTTGAAAGCTCAAAATCCTTAAAACACATAAATACTGTAATTACTTCACAATCACAGTGTATACAGACATTCTGAGTATGCAAAATGATAAATTATATAAATCTCTAATATTTGTGAAAGTTC
>JAABUY010000664.1_pt1 | contig 56830 bp, 3 predicted proteins | sample 5560271 | NCBI WGS metagenome assembly JAABUY01 (sample SAMN10711886, study PRJNA513374) | rock metagenome | isolation source: Antarctica rocks | place: Antarctica: Victoria Land, University Valley | reverse complement strand
AATAATAGGGCTTAGTATCTAGTAGCTTTCTAGTCTTATAAATTAATACCTACTAAGACTAGGTATAAGATATATAATTAAGAGCTATTAGTAATTATTAAAGCCTTTAAGTAATAGTAATACTACGTGGAAGGTAGTTATTATACTATTAAAGCACTTATAAACTATAATAATCTTAGGGGAGCTACCTTCCTAGTTTTAATATAATATAATAGCGCTACTACTTAATCCTATTACTAGGGTTATTAGTTATAAATAATATATCTTATAAATATTAGTAAGAGTAGTTACTAGACTTTAAATAGCTTATAAAGCTAGATTAGAATCCTTAAAAGAACTTATCCTCTTATTATAAAGTAATAATCCATTTATTATTAAATAGAAAGATAAGGTAAAGTATATAACTTCTAAGTAAAATACTATTAAATAGCCTTAGAAGGTTAATTTAATAGAATTACTAAGATTTAAAAGAGTACTCTACGTACTATATAATTTAATATTATATATAGAAATTATAATAAGGTATTATAATAATACTTTAATAAGTTATTTTAAATTATAAAAAACCTTAGAGTTACTCTAATATAAGTATTATTAGAGTAAGATATTAATAGATATTAAGTTATATATCTAAACTTATAAAATATATTAAAGGGTAAAAGCTCCTAGATATAAACCTTATAATAATATAGTATCCTTATTATAACTTAAAGGGCCTTAGGAAGAACTTTTTATAGATTTTATTATAAGCTTACTACCTAGTAAATATAGAAATTTCATATATAATTCTATTCTTATAATTATTAATAGGTATATAAAGATAGTCTAATACCTTCTAATTAAGAGTACTTATACTACTATTAAATTAGCTAAGATCCTATTTAAAAATATAGTATTATATATTAGTTTATTAATAGGTATTATATTAGATTAGGGATCCTTATTTATAAATACTTATTAGTTAGAAGTCTACTATTATATAAAGATAAAGAGATAATTAAGTACTACCTTCTATTTATAAATAGATAGATAGATTAAATATTAAAACTAAATATTGAAGTATTACCTTAAGGTATTTTTAAATAAAGAATAAGATAATTAGGCTATATTACTCTTAATAGCTAAATTTATATATTATAATAGTATTTATATTATACTAGGTTATTTACTATTCTATATAATATATAGGTATAATCTATATATAGAAGATAAAGTTAAGGATAACTTTCTAGAAGGAGGAGTACTTATAATTAAAGACTATATAAAAAACCTTTTAAAAGTAAGAGCTACGCTAGTAAATTAATAATAGATTATTTAAGTATAAGTTATAAAGTTTTATAATAAACTTTATATCTTAAAGTCTTATATAATAGGAGAACTAGTAATATTAATTATAAAAAATTTAAAGTAGAAAAGATTAAATTAAAAGCTATTATATAAGTATACTAGTCCCTTTAAGGTAATAAAGGTAATTAGATATTAGGCGTACTACTTAAGTCTCTTAATAATATAAAGAATCTATCTTATATTTCAAATTTCCTTATTAGAACTATATTAAAGCTATCTTAATAAAGGTGAGTAATTATTTATACCTCCTTTAAAACTTATTAATAATAAAGAATATTATAAGGTAGAATAAATCCTAGATAGAATAAAAAGTAAAGATATTTAATACTACTTAATTAAGTAGTCTAGTTATAAAATAGAATATAATTAATAGATATCTATTAAGGATATAAATATAAAAGACTTATAAAGGGAATATAATAATATATATATAATAAAGAAGTATTAAAGGTAAAACGCTAGTATATAACTATTATAATAGAACTATTTAATTATAAAGTTAAGTTATATAAGGTAAGTTATAAGTTATATTTATATAATAAAGATTTTAATAAAGAGATATATATAAAAAGAATTAATTAAGGGGAAAATTTTTATAATCTAAGAAAAGAATCTTTACTTAAAGGTATAATATTAAGGTCTTATAAGGGGAGCGTATCAAGGTAAGCTAGGGCTTATAATAGATATGTTAGAGGATAAGGTAGTATCCCTAGTAGGGGTAGGTAGAGAGGATAGAGTAGGTAAGGGAGAGGGAGTAGGAGTAATAGAAGTAGGGGAAGTATAAGGGGTATAAGGGACGCGAATCTTACGGGTAGAAGGCGTAGTACCGGCGGTACTACTATTATAAAAAGGGTAGCTAGGGCTAGTAGAAGCGGGGGTAAGTAATATAATAATAGGCGTAGGTATAAGTATAATAGCCTCCTCCTCCTCCTTTATATCCTCCTCTATCTCCTCTATCTCCCCCTTATTAAAATTATTATTATCCTCCTCCTAATATATAATTAATTTATATAAAGATAGCGGAACTCTTTAATAATATACTTACCTCCCCTAACTCCTTATTAACCTTTATTATAATAAGGGTAGTTAACCCCTCTTATAAAAGTATTAGTATATAATATAAAAAGTATATAATAAAAGAACTTACTTACTATTTTATTATATCTAGGATACCCTCTAAGGTAATAAATAGCTACCTAACTACCTACCTTTATACTAAGGTGTAGTAATTCCTTAAAGGTTTATAACTTATATAAAAGTATTTTACTATACTCCCTTAAGTAAATTACTACCTCTACCTTAGTTTTAAAGGTAGTAACCTATATTATAAAGGTAGTATAATAGGGTAACTTTCTACCTTAGAGGGTAATAATAGGGCTATAAGTAAGGAGGCTAGATAAATAGGTATAAAAGGTAAGGGGGACTTATAACCTATTAATATATTATAAGTAAATTAAATTAAAACCTTATTATTATAAATTAATTTATAAGGCTTATAAAGGTAGTAGTACTTCTTATAAGCCCTATTAGTCTCTTAATTATATAATAACCTAGGACTTAAACCTAGGTACTTAGTATATTAAAGATAATAGGGCTATAAGAGGGCTACTACCCTAATAATATAATAGGGTAGCGTAGTATAATAAGAGGGTTTAACTGTCTATTATAAAAGTTAGCTAATAGGAATACCTTAAGTATAAAGAGTATAAGAATAATTTAAAAGAAGTATAATATAATAGGATATTAATAAGGTCTTTAAATAAATAATATAATAGACTTATATAAGAAGGTAATTTATAAGTAATATACTTATAATATATTTAAAGATAATTAAAGTCTAGTATAAGGTAATAATATATATAAAGTAGTAAAGAATAATTAGTAGAGACTTACCTTAATTATTATTATAGTTATTAACTATTTAATATATAATATTATATTAATAATTAATCCTTTCTATTATACTTATACTCTAATAGTAGTTATCTTATAAAGTATTAATAGTATTAATATTAAACGCGTTAGCTCCTATTATTAATATATTAAGATATAATTTAAGATAACTTATAATAAGTTAATATTAATAGTAGTAGTTATAAAAGGAGTAGAAGTAAATAAAATACAACTTTATTATATATTATATTATATATATTAACTACACAATTTAATAGCGTAATATTATTACCTAACTTTTATATTATTATTTATATTATATATTTATAAAGTAATATAATAGTAAACTTAACTAATAATTATATCTAACTATTAATATAAATTATAATTATAAAGGCTTTTATATATTAGTAGTATATAATATTAGTAGTATATTATTATTACTATATTATTACTATCCTTAGAACTCTTTCCCTTACTTTCCCTACTAGGGTTTTAAAGGGTTTTAACGAGTCCTATTATAGATAGTAGTAGTTAGTATTTAAGGATAAATACCCTTAAAGGGGAGGTAATTATTAGGATATCTTAATATATCTAGCTAGTATAATACGGCCTATTAATAATATCCTAGCGGTATTAGTTTAGCTTCTTATTATCCTAATAGATATCCTTTTATCTAGATATCTAAGAGGCTAGGTAGCTTCCTTAAGGGGTATTTAGATAGTCCTCCCTCTACCTCCTTAGAAGGTAGAGATTAGTTCTTTTATAACTATAAAGTTACTAGAGTATTAAGTCTACCTTTATAATACTACCTACTCACTAGTAGTTTATACTATCTATTCTAGCCCTTAGGAACTAGCCTTCTAGTCTAGTTCCTAACAGTACTATAAAAGCGAGAATATAGGATATTATAATAATAGTCTAAAAAAGGGGTAAACTTAATTTTTTTATTACCTTTATATATAATCCTAAGTAGCCTAATATTTAGAGCTTACTAGAACCTAGTTAGATATTAAAGTACTATTATAATCTAATTACCCGTATCTTTAATTAGAAGCTCTAGGAGCTAATAAGGGACCTTCTTAAGTAATACATCCTTAGTATTTATATAAGCTACTATTATATTATTAAGTTTTAGAAGTAAGGTCTCTTATATACTTATATTCTCCTTATTATATAAGAAGAGAATTAGATCTAGATAGTTAGTAATATTAATAGTAATATTTAAGTATTTATCCCCCCTTAATAGGATAATAATATGCTATATAAGTTAGTCTTATAGTATATAGTTTATAATCGCTATACTAGGGTCCCTAGTAATAGATATTTTAGTTAGGAGAAGAATTATTATAGTAAGGCTTTTTTAAAGGATTTTTACTAAGAGACGTCTTTTATACCTAATAGGAGTTATCCTTTCTATAAATATCTAGTCGGCCCCCCTAAACCTAATTCCTCTATTAACAATAGATAGGTTATCCCTTATAACTTATACCTATTAAAGAAATATAGTACCTATATTAATATTAAGATCTACGGCTCTATTAAGTCTATTTTCTATCTATATAAATATATTTATAAGGGACCTAATTAGGCTAATATCTCCCTTACTAGGAATTATACGCGTAATAATAATAACCCTACTCCTAATAGCTAGTTATAATAATAAGGGGAGTTAATAGATAAGATTATAGAGTATTAGTCCGCTCGCTAGATTAGGTCTACTAAGGCTATCTAGAAGATACTCTTATTTAGTATAGGTATTATAAAGCCTTATATAGAGCGTCTATAAATCTACCTCCTAGGTTAATAGTATACCCTTTTTAAGCCAGCTAATAACTAGGCTATTAATAAGGCTACTAAATAAAAGCTAATAGATAATAATAAGCTCTATAAAACTATATTAATAGAGTTTTTCAATATAAACTATCTTACTAAGGAAGCTTATAATAATATTTAGCTATTACCTTTTATAAGATAGAATAGGAAACGTCCTACTATTATAAGGGATCTACTCTACTATCTATACGCGGATTTTCCTAAAGTCTTTATATAGAATAAAAGAAATAAATGTTAGAAAATATATAAAAGGGGTAAGACTCTTAGGCGTATTAATTTTATTAGTCCTAAAACTAAGGATCTCTACTATTACTAACTACTCCTCTATTATATTAAGGGGGCTATATTATTTAATAACCTTGAGATAGTAGATAGCTAGCTAATAGGATAAAAGGAGGCCTATATAAAGCTTAGGTTAACTAAAAATAATAAATATACTAATAAGATCCTTAATAAGGGAAAGGATTTTTAGGGAGGTTATAGGTTATATAGTCTTTTTATATTAGTTTTAATTGAACTCTAACCTACTAACGCCCTTACCTTATAAAATAAGTATAAGGAGTATATCTTAAATAACTACTTATACCTCCTATAATAGGATTTTTTAATACTTTAGATCCTAGATAATTATTATAAGTAATAGTCATTTACTAAATAGTACGCCCTTTACCTAATTAACGGCTAATTAGAATATTAATTAACCCCTAAATATACTAAGGATCTAGCCTAATATACCCTATCTATTCTAACTATTTTATTTAATAATTTTAATAATATTCTAAATAGACTTTTACGGGAAGAAATATCTTACTAAATTACCCCTAATAAGGCTGAGGTCTTATAGAATAGGCTAAATATTAATTAATACTACGCTACTAATTAGATTATCGCTACTATTAACGCTAATACTAATAATAAATTTAATACTCTAGGTATACTTTCTTCCTTAATAGTACTAGGGGGACTAGTAAGATAATAGTATAAAATACTATTATAGAAAGGCTATATTCCTAGTAAAAGGTTACTCTAATAGTAGCGTCTTCTAGTATTATATTAACGCTATTATAGGGAGGTTAGACTACTTACTTATAATTTAAGATACCCCTAGACTCTAATACTACCTCCTTATATAAGATTAAGAAGGGGACTAATCTTACTAAGCTAATTAAGCGAGCCTATATTATCTTTTAGGATAAGTCTCTTATATAGAGTTAATATAATATAGAAGCTATTAGTTAGAGCCTTTAAGATATTTATAATAATAACTAGGCTTATTTTAGGGGTAAGGTAGTCTACTTTTATAGGGACTTCTAATAAATACTCCTAGTTATTCTAGGAGGATCTAGTAGCTAGGTTATTAAGGTATATCTTTAGAAGGCCTATTTCTAGAATAAGGTTATATATTTAAATCTTACTATTAATAAGTAACTTAATAATCCCGACCTAATAGATACTATATATTATAAAATAGGACTCTTTATAAGTAATCTCCTTACTATTAGTAATAGTATTAATATCTAGAAAAGCCCTACTACTAATAAAGATATATTATATTAGAAATATAGTTATACTCCTAGAAATCCTATTAATAATTTAGTTAAGACTATCTATACTAATATTAAGATAAATATCTCTTAAAGGGAATATCTATTAAAACGGGCTATTCTCACTATTATTAATAAAGATGTTACTAGTATTAATACTAAGATAATATTATATATCCCTAGTAATATAATAATATACTAGAGTATTAATCGTATTATATTAGAAGAAGATAATGAACTCTTCCCCCCTAAGTACTTTTATAGGTTCTATAAACCCTCCCTACTATCTTATAAGCTATATATTAAGCTAGGCGTATTAGTTATACTACTAAGAAACCTTAATCCGCTACGTCTATATAATAGGACCTAACTATAAGTAATAAGATATAATAAGTATATCTTTAAGGGGGAGATTATAGGTAGTACCTATAATAGTAAGAAGGTAATACTATTTAAGACGCTATTATAGTCTAAAGAAAATAATAAGCGGATTCCTACCCCCTTTATCTATAAGTAGTACCCTATCTGACTAGTATTTATTATAACTATTAATAAAATATAAGGCTAATTAATAAAGTATATAGGTATTAACTTATAAACTAGGCCTACTTTTAGTTATAATTAACTATATATAGCTCTATTACAGGTAATAAGATAGGGAAACCTCTATATTATTAAGCCTAAAACTCCTAAATATATATCTAGCTAAATAATAAGAAACGTTATATATAAGTAGGTACTATTAGATAATAGGTAGACTACCCCTAATATATTAGTCGTAACTTATTATTAACGCCTAGATCCTATTAATAGCTACTTAGCAGCCTATAAGAATACTAATTATAATATTAGAAGTATAAAAACGGCCTAATAATATACTTAGTTATATAATTATATCTTTACTAGAAAATACCTGTAAAAATTCAAGATTTTAACGTTAGAAAATCACCCCTACTACCTGGCGTTTAGTAGGTGACGTGAATAGCGGGGAGTATATCAGACGTTTTAGCCTGTAAATGCGATAGTATTAGCTATATCATATGCACCTATAAACCGATTTGGAACATTCTGACAGCGTTAGATACCTGGCAATGAGACGGATATTTCCCTCTATTCAGACCGATATCAGACACGTTAGTAGGTGAGGTAAATAGTAGGGAGTATATTAGACCCGTTAGTAGGTAGGCGGCCTGTAAATACGACAGCATTAGCTATATTATATACATGCACCTATTCTAACAGCGTTCTATACCTGATAATGAGACGGATATTTCCCCCCTTTCAGACCGATATTAGACAGGTTGGTAGGTGAGGTGAATAGTAGTAAGTATATCAGACTTGTTAGTAGGTAGGCGGCCTATAAATGCGATAGCATTAGCTATATCATATATATACACATATTCTAACAGCGTTCTATACCTGATAATAAGACGGATATTTCCCCCTATTCAGACCGATATTAGACAGGTTAGTAGGTAAGGTGAATAGTAGTAAGTATATTAGACCCGTTAGTAGGTAGCCTATACATGCGATAGCATTAGCTATATCATATGCATGTACCTATTCTAACAGCGTTCTATACCTAATAATAAGACGGATATTTCCCCCTATTCAGACCGATATCAGACACGTTAGTAGGTGACGTGGTAGAATAGGTAATTTATAAATAATAACAGGATTTTTATTATTAATCTAATTATTCTAGCCGTTAGCGTATAGAATTTAGTAGGTAAATTTATTTATAATAATATATCTTTTAAACTACTATACTAATTTTTATAATTTTTAAAGTTTTAAATAGCTATAAATATATCGTATAACTTTATTTAAGTAGAAAATATTATAAAGGGTAGGTGTATACGTAGGTAGAATATAAAGAGATATTAGACTTTTAATATTCGCGCTAGTCTGAGAAAGGAATCTGGGGGACTTATTAACTAACTAAAAGGCGCCGATAAGCTTAGGGTCCTAATTACTAGATATTCCTATAGTAAGAAGATATTAGACTTTCTAATAATAAAAATAAGCTATTCTATTATTTAGTTTATTAAATACTACTAGTTAAACCTTAAAGGGCTGGATTAATACTAGCCTGTAATAACTCCTATATCTAATAGATTCCTCTATATTAATATAATAAATCTAGTAGGACTATTAATAGTTATTATAAGAGTATAAAAGATATATTATAATATAAGGGATATAATAATTCAAGAATTATATTAAATAGTCTAGTAGCGTAGAAGTTATTAGTAGAATAGAATATTACTATACTAGATATCCCGTAGTTAATTAGGTACCTAGTAGATAGTATTAGTCTTTTAACGCTTCTATCTTAATAATAATAACGTCTTTTCCTAATAATAACTAATACGATAAGTCGTCTAATAATAGTATACTTAGTTATACCTTATTAGTCCTAAATAGTAACGTTGTAGTAGAGTTATAATATAGGTAGGCCTAATAACTATTTATTAATACCCTAGTATTAAGTAACTATTATAAATAATCCCTTAGTCTAAAATTAATATCTTTACTAATATTTACCTTATAACCCCTATAATACTTAAGGAGGGTCTTAGTATTTATAATAGTTCGTATAAATATCTATTATATTTATACTTAAATTTACTATATAACTACTATTACTTACTAAGAAATAAAATAATTATACTTTTAAGTATACTTTTCCTAAGTAAAAATCTTGAATTTTTACAGGTATTTTCTAGTTATTAATAGGAGGATAGTTACCTTACTACTAATATCTTTAAGCGAGATATCTAGATTAATACTAAGCCTATCTATTAGGCTAGAGTAGTAGTCTACTTAAATAGTCTATTAATTCTAATAATACTAATTTAGGTTATTAAGCTCTATTAATATCTAGATATTAGTAGCCTAGTAGCTAAATAGATATCTACTATTAATAGTACGATTAAAGAAATCAGGCTAGATCTAGATATTAATTAGCTAATTATTTAAATTATATTAACTACCTCCTAGCTATTATCTAAATAATTTAGAACTATTTATAATTAAGCGGATTCAGGTCTAGAAAATAACTAGGGAAATACGTTAAATAGTCTTACCTATATCTATTTTATATAAAATTAACGTCTTATTACTTACTAAGACCTACTACGACCCTAAGGTATATACTTACCGGTGATATACTAATCTAGTTCCTACTTAGGGTCGCTACTATCTTCCTACTTGTTATAACCTAGTCGTCCCTAGGGTTGATAGGTCTAGGTGGATCTTATAGAGCGGAGTATTAAGGACTAGATAAGTAGGCTTTATACTAAACTAGTTTAAAGGTAAAGGGTTATATTTAGTATCTAGGAGATTAGTCTAGTAGATAATATAAGTTAAGCACGAAGCTCTTATCTAGATAGAAATCCATACTATCTATATAGTTATAGGAAATCGTACTAAGAGGTATAATTTATATAGATCTAGTATCTAAGCTATCTAATCTACTTAGTAGTTTAGGTAGTTCTTCTAACTAATCTATATTATTATAATAAGATATACTCTTATTATATATATTATAAGACCTATTTAGTTTACTTATAATATTAGGTCCCCCTCCCTTAGCTTTTATCTTAAAAGCTTCTATCTCTAATTATACTAGCTAATAGGTACTAACTTCCCTTATTATACTATTATTATTAGTTAATTAAGTCTATTAGTACCCCTTTTCTAGTAATAGGCGTATGCTAGAATTATTCTAAAGCTAACTATCCTAAGAAGTATAAGGTTAGTAGTTTATCTAATTACTATATTAAATACGCCCGTCTTAGATATAGTTATAACCTCGCGCCCTTTTTACTTATAAAGTAGGCCCGGATTAAGTAATAATAGATATTTAAGGCTAGAGAAGTAAAAGAGACTTTAACTAAGTTAAATTACCTTTACGCTAAAGTCGAGGCGTTAGAGAAAAGGAAGTTGGAAATAGTAGAAGGTAAAATTTAGAATATTAAGGAGTTAGAATAGGAAGAGAAAACTGCGGCTCCTAGTCCTAATAACTTCCTCTTTAACCTTTCTTCTAAATAGATTGAGATTCTTATAGACTTTAACTCGTCTAACTTTATAGGTGCTAGTAGAATTATTATAGAAGGATCTAGTAGTTTATAAGGTTCTTAACTAGCTCCTAGGTACTTTTAGAGTCTCTATATCCTTTCTATTTTATAAGGTATTACTAACCTTCCTTTATTAGAATTTTCTCCGCTTTAAACTTAGTTTCTTCTTTAATTATATAATAAAATATTTCTTATAAGGGTATATTTAGATCTACTAGTTCTAGCTTAGAAATATAGAATACTAGGTATACTTTAATATTAGGTAGAAGGTTTAGTTTATAATTAACTAGTCCCTTTATTCTTTAAATAGAAAATAGTCTAACCTTAATATAATCTAGTTTCTTACTTAGTTTCTTTATTTTAAAATCCTTTATAAGGAGGTAGACTTTATCCCCCTCTTTTAATTAAGGATATATTTTCCTTTTCTTATTAATATATCTTGCTATTCTATTATTTACCTTATAAATTATACCTTATATATCTTTATATAATCGCTTTATCTCTAATATAAGGACTATTACTTTATTAGCTTCTAGACTAGGTCTTAGGCCTAAGAATATATTTACTTATCTTCTATAATTTATAATGAATAGAGATAACTTAGTTATATCTAACTATTTATTATTAAATACTAACTATACTATAGGTAATAATAATACCTAATTATTTTATTTAGTATTAATATAATACCTGAGGTATATTTCTATTATCTAGTTAGTACGTTCTATCTATCTATCTATTTATAGGTAGTAAGCTATTAATATTTATAGCTTTATCCTAATTATTAATATTAAGGTCTTCTAATAGTTTAATATAAAGAGCTTGTCTCTATTAGACGTAATAGACTCTAGTATACTATAATCCCTAATTAGTCTATTAAGTAGAATAAATCCTAACTACTTAGTAGTATAGGTCTCCTTAAATAGTATTATAATAGTATACTTTATTAACTTATCTATAATAACTATTATTAAATTATAAACCTCTTTTATAGTTAGATCTCCTAATTTAGGTAGTTTAACTATAAAGTCTATTATAATATCTTTCTATAGTAAGTTTAGTATTAGTATAAACTGGATTTACTTATACTTCATATAGCGTGCTAATTTATTCTGTTAATACTAGATATATTCTGTAATATATTTCTTAACTTTTACTCGTAGCTTTAGTATAGTATATATCCTTCTAATAAGCTTAACTATCTTAGTAACTCCTAGGTGTCTTTATAGTAGGTTATTATAATAATCCTATACTATTTCTTTAGTATATAATTCTAATAAGTAAAGCTTACCCTTATACTTTAAGAATTTATCTCCTAGTTACTAACTCCTTAATTCCTTTACTAGGTCGTTAGTCTTATATCCCTTTTAGATAGCATCTAAAATTCCTAGGACTTAAATATATATAGTTACTACTAACGTCTACGTTAGTACTAATAAACTATTATCCTTTATATTTAGGATTAATTTCTTTATTATATTCTTGGTTTCTATATAGTCTAATCTCCTACTAAGAGTATCTACTTAATTATTATCCTTTCTAGGTATATATACTATCTTAAATTTATACTACCTAAGTAATTCTAACTAATAAATTTATTATTAATTTAACTCCTTTATTATAATAAAGTTAACTAAGTTCTTATAATCTATTATAATAGTCAAGTCTAAATAGCTCTTAGTATATACTTACTAGTACTATAATATATATACTATAATAAGTAGCTCCTTATTATATATATTATAATTCTACTCTACTAGTATTATTTTTCTAGAGAAGTAGGCTATTAGATACTACTTTCCTTCTATTATTTAATATAAATAAGCTCTAATTACTAGATCTAATATATTAATTTCTATTTATACCGGTTTATTAGCTTAGAAGGTTCTAAGTATAAGTAGATCTATATAAGATTACTTTAAGATCTTAAATACTTTCTTTTAAGTTAAATCCTATTTAAACCCTATATCTTTCTTTATAATATTAGTTAAAGGAATAGCTTTCTTAGAATAGTCCTAAATAAATCTATAATTAAAATTTATGAATCTAAGGAAACTTTAAACTTCTTTAATATTTATAGGTACTAGCTATTTAAGTATTACCTTAACCTTCTTAGGGCTTATTTAAATACCTTTTATACTAATTATAAATCCTAGGAATTCTTCTAATTCCTTATAAAATTTATATTTATCTAGGTTAAGGAATAGTTTAGTATTTATAAAGTATAATAAAACTTCTTATATATATTAGATATATATATCCTCTTCCTTAAAGTATATTAAAATATTATTAAGGTAAGTAATTATTATTTAATCTAAATACGCCCTTAATATATTATTAATTAATACCTAGTAGGTAGCTAGTATATTAGTAAGTCTAAATAGTATTACTAGATACTCGTAGTAACTATAATATATTTAAAATACTATCTTCTATTCTTTACCTTCTTTTATCTAAATTAAATTATAAGCTCCTTAAAGGTCTAGCTTAGTAAATACTTTCACCTTACTAAGTTAATCTTATAACTTACTAATATTTAGTAAAGGATACCTACTCTTAATTATAATATTATTTAACTTTTAAAAGTTAATATATAGCCTTAGCTTTCTATCCTTCTTTAGTATAAAGAGGATTAGATATCTTACTAGTAATTTAGATTCTTAAATAAATCCTTTCTTTAAGTTCTCCTCTATATACTTATAAAGTACTAAGAGTTCCTTTTTTAAAAGTATATATATTAGTTTAAATATTAGCTCTTTACTAGGTTTAAGTTTAATCTTATAATCTTATAATTAGTACCTAGGTAATACTTTTATAGTTATCTCTTCCTTAAAAAGCCACTTCTACTTTTTATACTAATAAGGGATTATAGAAGGTTTATCTTTCCCTTTAATTTCTCTAACTTATTTACCTAGCTAACCTCTACTAGTATATATTAAGTTAGACCCTTTCTTCTAAAGGTTATCCTTTTTCTTTAAAGTTAAGGCTATATACGCTTTAATTAGTCTATGGTTCTACTTCTTATCTATTATTATCTATTATTAGCGTATAGGTTAGATCCTAGCGACGTCTCTAGTCTACTAAAATATAAGTACTCCTTTTTACTAATCTATAATAGGATTATATTCCTTTAACTAAGGTATTCTAAGAATAATATAATACATAGCTATTATAATAATATTAAACGAAAGTTCCTTATAATAGTATTAAATAATAATAGGTAGTAAGGTTATCTCCTTATCTACTCTCTCTAATAGTTCTAGTCCGTCGACTCCCTATAAATTATATTAATACTTCTTCCTATAAGTAGGTAGGCCTGTTAATTATACTCTTTCTTAAGAGATAAAGTTTCTAGTTAATCTAGAATCTATTATTATAATAGTCCTCTAACTATTAATATTTACTAGTATATTTATATACATATCGTACTAAGATATATATAAGTGCTATATAAGGGTTAATATATTTATCTCCTTATACTTCCCCTTAGTATAAGGGATTACTCTTTTCCTAATATTAGGAGGAATCTAGTAAGCTTTTTCTATTATATATGCTTTTTATAGGTGTTATGAAAATATACGTACTATTTTATTAAGTAATACTCTCTAGTATTCTTATTATATTTGAGATATATGTAGATAATACTATACTACCTTTAGTTATAGCCTAGGAACTACTTCCTTAATCTTTTAGTTCTTAGATACTAGTAGTAACTTATTACTTTATATTCTTTCTAGTTTTTATAACTATATATGGGAACTACTACTATATTACCTAGTTATATCTTTATTATATAATAATACTAGTAATAGTATTCCGTATATACTATCTAGTATATAATACTATACTTTAGATGGTTTAGATTATTATAATACTCGTTTTTTAGTAATATATTATTATACTTTATCTTATATTCTTTAAGCTTAGACTTTCCTTTTAAGTTATTTTATATTTCTTCTTCTTAATCCTTAGATATTAAGGTATAAGGTTTGGATTTATCTAGGGATTTAACCGACTTATTATTATTAGCTACTAAATTACTCTATTTTAAATTATCTATTTCTATTCTTTATCCTTACTTATACTTTTCCTTATAAGCCTTATAACTATCTTCTACCTTAAGTTCTTATATTCTACTTTAGATTTCTTTAAGATATTTATTAATTTATTTAATATTCTAGCTTCTTTTTATAACTTCTTATTAAAGCTTATAATAGTATTATTAAGTTTCTTAGATATTTACTTATAGTAGATCAAAGTAGTCGAGTAAGTCTATTATAATTATATTAATTTCCCTATTACTAAACTCCGATTTAAGTAGATCTTCTATAGGTCTGTTATTTTAGATAGGTACCTTTTCTAGTACGTTAAGCTATAGTCGTTATACTATATTTTTTAACTTATACTCTCTAGCTATATAGCCCGGCTTGTTATAGCTATAGTAAGTAATTACTTTCTTACCCCTACTTTACTACTTCTTACCCCTAAATACCCCCTTCTTTACTTTCTTTATAAAGTTAAGTTCTATTAGTATAGGTCCGTAAGGATCTCTTTCTTTATAAGTTAGTTAGTAGGGTTTTATAAAATACCCTAATTATCTAAATCCTCTAGTACCTCTATTATACCGTTTCTTTATTATTTATTTAAATAATTTATTGTTAATATTAATAGCTTCCTTTATAAAGTTATCTAGGGTATTTATAACTAATCTAGTCCTTATAAGTTTATCTTTAATATTATCTTTTAATCCTTAGTAATATATTATTATAAGAGTATTATTATCCTGATCTATCTAAGCGGAGTACTATTAAAACTAAGTTAAGTACTCTATAATTAACTTCTTCTACGTGAGATATTAAATAATATGTGTTACTACTTTATTCTTATTTAATAGTTTAAAGACTCTTTAAATCTCTACCTTAAATCTGGGAAAGCTTTTAAATTATACTTTAATATTATTATTATCGTCGTTATTATCTTTATACTTCTTCTAAAATAGTCTAACCTACTTCTATATACGTCCTTATATATAGGTAATTATAAAGGTAGTTTATTTCTTAGCTAGAAGTTCCGTTTCTTAGAAGGTAATATATAACTTAAGTTATATTAACTAATCTTTAAGTTTATCTCTATCCCTGTAATAGAGATCTAGCTGTATATCCTTAACTGACTTTTTATTTATATTATCTATTATTAAACGTCGTTAACTAACTTAACTTAGGGTAGGTTCTCGTCCTAAGGTACTTATCTTAAGGGTACTTAAAGTGTTATAACCCGGTTATCCCTAGGGTTAATAGGTCTAGGTAGATCTCGTAGAGCGGAGTATTAATAACAAGATAAGTAGGCTTTATACTAAACTAGTCTAAAGGTAAAGGGTTATATTTAGTATCTAGGAGATTAGTCTAGTAGATAATATAAGTTAAGTATAAAGCTCCTATCTAGATAGAAATCCACGCTATCTATATAGTTATAGGAAATCCTACTAAGAGGTATAGTTTATATAGATCTAGTATCTAAGCTATCTAATCCACTTAGTAGTTTAGGTAGTTCTTCTAACTAATTCATATTACTATAACGAGATATACTCTTACTATATCTATTATAAGACCCGTTTAATTCGCTTGTAATACTACTCTAGTTTATTATCGCTACTAATTAAGGTATACTAGGCGAGCGTACTAGTAATATAGTTCTATTATAATATATATAGTAGATAGTTACCTAGAAGCTAATAGCCGGCTAATAGGAGATAGTTATACTATAACTATTTACTAAATAGAAATAGGAGTAGATAGTAGAGGGCTATATAGGAAGGATACTAGTTAGGGATTAATATAAGGCCCCCCTTAATAATTCTAATATAGATATCCCACTTAATCCGGCCTCTTATAATATTATTAGGAGTTATTATAATACAGGCTACTTTTATAGAGGTAGGGTAATTATAGGTACCCTTATCCTATTATTTAAGATTTAGCTATTAGATTTAGACGCTTATAATATTAATAGGATATTATAGTTTATTCTCCTTAAGGCGGTTATAGTAGGATTTAAACCCCTAGATATATAGGTTAATAGATTAGAGGGTATACTAAGTAGAAGTAAGGGTATCTTAATTTAAATTATTAAAATATTAATAGTAAATATCTAGTTACTCCTATATACTATCTAGTATATAAATCTAGGTAAATTTTAGCCTAAGGCTATTATTAATAATAAGTAGACCTGTTAGATAATAAATAGACCCCTAGATCTAGAAGGTAGTTTAACTAATATAGGTATTAATATTAATTATACCCTTACTAGTAAAGGATAGATGATTATTATAACTAATAATATTATCTAAAAATTCTTTACTATATATACTCCTCCTTTATATAGACTATCTATTAATAATAATATTATTTATATTACTAAGTAATTTATTAATAAACTATACCTTAAGCTTAGCCTCCTTTTAAGGCCCCTTAAGTAATAAGTTAATATTAGCTAGCTTATATAACTAGTTAGGAGGAAGCTAATTATTCTTCCTACTATTATAATATAGCTATTAACTATCCCCTAAGTTACTATATTTTTTTTTTATAATAGTACGTTATAGTATAGATATCTATTTATAGGGATATTAAATAATTTATTAACTAGGTAGGGTATTATATCTCCTACTATCTAGGGATCCCTATATACTTAATATCTCTAGCCTAGCATCCGCCCCTAATATATATTATTTAGACGCCGGTATAAGCCTCGTTAAACGGGGGCCTAGTACTTAGTATTATTATCTTAATTAGCCTACTACGAGGTATACTAGCGACGCGTATCTAGATGATATTTAAGAGCTAATAGAGGAGTAATCTCTTAGGAGGTCTCTTTAAAGATAGGGGGAGTAGGTTATTAAGGGTTCCTAGGCGGAATAACTACTTAAATAGTTATATTAGCGAGGGCTATATACTACTAGGGAGTAATACCCTTATTAAGGTAGTTATAAGAGTAAGTACCTAATAGTATTTCTCTAGGGTAAGGTTCTATTAATATAATATCTCTAAGGTTTACTAGTAGGTTAATAGACCTAACCTAGGTACTTAAATTAATCTTCCTTAGGCGTCTAGTACGCCTTATATTGTTACTCTTATAAGATTTAACTCTCTTATTAATAGTATTAGGGTATAGCTTAGAAAGAGCTACACGCTTAGAAGGTATTAATAAGGAGCTAGAGGAGCTATATTTAGTATAAGAAGGGCGATAATATATACTTTAAAGATAATTAGTATAGCTTATAAGACGTAGATTATTAGGGGGAGGAACAACGTCTATAGTAAGGTATTTAATAATAAAAATAACGTAGGAAGAAAAAATTAGTCGGGCGGTAGAGATATACTAAGATATTAGACGGTTAGACTAATATTAGTAGGTAAATCCATTTATTCCGATATATCTTTTAAACTACTACATTAATTTTTAATATTTTTAAAGCGTTAGATAGCTAAAAGTAAGCTATATAACTTTATTTAAATAGAAAATATTATAAACTGTTATTATATAGGTAGGTAGAATATAAAGAAATATTAGACTTTTAATATTCGCGCTAGTCTAGGAAAGGAATCTAGGGGACTTATTAACTAACTAATAAGGTGTAATAAGCTTAGGGTCCTAAATTATAGATATTCTATTATAGTAAGAAGATTACCTTATAATAGACTTTAATTATCTTTAAGTATATTATAAATATATTACTTATAAATTACCTTCTTATATAAGTCTATTATATTAGTTATTTAAGGGCCTTATTAATATCTTATTATGTTATACTTCTTTTAAATTATTCTTATACTCTTTATACTTAAAGGTATTCCTATTAACTAACTCTTATAATAGATAATTAAACTCTCTTATTATACTATACTACCCTATTATATTATTAAGGTAGTAGCCCTCTTATAACCTTACTATCTTTAATATACTAAGTATCTAGGTTTAAGTCCTAGGTTATTATATAATTATAAGATTAATAGGGCTTATAAGAGGTACTACTACCTTTATAAGCCTTATAAATTAATTTATAATAATAGGATTTTAATATAATTTACTTATAATATATTAATAGGTTATAAGTCCCCTTTACCTTTTATACTTATTTATCTAGCCTCTTTACTTATAACCCTATTATTACCTTCTAGGGTAGAAAGTTACCCTATTATATTACCTTTATAATATAAGTTACTACCTTTAAAACTAAGGTAGAAGTAGTAATTTACTTAAGGGAGCGTAGTAAAATACTTTTATATAAATTATAAACCTCTAAGGAATTACTATACCTTAGTATAAAAGTAGGTAGTTAGGTAGCTATTACCTTAAATGGTATTTTAAATATAATAAGATAGTAGATAAGTCCTTTTATTATATACTTTTTATAATATATATTAATAGTTTTATAAGAGGGGTTAATTACCCTTATTATAATAGAGGTTAATAAGGAGTTAAAGGAGGTAAATAGACTAACCATCGAGTCGGGCTTCAGTACCATGGATTGGTACCGACCCGAATACTCGGTACCACCTCCTGGTACCGACCCGAAAAGCCCTCGGTACCTTGGCGAGTCGGGTTGGACCGACCCGAATCGCCAAGGTATCGCTAAGACGCTAAGCCCTTAATAAAATAGTAAGGGATACCAGATTTTTTTCAAAATTATCCCTATACCAAAAATAGATTTTTTTCAATTAGAATTTTAATACCCCCTTTAATTCCCTAGGGATATGCATTACTATTTTGCATTACCTTAAAGAATTACCTAGGTTAGGCTAGGTAATAATAATAATAATGCTTAGTAATATAGTAGTAAGTTATATATATAATAGTAAAACCTACTATAAATAGAAAATATTAGTAATATTATAGTTATTATTTCTATAGGAATAGCTAATTAGCTATTACCTTTTTATATTACCTTATTTACTATTAAGAATTACCTAGTTAGTAATAATGATAATGCTTAGTAATCTATTAGTAAGTTATATATATAGTACGAAATACTATTATAAATAAGAAATATTCCTGATATAATAGTCTTGGCAAAATAATATGGGTGGAACTAATGTCTTAGCGAGTCGGGTCAATACTTCGGTACCAATACTCGGTACCACCCCATGGTATTGACTCGAATACTCGGTACTAACTTTTGGTACCGACCCGAATACTCGGGCCAGGAATTTGGTATTGACTCGCCAAGAGTCGAGTCGGGTTCCCGACTCGAGTTTGAAGTACCGACCCGACGCGGTCAGTCTAGAGGTAAATATATTATTAAAGTATTCTACTATCTTTATATAAGTTAATTATATATTAGGGGGAGGATAATAATAATTTTAATAAGGGGGAGATAAGGGAGATAAAAGAGGATATAAAGGAGGAGGAAGAGGCTATTATACTTCCTACTATTATATTACCCGCCCCCGCTTTTATTAGCCCTAGCCGCCCTCTTTATAATAGTAGTTCTACTAGTACTACGCCCTCTACCTATAAGATTCGCGCCCTTTATACCCCTTACGCTCCTCCTACTTCTATTACTCCTACTCCTACGCCTACTCTACCTACTCTACCTACCCCTACTAGGGATATTACTTTATCCTTTAATTTATTTATTATAAGCCCTCCTTTATCTTTTATAAGCTCTAGCTTACCTTAATACGCTCCCCTTATAAAACTTTAATATTATACCTTTAAGGAAAGATTCTTTTCTTAAGTTATAAGGATTTTCCCCTTAATTAATTCTTTTCTTATATATCTCTTTATTAAAATTTCTATTATATAAATATAACTTATAACTTATTCTATATAACTTGATTTTATAATTAAATAGTTTTATTATAATATTATATACTAGTATTTTACTTATAATACTTCTTTATTATATATATATTATTATATTCCCTTTATAAGTCTTTAATATTTATATCTTTAATAGATATCTATTAGTTATATTCTATTTTATAATTACTTAATTAAGTAGTATTAAATACCTTTATTTTTTATTTTATCTAGGATTTATTCTACCTTATAATATTCTTTACTATTAATAAGTTTTGAAGAGATATAAATAGTTATTTACCTTTATTAAAATAACTTTAATATAATTTTAATAAAGAAATATAAAATATAAAATAGATTCTTTATATTATTAAAAAACTTAAGTAGTACGCCTAATATCTAATTATATCTACTACCTTAAAGGGATTAATATACTTATATAATAGATTTTAATTTAATCTTTTCTATTTTAAATTCTTTATAATTAATATTACTAGTTCTTCTATTATATAAGACTTTAAGATATAAAGTTTATTATAAAAGTTTATAATTTATACTTAAATAGTCTATTATTAATCTACTAGTATAACTCTTATTTTTAAAATATTTTTTATATAATCTTTAGTTATAAGTACTCCTCCTTCTAGAAAGTTATTCCTAACTTTATCTTTTATATATAAATTATATCTATATATTATAAAGAATAGTAAATAACCTAGTATAATATAAATACTATTAAAATATATAAATTTAGTTATTAAGAGTAATATAATCTAATTATCTTATTCTTTATTTAAAAATACCCTAAGGTAATATTTTAATATTTAGTTCTAGTATTTAATTTACCTATCTATTTATAAATAAAAGGTAGTACTTAGTTATCTCTTTATTTTTATATAATAGTAGACTTCTAATTAATAGCTACTTATAAATAAGGATCCCTAATCTAATATAATACCTATTAGTAAATTATAATATAATACTATATTCTTAAATAAGATCTTAGCTAATTTAATAGTAATATAAGTACTCTTAGTTAGAAGGTATTAGACTATCTTTATATACCTATTAATAATTATAAGAATAGAATTATATATAAAATTTCTATATTTACTAGGTAGTAAGCTTATAATAAAATTTATAAAAAGTTCTTCTTAAGGCCCTTTAAGTTATAATAATAATATTATAATATTATAGGGTTTATATCTAGGAGCTTTTACTCTTTAATATATTTTATAAGTTTAGATATATAGCTTAATATCTACTAATATTCTACTTTAATAATACTTATATTAAATTAACTCTAAGGTTTTCTATAACTTAAAATAACCTATTAAAGTATTATTATAATACCTTATAAAAATTTCTATATATAATACTAAATTATTTAATATATAAAGTACTCCTCTAAATCTTAGTAATCCTATCAAATTAACCTTTTAAGGCTATTTAATAGTATTTTACTTAGAAGTTATACGCTTTACCTTATCTTTTTATTTAATAATAAATAGATTATTACTTTATAATAAGAGGATAAGTTCTTTTAAGGATTCTAATCTAGCTTTAAAAGCTATTTTAAGTCTAGTAACTACTCTTACTAGTACTTATAGGATATATTATTTATAACTAATAACCCTAGTAATAGGATTAAGTAGTAGCGTTATTATATTACTTTAATACTAGGAAGGTAGCTTTACGCCCCTTCTATCTAAATATTTAGGCTTAATTAAGGGTTTCTTAAGCCCTCTTAAGCTAGATAAGTTTATATACTTATTTATTTCTTTTAGCTACTTTTAACTAGAGATAATACTTCCTAAATTTACTAGCTTATTTTATAAGGTAGGTAAGAGCTAGTTTAATAATATCTTAATATTATTATAATTAGGTTTATATAATAGAGTATTTATAGGATTCTTCTTACTAGGTTAATATTTAATATTAAAGTTATATATAACTAAATAAATAGCTTATTAAGCTTAGTAACTATTTAACTACTTTACTTATTTATATCCCCTAAGATTATTATAATTTATAAGTATTTTAATAGTATAATATTTACCTTTTATATAATATTACTATTACTTCAAGGCTTTAATAATTACTAACAGCTCTTAGTTATATATCTTATACCTAGTTTTAATTAGTATTAATTTATAAGACTAGAAAGCTACTAGATATTAAGCTAAATTATTATCTTATTAGGATAAGATAGCTATTATAGTAAAATTAGATATATCTATTTTAATCTAAATTTTCTTATTAGGATTAAAATATATTAAGATAGGTATAATTATAAAGGTATAATATAAGTTATAAAATACCTTCTCTTTACTAGCGCCTTATATAAATAGTTTTAACTTCTTCCTATCTTTACTACCTTTTAAAAGGCTAGTTAAGGGGGATACTATTTATAAATAGTAGTATATATAATACTAGTAGAAGTTTATAAATCTTAAGAATACTTAGACTTCCTAATATATAATTAGTACTAGCTAGTCTTAAATAGTAAATACCTTATAACTATTTATTAATATACTATTAGTACTTATAATAAATCTAAAGAATTCTATTAAATTAATATAAAATATATTTCTTTTAACTTATATAAAGTTAAAACTTTTATAACTATTTATATACCTAATAAGTATATTACTTATAACTTAAGATATCTTCTAAATAAATTAAGATATTATTAAGGTATATTATATAAGTAATATCTACTAGGTCTATTAAAGCTCTATTAATCTAGGCTTAAAAAGTTACTAAGGTATTTACTAACTTAAATAGTATAATTATATATTTAAAGTAATTATAATATATATAAAATACTATCTTCTACTTATTACCCTTATAAATATAAATCTTATAATAAGTATCCTTAAAGTCTAAGTTAATAAATATCTTTATACCTTATAAGTAATTAAGTATTTTACTAATTAAAGGAAGAGGATAATAATTCTTTACTATTACCTTATTTAACTTATAGTAGTTAATATATAATTATAAGCTACTATTATTCTTTAATATAAATAAAATAGGAGCTCTTATAAGATTAATATATTAAAATATATTAAAATAGGATATAATTAGTTAGACTAGCTATGTACTAGACGCGCGCTAGTACTAATCTTAGTATCCTATGTATTCTATCTCTCTCTATATTATAATTACAAATTATAGGGGTTATATAGTAATATGAAATTAGTCCATTTTTATAGTAAGACTAATTCTTAAGAAATCTAAGAATTATTCTACGGGGGATCTAATAAACCCCTTAAAGAGACTAGTAAGCCTTATATATTATTTCCCCTTACGGGTTAATATAAGGGCGTGACCTATACTAAGCGTATACGACGTATAGCCTATTAAGTAGGTTATAATAATTACCTCCTCTCTTAAAGAAACTCGCCTTTAAGTTTATTATAAATAGCCTATTTAATTAAGTTTAATAAAAACCTTTAAACCTAGTACGGGATATAAGGAAAAGAACTTAATAAAGTAGGATTATACTTATATAGTAATTATAACATATAGTATTTATAACTCTATATTATAGTATAACTATCTATTACGCGTAGATATTATAATCTAAAATATATATATTATATATAATAACTTATCGTGTATAATAATAATAACTATACTAATATAGTCTTAGCGCCTTAGTATTATTATTATAATCCCTAAAATTTTCCTTAATACTTTATCTTTTATAACTATTATTAATATCTTTACTAGGTACTTAGCGCCCTCTCTTCTCATACGTATATAATACGTATAATATACGTAATAATAGCTAATTATATAGTATAGTATCTAATATCTAATATCTTAGATATTACATATAAGTTAGTTTACTAGCTCTTCGCGTAGATATAACTAATATAACGTAGCTTAATTTAATATAAAACGCATATAGTACGCCTAGCTTTTATAATAAAAGTAGAAGTAGATCCTAATACCTAGTTAGGTAATCTAATTATTAAGGATCCTATAGGAACTCCTATTATAAATCCTATAAAGATTCCTATTAATAATCCTATTAAGGAGCCTACTCCTCCTCTATATAACCTTATCCTTAAGCCCGCTTTTTACTCTAGTTCCGCCGTAAGTATTAATAATCCTTTTAGCTTAGATAATAATCCTATTATACCTACTTATTATTCCTCTTTTATAGAGGTAAGTACTTAGTTACGTTTTAATTATATAGCTAATATAAAGTAGTATATTATTCTTACCCTAGCTTCCCTAGCTACGCGTTCTTAGGGAGTTCCCTATCTTAAGTAAAATATATATAAGAGGTATATTTATTATATTAATAAAGGACCTATAAAGTATAGGTATTTATAATTATATTATACTTAGTATATATATTAATAGTATAAGTAACGCTATATTTATAATTACTAATAGGAAGAAGATAATATTAAAGTAGTATAACTATTATTTAAAAGTCTATTATAATTATAAACTAGTAGGTTTTCCCTATATTCTTAAGTTACTTTTATAGTTATAATATATACTAATTACTTAACTTCTAAATTCCTAATAATATGATCCTAGTTTATAATAAGGTAATTAAGCTTTATTAGTTAATTAATAACGCTAATTATCTAGATACTCTAGAGGATAAATTAAAGCTTTAAGAAGTAGGCGTTACCCTTATAAATACTATAGTTATAATCCGCTCTAAGCTAGCTGCTTATAACCGCGTCGTAGGATATCTAGGTAGTAAAAAGAAACTAATAAGTATATTAGAAGTATAGACTACTATTCTTTAAATAATAGAATATATTACTAAAACCCTTGTAGGTATTTATAATATTAAGTAAGCTAAGGTATACTTCCCTATACTTCTACTATATTTATTAATTATTATAACTATTACTTATATATCCTTAGGTAGGCCTTAAGCCCTTAGCCTCTAGCCTAGAGGATAAGATAGATATAGATAATAAAGAGTAGGTGCCCAGTATATTATTATTATATTACCTACGCTTATATAAGTAGCTAAGTAAGCTTTAACTACTTAGCGCTAGGCTTCCTTCTCCTAATTTAATTAGATAGTTTTTTATTTTTTTCCTAAGTTATTTTTATATACTAGCGCCCCTAAGGCGTTTTACCTACTCCTAGTAAATAAGATAAAAGCGATTAATACTCTTTACGCTTACTTTTAAGTAACTAATTTAATATCCTTTTTTCTATTTATTAATTCTATCTTAATATTTATAATTCCTACTTATAATAACGGCGCTTTTACTTTTTATTAAAGTCTTTACGTATTTCTTATATATCTTCTAGATTTTCTTCTAGAACCTATTAATTATATTAGGGAGGATATCCCTTCTACTTAATAAGATACTAGAGTTTACCCTTCTTTATCTTCTTATCTAAAATCTCTTTTAACTCCTACTACTTATTATTATTAATAAGTTCTAGAGGTAGTAGCTTAGGTATAGAGGTATTACCTTACCTGCGCGTATATAGCTCTAAGAGAGAAATATAGAAAATAGGGTAGATTATATATATTAATAGTAATACTAGGTGATATACCTACTTACTTAATAGTTTAAGGATACGGAATAGATTAATAAGCTTATATAATAGCTTCCTACTTAGTTACTTTTACTTTAAGTTCTTTATATTTAGTATAACTAAGTCTCTTTAGTTAAAAGATATTAACTTATACTTCCTATTATAGAACTTTACTTATATTTCTAGTACGTCTTACTATTAACTTAATAGGTCTTTATATAACTTATAAAGTTTTTAGATATATTATCTTATATCTAATACCTCCTCTTAGTAAGTTCTATCCCTAGAATATATAAGAATCTTAGGCTAATAGTTATAATAAAGCTTAAAAGGATTATAGCCTATTATTATATTCTTTATACTATAATATATAAATTCGGCTAGAGGTAATAACCCCGCCTAATTATCTTATCTATTACTATAGTAAGTTCTTAAATAATATTCTAATATCTAATTCTAATATTCTATTTAGCTATTAGTCTATAGATAGAAGGCTATACTTAGCCTATAATTTAACTTTAAATAGTAGTATAAGTTAGACTAATAAGCGCTTATAAATAGACTCCCTCGGTCTAATATAATATTATTAGGTATACTATACTTTAGGAAGACTTCCTTAAATAAGACGTTTATAAGATTAGTTACCTTATAGTCCTTTTATATAGGAAGGTAGCGAAGCATCTTTATATACCTATTAATAACTATAAGAATAGTATTATAAACCTATCTACGCTATTTATATAGGGGAAGATCTATAATAAAATCTATTATAATCGACCTCTATAACCTAGTAGGCTTAGGAAGCGCAGTTAAATTACTATATAGTCGATATTATTTCACCTTAACTCTTTAATAAATATTATAAGAATTAATATATTCTTTAATATCTACCTTTATACCTATCTAGGTATACTTTTAATAAAGGAGACTAAGTGTCTTATTAAGCCTAAAATACCCTATTAAGGGGTTGTTATAACAGCGTTTTAATAGCTCTTTATAGACTAATAAGTCTTTAGGAATATATAACTTCTTATTATACCTAAGTAAACCTTAACTATTAAATATCTATTTACTAGCTCTTTTAACTTATTTATCTATTATTTCGCTTATACGTCGCTAGCTAATAAAAATATCTTCTTATTAAAGTACTTTAATTAATTTAATTATAGACTTTAAAGTTATAGTATATACTATTTTATTCTTCGCTATTATACTAGCTAGAAAATGTAGAATAAGTTATTTATAATTAATAGTTCTAGTAATAGGGTTAAGCTATTTCTTAGCTACGTTATAGGTATATTAAGGTAGTATCTTACTTATACTCCCTATAATTTCAGGTTAAGGGTCCCTACGCCTTAATAGATATACTCTATCTAAAACTATTATTCTAATAGCTATATTAATAATTCCTAGTACTACTAATCTTACGGCTAGTACTAGTGTCTATAACTACCTTACGTATATATTATATATTATAGTAAGTTCACCTTTATTACTAGAGGGTTATAAGCCCTATCCTAGTATAGGAAATACGTAGGCTTTAGTTATAGCACGGAAAATAGGGTTTAATAAACCTGCTACTATTAATAGCTTTTATTATAATATAAGGATAAGTTCATTTATCGCCCTACCCTTACTTTTATAATTAGGGCGCCTTAATAGCGTATTAGCTAGGTTAGTCTTACCTAGCCTATACTTAATAATAAAGTTATAAGTTAAGAGTCTTATTACCTATCTTACTTATTAACTATTTAAGGCCTTTATATTTATAAAACCCCTTAGGTTATTATAATTAGTAAGTACTTTAACTAGATAGAAACTACCTTCCAGGTAGTATCTCTACTACTTAAAGATTACGACTATTATAAGTAACTCCTTATTATAAGTTTTATAGCGTTCTTTAACTAAGTTTATTTTCTTACTCTAAAAGGCTATAGGATACTACTAACCTAATTCCTAGAGTTATAATAGAATACTAGCTAGTCTAAAATCTAATATATTAGTCTTAACTCGCGTAGGTAGCGTAGGGCTAAAATATCTTAATATTAGTATATTAAGAAATGCTTAATAAAGCACGTTAAATATATACTCCACTCTATTAAGCTAATTAAAAGGACCTATCTTAATACCTTTCATACTACCCTTTAATAGCCCTATTAAGGGTGACGTAATTTATAAATACTAATAAATAAAACGATAATAAAAATTTATAAATCCAAGAAAGATCTATACTTTATAGAAGCTCTTAGGCCTAGATTATAATTAGATAGTATCTACCCTACGCTAATCTATTATAACGCCTTTAGTTAAGATAATAAATCCTAAGAACTCTACTTTAATTATAAAGAACTAATATTTCTTTAGGTTAGTAAATAATTTATACTACTAAAGCCGCTTAAGTACTCTATATATATAATCCCTATACTTCGTATATAATTCTAAATAGATAAGAATATTATTAAGATAAATAATATAGAATTTATCTAGTAACCCTATTAAGGACTTATTAATATAAGCTTAAAAGGTTACTAGAGTATTTATAAGACTAAATAGTATTACTAAATACTTAAAATAACTATATCGCGTATGAAATATAGTCTTCTACTTATCTCCTTTTTAGATATAAATATAATGATACGTATCCTTAAGATTAAGTTTTATAAAGACCTTTACTCTATATAAGTAATCTAATATCTTACTAATTAGGGGTAAAGAGTGTCTATTTTTAATAGTTACCTTATTTAACCTACGGTAGTTAATATATAGATGTAGGCCTCTATCCTTCTTTAAGATAAATAGGATAGGTGATCCCGTAGGACTCTTAAAGTACTTAATCTATCCTTTTACTAAAACTTTATCTAGATAGTATCTTAATTCTACTAACTTTATATTTATTAGGTTATATAAGGGTCTATAAGGCGGGTTACTAGTTATATTAATAGTGTAATTACTTCCTTAATAGGATAGTAGATATCTAGCTTCTTTAACTAAGAATACGTCTAAGAACTTACTAAACTCTAGAGGTAATATATATAAATTAACTATATATTCTTTATCTAGATTACTTATACCTACTACTCTAAGTTTTAGTTATAGGATTAATAATATCGGAAATAAGAAGTATATAGATAGTAGGCTATTTCTTTAAGAACTTTATAAACCGTTATAGATTATTTAGTTAGAATAATAACTTATTAATTCTAAAATACTACTTCCTTATACCCGTATTAACCTTAATACCTACTATATACTATATGGGTCTACTAATAACTAGCGGTAGTCCTACCTTATCTAAATAGCGTAAGCTTATAAGATAATATTTAACTAGGAATTATAATTAAGATATCCTTCATACTTAAGAGGCTTACGCTTTAGGGTCGTCTTAACTTTATATTAATATAGTATTAGAGGTTTAACCTCTACTCCTTATAACCTCTCCCCCGATAATTTAGAGTCTTTAATAGGGTCTAGCCTTTTCCCTACTCCTTACTTACGTATCAGCCCTATTCGCCTATAATACTAAGGTTTAGGTATCTTCCTTTTTATTAGAATCCGCCTTATTTTAGTAGATTAGGATAACTTATAGTACTTCTTAATATAATTCTAATAAGTAATATCTAATAAGTCGCGTGATTCAGGCTTACTATAACTACTCTTACTACTATAACTACCTATTCCTTATCCTCTTATAGTATTATCCCTATTTATTTATAATTTTTTTACCTTTATCGCGATCCGCGTATTTATATAGTATATTTCGCTAGCCTTTCTTACCTAAGCTTTTAATCTTATTAATATTAGCCTTAAAGCGTACCGCTAATAATAGGAGTTTATCTCTTATATTAAGTAGGGACCCCTAATTTATAAGGGCGATTTAAAGCTCTTTAGTAAGCTTAGTATATAAATTTATTACCCGCTCGCTTTTAACTTTTTTAGGAAGTTATACTTCTAATAATATTAAGTATATTTTAAACTTATAAATTACTTATATTAGGTGTTAATATATATTAGTATACTATTAATATACGCTTAACTCCCTATTTATAGGATCCTTAATATAGTTTAATAAAAAGTCTATAAAATCCTTCTAATTTAATATTTCTAATAGATAAGAATATAAATAAGTAGCCTAAAGTTATTCTAGGTTACCTTTAAGCGCTAGTATTACGAATAGAATATGTAATATCTATATAATAAAGTTAAATAGGGTCTATAGAAAAGATATATTATATTATTATATCTAGTCTTAGTATTCACGGATATTCTTACTATAATAGTTAGGAATAGGGGTTAGCTTTAATATACTTTAGAAGGGACTTAAATACTCCTTAGTTTTACTATATATACGCTTCCGACCTATAGTACTATTATTATAAAGAGAAATCTATTCCCCTAATTCTAGGGCGGTAATATCTACTTTAACTTCTTTAAGTTACTAAATTTATAGTAACTCTTCTCGCTTACGCCTCGCCTACGTAAGGCGTTCTATTATAGGGGGAATACTTCCTTTATAATTCTCTAAATCTCCCTTAAGGGTATTTTTAGCGTTATTAGGTTTATTTATATCCCCTATATAACTTTCCCATTCCCTTTCCTATTAGCTAGGATTATTATTAATAGTATTTAATAAACTACTTTTATCTTAACTCTACTATAACGGTGTATTACTTATAATACTACTAGAGCGAGTTATATTTACTATAACTAATAATAGATTACTACCCTTAAATAGGTAGAAGAATTAGAATTATTATAATTATAAATTATAGGGGTTATATAGTAATATAAAATTAGTCTATTTTTATAGTAAGACTAATTCTTAAGAAATCTAAGAATTATTCTATAGGGGATCTAATAAACCCCCTAAAGAGACTAGTAAGCCTTATACGTCATTTCCCCTTACGGGTTAATATAAGGGCGTAACCTATGCTAAGCGCATACGACGTATAGCCTATTAAGTAGGTTATAATACTCTACTTATATAGCTAGTAATATAATAACTATTACTATTCTACCTATCTTAAAATGTTATAAGCCTAGGTATAAGGTATTTATTTATTTATTTACCTTAATGACTATTAATACTATCCCTTATAGATTACCTCTATATTAATACTACGTACTGCCGTAAAAAGGGGGCTAGAGAAGCTACTAATAGAAATTTCCGCTAAGACGCTAAACTAGCTGAAATCCTCTTTAACTTAAATAATAACGACCCCTTAGTAGTAGTATATAGTAGTTTACTAATTATATAAATAATATCTATTCCCTATATATACTAACTACCTTAGTAATAGTTATTTACCTAGCTAATACTATAGATAACACATAGTATTCTTATAAAAGAGGGCTAGGAAGATGGAGAAGGCTAGGAATACTTACTAACCTCCTTATAAATTAGCTATATCTATCCCTTCTTCCCTAGATTCTTCTCTCCCTCCTTCTTATTATTCTAATTATCTTATACTAGAACTTAAAGAATCTAAATAAGAAATTTATTAATAGCTAATTAAAATTTACCCTAAAGATCTTCTAACTAACCTTTAAGCGAACTACTACTTCCTCGATTTCCTATATCTCTACTAAGATATTAGTTATAAAATCGACTAAGAGGTAGCTACCGCTATTAACTATTAAGGAATACCGTTAGATAATACCTCCTTTATACCTTTACTAATACTAGAACTACGTCTCTAAAACTAATTACCGTCGTTTTTAACGGAAGGCCTTAGAATACTAGGCGAAAGTATTATCTTCGGCCTTACTACTAGGTTAAAGCTACCCTCTATACGTCTATAGTCACCGACTCTAATACTATCTTAATCTCTAACGCTAAATCTATATAATTTAGATACCGATACTAAAGATATACCTCCTACCGGTATTAAAGTAGAGATTAGAGGGGGCGGTAACTACCCTATTACGCTTATTCCTATACTAGAATCTAGCCGTAACTAGCCGTTATACTCCTGGAATATATAGTCCTATATTATACTTAATAGCCTTGAAGCTATTACTAAGATAGACCGTATTATCCTTATAACCTAAAATCTTTAGGAGATTTAGGATAAAGTATAATAAGGCTTATAAGGTAATAAAGGCACGCTATAGTACTAATACTTATAATATAATTGAGGATAAGACTATCTCCTTAGTAGCCTAGAAGATCCTTAAGGACTTCTATAAGCCTTAAGGTACTAGTATCTTTAATAAGACCATCTATAATTTTAATACCCTCTTTTACGCTGTCTATAAAGATATTAGTAACTATATAAGTAAATTTAGAACTATTAATTTTAACCTAATTAACCTAGGATAAGTTAATAAAGGCCTACCTTAAGACTATTAAAGTAGATAGAAGCTGAAACTAAGGGGGCCGCGGCTAAGGGGGTAGTAATACTAGAGGTAAGCGTCTCTATATACTTCTATCCTTCTAGACTATAATTAGCTATCTACTACCCTAGTTATAATTATTACAGCCCTATTATTATTTTATTATTATTAGAACCCTGTTACTATTAGCCTGTTACCACGGAGTTCTAACTACCCTACCTACCAGCCGCCCTACCACAGCCTACCTACCTACCAGATACCAGTTCAACCTCTTCGCTAAGCAAGTCGACTAGTAAGCCTACTTTAAGGCAGATAAGTTAGAAAGTAAGCCTACTTTAAGGTAGTTAAGTTAGAATAACACCTTCCTACCTACGCCTTATTATTCCTACCTACCTACCTACCTACCTACCTACGAGTCCCTAAGACACTTCCTTATAATAAGTATAAGTGTAGTAACGGAGCCTATTAGATATATGGATACGCCGGATAGCTAGACGAGTAATAGGGCAGACTAATTAATAGATTAATAGATCTACAGGGTACTACAGATATAAGGGAATAGGAAATGGACTAAGTATTAATAGGACGGTATCATGTAATCAGGACGACAGGTATAGCACGTGGTATCAGGTAATATATATTTTTAAATAAGAAAACGTCGGATATCAACGATTTAGAACGGAAGAATAGTCGCTAGAGCTCCTAATAGTAAAGGGGAGGGTAGTATTATAGTTCTAGCATCACTATATTAGCCTAATTAGGACTAGCGTAGCCTTGGCGCGTATTATATTAGTTGTATTATAGATATATTATAATACTATAGCTTTTATTCTCTTATTATACTATAAATACTATCACGTCGTTAAACTAATATTATTCTAGTCCCTAATAGTACTTATCCTTATAACTACCTCTATAATAGTATTACTCCCTAGTAGCGTATAGCCCTCGCTAATATAATTATATAAGTAGTTATTCCACCTAGGAACCCTTAATAACCTACTCCCCCTATCTTTAAAGAGACCCCCTAAGAAATTACTCCTCTACTAGCTCCTAAATATTATCTAGATACGCGTCGCTAGTACGCCTTATAATAGGCTAATTAAGATAATAATACTAAGTACTAGCCCCCTATTTAATAAGGCTTATACCGGCGTTAGAATAATATATATTAGGGGTAGACGCTAGGTTAGGGATATTAAGTATATAAGGATCCCTAGATAGTAGGAGATATAATACCCTACCTAGTTAATAAATTATTTAATACTCTTATAAATAGATATCTATACTATAATATACTATTATAAAAAAATTAATATAGTAACTTAGGGGATAGTTAATAGCTATATTATAATAGTAGGAAGAATAATTAGCTATCCCCTAACTAATTATATAAGCTAGCTAATATTAACTTATTACTTAAGGGGCTATAAAAGGAGGCTAAGCTTAGGGTATAACTTATTAATAATTTACTTAGTAATATAGATAATATTATTATTAATAGATAGTTTATAAGAAGGAGGACTATATATAATAAAGAATTTTTAGATAATATTATTAGTTATAATAACTATCTATCCTTTATTAGTAAGGGTATAACTAATATTAACACCTATATTAGTTAAACTACCTTCTAGATCTAAGGGTCTATTTATTATCTAATAGGTCCTCTTATTACTAATAATAGACTTAGGCTAAAATTTACCTAGATTTATATACTAGATAGTATATAGGAGTAAATAGACGTTTACTATTAATATTTTAATAATTTAAATTAAGATACCCTTACTTCTACTTAATATACCCTCTAGTCTATTAACCTATATATCTAAGGGTTTAAATCCTACTATAACCGCCTTAAAGAGGATAAACTATAATATCCTATTAATATTATAAGCGTCTATATCTAATAGCTAAATCCTAAATAATAAGATAAGGGTACCTATAATTACCCTACCTTTATAGAAGTTACCTATATTATAATAACTCCTAATAATATTATAAGAGGCCGGATCAAATAGGATATCTGTATTAAAACTATTAAGGGGCGCCTTATATTAATCCCTAATTAGTATCCTTCTTATATAGCCCTCTAGTATCTACTCCTATTTTTATTTAGTAAATAATTATAGTATAACCGCCTCTTATTAGCTAGCTATTAGCTTCTAGGTAACTATCTACTATATATATCGCGACGGAACTATATTACTAGTATACTTACCTAGTATACCTTAATTAGTAGTAATAATAAGCTAGAGTAGGAAGAGGGTAGTAACTCTAAGTAGGAACTAGACTAATATATTACCGGTAAGTATATACCTTAGGGTTATAATAGGTCTTAGCGAGTAATAAGATATTAATATTATATAAAATAGATATAGGTAAGACTATTTAATATATTTTCCTAGTTATTTTCTAGACCTAAATCTACTTAGTTATAAATAGTTCTAAATTATTTAAATAACGGCTAGGAGATAGTTAACATAATTTAAATAATTAGCTAATTAATATCTAGATCTAGCCTAATTTCTTTAATTATACTATTAATAGTAGATATCTATTTAACTACTAGGCTACTAATATCTAGATATTAATAGAGCTTAATAACCTAAATTAATATTATTAGAATTAATAGACTATTTAAGCGGACTACTACTCTAGCCTAATAGATAAGCTTAGTACTAATCTAGATATCTCGCTTAAAGATATTAGTAGTAAGGTAACTATCCTCCTATTAATAATACTAGGAAGCCTACGTACTATAAAAGCGAGAATATAAGACGCTATAATAATAGTCTAAAAAAGGGGTAAACTTAATTTTTTATTACCTTTATATATAATCCTAAGTAGCCTAATATTTAGAGCTTACTAGAACCTAGTTAGATATTAGAGTACTATTATAATCTAATTACCCGTATCTTTAATTAGAAGCTTTAAGAGCTAATAGGGGACCTCCTTAAGTAATACGTCCTTAGTATTTATATAGGCTACTATTATATTATTAAGTTTTAGAAGCGAGGTCTCCTATATACTTATATTCTCCTTATTATATAGGAAGAGGATTAGATCTAGATAGTTAGCGACGTTCATAGTATTATTTAAGTATTTATCCCCCCTTAATAGGATAATAATACGCTACGTAAGTTAGTCCTATAGTATATAGTTTATAATCGCTATACTAGGGTCCCTAGTAATAGATATTTTAGTTAGGAGAAGAATTATTATAGTAAGGCTTTTCTAAAGGATTTTTACTAAGAGACGTCTTTTATATCTAATAGGAGTTATCCTTTCTATAAATATCTAGTCGGCCCCCCTAAACCTAACTCCTCTATTAATAATAGATAGGTTATCCCTTATAACCCGTACTTATTAAAGAAATATGGTACTTATATTAATATTAAGATCTATAGCTCTATTAAGTCTATTTTCTATCTATATAAATATATTTATAAGGGACTTAATTAGGCTAATATCTCCCTTACTAGGAATTATATATATAATGATAATAACCCTACTCCTAACGGCTAGCCGTAATAGTAAGGGGAGTTAGTAGATAAGATTATAAAGTATTAGTCCGCCTACTAGATTAAGTCTACTAAGGCTATCTAGAAGATACTCTTATTTAATATAGGTATTATAAAGCCTTATATAGAGCGTTTATAAATCTACCTCCTAGACTAATAGCGTACCCTTTTTAAGCCGGCTAATAACTAGGCTACTAATAAGGCTACTAAATAAAAGCTAACAGATAGTAATAAGCTCCGTAGGACTATATTAATAAAGTTTCCTAGTATAAACTATCTTACTAAGGAAGCTTATAATAATAGTTAGCTATTACCTTTTATAAAATAGAACGGGAAACGTCTAGCTATTATAAGGGATCTACTCTACTATCTATACGCGGATTTTCCAAAGTTCTTTACGTAGAATAAAAGAAATAAATAATAGAAAATCTATAAAAAGGGGGAGACTCTTAGGCGTATTAATTTTATTAGCCCGAAAATAAAGGATCTCTACTATTACTAACTACTCCTCTACTACGTTAAGGGGGCTATATTATTTAATAACCTCCGGATAGTAGACGGCTAGCTAATAGGTTAGAAGGAGGCCTACATAGAGCTTAGGTTAACTAAAAATAATAGATATACTAATAAGATCCTTAATAAGGGAAAGGATTTTTAGGGAGGTTATAAGCTACGTAGTCTTTTTATATTAGTATTAATTAAACTCTAACCTACTAACGCCCTTACCTTATAGAATAAGTATAAGGAGCATATCTTAAATAACTACTTATACCTCCTACGACGGGATTTTTTAACGCTTTAGATCCCAGATAATTATTATAAGTAATAGTTATTTACTAAATAGTACGCCCTTTACCTAATTAACGGCTAATTAGAATATTAATTAACCCCTAAATATACTAAGGATCTAGCCCGATATAGCCTACCTATTCTAACTATTCCATTTAATAATTTTAATAACATTCTAAATAGACTTTTACGGGAAGAAATATCTTACTAAATTACCTCTAATAAGGCCGAGGTCTTATAGAATAGGCTAAATACTAATTAATACTACGCTACTAATTAGATCGTCGCCGCTATTAACGCTAATACTAATAATAAATTCGGTACTCTAGGTATACTATTCTTCCTTAATAGTACTAGGGGGACTAGTAAGATAATAGTATAAAATACTATTATAGAAAGGCTATATTCCTAGTAAAAGGTTACTCTAATAGTAGCATCTTCTAGTATTATATTAATACTACTATAGGGAGGTTAAACTACTTACTTATAATTTAAGATACCCCTTAATTCTAATACTACCTCCTTATATAGGATTAAGAAGGGGACTAATCTTACTAAGCTAATTAAGCGAGCCTATATTATCTTTTAGGATAAGTCTCTTATATAGAGTTAATATAATATAGAAGCTATTAGTTAGAGCCTTTAGGATATTTATAGTAATAACTAGGCTTATTTTAGGGGTAAGGTAGTCTACTTTTATAGTAACTTCTAATAAATACTCCTAGTTATTCTAGGAGGATCTAGTAGCTAGGTTATTAAGGCGTGTCTTTAGAAGGCCTATTTCTAGAATAAGGTTATATATTTAAATCTTACTATTAATAAGCGACTTAATAATCCCGACCTAATAGATACTATATATTATAAAATAGGACTATTTATAAGTAATCTCCTCGCTATTAGTAATAGTATTAATATCCGGAAAAGCCCTACTACTAATATAGACGTATTATATTAGAGATATAGTTATACCACTAGAAATACTATTAATAATTTAGTTAAGAATATCTATACTAATATTAGGATAAATATCTCTTAGAGGGTTTATCTATTATAACGGGCTATTCTCGCTATTACTAATAAAGACGTTATTAGTATTAATATTAAGATAATATCGCGTATCCCTAGCGATATAATAATATACTAGAGTATTAATCGTATTATATTAGAAGAAGATAATGAACTCTTCCCCCCTAAGTACTTTTATAGGTTCTATAAACCCTCCCTACCGTCTTATAAGCTATACGTTAAGCTGGGCGTACTAGTTATACTACTAAGGAACCTTAATCCGCTACGTCTATATAATAGGACCTGACTACGGGTAACGAGATATAGTAAGTATATCTTTAAGGGGGAGATTATAGGCGGTACTTATAATAGCGAGAAGGTAATACTATTTAAGACGCCGTTATAATCTAATGAAAATAATAGGTGGATTCCTACCCCCTTTATCTATAAGTAGTACCCTATCTAACTAGTATTTATTATAACTATTAATAAATTATAAGGCTAATTAATAAAGTACGTAGGTATTAACTTATAGACTAGGCCTACTTTCAGTTATAGTTAGCTATACGTAGCTCTATTACAGGTAACGAGATAGGGAAACCTCTATATTATTAGGCCTAAAACTCCTAAATATATATCTAGCCGAATAATAAGAAATATTATATATAAGTAGGTACTATTAGATAATAGGTAAACTACCCTAATATATTAGTCGTAACTTATTATTAACGCCTAGATCCTATTAATAGCTACTTAGCGGCCTATAAGAATACTAATTATAATATTAGAAGTATAAAAACGGCCTGATACTATACTTAGTTATATAATTATATCTTTATATTAGACCGTAATATTAGACTTTCTAATAATAAAAATAAGCTATTCTACTATTTAATTTATTAAATACGGCCGGTTAAACTTCGGAGGGCCGGATTAATATTAGGCTATATTAACTCTTATATCTAATAGATTCCTCTATATTAATATAATAAATCTAGTAGGACTATTAATAGTTATCGTAAGAGTATAAATGATATATTATAATATAAGGGATATAATAATTTAAGAATCACGTTAAATAGTCCGGTAGCGTAGAAGTTATTAGTAGAATAGAATATTATTATACTAGATATCCTGTAGTTAGTCGGGTACTTAGTAGATAGTATTAGTCCTTTAATGCTTCTATCTTAATAATAATAATATCTTTTCCTAATAATAACTAATGTAATAAGTCGTCTAATAATAGTATGCTTAGTTACACCCTATTAGTTTTAAATAGTAACGTTACGGTGGAGTTATAACGTAAGTAGGCCTAATAACTATTTATTAATACTCTAGTACTAGGTAACTATCGTAAATAATCCCTTTAGTCTAAAATTAATGTTTTTAGTAACGCTTACCCTATAAACCCTATTATACTTAAGGAGGGTCTTAGTATTTCTAAAAGTTTATACGAATATCTATTATATTTGTACTTAAATTTACCTTATAAATATTATTACTTACTAATAAATAAAAGAATTATATATTTAAGTATACTTTTCCTAAGTAAAAATCTTGAATTTATACAGTATTTTCTAGTTTAAGAATATAATATTATATTATAATTTATTAATAGGTATTATATTAGATTAGGGATCCTTATTCATAAGTACTTATTAATTAGAAGTCTATTATTATATAAAGATAAAGAGATAACTAAGTACTACCTTCTATCTTCTAACTATAATAGAAAATAGGAATATTAGGACCCTAAGCTTATCGCAGCTTATTAGTTAGTTAATAAGTCCCCTAGATTCCTTTCCTAGACTAGCGCGAATATTAAAAGTCTAACTTTTATTTATATTCTACCTACGTCTGCACCTACGCTTTATAATATTTTCTACTTAAATAAAGTTATATAGCTTACTTTCAGCTATTTAGCGCTTTAAAAATAAGGAAATTTAATCTAGTAGTTTAAAAGATATATTAGAATAAATAGATTTACCTACTAAATTCTATACGCTAACGGCTAGGATATAGATTATAAACAATAAAAATCCTAATATTATTTACATTTTACCTATTCTACGATAACGCATACTAATATATCTACTATCAGGCTGAAAAGGGGGAAATATCCGTCTTATTACTAGGTATATAACGCTATTAGAATTATCTATATCGCTATATAGGTCTATAAGCTAATACTATCGCATTTATAAGCTACCTACTAACGCGTCTGATATACTCCCTACTATTCACCTCACCTACCAACGTGTCTGATATCGGTCTGAATAGGAGGAAATCGTCTTATTACTAGGTATAGAACGCTGTCAGAATAGGTGCATACATATAATTTAGCTAATGCTGTCGCATATACAGGCCGCCTACCTACCTACCTACTAACATGTCTGATATACTCCCTACTATCCACCTCACCTACTAACGTGTCTGATATCGGTCTGAATAGGGGGAAATCGTCTTATTACCAGGTATGGAACGCTGTTAGAATGGGTGCATGCATATAATTTAGCTAATGCTGTCGCATATACAGGCCGCCTACCTACCTACCTACCAACGTGTCTGATATGCTCTCTACTATCCACCTCACCTACTAACGTGTCTGATATCGGTCTGAATAGGGGGAAATCATTTCATTGCCAGGTATAGAACGCTGTTAGAATAGGTGCATATATATGATATAGCTAATGCTATCGCATGTACAGGCCACCTACCTACCTACTAACGTGTCTGATATGCTCCCTACTATTCACCTCACCTACCAACGTGTCTGATATACTCCCTACTATTTACCTCACCTACTAACGTGTCTGATATCAGTCTAAATAGGGGTGGATATCTGTCTCATTGCCAGGTATACAACGCTGTCAAAATAATCCATATCGGTCTATTAGTGTATTAGCTAATACTATCGCATATATAGGCTACCTACCTACCTACTAACGTGTCTGATATACTCCCTACTATCCACCTCACCTACTAACGTGTCTAATATCGGTCTGAATAGGGGGAAATATCCGTGTTATTAATAGCCTACTATATCTGATATACTCCCTACTATTCACCCCACCTACTAACGTGTCTGATATACTCCCCGCTATTCACGTCACCTACTAAACGCCAGGTAGTAGGGGTGAGTTTCCAACGTAAAAATCTTGAATTTTTACAGGCATTTTCTAGTTTATAAATAGATAGATAGATTAAATATTAAAACTAAATATTAGAATATTACCTTAAGGTATTTTTAAATAAAGAATAAGATAATTAAGCTATATTACTCCTAATAGCTAAATTTGTATACTATAATAGTATTTATATTATATTAGGTTATTTACTATTCTATATAATATATAGATATAATCTATATATAAAAGATAAAGTTAGAGATAACTTTTTAAAAGGAGGAGTACTTATAACTAAAGACCGTATAGAAAACCTTTTAAAATTAAGAGCTACGCTAGTAGATTAATAATAGACTATTTAAATATAAATTATAAAGTTTTATAATAAACTTTATATCTTAAAGTCTTATATAATAGGAGAACTAGTAATATTAATTATAAAAAACTTAAAGTAGAGAAGATTAAATTGAAAATTATTATATAAGTAAACTAGGCGTATTACTTAAGTCTCTTAATAGTATAAAGAATCTACCTTATATTTTATATTTCCTTATTGAAACTATATTAGAGCTATCTTAATAAAGGTAAGTAACTATTTATACCTCCTCTAGAACTTATTAATAATAAAGAATATTATAAGGTAGAATAAATTCTAGATAGGATAAAAAGTAAAGGTATTTAGTATTACTTAATTAAGTAGTTTAATTATAAAATAGAATATAACTAATAGATATCTATTAAGGATATAAATATAAAAGACTTATAAAGGGAATATAATAATATATATATAATAAAAAGGTATTATAAATAAAATATTAATATATGATTATTATAATAAAACTATTTAATTATAAAGTTAAGTTATATAAGGTAAGTTATAAGTTATATATATATAATAGAGATTTTAATAAAAAGGTATATAAGAAAAGAATTAATTAAGGGGAAAATCCCTACTACCTAAGAAAAGAATCTTTATTTAAAGGTATAATATTAAGGTTTTATAAAGGGAGCGTATTAAGGTAAGCTAGAGCCTATAAAAGATAAAGGAGGGCCTATAATAAATAAGCTAGAGGATAAGGTAGTATCCCTAATAGGGGTAGGTAAAGAGGGTGGAGTAGGTAAGGGAGCGGGAGTAATAAGAGTAGGGGAAGTATAAGGGGCGCGAGGGACGCGGATCTTATAAGTAGAGGGCGTAGTACTAGTAGTACCGCCTTTATAAGAAGGGCGGCTAGGGCTAGTAGAAGCGGGGGCGGGTAATATAATAGTAGGTATAGGCGTAGGTATAATAGCCTTATCCTCCTCCTCCTTTATATCCTCCTTTATCTCCCCTATCTCCCCCTTATTAAAATTATTATTATCCTCCTCCTAATATATAATTAGCTTATATAAAGATAGTAGAATACTTTAATTATATACTTACCTCCCTTAACTCCTTATTAACCTCCATTATAGTAAGGGTAGTTAACCCCTCTTATAAAGGTATTAATATATATTATAAGAAGTATATAATAAAAGAACTTACCCGCTATCTTATTATATCTAGAATACCCTCTAGGGTAATAGCTACCTAACTACCTACCTTTATACTAAAGCGTAGTAATTCCTTAGAGGTTTATAACTTATATAAAAGTATTTTACCGCGCTCTCTTAAGTAAATTACTACCTTTATATTAATTTTAAAGGTAGTAACCTATATTATAAAGGTAGTATAATAGGGTAACTTTCTACCTTAAAGGGCGATAATAGGGCCGTAAGTAAGGAGGCTAGATAAATAAGTATAAAAGGTAAAGGGGACTTATAACCTATTAATATATTATAAGTAAATTATATTAAAATCCTATTATTATAAATTAATTTATAAGGCTTATAAAGGTAGTAGTACCTCTTGTAAGCCCTACTAGTCTCTTAATTATATAATAACTTAGGACTTAAACCTAGGTACTTAGCGTACCGAAGATAATAGGGCTATAAGAGGGCTACTACCCTAATAGTATAACGGGGTAGCGTAGTATAATAAGAGGGTTTAACTATCTATTATAAGAGTTAGCTAATAGGAATACCTTTAAGTATAAAGAGTATAGGAATAATTTAAAAGAAATATAATATAATAAGATATTAATAAGGTCTTTAAATAAATAATATAATAGACTTATATAAGAAGGTAATTTATAAGTAATATACTTATAATATACTTAAAGATAACTAAAGTCTATTATAAGGTAATAGTATATATAAAATAGTAAAGAGTAACTAGTAGAGACTTACCTTAGTTATTATTATAGTTATTAACTATTTAATATATAGTATTATATTAGTAATTAATCCTTTATATTATACTTATACTCTAATAGTAGTTATCTTATAAAGTATAATAGTATTAATATTATATATTAGCTTATATTATTAATATATTAAGATAGGGCTTAAGGTAACTTATAATAAGTAAGTATTAATATTAATAGTTATAAAAGAAGTTAGAAGTAAATAAAATATAACTTTATTATATACTATATTATATATATTAACTACGTAATTTAACGGCGTAATATTATTACCTAATATCTATATTATTATTTATATTATATATTTATAAAGTAATATAATAGTAAATATAATTAATAATTATATCTTACTACTAGTATAAATTATACTTATAAAGGCTTTTATATATTAGTAGTATATAATATTAGCGGCGTATTACCGTCGCTATATTATTACTATCCTTAGAACTCTTTCCCTTACTTTTCCTACTAGGGTTTTAAAGGTTTTTAATAAGTCCTACTATAGTTAGTAATATTAGTATTTAGGGATAAATACCCTTAAAGAGGAGGTAATTATTAGGATATCTTAATATATCTAGCTAGTATAATATAGCCTATTAGTAATATCCTAGTAGTATTAATTTAGCTTCTTATTATCCTAATAGATATCCTTTTATCTAGATATCTAAGAGGCTAGGTAGCTTCCTTAAGGGGTATTTAGATAGTCCTCCCTCTACCTCTTTAGAAGGTAGAGATTAGTTCTTCTATAACTATAAAGTTACTAGAGTATTGAGTCCACCTTTATAATGCTACCTACTCGCTAGTAGTTTATACTATCTATTCTAGCCCTTAGGAACTAGCCTTCTAGTCTAGTTTCTAATATATATAGTCTTTTTATATTAATATTAATTAAACTCTAACCGACTAACGCCCTTATATTATAGAATAAGTATAAGGAGTATATCTTAAATAACTACTTATACCTCCTACGACGAGATTTTTTAATACTTTAAATACTAGATAATTATTATAAGTAATAGTTATTTATAGAATAGTACGCCCTTTACCTAATTAACGGCTAATTAGAATATTAATTAACCCTTAAATATACTAAGGATCTAACCCGATATAGCCTACTTATTGTAACTATCCTATTTAATAATTTTAATAATATTTTAAATAGACTTTTACGGGAAGAAATATCTTACTAAATTACCCCTAATAAGGCCGAGGTCTTATAAAATAGGCTAAATACTAACTAATACTACGCTACTAATTAGATTATTACCGCTATTAATACTAATACTAATAATAAATTTAGTACTCTAGGTATACTATTCTTCCTTAATAGTACTAGGGGGACTAGTAAGATAATAATTTAAAATACTATTATAAAAAGGCTATGTTCCTAGTAAAAGGTTACTCTAATAGTAGTATCTTCTAATATTATATTAATACTATTATAGGGAGGTTAGACTACTTACTTATAGTTTTAATTAGCTTTTTTAATCTCTTTTACAATATTACTAGTAGTAGTATTACCCTTTAGGGTAGAAAGTTACCCCGCTATACTACTTTTATAATATAGGTTACTACCTTTAAAATTAAGGTAGAGGTAGTAATTTACTTAGGGGAGCGCGGTGAAACGCTTTTATATAAGCTATAAACCTCTAAGGAATTACTACGCCTTAATATAAAGGTAGGTAGGTAGGTAGCTATTACCCTAGAGGGTATCTATCTAAGAGCTTTTACCCTTTAATATATTTTATAAGTTTAGATATATAATTTAATATCTATTAATATCCTACTTTAATAATACTTATATTAGAGTAACTCTAAGGTTTTCTATAATTTAAAATAACCTACTAAAGTATTATTATAATACCTTACTATAATTTCTATATATAATACTAAATTATTTAGTATATAGAGTACTCCTTTAAATCTTAGTAATCCTATTAAATTAACCTTCTAAGGCTATTTAATGGTATTTTACTTAGAAGCTATATACTTTACTTTATCTTTCTATTTAGTAATAAACGGATTATTACTTTATAATAAGAGGATAAGTTCTTTTAAGGATTCTAATCTAGCTTTATAAGCCGTTTTAAGTCTAATAACTACTCTTACTAGTACTTATAAGATATACTATTTATAATAACCCTAGTAATAGGATTAAGTAGTAGCGCTACTATATTATATTAATACTAGGAAGGTGGCTTTACGCCCCTTCTATCTAAGTTTTTAAGCTTAATTAAGGGTTTCTTAAGCCCTCCTAAGCTAGATAGGTTTATATACTTAGTTATTTCTTTTAGCTACCTTTAACTAGAGATAATACTTCTTAAGTTTACTAGCTTATTTTATAAGGTAGATAGGAGCTAGTTAAATAATATCTTAATATTATTATAATTAGGTCTATATAATAAAGTATTTATAGGATTCTTCTTACTAGGTTAATATTTAATATTAAAGTTATATATAATAAAATAAATAGCCTACTAAGCTTAATAACTATTTAACTACTTTACTTATATAAATATCCTAAGATTATTATAATTTATAAGTACTTTAATAGTATAATAACCACCTTTTATATAATATTACTATTACTTAAAGGCTTTAATAATTATTAATAGCTCTTAATAATATATCTTATACCTAGTCTTAGTAGGTATTAATTTATAAGACTAGAAAGCTACTAGATACTAAGCCCTATTATTATCCTATTAGGATAAGATAGTAGTTATAATAAAATTAGATATATCTATTTTAATCTAAATTTTCTTATTAGGATTAAAATATATTAAAATAGGTATAGTTATAAGGCGTAATATAGGTTATAAAATACCTTCTCTTTACTAGCGCCTTATATAAAGGGTCTTAACTTCTTCCTATCCTTACTACCTTTTAAGAGGCTAGTTAAGGGGGATGCTGTTTAGGAATAGTAGTATATAAAACGCCGGTAGAAGTTTATAAATCTTAAGAATACTTAGACCTTCTAATATATAGTTAATACTAGCTAGTCTTAGATAGTAAATACCCTACGGCTATCTATTAATATACTATTAGTACTTATAATAAACCTAAAGAATTCTACTAAATTAATATAGAATTTATATTTCTTTTAGTTTATATAAAGTTAAAACTTTTATAATTACTTAAATACCTAGTAGATATATTACTTATAACTTAAGATATCTTCTAAATAAATTAAAATATTATTAAGGTATATTATATAAGTAATATCTACTAGGCCCGCTAAAGCTCTATTAATATAGGCTTAGAATATAGCTAGGGTATTTACTAATTTAAATAGTATAATTATATATTTAAAATAGCTATACCGCGTATAAAATACTATCTTCTACTTATTACCCTTATAAATATAAATCTTATAATAAGTATCCTTAAGGTCTAACTTAATAAATATCTTAGTACCTTATAAGTAATTAAGTATTTTATTAATTAAAGGGAGAGGATAATAGTTCTTTACTATTACCTTATTTAACCTATAATAGTTAATATATAGCTATAAGCTACTATCCTTCTTTAATATAAATAAAATAGGAGCCCCTATAGGATTAATAGACTCTTATATCTAACCCTTTAACTTAGTATTATCTAGGTAGATACGTAGAGTTTCTAACTCCCTTTATAATAAATTATAGATAGGCTTATAAGGAGGCTTACGACTATCTATATTAATAGTATAGTCCCTAGACTTAAATAGGGGTAGTCGTCCTACCTCCTTATTTAAAAAGATATCTAAAAAGTTATAAAGACTTTTAAGTAGCTCTAGTACTTTACTATTAAAGCTCTAGGTTTCCGCCTAGGATAACCTAGTATAGATAATAGTATAAATTACTAATTCGCCTTTAAGGGTATCTATAAATACTTACGGCTCTAGGATAGATATACTAGTAGAGTCTAGTAGGAATTACTACTTTTAACTCCCTAGATCTACCTATACCCTAGCTTCTAATAAGGTAGGTATACTAAGAATAATTAGTAACCCCTTCTTCTTAATTATATAGAATATACTAGTATATTAACCTAGCTACCCCTAGCTATTAATAAGATAGTACTCTACCTAGTATATATTATAGTAATAGACTAATTAACTATTTATCTATTTAGGAATTAGTAGCTAATAGCCCTCTAGGGGTTTTAGGTTATATTACTTAGCGAAGCTTTAAGAGATAATATTAATCTCCGCTCTTATATTTATTAGGAAGTCTATATAGTCTTATATATTATATATATTAATAGAACTACTAATATTAATATTATAAACTAATAATAAACCCCTTTTAGTAAGTAAGCGCCTTAGCGTTAAGGTCTTAATAGAGGCGCGCTTCCTTTTTTTAGTTTAGTAGTCCCTTTTCCTATAATAGTCCTTATTATAGTACCCCTTCTTCTTATAATTAAAATATATTAACCCTTCCTTAACGTCTAGTAACTTATTATAACTACTAGCGGGCTAAATACTTCCTACTTTTATAAAAGGATTAATACCTCTATCTTAACTTCCTTCCCTCTTCTAACCTTTATTCTATCAATTAGAATAATCCCCTTTTTTAGTAATATAACTATTACCCGCCGTTATTCTAGTATAATACCGCTAGTTATTCTCTAATTAAGTAGCGAGGGTAATTAGGCTTTCTTTAGTTATAGGGAGGTCTTAATAGTTTATAAGGGCCTTTTAGAGGTCTAGGCGTAACTTTATAAAGAAGTTAATCTACTAATATTCCTCTAAAAAAGGAGGGATTTATAATTTAATTCTACTTAGATATATATTAAAGCTTTATATTAACTAGTTAAGGTTTTATTATATATTTAAGTATAACTATATATTATAAAGCTAGTAGTTTACTAGGTCCTTAATAAGGTTTAGTAAGTACTAAGTAAAGTACTCCTAGGTAGCTACTCTCCCTAATAATAACTTTTTATAATAATCTTATAACTTAGTAGGTTTACCTTCTAAGAATTATATAGCCTAAGTAACCTTTATAAACTTAATTAAGAATTTATTAGGTATTAATTAGAATATAATATTTATAGTATAATACTATTTCTTATACTTATATATATTCTTCCCTTTATAAAAGGGTAAGTCCTTAGGCTTTAAGTAGCTCCTAGGGTATTAACTACTAGGTTCTTCTAATTAGCCTCTAATAGACTAACTTAGGGTAAAACTATTAAAGATAGATTCTACCCTAGGGTCTAATATACCTTATATATTAGTACCCTAATTTAGAGGGTAGTCCTTTATTAAGCTTAGTCTTAACCCTTATTATATCCCTCCTAGTAATCTGCTAGTAATCTAATATAGATCTAATATAGTTATATCTACTTCTACTTATAATTAGGCTACCCTTTTTTTAGATACCTTAAAGCTTTCTTTCCTTTATTAACTACTCTTCTTTAACTTTAGTAGTAGTAATAAGTTTATTAAGTATAATTATACCGGTAAGGGTTTTATTAAAAATACTATTATTAGGTATATTATTTATTACTTTAATATCTCCTATATTAGACTCTAGTATTATCTTAATTTTATTATAATAGACTTTTAATATATTTTTATCTTACTTAATATTAGATATCTTCACGTTATTATATTATTATAATTTAGACTATCCCCCTTTTAAGGTAGAGAGATTAGAACTATTAGGGACTAGATTAGAAGGCTAGTTCCTAAGGGCTAGAATAGATAGTATAAACTACTAGTAAGTAGGTAGTATTATAAAGGTAGATTTAATACTCTAGTAACTTTATAGTTATAAAAGAACTAATCTCTACCTTCTAAAGAGGTAGAGGGAGGACTATTTAAATACCCCTTAAGGGAGCTACCTAGCCTCTTAGATATCTAGATAAAAGGATATCCGTCGGGATAATAAGAAGCTAAACTAATACTACTAGGATATTACTAGTAGGCCGTATTATACTAGCTAGATATATTAAGATATCCTAATATTTTCTAATATTTTAAGTAAACGCTTAAGGCTTATTAACTTATAATATACTAGGATTAACTTTAAAGCGCTAGTAATCCGCCTCTAGATCTAATAGTATATACTATTATTTTAATCCTAGTATACCTAAAATAATATTAGGGCCCTTTTAATCTATTATATAAAAAAGAGTAGTTTACTCTTTTCTATAGCCCTAGCTATCTACTAACTAGTAATATAACTAGTAGGCTTTATAGATATATATACCGCTTCTATCAAGTACTTATACCTATAATAAAATAGCTTTATAAGGCTTTAAATCCTATTAGATTATAAACTTTTATAAAATTAAGTTTAAGTATAACCTAGAGTCTAAAAGTATTATAACTTAATACTAGTTACCTTATAACTCTACTTAACCCTTTATAAGGATTAATAATATTACCTCTATTAATTAATCTTCTTACCCCTCTTTTAAGGCGGTTAAGGGGCTAGTTCTTTTTTTACTAATACTATATTAATATTAAAATAAGCCTAAGGCTTATTAAAATTAATATAATTTAGTCTAATATAGCCTTCTTTATTATAATAAAAATAGATTATAAAATCTGTCTTAATATTAGGCCTAACTTTCCTTTTTAAGGTATCATCCTTAAAGCGCGACTACTTACTACTACTACTATTAAAACCCTTAGGCTTTATAATATAATCTTCTAAGGACTTATTACTACCTTTTAATTTTAGCTAAGAATTACCCTAGGTTTTTCCTTAAGAACCTAAGCTGCCTATATAATACTTATATTTTAGAGTATTCTTTAGTATAATAGTCTAAGTAAATATCTCCTTATACTACTTAACAATATTACTAGTACTAAGAATTTTATTCTTTAACTTACTATAAAGCTTTATAAGGAAAATATAAGCCTTATACTCCTTATTAAAAAGTAGTAAATAAGACTCTAACTCCTTTAAATAGGCCTTAAAATTTAAGACCTTTTAATTATTATATTAGCGTACCTACTCCTACTTTTTATAAGTAAAGAGATAGTAGCTCGCTAGATCTATAATTAATTTAAGTAGAAACCTCTTAAAGAATTTAAATATAATATTAATAAGATTATAACTCTTAAAATAGGTATACTATTAAGCTTTAAGGTCCCCTTCTAGGGAGTTTATATAATAGGGTATACGGGACTTATCTATAATAAAATACTTTAGACTTATAATAAAATTAATATTAACTTTATAAAACTAATATAAATACTTCCTTTTAAAGGATCCTTTATAGGGTCTTATCCTTTTAAGGTGAAGTATATATATATAAGTATATTAAGACGGCGCTAAGATAGTAGTATTTTAAACTCCTAGGTTAATACTAACCTAAGGATTATAAAGGACTTTATTATAAGCTAGTAATATTACTAATTTATTTTATTATTTAAGATAATAATTTTTATTCTAGGCCTCCTCTAATAGCTATTCTAGCTTATCTAGAGTAAAAGGAGTAAAGAGTCCTCCCTCTACTAAGGCATTATAATAGTGTTCTAGTAATATTTTATGTAGTAGTAGTTCTACTTAGTTATTACTTTTAGCCTATTAATTATTATAAGGTAAACCTAATATAATAATAATTCTAGGCCTTTTCCTTTAAAAAGGGAGAGAGATTAGAATTATAAGGCTTATACCCGCTAGCTTTATAATAGCGTGTTAGGTAATAAAAGACGTAGAGTTATATTATAGGGTTTAATAATATATATAAGTCTATTAATAGATTAGGTAGTAGGCCTATTATAGTAGTAAAACTAATCTCTAAGGAACTTAGAAGAATAATAGGGGATAGCTAGGAAGATATATATCTACTAAGTATAGGCTTAGCCTAGGCCTCCTGTTACTAGGACGTTACCCCGTATTTCTAAGGAAGGTTACTTAAAGCAGGTTATAAGGTAGCGCGTAAGGCGTATATATACCTAAGCCTAATAATAAGGACTAGTTAGGAATATAATACTACTATTAATATAGTATTTATAATATATAATAGTACTACGCTACCCCTTTACTTATAATATATAAAGGAGGGAATTCCCCTTAAAGGGAAGGGTAGTAATTAGTCTTACTATTAATAAGAATAGAGAGTTCTATATATATATACCGTTTATAATACTTAATAGCTATATTATTATATAGTACGTACCCTTATAATAACCTCTACTTTAAAGCTAACCTAAATATATATTAAGATATAACTAGACTTATAATAAAGAGTTAGCCTAATATAATATTTCAATAGTATTTACTTAATAGCCTTTATTATAAATATTAAATTAATAGTACTTTTTACTTTCTTTATCCTTTAAGTTATTAAATTCTTTAATAGAATAAGTTTTATTTCCTTTCCTTTTACAATGTCTATTAATATATCTACTACTTTATAATATATATATCTCCTCCTATTATTCTAATTTAGATAATAGAGGTTAAAGTTCTCTATTAATATATACTCCTTAAGTTAATTTAGCTACTCCCTTATTCTTAATAAAGTAGAAGGACTATTTTTTAAGGCCCTAGGCTTTAAGCTAGGGTTATATATATTATATATCTAGAGGTACGTTAATACTCCCCCTTCCTTCCTTATAACTTATATCTCTAGGAAGTATAAGTCCTTTAATATGAATTTAAATCCCTATTTATTAATATACTAAAATTTATTTATTAAGAAAGATATTCTTATATCCCTTCTTATCTTATATACTAGGTAAAATACTTCTTTATTTAAATTATAAATTAAACCTATCCTCTTTATATATAATAATTCTTTAATAGCTAGAATATTTATTTATTAGACCACCTTATCTTTTAATAGCGCTATTATTATTATAGTTTACTCCTTCTATATATTATATTAGAATAGTTCTATTATCTTTTATACCCTTATAAAGATCTTTATTAGATATCCTACTAGATATCTTTTATAACCTCTATTCTTATAATAATTAGGGCCTCTTATATTACTATATCTTTTAATATCTATTAGCTTATCTTTATTATTTAAAGAGTAATTAGCTTTTTTAATCTCTTTTACAATATTACTAGTAGTAGTAGTATAATTCCCTTCTTCTTTATATCCCCTTAAGGACCCGTTTATATTATAACCTTCCTAAGGTCTTTAAATCCTATTATAAGCTTCCTCTTCTTCTCTACTACTATTATTATCTACTCTCTTTAAGACTATTTCTAGGTATCCTATTATTTATTTCCTTTTATAAAGTTCTTATATAATTTCTTCTTATTTCCTATTATCTTTTAATAAAGCTTATTAAGTTCCCTTACTTTAATCTTATACCTTCATTTTTAAGTTACATAGTTATTCATTTTATAATTATTATACCTTTTAATCTCCCCTTCTTTTATCTTATATTCCCTTAAGTTATACTTATTAATATAGATTTTATATTATATTAAGCTCTTATAATATCCTATTATATATTTATACTACTAGTATTTAAAATATTACATTACTACCTTATTGCTCTCTTATATCTTATATCTTAAGAGGTTATACCTCTTTATTAAGTCCTTCTTAATTACTTTATTTACTATTTCTAGCGTAGAGAGGTTTAATAATAGTAACGCTCTCTTCTTTACTACCTCTCCCTCCCTCCTCTTTTATATAACTACTTATAGCTAGGCGACTCCTATAATCTTTGATTCTAGGAGGTTCTTTTTATTCTATTAAATAACTACCTCCTTTACTTCCTTTTATTTTAATATATCTACCGCTTTCTTTAGTACCTTATATACTAAATTAGGAAGGTTTATCTTAATATCCTTACTAATTTATATATCTTTTTTACCTAATTATTATTCTCTTTTAACCCCTCCTTTACTTCTATCTCTATTATAAATAGTATTAGATTACTTTTAATTAGATACCTTACTATTATAATCTCTTATATTCTAAGGAATATAAGAGTCTTAAACTTTTTAACTAGTTACTCTTTAATAAGCGCCCTTACTACTTCTCTCTTAGTTCTATTTTTAAATTTTTATATTTAAAGTCTTAGCCTTCCTATTATTTATTACTTTAAATCCCCTCTTTATAATATTACCTATTAGTACTATAGTAAATATCTTCTTAAGATTTATATTACCTATTCTTATATCTATTAGGCTCTAACTAGCTATTTACGCCTAGCTCCTTTTACCTCCTTATATCTTTCCCCCTTAAGATTACTCCTCTATTATCTTCTTAAACTTATATATCTCTTTAAGTTATTAACCTACTTTTATACTAAATTCCTTTACATATTTAAGCTTTATCCCTCTTATCCTTCCTACCTTATATAATATTCTACTCTTTAATACGTCTTATATAGTTAGAATAGCTTTTAAGGCCTTTATTAATATCCTTCTACTTACGGGCCGGAAAGATATAGGATTTCGGTATGGGATCGAGGAGATTTTCGGACTGGGATGGGATATCCCACAGGATATCCTAGTAGTAAATCGCGAACTAGGCCTAATCGGGTGATATATTTTTATAGACTAAAAATTTAGCTTAAACCCTATTTAATGCTAAAATAACTTTATAAAAAACTTCTAAAACTCGCTGAGATATAAAGCTCTAAAGTTAACGTAATAAATATATTAGCTTGTATAGTAATAAAATCCTATATCTTTCTAGCGAGTACTTCTAATATATATTCTCTTATCTTTAAGTTCCTTCCCTCCTATTAAGGTCTCTAGCCCTTATATAAGTATCTCTCCTCTACTTTCTAACCTACCTCTTCTACTACTATAAATACTTATATCTCCTCCCCTAATACTATATCCTAATATTAGGACTTATCTCGCCGTATATTAAAGTAAGTTTATTAAGGCTTACTTTTAAAGATTAAAAGTCTTATTAGAGGTAGTAATATAACTTAAGGTAACTTTCAAGTTATAAGTCTAGGTAGTAGTACTACTACTACCTTATTACTATCCTTAGAACTCTTTCCCTTATTTTCTCTACTAGGGTTTTAAAGGTTGTAAATAAATCCTATTATAAATAGTAATAATTAGTATCTAAGAATTAATACCTTTAGAGGAGAGCTAATTATTAGGATATTTTTATATATCTAATTAATACTACTATAACTTATTAGTTAAACTTTAATAGTATAAGTTTAACTTCTTATTATCTAATTAGATATCCTTATATCTAGATATCTAAGAAGCTACTTAGGTAGTTCCCTTATAAGGTACTAGAGAATACCTGTAAAAATTCAAGATTTTAACGTAGGGAAACTCACCCCTACTACCCGGCGTTCGGGGAATAATAGCATGGATTTTACGGGCTAAGATATTGTAAGGACTAGTTAGGAATATAGTACTACTATCGACGTGGCGTCTATAGTACGTAGTAGTACTACGCTACCCCTTTACCTAAAGTATATAGAGGAGGGGATTCCCCCCGAAGGGAAGGGTAGCGATTAGTCTTACTATTAATAAGAATAGAGAGTTCTATATATATATATATATATATACTATTTATAATACTTAATAGCTATATTATTATATAGCACCCTTATATTCTAATTACTCTACCCTACTTAGGGGTAGTAGCCCGACTATTAGTAAGATAAGCGGAGAAGCGTCGTTATAGATATAAGGAAAAAAGGTCAGTTAACTACTATAAGTAACCCGCCCTAATATAAGAGACTAAGCTTATAGAGAAAGTAAGTCTCGAGAATTAGTTAATAAATTAATAATAGATGCATCGCGATTATAACTAACTATTTAGGGGTAGCTACTAGGCGTATAAACCTAGTCCCCGCTACCTAAAACCTAAGAAGTACTATTATAAAGGATATAAGAACTTAAAGAAGAAGTCTCTAAGAGGTAGTAGATATAAGATCTACGATAATATTTATAAGAGTTAGAGCGGGAAATATATATTAATAATACTACTTAAGCGGGTTATTAATATCACCTATTATTAATAGAAGAATTAGAACTAAAGCGTCCTTAATATAGAACCTATATTCTTAGGCCGCAGGACCTACGTATATATAATAGGAAGTTAGTATAAGAATATTAAGAATAGTTTAATAACGTAGTTAATATAATTAAAATAAGTATAGCTTATTTTCTTAACGACTCTATAAAAATCTAATACGCGTTATAGTATATAGCCCTAGACCCTAAGGCTATATAGCGTAAGTATATAAAGGATATACTAAAGGATAAATAGTCCTAGGAATACTTTAATAGTTTCCTAATAGATTAAATAGAAGATCCTTAAAATTAATATCTAATAACTAGTAAGCGCTACTTAGAAGCTAAGTAAAAGGAATACTAAAAGATTATAGACTTTATAAATTACCTTATTAAGTTAGAAAGATAACTTAAGCTATTAATAGAGTATATACTCCGCGATAACATTCCAAATAAGTTATATAAGGATCTTTATAATTAACTTATAATATAACCTAATATCCTAGAGATAAGGGATACTTTTATTATATTAATAACTTAACTAGAGCCTTATATAGCTCTACTTATATAGGAAGATTAAAGGGATAATACGCCTACTAGGGGTTAATATCCTTAAAGAGGAAGAGGAAATTTCTAAGGGCGAAGAGATAATAGCCTATATATAAAGTAAGAAGGGCGGGGTAGTATTAGGGTATTATTATACCTTCCTTAAAGGCTTAAGCCTAACCTCTCTATTATTAAGTATTATAATTATTAAAAGAAGGGATATATAACTAAGGATTATTAAAGCGTGAAATTAATAGTTATAAGTACTATAGTTAATAAGCCTATAGCTAATAAGATATCTAGTAATAAGCCGGCTAAGAGAGGCTTAAATTTAAAAAACCCCTAAGTATTATAATTATATCTGCTACTATAGTATAAGGGAAGAAGTGGATACGGCGACTTATTATTATAATATAAGTAGAGCTTAAGAGCTTATAAAGAGAACTTACTATACTAATTAACTTTAGAGTAGATACTAATTATATTAATACACGCTTAATAAAGGAGTAGGATTAGGAAATAGACCTAAGCTCTAGTAATACCCTATATAATAGAGTTAGGAACCTAATATTATTACTAGGTTCTCATATAAGAGAAATTAAACTTATTAATTCTAATAGTATTATATAATATTATAAGGGCGCCTTTTATATAATAGTAAACCTTAACTATAACTTCTACCTTAGGTATCTATAATTAGAAGAATAAAATCTCTAAGTAGATTAGCCTACGTAGAACTAGTAATTCCTTATTAAGAAAAGTAATATTAAGGAGTACTTTAATACTACTAAAGCCCTAGAGGAGTAGCTTAATAGTATTATAATTATTACGGCGTACTTAGGAGTAGGTAATAAAAGCCTACTACCTAAAATTAAGCTTCCTCTAGAATTTTAGGAATTCTAAGATATCTTCTTAATTAAGAATACTAGGGCGCTACTAGACTATATATATTATAATTACGCGATTAATATATAGGAGAATAAGGAACCTCCCTTTAACCTACTTTATAACCTATTAGAGAAAGAGTTACGCGTATTAAGGGAGTACTTTAAGTAGGCTTTAAAAAAGGGATAGATTTATTATTTTATAAGTCTAGTAGGTATACTAATTCTTTTTATATTAAAAAAGGATAGAATATTATACTTATATATGAATTATAAGGCGCTTAATAAGATTATAATTAAGAATTACTATCTACTTCTATTAATTAATAAAATATTAATAAGATTAGTTAGTATTAAGTACTTAACTAAGTTAGATCTTAAGGATATATATTATT
>JAABUY010000663.1_pt1 | contig 56856 bp, 96 predicted proteins | sample 5560271 | NCBI WGS metagenome assembly JAABUY01 (sample SAMN10711886, study PRJNA513374) | rock metagenome | isolation source: Antarctica rocks | place: Antarctica: Victoria Land, University Valley | reverse complement strand
GATTGATAGGCAAAGAGATTCCAGCGTCAAAGGTACTGTCGGGGACGTATGAGAACGTAGCCGAAGTAGGCACTGGTCGGGTAGCGCTATCGATGCAAAGACTAAGACAAGGGTATACCACGAAATGACTTCAATGACTTCAATGACTTCAATGACTTCAATCTCGAATCGCTGAGGCTATCCCTCAGCGATGTATACCTATATACTTCCATAGCTTTGTGTTCCGTGTCTCGTCTTCCAAACATCACGTCTCGATCTTCGCAGTGGCGCAAAAGGTGAATCTCGGCAATCTTGGGGTTCGGAACGCAATGAGGCCGAAAGAACGCGCGTTGCCGTTTTTGGGCGTCCTGTGATGTGCGACTCTCGGCGATAGTGCGAAAACGTGGTTTTGCCGTCGTTGTTCGATATGCGATCGTGACATCTCTCAAGGCTTTGACCAGTTCAGGCAGAGCTGCGAGTCTTACACAAGCAAAGACAACACATCAAGCACATCAATCTCATGTGAAGGCAGTGTCAGATGAGGTAGGCAAATGCCACGGATCCTGTCACGGATGACGGATCGGATCGGGGGGGTGTGTCATGTCGGGCCCTTGACCCGTATATAGTTGGTGGATTTCCCGGACTCCCATTGGTGTTTTTAGCTTGGCTAGTAGCGGTATGAAACCAACTATTCATATCAGCCACGTGACAGGGTGCCACAGACTAAGACTGGAACACGGATCTCTGACTTGTCACTGGAGGTATTGGGGCTGTGACCCAATGAGGTGGACTTTAGACTAGGACTAGAGGTGCGGTATCAAGAACCATGGTTGACACAGAGCTGGAGGCTCTGTCATATTTTGTGTGGACTTATATACCGTGCAGGCGGTTTGTAAATTGAACGGGTGGCAAAGTGACACCGTCATAGACCAAGCCACACCACAAATCGCCACTCGACGAAATCAACGAGATTCGCCGAAATGCGACTCGCTCTGGGTACTTAAGGTAACTCGTAGACGCATCTTCCCCTTGACCGCTATTATGTAGTCTTGCCATGACTTGTATGCAGCTTTAGCTCTGTCAGACCACCTCCACCTGCCCGTGACACGAAGGTTGAGGGATTTTCCGACCAATCAGAATAATCGCTCAATTCCTGTGCTGAACAAGCGACAGGAATGGATCCAGATTAAGAATTACACAAAAAAGGTTGGGTGCACAGGAACAAAGGTACGAGACTGGTATGTCGGTCGTGTTGTTCATGACAGCACAGTCATGTCTGCACTTGAGCAAGTCATTGCGACTGTGACTTCCGTCCCAAAAGACAGAGGCGTATCGATGAACATGACTATTCATGTTCATCAGTGATGCTGGTCACTTGAAGGTTGTTCCTTGAAGCAGGCTGAGCTGCCTACTGATAAAAGTGTTTCCACATTTCAAACAGCACCTCCACAGATTCGGGGCCAGCTGATGCTTCGAAATATCTGTATAGGACTTGTAATGCGAGGCAGACACAAAGCAAAGCTTAAGAAGGGGAAGACTGGATTGAGTGGTGGGACAAGTATTGACTGGGAAGCTGTGGAGGGCCGTTGGTATGAGTGCTTACACCCGACAACTAGCGGGAATTTTATCTGTAATCTCCGAGGGGAATCTGGTCTAGACTCGGCATAGCCGGAGGTTTGTTGCTTGATCTGGTTGAATGTATGAAGCTGTGTCTCAACGCATGAGTTACTGTAGTATCAGCATAGGATCATTTGTCCATGAGTCTGTAATGTGCCATGGGCCTGAAAAGCATCCGGGTTATCGTCAAACAAAAGCGAGATAGGATGCCACAAGCGTCCCTCCAAAAGTCGAGGTTGATCGAGTGTTGCGCTCTCTCACTTCGACATTGCTGTAGACTCCTCTGCATCTCGAAAGCTAAGATGAAGGTCCGATCACTAGTCCCCTTGCGGAGCATTGCTCGATCACGAAATCTTGTACCCCGCCTCCTCCCTTTGATCCCCTCCTGCTCCCTCCGCCCCTTCTCCACCACCTCCTCCCCCCACGCTCAAGTCACTCGCCAACCCCAACCCCGTGCGTACACCCCCTTGATGATGCCCGACAACATGCCTCGCGAAGACTACGCGACCCCAGCCATGTACACGATCAACTACATCTCGCGGATCTTCAAGTATCTCGTCCTCACAGCCGTCACTACCGGTACAGCCGCGTTTGTCGCTTTCGAGGGGATGCATTTCTATATTGAGAAAGTCTGTATATCTCCTGTCACGCAAGATGAGTGGGGCTGGGGTGAGGAGGTGATAAGTTGGACGGGCGGGGGAGAGGGGGGCACGGATGGGAGACTGGGGAGTAAGGCGCGACATGCTATCCGTGGGGCTTGGGTGTGTCAGGAGTGGGGAGCCGGGTTGACCGGTGGGACGATTGGACGGGGAAGGGAAGGGGGAGAGGAGGTGAGGGCGAATGGGGTGGATGTGGGGTACGAGATGGCGGAGAGGTGTTTGGATCTCGCCATCGCGGATGCGAATCAACGGGGTTTAGCGTTCCCGCCGACCCTCTCTGAGACGAGACTACCTGGGCCGGGGTATCGGAGGACACCATCCGTGGAGGTGGATAGCACCGCGGTGGATCTAATGCTGCTCAAGGCGGGGGTGCTAGAGAGGATGTCGACGGGAGAAACGTTGAGTATGGCAAAGGAGATGTACGAGACGGTTTGGGCGGCGAGTTCAGGCGAGGCGAGGGTCATGCGGTCGGCTGGGAAGGTGGGAGATCTGTGTGCGAGAATAGGGAGAGGGGACGAGGCTATGGCATGGTGGGGATGGGGATTGAGTCGGGCGGGGGTGCAGATGCCAACTCAACCAACGGGTCCGAGCACATCAGAGACGAACGCCCTTGCACCCGCAGTGCGTCGCGCGACGATCACCCTCCTCGCCTCCGCATCAGCCCACCTCGCGACGACATCCCAACTCCCTGCGGCGTCTTCACTACAAAACCTCGCACTATCCCTCCTACCCTCCGCGCACCCTCTACCTCCCCCGACCGAATTAACAGCTCCAGCAGTACTTCACGACACATGGCTCCAACACCGCATCGCCCTCTTCACGCTACATCACTCCTCCGTCCTCCACGCGCTGGGCCAACACGAACCCGCTCTTTTAGGCGCAGAAACTGCATCCTCACTAGCCGAATCCGTCATATCCGCAATCTCGCCCATCCCGCGAGAATACTTTGCGTACAACCAACAAGCCAATGCACTACACCGAGATGCCCTGCTCCTCGGCGCAGAAGCGGCTTACACTCGCGGCGCACTGCTTGAGCGGTCTGGCTCGGGATTACAGGTCGTCGCGGATAGCTATCAGCGAGCAATGGGGTTGAGCGCGACTGAATCCGGGCAGACGGACGAGGGGAAGATGGGGGATGACGCGAAGCGGTATTGGAGGGCTTATGCGAGGGTCAAGGCGAATATAGACGGGTAGAGAAGTTGTGATTATGTCAGCGTATTCAGGTCTGCATCTTGGTGGATTTTGGGGTTGAATTTGGGGTGGTGGGGTGTCGCGCCTGCATGCATATCATTCCTTCGCCTCCTTCCGAGCCGCTGCTACCGCCTTCTGCGTCCCAAGCTGAGCCCAACGCTGGTTGCGGCGGAACTGTAAGGCGTCGAGGCAGACGAGGAGAGAGACATGACTGTCAGCTTGATTCGACTCGAGCGTAGCGCCTCGACAGACCTTCGGGTCGACACCCTTCATCGAATGGTCTACGGACGTCAGCGAGCTCTGTCTGGCGGTGCGCTTGCTTACGTTTGTTCGACTTCACCTTCGTGATCCCATTGCGATGAGCTAAAGCGAGAATCAGCCATGGGCAGGGGATTCTAGAGGGGGCCGGCCTAGGTAGAGGGGAAGGGGGGAAGAAAAGCGGTCATACCCTTCGAGTTCTGGTTGTGCCTATCATGTTCATCAGCAAAGGCGACCAGCACAATGAAGGAGACTAACGCGGTATGATTCTTTGATTTGGCCATCGCGGCGTCGGTATATGCGAAACGTCTGGTCGGAGTAGTGGAATTGATAAATGCAGAAACCTCGTGATAGTTCGACGGAGGCAGACGCGGGATTCGTCGGGAATATCCTGGAGATTCAACGTGGCGAAGGGTCTACTTTCGTGTCCCTGTTTGGATTTCCTCCCCATCAATTCAATGATTCGGCAAGGTCTCACATGTAATTTCGGGTCTAGACATGGAAGACGGGGAAGCCCAATACCGCTCCGAAGCTCAAGAGATTCCAGCTTTCACAGCATCGATCGGCTTAGGGCCTAGAAAACGACCCAGTCCGGCTGTAGGACGAGGCCTGACTTGAGGATTGATCCTCGCGTTCCTGGGCCGTGATAGGGCTTGACCGTATGATCGCTTGATGAGAAGAGCTATCCTCACGTCCTGCATCACGCCCACAGTCATCATCCACCGTCTGACCGACCCTTTCAAGCCGACGCGTGCCTCTGAACCGCCTTGGCTCCATTGTTGATCAATGTCCTTTCTCTAATCCCGCTCACATCCTTTCTCTTTCGATTCTCACTGTACTCGTGTCATCTGAAATAACCAACTTCAATGTTTGCATTGTGTGAGTGACTCACCTACCCGAATAGGTCTCGTACCGGTGATGCGTTCGAAATCATCCTGGGCTTCTCGCTTGCTCCCTCAAACAACGGCCGACCTCGATGATTCCGAAAATCCAAATCCCCGATCCCCCACCTTCCCCACGACCGCAATCGTCCTCATCTCTCGTGCTCTTTTACTGATAATAGTAGCATCCTACTTCTATACCCTCATATCCTGGAACCTCTCCGCCTCACCTGTCTCGCTCCCGAGTCTCGCTCGATCCGCCATCAACGGGATCGACCTCGACCTCGTCAAGATCGACTGGTCTCGCTTCGCCTACGCGCAATACGTCACCACCCCCGCCTACCTCTGTAACTCGGTCATGATCTTCGAGAGCCTCCACCGTCTCGGCGCGAGGGCCGACAAGCTCATGATGTACCCTCACCAATGGGACGTTTCTCCCGAGAACGACAACTTCGAGAGTCGCATGTTGCGGAAAGCAAGAGACGAGTATGGCGTCGGGCTCGCTCCGATCGAAGTGCTGCGCTCCGAAGACCCGGAATCGACTTGGGCGGAATGCTTTACCAAGTTGTTGGTCTTTAACCAGACGCAGTACGATCGGCTTATCCACCTCGATTCGGACGCCACCGTTCGCCAGGTACGTCGACTCTCCATCTCTGCGCTAATGAGGTGTACTCTAAGCTGAAGTGGTATTGTTCGTAGCCCATGGACGAGCTCTTCCTTCTCCCTCCCGTCCCAATGGTGACGCCCCGCGCGTACTGGCTCGCCCCCCGCACCCTCTCTTCCCAATTCATGGTCGTCCGCCCGTCGTCCACCGAGTTTGACCGCCTGATGAGCATCATCACCACTCACGACGCCAATCAATTCGACATGGACATCGTCAACAACCTCTATGGTAACAACGGCATCATCATCCCACATCGACCCTACGACCTACTCTCCGGCGAGTTCCGCGCTGACACCCACGCCGCTTACCTCGGAAGCGATGAGGAAGTTTGGGACCCAATATCCGCGCTGAAGGAGGCCAAGTTCCTGCATTTCTCCGATTGGCCGTATCCCAAACCATGGATCGAGGCGCGGACACAGATGACGGACGAGCTCAAACCGCGGTGTCACTGGCATGGGAACCCCGAGAGGGAGGACTGTAGAAATCAAGAGGTCTGGGTGGAGCTGTATACAGATTTTGCACGGAGACGAGAGGTTAGTCGAGATCTCGCTTGTGCAAGTCCGAGGGTTGATGGAATGGTTTCAGGATATCTGCGGTACACCATATGCATGATCATTCACGCTCAAGGCTTGACATGATTTGCCGGTGTCTGCTTGAATTCAGGCCCAACGAGTCTGTGATACTGAGGATCGCCAGCAAGGTGTACAGCTATCCAAAGATGACACCCTGCAATTCGAGGCGTTATTACCATATAAACAACCAGTCGTTCACCGTAAATCCCGTCCTCCCGATGAAATCATCATTGCGCGGAAAAAATCTCGACCACTTTCCACTCCAAGTCTGGAGCCGGAAGCAGTATTCGTCCCAGATCCGTCCTCGTTCCGCTACATCAAATTTGTGGAGTGTCAATATCGAGGCTGAGTTCCGTGATAACAAAAGAACCTAACGTGGTGTGAGGTCACAAGCGGCACAGAAGCGACTTTGAAAGGCTTTCGCTGGTTACCCTACCGACGAACAGCCTGTCTGTGGAAGTGTCCACCCTCAGGTTGAGTGATCTCTCGCGCTGTGGAAGACTAGACTGGTAAGTCTACGTCTTACCCGCCTTCGTCGTCGATTCAAGAGGTGTTGATCTGTGACAGGGATCAGTGCTTTGGGATGACTGGCAAAACGGGGTACAGGAGAAGGTGGATCATCTTATGGAGAAGCATTGTTGATGGCGGGTTGTCCTTTGCATATAGCTTTATACGTGATCTTTTGTACATCTCTGTGTGATTTAGGCAAAGACACTATTGCGAGCCTGATCTCTACATCTTGCTGTGGCCTTGCTAACATTACAATCCAGCGCAAAACTAGTAAGCAGCGCCCCGGAGAAGCTGCTCCACATAACTTGTTTTCATCTTCGGTGTGTTATGAGTCTTACAGACTGATCAAGTGGGTTCACCATACATCAAGTCATCTGGACTGTAGAGTTTGGTCGGGATTGTAGGTCCGCTAGTTACAAGACATTCCATAAAGTAGCGACAAGCACCTCGATACTAGAACTCTAGCATCTTCCGCTCTTGCCACTCCCAACCCCGAGGCCTGATGATCCTTCTCCCTGTTTCTACGGCGTTCTAGAGGTTTACCAACCCGCGTCCTCTGCTTGTCCGCCAGACTCACGATTCTATACAATTAAGGAACCAGGAGTGGAGCATCCGCGAAAGCTTTGCTAGTCATCCTACGCGAATACAATCTTTTGACATCCAGCCAGCCTACGTCGACACGGTGGCGAATCCTCGTCAAGACAGAAAAAGGATCAAGCATCAGGGTGAGTATCCTGAACCGCCACCCTACGCTCGACTGGGAGGTGCGTTGCGCTTCCAAGACTCCCGAGGCACAAATTGTCAGAGTGCTATGCCAACCAGTGAATGATCCTGACTTCCACGGTGCTACGTCCACCAGCAAATAGGCCCGACGCTCAGCTCCTAGAATCGGCGACGGTCGTCTGAGCTTCGGCAAAGTTGGACTACCGTGGTCGAACTTGGCTGGACTAACTCGAGGACACGCGTGGGTAGCCGAGTTAAGTGCCGGTCGAGTAGCGTGGCTAGAATGCAGAGGCTATGAGTAGGCTAGGTTTTCAATGACTTTTAGTGACTTTTAGTGACTTTTAATCTCGAATCACTGGTTCTCCCCGACTCTCAAGTCCTTTTTATACACCGTCTTCCAGGCCTATCTTCGGTGATGTTCGGCGGTGTTCGGCGATGTTATGGCGGTTTTCGGCGATGTTCGGCGAGTTATGGCGGGACCTGGATGACGCCCTGAAGGACGAGCTCTACCGCATCCGTGGGAGGGTCCCTCCGCCGGATGACCCTCCGCCTCCGAGCTTCAATTCACGATCGTGACACATGGGTTAGGACATGCAGGCTTTCGCTTACATTTCGCTTGCATCCTACTGGCACTCAGGTTGGCCCACCAAGTATTTTGTGGCTGAAAGCGACAAGCCTTGGCAAGACTCAGATTTGTAACGCTGCAAGGGAGGTAAGACACTCAATGATCCAGCTCTATATTGTAGTACTGTACATACAGTACTGAAAGATCACCGGTATAAGGACATCATCAAGAACAAAGCTGAGAGAACTAGTGGCTATTTAACCGGGACTTTATGGGTACCATGGATCCCCCGCAACTTCCCCATTTGACCCCACCGCTGGCACCGGTAACACCCCCTTTTGCTCGCCTACTTTTCTGACTTGTATGCAATCATTGGAAGCGCTACAAAGGCGGTGGCGGCGGCAAGAAGCTGGAGCAGGTAGCCCCAGAGGTAGTAAAGTGGATGATGGAGCATGGACACCCTACAAGGCGAGACGGCGAGTCAATCAAGAAGAAGTCAGCACCATCCCCTTCTTTGGCTCGCCCTTTCTGACAGCTTGTAGGTCCGCGATTTCGAACAATCATGGCGGAAGGGCTCGAGACTGCGTAACATGACAGGCAACGGCGTTGATGGCACACCTGGTGGCGCGACGATCATAAGGGCAGCCGTCACCGAGGGCGACGAACTACCCATGCTGGATGCCAAAGCTGATTTGGAGGGTACGTCTTTCATGCTGCATCTCTAGACTAAAGCGTCCTCGAGAGGGTACACGTGGGCTATGCAAGGAGTGGGACCTTGTAGATCCAATCTTCCGCGATAGGGATGGGGCGATCCATCTCTCAGAACGTCCTCAAGCACAGGCATCATCGATCTTATTCTGGCGGCTTTGACGGACGAGAATAACGTCAGCGACGACAACGACGGCCCAGAGGGGCAATGGAGACGATCCTCACGGTGTCACCCTTGGTTGCCGCCTGTCCGATAGCCAAGCTTCGAGCCTACCTAGTCTCCCTCCCTCCCTACGGGCCGAATCCCTGCCCCCATCCGCCCAGCCTCGCAAATGCCCTCTACCCGTGGATCTGAGCGGAGTAAGCCGCTAGACACGGGTGTAGACGCCCATGGGGAAGTAAAGGCTGACAGGGGTCCTTGAAAGCGACGTAGGGGAGGGACGGGAGGGTCTGGGTCGCTGGGAGAGATGGATGGCGGACCGTCTAGCGCTTGCACCCGCCGACTATATGAAGTGTTTCTCACTTACGCTCATAAAGAGGAGATATCTCGAAGTAGATCTAGTTAACTCGATGACTCGAATCGATCAAAGAACGGTCTGAGTATCCGTAGCTTGACCGATCGTTGGTGGGTGAAGCGCAATAATAAGATTTGTCTGTGGAGGCTCAACTCACAGTATGGATAAGGACTTTGGGTATGAGCGGGGACCCTCTACTTATACATCTCCAGTAACCTCTCTAGTCCGAAGTGCGCAAGGTTTCGTCCAATACGGTAGAGTCAATTCGAAAATGGGAGGGGGGGGGCCCGAAGAACGACTGGTAACATTTGGCGTTATCCTCATCGCTGGCGGTTTCGGAAAGTCATGGGCGGGTTGGTTTCATGACAGGCGCCTACAAGTGGAGCAAAGGTGACAAGGTCTGGATCCCTGTTTTGGCATGCTGAGGGAGTTATGTATTATCCGGGATGAATCTAGGCAGCTGGGTGAAGTACGAGCCAAACAGTAATATATCTGGTTCTTTGTGTGTGAGAAGCTGCATGCATTGATCATGCCATTTGGCCGATGCGCGACCGAGAGCTTCGGAGATAAATCCGGCCGATTCCGCCATGGAAACGTGGCCGCCATTCGGGATTAGCTTTCGGCGTTTTCTTTTCGACCCCTCCCCTCGCTTCCTCATCGCCGTGAATCGCGCTCACCACCATTACACTCTCACGTCTTCATCCTTTCGACCGACTCGCTGCCACATTTCCTGTTCTCGCTGGCGTCGACTCGCACATTCACCCGAATATTAAGCGAAACAACCGATCACAAGTAGAATCGGAACGAAATGGTGCGTGCTCCACCTCCTTCTGACTCGATTACCCCTTTCTTCTCACCTCCCATTCCTGCTTATTACATCGGGAGGGGTTGGGGGCTTGACTAGCTTATTACGATGATCGGGCGAGCGGATGGAGGAATGCGCTGGGCGATGATGGTAGATGCTTCGTCTTCGACCCGTCTGATCGAGGCGTCTTTCGCTTCGCGGTCTACCTTCTCAGCATGTCTTTCTCCCCACACTCATGCTCTCCTTCCGCGCTCCAAGCTAACGCCTTTACCCAGGCCCTCGCCATCGACATCCTCAATCCCCCGCCCGAGAGGCAAGCCCGCACCCACAAGCTCAAGAAGATCGTCCCCGAACCAAACTCCTTCTTAATGGACGTCAAGTGCCCGGGATGCTTCCAGATTACGTGAGTCGCCTTCGTTTCGCTGGTGATCTGCCCTCTCGTACCGGTCAGCAGCTGACGCTCAAACTCACAGCACCGTCTTCTCCCACGCCTCCACGGTCGTCCAGTGCGGCAACTGCGCCACCGTCCTCTGTCAGCCGTCCGGCGGTAAGGCCAAGTTGACCGAGGGTGAGTCACATCTAGTCTTTGATAGTTTAAGCTGACTCGATTCGCAGGTTGTTCGTTTCGCAGGAAGAACTGAGGGAGAGTAGGGAGATGGTCCGGGTGGTCTTCGTTAGCATGGCGTATGTATGTTCATCCGATTCCTCAAGCTCGCCCGTACGAATCACACAAAAAATATTTTCCGCAGCTCTCCTGGTACTTTCGATTCAAAAGTTTCTCAGTGCGAAGAATCATTTGAGGAGCCTTTTGCAACTACCGTGCTATGGTGTTGAGCGGCTCATCGTTTTGTGAAGCACTCGTCCAAAGACTAGTCTTCCGTATGCTCGCAGGATCTCTAGTCGATAACGCATTCGCTTGGGATCACGGCGTCGATCTTGCCGCGAGTATGCTATTGTGGTGGGTGATCTGCTTACATAAGCATACTCATGCGGCCCCGTGCCTACGGCTCGCGTTTGCTTTCGGCGCTCTGCCGGCTGCCTCTTTTTTGATGATTATTCATGTCTTTTTAGATATTGATATTGTTTCCGTCAGAATGACCATGCCTCCTTAGCACAGTTGGTAGTTTTGCGCGGCACTAGTAAATTTGGAATGCATGCCGAGGTCAGCCGTTCGAATCGGCTAGGAGGCATTACTTTTTGGGGACCTCCTACCTTCTCTTGGTTGCGGCTTGTTTGTGTCTTGGTTAGCTGGATGAACAGCAGCTTGGGAGAAACGCGTGATTCAGGCTATAGCAATCTGTTCCAGGGGTTTGCCTTTCATCGGCATTTGACTGCTGCAACCAACTGTACCACAGTGATGATGTCAATGCAACATTTCTTGCATCGTAAATCATCCCGCAAAGCCTGATTAGAATCGCCCAAGACTAGGTGGAAAGTGATGTACAAGTACTAGCTTGACTTGAAGTGAGCAGTGGCAATCCATATTGCTGTATTCGACATTTGCCGACACATCTATGACCTTCGTACCCAAAACAGCCATCGACGGTCCCAGCGAGTTCGAACAGACCTGAATCAACCCTACGCCCATCCGTTCCCAAACCAACCAAGAGCTTCCTACACTCGCATACGTTCTCCCTCCGTCGAGCCTCTTCGGTGGGCGGCACACCTGTATGGACGTTTAGGCTCGGGAACGAATTTTGCGCGAGGAGCAGGAAAGCAGATACTCGAGTCTGGTTCGGGACGGGAGTCGGAGTGATGAAGGTACGTGTTGAATAGGCTGAAGACCGTGAAAAGGTCGTTGAAGGGCAGGAGCAACCCAAAATTGTCCTGGGCGCTCGAGCGCGTCGCGGGTTGACGGCGGCGACGAAAGCTAGCACTCTCGCTATGCTGATGATGACGATGCGTTGCGTATTGGTGCAATACATGATGATTCAAGCGCTATGATACTCGTATGGATACGTATAAAAGGCAAAGGCAAAGGCAAAGGCAAAGGCAAAGGCAAAGGCAAAGGCAAAGGCAAAGTTTGGCAAAGGCAAAGGCAAAGTAAAAGGCAAAGGCAAAGGCAAAGGCAAGGGCAAAGGCAAAGGCAAAGGCAAAGAAAGGCAAAGGCAAAGGCAAAGGCAAAGGTAAAGGTTATCTCGATCCCGGGATATTCCTCCAACTATATAGGAGTCAAGTCCCCGACTTGACCAAACCCCTGGAGTGATGTGGAAACCAGGAGAAGGCTCATGGAAGTCTCGGGGTTGGAGTGACCAGAGCGGAAGAAACAGAACAGGAATACCCAAAACAGAAAAGGAATTCCCCAAATCCAGGGGATTTGGGACGACATCTGCTCCCCCGCCACGTGGCCCCTTACTTCCGACTGCATTAAGTTACCGGAAATCCCGGAATCTACCCGTCTGATTGCAACCTTGACGCAGCACATCTTGCCCCCATTCGGCCAGAGCTTATCAGGAGTCGTCTCGTATGGCGATGATCTACGATTTCACTGGCCGGACTTTGATATCCGCAATGCATGCAAAGCCGCTAGCTGAGCGGCACCACGGCTCTACCCTGCGAGCTATCCGCGGCTGTCCATTCCCCACAATCTTCATTCCGCTTCCCCTCCCTCCTGCTCTCTTTCCCCTCATTCCGCCTTTCCCCTTACAAACATACACTCCCTCGACCTTCCTTCTTGCGCAGCCGAAACGAGGACTTAAACGCTTCCACCTCCTCCGCCTCCCCACTCTACCGAATCAAGTAGCAGCAGACACTGTACAGACTATGGTGCATACTAGCTAAGCGACAGCACGCCCCTCCCTTGCGAGCTGAGATCCGCCGCTTGGCCATTCCCCACCATCTTCCTATGACTCGCAAGCTGCCGTTTCCTTTCATCCGTGAATGCGGCTCTATGACTCTTCTTCTCTGTCCGCCGGGCCTGATGAGAACTATTAGCCAGTGAGATAAATGGTTGTTGAAGACATACCGATCGTTCCGCCTTTACTCCAGCTTTCCGAGTCCTCCGCTCTTCGGTAGTCTCGCCTTTCGGTCGAGCGACGGTGACTTTCGAGGATTCCACTTCCGTCTCGGATCCAGAGTCTGTTTCTTCCTCCTCGTCTCGTCGACGCGATGACGTGGCCGGGGGAATTATCGTAGCAGCAGCAGCTCCTGTTTTGAACTGTTGGATAGTCCTCGAGCGGATGACCGCGGGATGATTTTCCGTGTTCGTATGCATCGCTTTGCAGATCAGCTCATTTCCTCCAGTGAATGCGGTATTCGGGGCGGGGAAGGGCCAATGGGCAGATCATACAAAGACGGAATGTGAAACTCACTCAGGATAGTCTCCACATCCCACTTCTCCCCGTCCTCCTCTACGCTCGCCTTCTGAATCTCCCTCTTCACGCCCCGTCCAACCCGCTCCAACTCCAGAATCCGTCTTCGATTCTCCTCCTTCCCCAGCCCCTGATCCCCATCGTCGATCGCAGCTCTTAATACCGCTAATTTCTCAACCCCGCTCAAAGCAGTACCGCCTAAGCTCTGCCGTAGCCTCCGACCGACGACCTCGTAGTTATCCAGGAAGTCATTCATGATCGCGTCGAAGTCGTCTCGCGAGATCTCGGGGGGTGCAGTCGAGGTAGTCGAGAACTGCGATGCCCGGGAGGTTGTCGACATGGTGCTCGCCGCCATTGATGACGCATCGTCGTAATCTTCATCGTCTTCTAGCTTGTATTCGCGTTCCATCTGCCGTCAGCTTGGAAAGCGGTATAGACCCACCTTCTCGAATCTCTCGTCCAGCGTGCGCAATCCGTCATTCCGGAACATACTCGAGCTACTCATGCTCATCCCACTCGCATCGCTCGGTCCTCGCTTCCCTCTCCGTTTCTTCCCGCCGACCACCCTCATATCGCTCATATTACTCGCCAGAGACCCAATCGTATCGTCCATCTCTGACCTCTCCGCGGGGTCCACCTCGCCGACGTCCGCTTGAGCTCGCTTGAACGCTTCGAAGCGATCCTCCCATACCTCCAGCGCCTCCTCTTCCATATTCTGTTCGTCGGATTCAGCATCCTCCACGTCCACTCCCTCCTCCCGGAACTCCCACTCCTCGCCTTCCCCATCCCTCTCACCTCCACCCACTAGCTCCTCAAACCACCCCTCCTCATGATCATCCACAAACGCATCATCCTCCAACGCCTCCAGCACCTGCCTCAAACGCGGGTCCATATCCGGCTGCAGCCCCTGCAATTCACTCGGTACTCCTTCCGCACGAGAATAAACCTCGTCCAGGCTCATCTCTTTCTCACTAGCGAAGACTTCCTCGGGGAGGTCGAACAGGTCTTTCCCCTTGCCCTTTCGATCGGGTTTCATACCCTTGGCCACGCCTGATCCTCGTGGACCCGGGATGAGGAAGACATCGCCGGGGCTCGACCCGATGGGTTTCAGGTGAGACATGTAGTCGTAGGACGAGTCGTCGTAGGTGATCCCGTAGAGTGCTGCTTCGCCTTCGTTCGGGCGGAGGGAGGCCCGGTCAACGGACGCCTCGAGATCCGCGAGGGTGACACTCTACGTTCAATTAGCATCGGGAATCGCAGATGCGATGGTCAGAGCTAACCTTTGCCTTGCGGTCATTGCCCCGACCAACAGGTTTGAGCACCCGCTGACTCGCTTCGGTATCATTGATGAGAGGGTCACGCTGAGACCGATGGACGAGCTGGAAGTGCTGGGCTTCCGGGCCGCGGAAGATTGAATTTTTGGGCGGCATGATGTGGATAGAGTTTACAGATGGGGTTTCAGCTTCGAATCTAGTAGACAAGCAAGAGAAAGTCGAAAGGGGCAGTCCCGGTCTCCAGAAATTTAGCTTCCGTCGGATCTCGCCACTGCGACTGCTTCGAATCCTCTTCATTCCTCATCTCTCACTCACGAAGCCTACCTCCTGTCTGAGTAGTCCTTCATCATGTCTTCACTCTTCGGTGCCGGGTCATCCTCGTCAAATGGTCCGCTTCCCCCTCGAAATGAGTCGAGTTGCATACTGACCTTGATCTCAGACATGCAACAGCGAAAAGACCAAATGAAACAATCGATCCAGCAGGAGGTAATTCACTCTATATCCCTTCATGATTCTCCCACTGACCCCTCTCAGCTCGCCGTAGCCAACGCACAACAGCTGATCAACAAGATCAACGAGAATGTAGGTTTTCACTCAATCACCTTCCAGTCGGCTATGGCTGGAGAGACTGCTGACGGGAAACCTCGTAGTGCTTTGCGAAATGTATCACCCGGCCCTCGACAACACTCTCAAAATCCGAGCAAGTATGCCTTTCCCCCCCTCCAGAGGCGATCTGACGCGCAAGTAGACATGCCTCTCCCAATGCCTTGGTCTGTATATGGCCGCTTTCGACCAGGTCTCGAAGTCCTACGTCGCGAGAGTGAGCAGGGAACGTACTTCCCTTGAGCCTGCTGGGGTATCGCTCTCATAGATCCCCAGTCATCGTACAATATACTACATACATCACTCATACCATTCCCGATGGGAGAGATCTCTGATCATGCTCCCTCTCATGGTATATTGCATATGCTGATCCTTTGACCTCCACACGCATGACTCTGATGGCGCCGATATTTCGTAACATACATCACCCATAACCCTACTCGTCATCCGCCTCCTCCCGCCAGAGCTTGTAGATTCTCCTCCGATTACTATCCACCGCCTTTTCATCGGCCGCGGCATCAAACATCGCTTTCAGTACCCCTCGTCTCAACTCATCAGGCGTTGCCCGCGCTTCGGATCCCGAGTCACGCAGACAGCAGCCCATGATGAGGTGAGCGAAGACTGGCTCGCCCTTTTGACGTTTGGCTGGTCGGTCATCGTCTATTGACGGCGATGCGCGGGACAGAGCGTCGAGGAGGGGGCTGAAGAGGGTCGACATGACGCGAGTGTGGACTGCTTGTATGCGAGTTCGGGCGAGGAGGGTGATATGGGGTTGGAGTAATGCTACCAGAGGAGCAGCGGGCTGCCATCACTCAGCTCGACTCGTCTTCGGACATTCTAGCGCACCTGAGAGTTTACTTCAGGTAAGCAGAGCACCCGATCGAGCTCCTCAAGGTACACATCCCCGAGATGCGTAGCGATGGACGAGGGCACACTCGGATCTTGCCATCTACAACCTTGTCAACCACAATCGAGTCGAGCGAGCGAGCACCCACGTCACCGGCCCATGATTCGCCGATAAGATCCCATTGACCCGCTCCACAGCCTCTTTCGACCATCCCTCCCTCGCCAACAGCCTAAACGTCGCATTCACGTATCTCCGCATGAGGAGGTAGAATTTATCCATCCTGCGTTCATCAATCTCTAACCATATTGAACAACCGCTGAAACTCACCGTAATCGGTCGATACCCGTCCATTCTCTGACCATGGCAGTCCAGAATCCCTCCAGGAAGGCTAGAGTCGCATCGAACTGGTCGACGCCGGATGATGCGGGGTTGATACGGAGGAGGAACTCGGAGAGGTCAGAAGCGAGCGATTGCTGGATGAGGGGTTTATCCGACATCCAATAACCTATCCTCCATCAGCTCGGGATGCTGCGATGCGTGAGTGTACGTACAGTAGAAGAGCCCTTTCCACAGCTTGGCCATCTCGCCGTCTGACAGCCTCACATACCCGCTCGACCCTTCGGCGGTATCGTCGCTATCGCCAGCTCCGCGGGACAGAAAGGCGATGAGGCTCTGTATAGCTCGGTCACGGACCTTCCTATCTGCCCCCAAGTCAGCATCGCTGATGGAGGAGGGAAGAGGGAGACGTACCTGTGTGTACGAGCTGCTTGCCGAGAGGAAGGGAAGCTTCGACGGGCGGTGAGGGAGCTCGGGCTTTCGCCTTTCGAGCAGTCGCGACAGGCATGATAAGAAACGAGGGTGATATCGACTGCTTCACGCAGGTTGGGACGAAGAGCTGTTTATACGCTATGCTCGGTGAGTAAGAGATATTGCTGGTTCGCGTTATGTTGCTGCTCAACTTTTGACATGTTTGAACACGTGGTTACCTGATGCCGAGAAACCGAGAGATTCCTATTGACATTCTCCTTACCCTCGCCTCAAATATGAGTCTGGTTTCGACGCCCAATAACGGGTAAAATCTTGCCTCCATACGCTTCTAGAACGTAAAAGACAGTGTAACCGTGTGGCGCGATGACAATCTCCATACGTATATATACTCTAGTTATATTGAGCGTACAATGCCGTACTCGAGAACTTCGTCCCCTGCCGGATGACCTTCTCCACAGCGTCCAGGAAATCGCGCTCAGTCGCCACCTTTCGCCGAGATCGGATCGCAAACATCCCAGCCTATGAAACGGTCAGCTTTGATGAGCATCGCCGACGGAGAACTCGCCTCGGTCGCAACTGACTTCAGTTCAGCACCGGTTGCATTTGGGCATAAGCGTGCTATGAGGTCGTATCGGATGTCTCGCTCAACGCTCATGCTGATGAAATCAGATGCCGAAATGGGTATTACATTCACGATATGCTCACCTCTTCCCGTGGATCTTCAAAATATGCGTCCGTCCCTCGTTATCGGGCAGACTAAACTCGATCTTCCGGTCCAACCGCCCCGGTCGTAGCAGTGCAGGATCAAGGGTATCCGGTCTTGACAGTCGTCAGACCAGCTCCCGGCTCCGACAAATCTCTTACCGGTTCGTCGCCATGATGACCTTGATGTTCCCCCGAGGATCGAATCCGTCCAACTGGTTGATCAATTCCAGCATCGTCCGCTGCACCTCGTTGTCCCCTCCTGCGCCATCGTCGAAACGCGCTCCGCCGATAGCATCCACCTCGTCAAAGAAGATGATGCATGCCTTCTTCGACCGTCCCATTTCAAACAGCTCGCGAACCATACGTGCGCCCTCGCCGATATATTTCTGCACAAGCTCGGAGCCGATGACTGTACGATGTCAGCTCCGATGATCAGGAATGAGATTGCCTTACCTCGGATGAATGTACTGTCTGTCCGGTTGGCGACTGCTCGGGCACATAGGGTTTTGCCGGTTCCAGGAGGGCCATACAGCAGTACGCCCTTCGGCGGCTCGATACCGAGATTGGCGAATCGCTCAGGCTGCGACGCAGATCAACGATGTGATCTGTGAGCTGGTATTGGTCTCACCTCCAGCAGAGGCAGCTCGACAACTTCCCTCAGCTTCTCGATCTGCTCCTTGCATCCACCAACGTCTGCGTAAGTAACCGATGGTCGGTCCTCAACCTAGGTACTGGTTAATAACGAGCAACCCGCGGCACAAATGGAAACCCACCTGCATCATAGTTACGGAAGGATCGATCTTAGGTGGTAAGGGGATCATGATTTTGTAGAAGGTTCTGCAGCTCGTCAGTACTGCAGCACTACCTATGTCCAATGGGTCGACTGACCGGTCGACTCTGCCACAAACAGTATGATCAGCTCTAGCACACTCAAGCACCGTGAATGATCCACTCACCCCACTCGCATCCCCTCCTCAACATCTGTCGGCGACACCCTATCTCCCAATCCCACAACAAATTTGGCGACCTGCTTGATCGAGATGACATATCGATCTCCATCCGGATTACCCGCACCCGCTCCATCCTGAGGATTCAAAGGCTGGTCTGCCGGTGGCGGATTTGCTGAGTGACGATGAGTGTAAATCCCCTTATCGAGGGATAAGGACGCACTAGCCCGGATGATAGTTTGACACCGCGCAACCTGCAGCGGGTACTCCCCCAGCCTCTGCTTATCCGCCGTGGTATCCCAAAGATGAGCACTCGCTAGACCCGTGTCCGACTCGCGAACCCCGATCTTCTCGTTGACCCGCTTTTGGATGTCCTTGAGCTCGTTCTCGATGTGCTTGAGCGCGAGGGAGTAGGGTCCTTGGCCCTAGGTGAGCGCGTCAGCTCATGGCAACCAAAAAGGCAGCATGTCGGCGACTGCTGCGTTGGGGCGTAGTAAAGCTGAAAGCGAAGACCTACATATGTCTTCAGAATTTGGATATCTGACTCATCGAGAGCTAAGGCGATCACTTAGCGATGAACTCTGCATGGATGCAAGGCTCAAAACTCACCTGTGATCTTTTCCTCCTTTTCGTCGGTCACCTTTTTATCAACTAAGCGAAGCACAATGAGTTGATTACATCATCTGGACTCGACGGGAGCTTACACTTCTCCCAATTCCTGAACGAGATCAGCTTTTGACCAGACATGTGAAGACGGGACCCACTGCTTTGGCGCCATGGTGAATCCCTGTGCTGCTTGAAGAGTCTCACACTGGATTAAGGAAGGGCGATAACCGTGAGTTGTTCGAGTTCACCTTGTGCTGAGCTCTATTGATGAACAAGCGAAAGGATCGTACAGGAGCCAAACGATTACACGTCTCTCCAATCACGTGACCAGAACGTTCCCACATGATCTCGGTAACCGTGAGAGAGTCCGAATGGTGCCCCGCTTAAGTGCAAGGACCCTTCCGAAGGCCATTCGGACCATCCATCATCAAGGGACACTTGCCAAAGATACGTAGAAGATCAAGAATGGCTTGGCGCTGAGAGAGGAATGAGGTAGTCCTAAGCTAGTGCAGTTGTGTTGTTGAGGGCGCGCGAAATCGATCCAAAGGTCCTCAGCCGTTCAGTAAGCTCAAAACAGTGTGAAGGTGAGCAGTGGTTCAGTCCTACTGGGAGGTTCCAGCTGATGCCAAGGAGTTCAGGGGTTTCCGCATCGAACCGCACTTCTTAAGTACCTGAGAAGATCACAGTTCGGCGACGTGTCGATCTCGAAGGCGTTGCCGCGATGACCGCGGATCTCGAACAGCCCATGGCCGGTCCTTCATACACCACACACTATCCTCACGGCGGTCTCTCGACTTCTCGCGGCGGGAAAGGCATCTTTGTGAATCCAGATACCGAGGAGCCCCTTGAGGTCTGGGTGGATACGGACCTCCGAGGAAGGCAATCGATACTCAAATTCATTCAGGTAGGTCCTCAATATGACCTAAACTCCCGCATGCATTAGACGAGACTGATTGGCCGCCTCCTAGCGTGAAGGCGCTCAACTTTCGACCGACCACACTCAACACTCTACAACCCTCCTGATTCTCTCACCGCGCAGCATGCCAATATTCGACTCATATTGCCATCCCGAGTGGTTACCGCTCGGTCTCAAACGTCGATATCACCGGCGACGGCGAAAAGAGCGGGAATTTGAAGAAGCTTGGACTCGTAAAGTGATCCTCAAAGGGGGATGGGCGGAGAGATGCTTGGATCGAGGGCACTTTCTTGTGAGTTGACCCATCTAAGTGGGGTTAGAGCTGAATCGAGCCATCAGGGGGAAGACGAGGGCTGGGGCGGGTGTCGAGCCGGAGGGTAAAGTCGCCTTGTCTTCTCTCTAGTCAGGCTGACAGTCTACAGTCCTCCCTTCGACTTGTCGATAACAAAGACTTCGCTGTATGCTCCGTTTCCCGTAGACACAAAGCGAGTCGAAGAATCGCCTGGAGCCCTCCATGCCCTTGCGCCGATGTGTGATGTGCAACTCGTTACGGAAGAACAGCCGATGGAGCTGGGTCTTCCATCTCCACCGCTCGTGGTGGAGCAGCTGGAGGAAGAGGAAGTCACGGAAGAGCTGGAGGCCAATATTGATCTCGTGCCAGGACCGGCCGCCCAAGCTGACGAGAGGAAATCTCAACAGGGTGAGGACGATACCCGCCAAGCCGAAGACAACGAGGAGAGCCATCCAGAGGCGACCTGCGATGCGCGCCGTGAGTCACGGCCTGGCTCTGACGAGGAAGAACAGTCATCGAACGAGACACCTGACCCGATAGACCTGCTCGAGCCTGCATCAGCGAACGAAGCAGAACCTACACCACAACCCCTCCAAAACAACGAGACTATCAAGGAGACTCCGGAAAACGTTACCGCCGCCCAACATTCCCAAGCCGGACCGTCTCCCCCTACTGGACTTGACCACGCATCACACAATTCGAAAGAGGCACTTTCACCACCACCGAAGCCTCCCGGAGTTTTCGAAGGCGTGAGGCTCTCGATCGACCTCGAGCGACCGGGCCGCAAAGATCTAATGAAGCGCGTCAGGGTGGGTTGAGTCAGACGTTCCGGCTGACTCTCAGGACGCTGGCGGACTTGTTGTCTCAGAGTACACCCAAGCCACTCATGTGCTCGTACACGATCACAACCATCGCAAATGGGATGCCATCATCCGCGAGATCGTCAAGCAGGGCGTCTGGTTCCTGCACGTCACCTGGGCATTCGAGTGCCTAGACAAGGGAGTCAGGCTGCCAGAGCTGTGCTATCATCTTCCCGGCGGAGCGCCTATTCTTCTGGGAGCGGAGGACTCGCCGAGCGATGATCTTCCCAAATCGATTGCGAGTGGGCAGAACATGGCCAGGATGTCTGCGGTCGAGATCGAACAGGCCCTCAAAGCGGAGAGCGCTTTGCTGCTAGCAGGCGGTACTGTGGTGGACATGATAGACCGGCTGGTGTCTAAGGTGGGTGAGTACCTCAGCTGGAGCTAATGTTGAGTACGGGACATATACCGTGTCGACCTGGCGAAACCACTGGAAGCAATCACGTGTGAGAACACAACGGATGGCGGTTTCGAAGCAGGTCGAGCCAGTCTTACCGACTGTGAGGATATCTGCCTCCTCACGGTCAGCTGGCGACATGATCAATATCATGCGACGGAGGCGTCCCGGCGTGGATGGCAAGCCCCCACCGAGCTATTTCGAAGATCTTTCGCGAAGAGTCCGCCTGGTTATCTCCATTCATCTGCTGTCTGACGATCAGTAGTATAGGGAATTACCCTCGCGATGGCTGGTCCTCTACAGAGATTGGTGCCAGCGGGAAAATGATAATCAGCGATCTAGTCCGTCCAAGCCGGGTCGAGAAGTATCGACCACCTCGTCTGCATCACTCCATGGGAGCAGTCAAGGGCTCGAGTCTAACGAAGGATCCCATACCGCTTGGACATCGATCGATATCTTCGAGACCAAGGACGGCATGCTTGACGTTGGATTGACCGCTACGGATTACAGCGAGATGCTTGCTGGCAAGGTAAGTCTGCAGGCCATGATCGTACTCATGCTACAACAGCCCAATACTCGAGGTGCCCTCCTTTGGCGGAATTACTGCAGCACCTGGGAGTCAGCGGACTTGCAACGCCTCGAAATTGCCGACAAACCTGCCCAAGTCCAGGTTCAATCATCAGAGCAAGCAATTGCCGCAGACACGGCAATATCAATCCCAACGAGCTCTCAGGCCTCTCGATCAGTTGCAAGCCGAAGCGCCTTGAGTGTGGCCGAACTCGATGCGATCTTCAGAGAGCTGGAACCGAACTTATCGGCCGGGCTGACCATCAGCCAGATGACACACGACCTGGCGATGAAGTTCCCATATTCAGTGGGTACCTGGGGCAACTACTTTACCGATTGGCGAAGGGGAACAGGACGCTTCACGGGCTTGACTCCACCTGCGCCTTTCAGTTTTCTGCGTCCGCCTCCTGATCGACATGTTCATCTCGCCAAGCTTTCCAACGAAGCTATGGAATTGATTTTTCGGGATCATCTGCAGCTGGCTGTGGATGAAAATCTCGGGGCGAACGCCATGGGACGGACGTTGCATGACAAAGTAGGCATCTAGCTCGTCCAGGTCAAAGCTGAAGCCGGTCCAGTATCCAGAGTATGCCGCGAGTACTTGGGGGAATCGTTGGCTTGAGTGGAAAAGCCAGACGGGACGATTCGCTTCACTGCGCAGGCAGGGATCGAGTTCGTCTGCTAATTCCGAAATCCCAACCCCACCGACGGAAGAAATTACGCACGACGCTCAGCTCCTGGCGCCCAGCTCGGCAGAAATCCAAGTCGGCGCAACTCCCGACTTATTGTCCATCACGTTCCTTCAAAAGATCTTCCAGAATGCGCAGGAGAAAGTCTCCGTAGGTGTTTCCAAATATGAGTTGTCCCGAGCGTTTGCAAGCGAGGTAAGCCTCTCAGCCTAGGAGATGGTGTCATTGACCTGGAAAAGCACGGAGTGTACCCACCTGAGAAATGGGCGCAATTTTACTCGGACTGGCAGCGAAACCGGGTTCACGTCACCAAGCCCCGCTCTGAGTCCGCTGCTCCATTCGGACCACCTCCGAATAGCCATCATGTCAAGAGCACCTCACTATCCATCGAAGACATTGCGAAAATACTTCGAGATAACCTATCACTGATCGATAGGGGTAAGTTGAGCGTGAATGCTGTCGGTAATGTTCTCAACAACGCGGTGAGCCGGCATAAAACCTTGCGCTCCAGCTGATCAGAGACCAGCATCCGGTGTACTCGGCGGGTACGTGGCGGAATTTTTACCTCGACTGGCGAAGCAGCCAGGGACGCTTCTCGCCTTCTCTTGCCGAGGGATCCGGAAACGCTAGTGCGGCTCGCGAAGGTGCGTCGAGCATTAGTCAAGCAGGCGGTAGCTCTCCATCGAAGAAGCGGCGGGCAGAGAGCCCTGCATCTTCGCCCGCTCATACTACGAAGCGCCCAAATGTTCTACCATACAGCGAGGAGGAGAACAGGCAGATGGCACGATACATCTTCGATAGGATACCGGAGGAAACGAGGCACCGATCAAAAGACTGGACGGCGTTTGCCGATGCGGTAAGTCGATCGCTGATAGCGCAAGCTGATGGAGAAGCGTCCAGGCGAGCGGTCGGCGCTAAGCTTCGCCGAGCACTACCGGACACACAAAGGGCAGATTGACGGATACGTGCGGGAGTTGCGGGATGTGGCTCTCGTCCGGCTAGCTTCGAGCTTGGAATCGCCCCCGAGCAGAGAGGTCAAGCGTGAAGCGTCGGAAGGCCGGGACTCGGTGCTGTGGTTGGACGAGGAGCCCAGAGCGAAGGTCGATGAGCTTCACGAGGTGATCGAGATCGATAGCGATTGAAGCGGGCCTCGCGCATTTGGCGTTAGCCTTTGCCTGCATATGTCTGCTGCAGAATGTATTCTCGTAAACCTCTCAGCTGGACACGAATGGGGGCACTTCAGCCAAGCTGAGGGGTCTTCTTGAGGGAACGGTCGCGCAGATCCGGCAGAAACGCCACGTGAAGATCTTTGCCACCCGTGTTCCCGGCCGACAGCAAGAGATTCAAGCGTTCCTTTTTGGTGATCAACATTCTCAGTCGTCCTTTTCCATTGTAAATCGCTTGACGCTTTGCCTCCTAGAGTAGTCCTTTTGATCACCATATATCAGCGCCGAGGGCTGTAAGCTTATGAGACAGCAGCAGGATCTTCCTGTTCAACCCACCGGAGCTCCCTCTCGTCTCATCGACCGATATGATTGCCATCCAGCGAGCCCTTCCACCGCCCTCGACCCTCCCCCTCGGTCCCTCATCCACCATACTCCCCTCCACTGTCCCGGAGAATGCCCCCGAGCACTGCCCCGTACGCCCCCTCCACATCGCCAAATTATGCTTAGCTGAGTAACGCTCGTAGGGCACCGAATCTGACCTAGCTGGAAAAGCCGACGCATGCGACGGATGTCCGAACCAATCTGTCTGTGCGGAGGGACCGAAGGGACCTGATCCGGATATACCTTTCATCAGGGAACGGATGAAATCTGTCAAGCGGAAGATATTGGTTCTCTCGGGTAAGGGTGGGGTGGGAAAGAGTACTTTCACGGCGGGTCTCTCTTGGGCTCTGGCAGCGGATGAGGACTGTCAGGTGGGTACTACAACTCTCTCATCCAAATGGTGATGATTTCTATGGATTGATGCTAAGAGACTTCAGACCGGGATCATGGACGTGGATATCTGCGGTCCCTCCATCCCCCTTCTCATGGGATTATCAAATTCCACCATCCACACCTCCTCCTCCGGCTGGTCCCCAGCCTACGCACTCGACAACCTCGCAGTTATGTCCATAGGTTTCCTCCTTTCCTCCACCTCCGACGCGGTAATCTGGCGAGGACCAAAGAAGAACGGTCTGATCAAACAATTCATGAAAGATGTCGAGTGGGGAGAATTGGATTACATGGTCATCGATACACCACCTGGCACTTCCGACGAGCACTTGTCCATCGTACAGTATCTCAAGGAGACGGGTATAGACGGGGCGGTATTGGTCACCACGCCTCAAGAAGTGGCACTGCAGGACGTCCGGAAGGAGATCGATTTCTGTCGGAAAGTGGGAATACGGATTCTGGGATTGGTGGAGAATATGAGCGGGTTCGTTTGTCCCAAATGTAAGGGCGAAAGTCAGATTTTCGCGCCGAGTACGGGTGGGGCGGAGAGTATGGGGAAGGAGTTGGGGGTGGAGGTATTGGGGAAGGTCCCGTTGGATCCGAGGATCGGGATGACTTGCGACAAGGGGTTGAGCTTTCTGGATGAGTATCCAGAGAGCCCGGCGACGGCGGCGTATTTGGATATAGTACAGCGGATACGAGAGTTGTTGGGAGATGCATAGAGCATACATGATGGACGTTGTATATCTGGCTCAGTGGTCCCGATCCCTGCCAGTCCGGTCAAATGCTAGATTTCTCAGTCCCAAAGCGCATCAACCTCTCCGTTCAGAGAAATCTCGCTGTGTGCGGGAGCATTGAAGCTCGAGCGCAGCATTTCCCACTGCAAGTGCGCTCGGTACGGCGATCCGGGTCTCGATTTAGCCACGCGGGAACGCGATCTGACAACTTGGCCACATAACATTTCCACCTCATCTCACAACCTGACTCCCTCCCGGTCCCCCTGGCCTACCCCTCCCCCGACTCCCCCCATCATCCCTCCTCCTCCCCTCCTCATCCACCGACTCCAGTTCTCCGCCATAGCCAAACTCGTACCGCCCATCCTCCCATACCGGTGAAGCTCTCGATCTCGACCTCGATTTGAGCACCGTCGGGGATGTACTTCCCCTCGATGACCTAGAGCGTGAAGGCGATGTTGACGGTGAAGGTGAGAGGCGAGAGAGCGGCACGATAGGCGGGATACGAGAAGCGGACGTCGATCGTGATCCCGAAGCTTGATATGTGACATGGTACCCCCGCTGAAAACCGAGACCGTTCACCTCGGCCTTCTTCGCGGTACGGCCGCGGGTTATGCTCACTGCCTCGAGCGCAGTGATAGACTCGTCGAGCCGCCTCAGGTCCGGGGAGAAGTCAAACATCCCATGCCCGCCCCGTCCGCTACTCCGGCTTCTCGAGCCGGAGACACTACGCGGGCTCGGCGGGCCGAACTTGTCGACGGCGGCGGGATCGGTAGGGAAAGTCGCCTGGCGAACTGGGATTTCCCGACTGGGGGGTCGTCGTGGGGTGATGGGTACTGGCTGAGCATGGATCGCCCCGTCGGGTCTTCGCCTTCGCTCGTATACAGGTGAATTTGACGGTTGTCGTCGAGCGCGAGACCGACTCCGACTCTTGCTTCTTGCCTTGACCTCTCTCCAGCCAATCACCGCGTCACACTCCCTGACCATCCTTATATCCCACCGGGACTCCCTGTTCCCGTCAAGACACCCGTAGAGGCAGTCTAGCCACTCCTTCCCTAGGTGATGTGGTTCATCCCATGTTCCGCGAAGAATCTTCATTTGTAATCGAGGGTCAAACGAGTCGACAAAAGGGAGTTTGCCAGTGAGGAGAGCGTAGAGGATGATACCTAACGCCCAGATGTCTTGCGCGAGAGATGGTCCAGATGGTGATGCGCGAAGGAGTTCGGGTGGGGCATATGGGAGTGATGCGGATGGGAAGGGTGGTGTGGGAAGAGGAATCGGCTCATTGGTGTGGCGAGTAGGGAAGGGTGACGATTTTCGCGGTGCTCGGTGTAGATGGGTGGGGAGAGTGAGATGTTTGCCGATCGGTGCGGGAATGCTCGGGATGATCTCGTTGATCTTCCTCGCCATGTAGAAATCGCAGACCATGACCCGTCCCGTATGGTCCACGAGGAAATTCTCCAGCTTCAGATCCCCGTGGAGCATGCCCCCTTGAAATCCCTCAAAACCCTCGTGCATCGCCGCGACCGCGGTGACGACCCCCGGAAACCACTTCCTTGCAGTCCGGTCCGACCCGCTCTCCCGCTTCAACACATCGAGTAACGATCCCCCAGGCAGATATGGTGAGATGAGATACGTCGCGAATGGTATCCTTTGCATCTCGATCAGAGGGAGCATACTCGGATGTCGAGGTAAACTAAGCCATATCCGGACTTCCTCCTCGAATTTCTCGAGTGAGCCGGACCGGTCAGATAGGTCGTCCCGCTTGACGATCTTGCATGCGAACGTCTCCCCGGTGAGAATGTGAGAGGCGAATCGGACTGTGGAGAAGCCTCCTCGGCCGACGGTCTTGCCGAGGGTGTAGTCGAGTACACGTGCGCCAGCTGCGTCGGGCGCTACTGGGACGGGTCGAAGGGAGTTGAAGGAGGAGAAGTGGGAGAGGAAGGCTGAAGCGGGAGAAAACGCGGCGGAAGATACAGAGCCGGTGGGGGAGGGTGGATCTGACGGACCAGGGTCGGACAGGAATGACGAGGATGCATCGGCGGACATGGGTGGTGCGGCGTGATGCGAGAAGAGGGGATGTCGAGCAGCAGCCGGAGGGTTGAAGTTCGGTATCGCAGGCAAAGTCGGGGATTCCAATGTCGAGCCAGCTGCAGAGAAGCTAGATGGAGTCGCGACGTCCCTCCTCGAGTCGAGTATCCTTGAACCACCATGACTGCGCTGTATTCTCAAGCTCTTCGCTCGACGCACGTCTGCTCCCTCGACCGCGCCTTCGCTTGCGAAATCACTCGACTCGTCATAGCTGACGGATCGCTGAGCGTGGAGTCGAGCGATGAAACCCGAGGCGGGAGTGATGGAGGACGAAGCATGTTGCATCCTGAGTGTAGCTGTCTGGACGGGAGTCGTGTATTCGGCCAGGACCGCTTGGGACGGCTAGTGTGTATAGCCTATCCCATCCGAGGAAATAGAGTGGTCCGAAAGCACAGACCTTTCCGGATGGGCGAGTCTGACGATCATTCGAGAGATTGTTTACGGGAGATTTGTGAGTTAGAAGAGATGTTTGACGAATGACCATGAGGAAAGAAGTTTGCATGGGTATTTATTTACTGAAACCTCTCTATTATTATTGACCCCGTAAGTAGCCACGTGTTCGCCACCCACTATGACTAATGAGCTTTGTTTTCTGCACAATCTCCCAAGGCACTCATCATGTTAGTACAGCGCGGCTTCAGCACCGCTCTGCCGAGCTCGAGTCGACTGCCGATCACCAGAAGAGCCATCACCTCCTCCCCTATCGTCTTCCGCCAACAGATCGAGCGGCGTCCGTGCTCACCTTTTTTTCCCATTGTTCACCCAAGGCTGACAAGTGCTACAGTGCCATCCGGTCATGTCCGACCACATCGACGCCCCACGGCTCACCGTTTTCAGAATCCACCTCAGTTCCAGAACTTCGTACCTCCTGAACCCCTCAGCATCGGCCAGGAGCTGTCGGTGGCCCCTCGGCCTGTGAGTATACCGAATGATCCGAAGGGTGTGCTGCAGGAGAGTCATGCGGTGAGGGAGCTATTGGGTCATGAGACGCTCGTCATTGTCAGGTGAGCTGCATGTATTGCCGAATTGAGGGGAAAGCTGACCAACAGGATAGACAAATAGAGATGCTGAACGTCTTCATGGGCGTTAGTGGAGCATGATCGTCTGTGTAGGAGTTTACTGATGAGGGCAGTTCGAACAAGCGAATAGATATGCCATACAAACGCCTGAAGTAAGCCTCCTCATTCACCTCATAGTAGCCGGCGAGCTGACACTTATAATAGGGCGAATTAGTCGGATAGTGAACTGTCGTTCTGCCCTGTGTTCCAAATGATGCTGAATGATCGCAGCCTGGCCGAGGAAGAACAGTCCATCGTATCCACCATGTCTCGACAATTCCTGCGCACCCACCGACCGTTCCGAGCCGTCGTCATGGACCGCACTGGTAAACCTATCCTCTGGGTCAGTCGCCTGGGCGGTCCATCTTTGAAGTCACAGCTGATGACGCCCAGATTCGGCGACCATTCCAACTCATCAACTCGCGGATATACGTCCGCTCGTCGGAAGGGGAGGAGGGAAAGATGGTCGGCGAGGCTCAGCAGTGCGTCCTCTGCTTTCTCTGCATTAGCTCTCCTGACGGGTGAGGGACAGGGAATGGCATCCCTGGCGAAGACGATACAACATATTCCAATCGTACGATCCGTCCATCTACGGTTTTATGGCGCGCTAATCAGTCAAAGACGGGAGGAAGAGAAGTTCTCGCAGTTCGCACGGGTGGATAGCGGGTTCTTCGCATGGGATTTCTGGCTACAAGATCGGGATAACCGTGAGGCTCTTCCTTGCCATCGTTCTACGAGTACTGAATCCGGCAATAGGGCTCGTGGCCTCGATCAACCGCAATTTCCGGGGTCTGGGGCGCGAGCTCTTCACAGATACAGGTGAGCCCTCCGTCCCCATTTGGAAAAGTCGAGCTGAGCAGAGAAGGCCAATATGTGATCCGCTTCGACTCAGCCGGCACGGAGCTCGACCTCCCACCGGGCGCGACTGCGAACATTCAGGGACAGAGTCTGGTGTTGCCTGAGGGGAAGGAGGGGGGTTTGACACTGGATCAGCGTGCCATGGTACGCTTATACCACCTTGGAGAGCTCCTGCTGACATCATCAAGACCCTCGCTACAGCAGTCTCAAGTGCGTCTCAATCTGATTCTGAGTATACCGCTGATAGCTTTCAGTCGACTTTGACTACTTCTCGCGACATTCTGGCAGCGGGTATGTTGCTCAGTAGATGAATTTGACTCAGGACTGACTCTCACAGCGGTTTCGGCTTCCCATTCATGATGTGGGGCGGGGGCGACGGCTCTGCCGATGCTCAAGCTGGAGGCGTACAAGGTCAAACAGCAGATGCGCCTCCCGTCGGAGCGGGTGCAGGAGCCGCTGGAGGGGCTGCGATGAGCGAGGACGAGCAGATCTACGGGCGACAACCCGGTCAAGCAGACGCGGCTCCGCCAGGAGGGGTGGATGGGCAGACTTGGGCGGACGAGGGGATGGACAGGCCCGATCAGCCTAGATATGGGCAGGAGGAGGTCATGCTGGATCCATGGACCGACGAGAAGAGTAGTGGGTGGTTCGGAGGAGAAGACAGCGGGGACAGCGGAAGCGATTGGGGAGATTGGGGCGGAGGGGATTGGTCGTGAGGAGTTCAGGATACCGATATCAATGCATCTCTCATGCTTTCAGTTTTGGCTACGCTCCTGTCAGCCTCTCAACCACAAGCACAGTTCGGCGGGAGGCTCACCTTGCAGTCTTCCATCACGGTATCTTTGACAAGCACCATCACCCTCCCTTGCTCCTCCTTTCCCACAGCATTGTCTTGCTCATAACTCGCTCCGATTGCGAGCTTGCTCCCATCCGGACTGAAGGCAAGCGCAGAGATCGCTGTGGGGTACTTGGGGTACAGCTTCATCCGCTTCTTGGCGGAATGGTCCCAGATGGAGATGAAGCCGTCTGATCCGCCCGATGCGAAGGTGTTGTGTCTGTCGGTGTCCAGGCATCAGCCATGTTCTCCTGGATACGCCACCAGAGCAGGAAGAAGGGAGAAGGGAAAAGGGAGAAGGGGCAAGGTAGGAGGGGGACGACACATACACTGGGTGATAAGCCAGCGCGTTAATGGGATAAACGCAATCCACCCCATCCACAGTCTGTCTATGCGCCCTAAACGCGTACTTCTGGCTCTGTGCCGCCGGGTCCGCGTCGAAATACTCCACAGCGATCCGACCTTCGATACTCCCGCTCGCCCAACCTATCCCGGTCCCCATCAGCACCACCCTCCATACACCACATGAAAGAGGACAGACCTTTGCCATCTACCATGCACGCTATAGCGCGGGTGAGGAATTTAAGCGCCGATTCTCTTTGTTGTTCCGGTTTGAGCACCTGTCCTTCTACGGCGGATGCAAGGGACGAGAGGGAGTAGACCGAGACGTGTCGGTGGGCCATGGAGATTAGGAGGGTAGATGTGGCGAGGGCGTAGGAGAGGTTGTAGATTCGCGCGGGGAGGGTTTGCGTGGATCGGAGGGGGATTTCGGCGGACCTGTTAAGGAGCTTAGAATTAGTTCCGGGATGGGGGGAAAGGGCGAACGGGTCCCAGACTTTGATGGTGGAGTCCCATGATCCAGTAACGAGGACGTCTGCGCGTGTCAGCTGTGAGACAGGCAGTCGAGGCGAGGGACGTACTGTGCTCGGCACACCAGACTAGTGTGGAGATGGCATCATCATGTTTCCCGAGAACCCGACATTGACCAGTCTCGAGATCCCATCTATCGTCTCCTAAGGGACAGGACAGAGCATGAGGGAACGGACGTACTGCCGGACACGTTTGTCGAGTCCACCCGAGAAGGCGGTATTTGGGGACGAGCCGAACGCTATCGCCAAGACTGCGGCGGGGTGAGTGAAGCTGGTCGGAGCACAGTCAGTAAGAGTCAACGAATGGCGTAGGTACACGGACATGGCAGGTGGGCTAGGTAGGCCTCCAAGATGATGTAGCTGGATTGTCTGGTCTTTCGTCAGGCTTGGACTTCGATGAATGGCAGGGGAGACCTACCCCGTCCCATGAGGATACGAGCAGTCGCGAAGAGTCGTGGGAGAAGGCGAGGGAGGATATCCCGTCAGCCGGAGGTTGTAGCGACAGATCCCCTGGAAACACATCAGTTTCGATGAATGCTTAGGCGATTAGCTGGACAGACCGGTCGACATTATGCAGTCTCCTTTGAGGCAAGGCGTTGACGGAGGAGGCAAGATGATGATGGTCGGAAGCAAACGAAAGTTGACAAAAAACCACACGCTTGATATCTATCTCTTCCTCCACCTTTCCATCCACCAAAGCAATCTCCCTAGTGTAGTTCTGAGGCGTCTTTTGTCCTGTCTCGACTCAAGCACGTGGAGGTGCAGGATGTACCGATACGAGCAACGCGACCGCTCCGGCCCTATGGACGTGGACGGTCACGACCCAGTCGACCGACTCGCCCTGTTCGCGCTACATGATCCCGAGGAGGGGCCGTCGCGCAAACGTGAGCTCTACGTGCTCCAATCACAAGCCGTGTCCTGTGCGATACGGCTGCAAGGGAAAGCTCAAGTTGATGCTGTTCATAGGACTACACAGCGAGATCCAGACTCCCTCCCGCCCATACAACCCAAATTCCACCTCCTCCTCCCGGACACTGCACTTCGGACAAGATACGCCATTCATGTTTCACCTCCCAACCTCCCCTCCACCGGTATCCACTGCTCCGTTCAAGCCTTACGACCCGAACAAATGGGCAAGCGCGACGTTTGGCTTCCCTCAAGCTGCTCTCGGTGCTGCGGGGAAGGGGCTCGAAGATATCGAGATGCGGAATGCGGATAGCCCAACGAAACCGCACGAGGTAGGTGGGGAGGCTGACACGGTGCGGAAGGATGGGAAGGAGAATCGGGATGGGAATGATAGACCTATGGCTGGAGGTGCGGTATCACGAGTTAGGCGGAAGAGGCAGAAGGAGTGGAAGAGGGGTCGTGGACGAGGTAGCGAGTCCGAGGGAGAGGGAGAGGGGAGTGTAAGTTCACGATGAACACTTGAGGCTACGCACTGATGCCATATACGATCAGACACCAATCCGAGGCTTGGATTCCCGATCCCGAGGTGTGCGCCCCGGCCAGCCCGCCAAGTCCGAGCATCATTACTCTTTCCACATGCCTGCGCCAGCTTTGAGGCACTCCGAGATCCCTTCTATACTCCTTGGGTATGTCAAGCACTTCTTCCTATGGTGCGAGCTAACCCTCTACAGATACTTGCAGTTCTGCGTCAACGCTTCCGTAGTGGTCTTCGTGCTCTATCTGGCAGTGCAGTTCGTCTTGACAGTGCGGAGGGACGTCAAAGATCGGATGCAAGAGGTCTCAGTCGGTAGGTCTCCCGCTGCTTGGTGTGAATCTAGCTGAACGGCACAGAAATACTACAGGATATTTCAGAGTGCACAAAGTTGTACTTGACGAACCGGTGCGACCCCACATTGCGCGTTCCAGCAATGTCAGTCCCGCTCGTCCGACGTCAGCGATGACAGTCTGCTGATCCGTGGTGCTGCGGTCTCTAGGGAAGCACCGTGCAAAGGGTGGGGAGCATGTATGCAGCGTGACCCCACCATGGTCGGACGGACGAACGTCATGGCCGAGACGTTTGCGGGGGTGATCAACTCGTTTGTTGATCCTATCAGCTGGAAGACCATGGTGAGTGGAATTCCATGCTGCAGTCACTTACGTTGACGGAACTGCCAACAGGGCTTCACGCTCGTGACCCTGTCGTTCTTGATCATCCTGACGAACTCAGCGCTTTGGAACCTACGGGCCAAAGCGCATCATGAACCACCGCAAGCATATCCGCCACCGCAGTTCTTGCCGCATCCTTCCTTACAGTCAAACGGTATTTCGAGCGCTGCAGCTGGCCAGGATCATCGCCAAATCGGATGGAACCCGGAGAGGAAGAAGGGGTGGTGGTGATGCGCAATATGACATTGTCGGATATGCATTCTTTTACCACTTGCAACTGCACATCTTCAGTTATCGCTGGTCAAGGACCTTCACAAGTCACCTCGGCTAACGCCACGGAGCCGGGAAAATAATCCCCCGCATGCGTCCGGCAAACCTCGGCTTTGTTGCTTTCTCCTCCATCCTATCCATCTAACTTGCTCAGCCTCGGAAGTCTTGATATATCAGATCCTAGACTTTCGACCTCCTAGAGTACTCTACTCCTATCCCGACTGGATTTTCGCTGAGCTCGTCGTTACTGCGTTATCATCAGCAAAGGTGCACTTCTCTCTTCCCTCGTCTCCTTCACTCCTTCCCACCTCTTTGATTCGCTCACTATTCTTGTCTCAGAGCACGTCCGGAAACCGGTACACCTTCGCCGCCACAGGCTGTCAATTATCTAGATACGAGGCCGGGTACCTCTACGACACCGTCACCATGTCCCGCCTAAACTCCAAGCGTCATCCCGACCTCCTCGTCGGTCCCCTCCCATGTCCGAACCCCACTCACTAACGCTGCCCAGACATGTAACTTCAACCAAGATTTCTCCTGCATAGCGGTGGGGCACAAGAAAGGCTACACAATCCTCAACTGCGATCCCTTTGGAAAGGTCCATTCAAAGAGTACGTCCATCCCTCCCTCCTCGTCCACACATGTCAGCTGAGGATGTCGCAGCGGATCAGGGCGCGACTGGGATCATCGAGATGCTGTTCTGTACGTCCCTCGTAGCGCTCGTCGGCACGGCGGATACGCAGCCTTCGAATAGCCCGCGGAAGCTCCAGATCGTCAATACAAAGGTGGGCGATGGGCGCGGATTTCTTATGAGGATGTTGTGTTGAGAAACGGGACTGATGAAGGGATAGCGACAAAGCACGATCTGCGAGCTCATCTTCCCGACTTCGGTATTGGCGGTCAAGATGAATCGAAAGAGACTGATCGTGGTGCTCGAATCCGAGATCTATATCTACGATATCTCCACCATGAAACTCTTACATACCATCGAGACCGGACCCAACCCCAATGGTGTGCGACGATCCCATCCTCACTCAATCTCCATAACCTGGCTTGATCCTGATGCTGATACGTGATCAGCCGTCTGCGCCCTCTCCTCCTCGTCCGAGCACTCCTACCTCGCCTACCCCTCCCCCGCACCATCCGCCTCCTCATCCCCCCTCTCCTCGTCCGCCGTCCCAGCCGCTCCACCCGCTCCCACCACAGGCGACGTCCTGCTCTTCGACACCCTCAACCTCTCCGCTATCAACGTCATCCAAGCTCACAAAGCTCCCATCGCGTGTCTCGCCCTGAATGCAACCGGTACCATGCTAGCTACCGCTTCGGATAAAGGCACAGTCGTCCGCGTCTTCTCGGTTCCCGACGCAAAGAAACTCTGGCAATTCCGGAGAGGTTCCCAATCGGCTCGGATATTCAGTATAAATTTCAATCTCACTTCCTCACTCCTCGCAGTCTCCAGTGACTCTTCCACAATCCATATTTACAGACTCGACTCTCCCAACGCAAGAGCTTATCAACCCGAACCGAGTTCACCGGGTATCGACGAGATGAGAAGTCCCACGCCGAGCGAAGCGCCATCCTCCTCATCCCCAACTCTCGGAGCGGCTAATTTACCACCCGCACACTCCGCGACGAGCTCGTTGAGACGGAGATCGTATCATATCGGGAAAGGCTTTGTTGGCGGTGTGAGCGGGTATCTGCCCAGGAGCGTGAGCGAGATGTGGGAGCCACAAAGGGATTTCGCATTCATCAAGCTCAGAGGGAGTCAGGGGAGGACGGTCGTGGCCATGTCCGGGTGAGTGCCCGACGTTTTCTTCAAGCCGAAATTCCCCTGCTATCCGAAAGATGTTTCCCAGCTTACAAAGAGCAGCACTGCGACACAGGTGATGGTCATCTCGTCGGGAGGACTGTTTCAGGCTTACAATATCGATCTGGAGAATGGCGGGGAGTGCTCGTTGATGAAGGAGTTCGCGTGAGTTCCGCCTCGCTCGCCTGGATCGTGCTTAAACCGACTCTCCTCCAGATTACTAGGCAGCGAAGATTCTGGGAGCGGACCGTCGAATGGGGAATGACACGGACAATTGACTGATCAATGTGGAGCACATGCAATCCATCCGCAGTACGAGCATCAAGTTTCCCCTGGTAAGTTACAGCTACAACCGATCGCGTCTCGCCTTTGCGTCAATGTAAGAACCCCCTGATTGCCGCCCCAACATTCTGCACGTCCAGCAGGAAAGTGTCATGCCCCCAAACTCCCCCTAGCTCATAGTATGTTACCTGCCCATTTCCCGCTAGCTTGAGTGCATCTGCCAGTTCTCGCTGTTGTTCGACCGGGAAGAGGACGTCACTTTGCACGCCCAGGACTAGCGTCGGGATATCTCTCAGTCGCTGTAAGCCCGCCGCCAATTCTGGCAGGTGCGGCGATTTCGAGGTAGGGATAAATCGCTCCACCTTCCTCGCCTCCGTCACGCCGCTCGACTGCGCGGGTGGAGAAGGAGGATCGCGTGGTGTAGATGCGGAAGTGGTGATTGGGTCGGAAGGGAACGGGAAAGGAGGGAGATCGGGGTAGGCGGTACTGAACTTCTTTGCGAGGGAGGTGAGGGCAGGAGCGGTCATGTCGAAGAGGTCCATCGCTTTGGAGAGGTAGAGCATCGAGTTTGCGTCGTAGGTCAGGCAGAACCTCTCGCCCTGAGCACGAGCACGAGCACGTCAGCTTCCATCCTCATGCTACGCATCATGCACACTCATGGGAGCCAAAACCAGGTAGTAAAGGAGGACCGACCTGGTGATCGAGGTATGTCTCGATGAGGAAGTCAGGGCTCAGCTTGGGTACTCCCACCTCTCCAGCGGTATCCAGCTCGCTCTCAGAAAGCATGCGCCGACCGAAACGCTGCTCCCATTCGGGGCCGGAGCGGTAGGTGATCGTTGCGATCTCTGCGGCGTGTCAGCCAGTGAAGCTGTGTGTGTTTGAACAGACAGGCAGAGAAATGGGAACATGAGTTGGAAACGGACTCACGCCGTGCGAGCTTCATCCCGTTGTGAGGTGGGACGCCGTCGTAGTAAAAACCTCGATTCCAATTAGGGTCCGCCATGAGCACTGTCCCTCCCATCAGCTTGAGCTCCACCCGAAGCTCGAACCTCTCATTTGAGAAAGGATCGACCTACCACTTCTCTGTGCATACCGCATCCCCACCCCACCCAACCCACTCCGTCCCGTCGCACTGATACTAGCGACCCTCCCCACCCTGTCCGGCGCCAGATAAGCCAGACTCAAACTCTGCATCCCCCCCATCGAACACCCCACGCTGGCATACAGCTTCTCCACGCCCATCTCATCCATCAACCCCAATTGCGCCCTCGTCATATCATGTATACTCAACACCGGGAATCTCGTCGCCCACCGCGTCCCCCCCTCCCCCGGCGGGTACGGGGAACTCGGACCGGTAGAGCCAAAACACCCGCCTAGAACGTTGGTACAAATGACGAAGAATTTATCTGTATCGATCGATTTCCCCGGGCCGACGAAGGATTCCCACCAGCCTGGCTTGGAGGAGATGCTGGGGGAAAGCGAGTTGGTAGCCGAGGCGAGGTGGGAAGAGGCGGAGAGACCGGTGTGGATCAGGATGGCGTTTGAGCGCTGAGAGTTGAGGTGGCCCCATGTTTCGTAGGCTATCTGGTAAGAAGGGAGGGGTTCGGGTGAGTAGAGTAGTGGGAGGGGTTCGGTAGAATGGTGGTGAAGCGTGGCGGCGGGGGGCTGCGATCGTCAATCTCGGACCAAGTCGTTTTGGGACAATGGACCCACCAAGTAGCAAGCTTCAGATTCCTCTTTCCCCTCCGCAACCCGTCCATCCAATACTCGCTCTTCCCGACCGATCTCCGCATCCCGCCTCTCGACCTCGGTCATAGCCCGCTCCTTTCCCTTCCCAGGATGAGCCTGAACTCCAAATCCGCCAGGATTGTAAGCTGGTTGGCGACGAGGTGGGAGATGAGGTGTGGTGGGTGAGATGAAGGGCGGTGATGCATTTAGGTAGGAAGGGGAAGGCGAGGGGTCGAGGTGATATTCGGCGAGACGCGGTTTGGGATGGGGGAATGGGGTTGATACAGGGGTCTTGGAGGTTGATGCTGGGAAGTGCAGTGAGCGAGCGAGTGCTCGGGCTGGCATGATGAGTATGTCAGTGGAAGTTGATGGGTCAGTGCGATGGGTTCAGACGAGACGGGATACTTGGCATCGACGGACATGCTCATGGCGTCATTGCAAAATTCGGAACAAAGATTTCAAGCACGCAATCGAATTGAGCCGAGTCAGGAACCAGTTCGGCCCGTCTTCACCGTTTCTTGCCTTGTCTCACCTCACGTTTGAAACATGCTTGCAACAATGCATCGTCAAAGACTGAGCATACACCGCCGTCTACTCTTGAAGCCGCCGGAACGTCTCCCCAATCTCGTTATACAGCGCCTCGAACTTGCCAGTGATCTCTTCCTCAGACTGCGTGTTTGGCGACTCGAACTTCATCTGCGACAGCTTGTATATGACGTCGCCGGCGGAATCGCGGATCTGCGGACCACAGGTAAGCGAACGGGCCCAGACAGCAGATCGAACCAACCTTGGCAAAAGTCATGTCGCTCGTCTCCACCGCCCGTTGACAAGCTTCATTGAAGGATATGTAATTTCGCAGCATGCCTGCCGTTTTGTAGAAAGGGCAGTAGCGGTCATACTCGGAGATACCGTTTTGCTGAAGGAAGTCGTCCTGGATCGACGTCAGCGTGCTGATACGACTCCGATCTCGCTCACCTTCAACATCCGAGCGACCTCGAGCGTAATCTTGTCGCTCTCACCCAGCGCCGACTTCCCCACGAGCTGCACAATCTCCGCCAGATCCTGCTCCTTCTGCAGAATCTCCTTGGTGAGAGCACGTAGTTCGATGAAGCCCGCATTGTTCTTCTCGTAGTGTGGGTCGAGGACCTTGAGGTACTTCGAGTATGACACATTCCAGTCGACCGAAGGGAAATGTTTTCGCTGGGCCAGGGATTTCGATAGACCCCAGAACACCTGCACGATACCCAAGGTGGCGCTAGTCACCGGGTCCGAGAAGTCACCACCCGGGGGTGATACTGCTCCAACGATCGACACGGTTCCCTGCCTCTCCGGGTTGCCCAAGCATGTGACCTTTCCAGCCCGCTCGTAGAACCCAGCAAGCTTCGCTCCAAGGTATGCGGGGTATCCAGAATCCGCAGGCATTTCCGCCAATCGACCTGAGATTTCTCGCAGTGCCTCGGCCCACCGTGACGTCGAATCCGCCATCATCGCCACATTCTGACCTTGATCTCGGAAGTACTCGGAAAGGGTGATGCCGGTGTAGATGGAGGCCTCGCGAGCGGCGACGGGCATGTTGGAGGTGTTGGCGACTAGGGCGGTACGCTTCATGATAGGCTCTTCTCGGCCGTCGCGCTCGAGCGTGAGCTCGGGGAACTACGCCTGTCAGCGGAGTGACCTGGATGCCATGGACGACGTACATCTGCCAAGACCTCTGCCATCTCTGCCGCTCTCATCAGCGTTGAAAACAGGAATAAACGCAGTACATACCGTTACCCCGCTCACCACATCCGACGTAGATAATAATATCAGAGTTAGAGAATTTTGATAAGGCTTGACTCTGTTTCTGATGAGCCTCGACCCACAGAGAGCGCAATGATGGCTCACAATGACAGTCTTGCCACTACTGGGGTCAGCAGTCTGCACCACCTCCCATGTAAACTCACTCACCAACCGAAAGCGCCTGGGATCGCCGTCGTCCCACCTTGCACACAAGGGAACAGAGCGTCCAGCACCCTTTGTCCCGTGAAGAGCGGGTACGTAGCCGACTGCTTCTCAGCAACAGGTCGGGGAGCCCGCACCGGCCACAGCTGCATCATAGAGTGTTCCTGCTTCTTCCCCTGGAACTCAGTCTCAAGCACGATATCCTAATGACCTATCAGAATACAGTCCAGTCAAACAAAGGTTGGCCCACCTCCACGGTATAGCTTCCCTTCTCAGCAACACGAGTGATGGTACCCATAGCACGTGGAGGAAGCATGATCTTGTGGTTGTCCACCAGGGAGTTTTCGTAGACCGAGCCGAAGATGTCTCCGCCAGTGACGTGGTCACCAACACGGAAAGAAGCGGGGTTGAAGTCCCACTTGATATCGCGGGAGAGGGAATCGGTGTTGATACCGCCTAAGCCGGACATCAGCTTCTCTCGAAAGATCTCTTAATCCCGGGCGTACGGGGAATGTAGATGGACTGGGATGCCTCCTGAATGGACTTAAGGGGCCGTTGGATGCCGCTGCAGCAACTTTAGCACTCAAAAAACTATACGGGAGGAGCTCACTCAAAGATGTTGCTCATCAAACCAGGTCCGAGCTCCACACTCAAAGGCTTCCCAGTCCTTAAGACTGGATCGCCAATCGTCACTCCCGACGTCTCCTCGTACACCTGAATCGTAGTCCTGTCCGCCTCGATCCTGATAACCTCTGCGACACCACATTCAGCACAGATCCAAGCAGCGACCTGACACCCACCTCCGACCAGCTCGTCATGGCCCACTCGGACCAGCTCATACATCGCACATCCTCGCATATTCTCGCCAATCACGACGGGTCCAGAAACGCTGTGCGGGGAGAACGGGATCGGCGAGTAGAGCCAATAACAAGGGAATCAAAGGACCACCAAGGGAAGACAGGAACGGACATATCAGCTGTGACGCTAGTAAGGGGTGTCGGGACTGACGAGTACACTGAACCCAGCATCCGCTCGCGCTCCTCATCCCGGATCTAAGCGAAAGGAAAGGGCGTGAGCTTCGCTACGATCAGGAATAGCTCGTGAAGAGCTAGTCTGGCAAATGCAGCGAACGGCTCACCTTTGGGAGCTCCTTCTTGGCCTTGTCCATTGCTCCCGCCTAATCAAGCAGAACAATCAGCCATCAGGCCATTAATGAAAGGAATTGCAGCTGACCATTCTGCAGAAACTCAGCCGGCGGTGTAGGAAGACGAATCGGAGTGATGCAGCTCCCCTTCTCTGGTTCCGCCAGCTGATTTGTATGTCAAGACTGTGCACTCGATACCAGAATCGGAAGCTATACCAGCGGGGTTGCGTCGAGGATCAAAATCTGTCATCATTGACACGTCACAATCAATGTTTTCCAGTACCGGTACCTATACAACGTATATACCGAGATCAAGCACTGGTGTGCATGACACTTTGAATGCCATGCAGTGGGTCATCGCCCATAGGCGACGAATAGTACATGCACGTGATGGCACGTTGTACACGCCATCAATTTGCTACAAGTTTAAATACATGTTACCGTCCATACCGCGCCTCATCGAAACCCAACACCGCCGCCTGCCTCCGTCTACTCGGGACCGGCGCGACCGGTCCTTCCGCCGGGGTATACCTTATAGGTGATCTCGGCGGACTGATAGCCTGCACCGCTTCCTGCCTCTCCTCCACCTCCTCATCGTCCTCGGGCAGGACCGTATTCCGCGGCGGAGGACTCGGAAATCGCCTCGGCGTAGCTTCTCCAGCCCCATGTCCACCTTTCCAGCTCCATGCATTGAATGACTCGCTCGACCGCCTGGAGTCATCAGGTGGAGGAGAACTGGTGGTGATGTGTAACCCGGAGAGCTTGTCTTCCTCCTTGACTGTATCCAAGCTGGGCTCGGCGAGCGGGGTGGGCGGACGGGATGAGAGGTTCGGAACTGAACCCCGTCGCTCACCCGGTATTCGTCGGGGACTCGCGAGTGGGGCGGGGCTGGACCAGCTTGACCCGTAAGGTGATGGTGAAGGACTATTCCAGCTTGAAGCGCTCGAGGCAGATCGCATTCTTCGCCAAATGGATTTCGCGCCGGATTTCGCAATTTCGCCGATATCCACCGGCTCGGACCTACCTCCATCAGTACCAAAGCGATTAGAGATGGACCCACCAATTATTCGCCTCGTACTGCTTCTTGTACAGCTCCCACTGATCATCGGTCATATACACCGTCCCCGGTTTCGCCTGCTGGGACTGATTGGACAAAAGGTGCTTCCTCGCCGCGACCCCAAGGGTGATCGAGCTTCGTCTCTTCAGATCAGGTGGGACTTGCGGGAGAGGAGCGAAATGGATCTTTGCAGAGCTCGGCTGATGGGGCGAGACTAGCTCGGATACGAATGACGAAGTTGACAGGGATGGGGAATATCCTGCGGAGGAGCCCGCTGCCGAGGAAGAACGTGGACCATTCAGGAGGATAGGCGGACCGGGCTGACCTTGGGAGTTGCTCAGTGAAGACACAGAGGTCCGGCGAGTGGCGATTGACATGATGAGAGTGGTAGAGAGCGGGGACCTCGATGGAGAGGTGAGACAAGCGAAGAACAGGCCCACGTTGACGGCCTTCGCAGGGATTCCAGGAGCGAGATCAGGAGGATGGGAGAGCCGGTGCCTGAATCGGAAACCCCGCAGTCTCCGGGACAAGACGTGAAGCTTCGAAATACCGTTTCAATTGCATCCTTCATTCCCGTCGGAATCTTCTCCTCTATTTTAAGGGATAGATTTTGCATCAAATCAATTCGCAGAACCATAATCCAGTTCTTGCATCCGACATCTGGAGATATTGGCATACTGACGTGGACCGCTCAGATCAAAGCGAAACACGTAGTTTGTTGGCTGCTGAGCAGATGCAGGGATCTGACGAGTTGAAGAGCATCCAGAGACATGATGGACGACGGGTCGATGTCCAGCTCGATGAAATTCCACGCGATTGCTGAACGAGAGCAAAGGGTCAGAACCGTCTCTGGACGATCGATAACGTTCACGACGAAGGGGATCAAGGCAGACCTTCTTATACGGCTGACAGGTTGGATGCTACTACCTAAGTACACAAAACGAGTGATGCGGACTGACTACATGAAATGCTTGGTGCAGAGTGATGGAATGGTCAGAGCGGATGTACAAGCTGGACAAATGGCAGTGAAGGAGTTGCAAGACCTATATTTGCTGGACTACATAGATGGCTGTCAGCTAGACTATCGGCGAGAGGGATGAACGTACTCTGGGCGATGAGAAATTGCTTTTCGTCCTAGAAACGGGGTCAGCGTGGACTCGCGACTCGGAGATATGGTACGCACGTTGAATTGCTCGTCTGCACACGGAACTTCGTGAGCAGTTGAACTGGCACGCACCCGAGTACTCACCATCCTTGTCATTGTGGAACTCTCTCAAGAACAACAGCAGCTTGTCCTTGTTTCTCCGCAATATACTCCCGATTTGTGGCGGCTTATTCGGATTGGCTACGAAGACCTTCCCACATCATGAGCAGCGTCCCATAAGAGATGCCTGAGCCCACCTTGAAGACATGAAACGCCTCGAACTGGATATTCCGACTTTTATCCCGTAGGAAGTTCATCATCATCTTCAGATTGTCCTCCGAGGCGATGTAGCGGGTCATGATCGAGTAGTTTGCCCGGTCGAGGAGGATCTCGCCTAGCAATTTGAGCGATTGACGTTTGGTAACGTAGTTGGACGAGAGGATAAGGGTTGTGTACATGGTGAAGAACTGGGCCAAGTTAGTGACGTCCAGTATGGGTCGTGACTCGACAGACTCGATCGTAGTTTCCATCGAGATAGGAGGCTACCATCGGCTTATGTCGTGTGAGGGTTTCCTAGACGCCGATCAGCCGTGCGCGGAGAGGGAGACGATGACTCACCTTCATGTTGCCGAACGCATCGCAAGAAAGTCCGAAGGTGGTGTTTTCGATGTAAATGGGGAATGTGTAGAATCTGAATCACCGTCAGCACTCGACGAAGACCTAACACTAGGCAGCTGTGACTGCGCAGGTATCCCAGGGACTGACTGATCCGAGTAGAGCAATATTCTCGCCAGCGGCTCATATCGTAAGATCTCCCTCAGGATTACCCCTGTATTCAATGCCACCTCTGCGTTGACATATCTAGATATTGTATCAGCGATACTCGGCTTGCACCAATGGAATGCGCGACTTACCCCTTCAAGGTGTTGAAAATGATGTCGGGTCGATTTGAGATATACTCGACCGTGGGCGACCGAGTCCCGATCTGTCTTAGAAGAAGGGTGTTGTAAATGTTGCAGATGTCTTTTCGGGCCTAGGCAAGCGATCAATTCAGGCAGACTCAGCGACATACGCGGCTCCTAAACTTCACTCACTTCAAATTCGAGCTTTGCGATATGCACTACCATCAGACTCAGCAGGTCCTGCGAGTACACCTCATTGGCGACTTGCGCGACGACATCGGAAGAGGGTTCGACATCGCCCTCGCCGGACAGATATATCTTGACAGTCGAGATCAGGCGAGAAATCTCCTCATTTGTCTAGCCACATGACCGTCAGCTGAAACGCAAGTGGTGAAGTATGCGCCGTGAGAGGCTCTGTCGACGACCAGGTCTCGACGAAACTCGCCAGCCCTATGAGGCCTATCTCCTTTAAGCCCCGGGCTGGGGGCGCGATATCTTTAGAGCTGAAGATCAAGCTCACTCTTCGCTTCGACTCTCCTGATTCCGACTGATCTAGCCGCTGGATATTCTCCCGTAAGCTCTTGACGGTGTCGGCTGGTGTCCGAGCTTTCTGACGGTTGAAGAAGTTCATGTTGAGTGGCGGGTTGAAATAGGTGTGGTAATGTTGAGGGGCGATCAAGCGAGAGCAAAAGTCAGATAGAATCTCGAAACCTGATCGGAAACAATTGATTGACGAGGTGGTGATGGGACGATGACGATGGACCGGTTGCTGGCCGAGAGGAATGATCAGGTTGTGAAGTCTGAAATCAATCCGAACCGCGCCCAGGATTCCCTGGATATCCACCTCAATTTATTCCGTCCGCCCATATACTTATCACTCACCACGCACGAATCTCTGAGCTTGTCTTTCCAAACCGTACCCGTCCTGAGCGACTCGACATCCACATTTTGGCAGCATGGACAATTCGCCGACGTAAGCTGACAGACCCGTTGCGTGTTCCAAGGCTGACTCAAATGCTGCCTTTTCCGCGTTTCAATGCCTCCCCTACTTCCACGTTGTCTTGCTACTGCCACCCTCAGCGCGTTATTCGAGAACTACGATGAGGATCTGAAGCAGCTCGTGGAGAGCCTCAAGGGAAAACTGGAGGGAGATGTGAAGGCATTGAAAGGCGGTGAGCTTACATCAATTATCGTTTGCAAAATGCTGAAAGTCGGCTAGAGCAGCGGAAGGCCTCTTTAAAGAAGGTTGGGGATGAGCTGGATGAGGCGGAAGAGATTGTGCGGACCCTTGCGCGAACGAGCTTCGTGAGCTGACCAGGCGTCTGTGTGTCTGTTCTGTCCCATTAGGTTGCGCAAATGGAAGTGGAATTACCATCTATGCCCGTCTCAATCCGACAAAATTACCAAGGTCGACTAGCAGCATCTAAAGCCGCTCTCGACAAGGTCAAGAAGATCGTGGTGCGTCATCTTATACCTCCCGTGTGGCAAGCTAAGTCAATTATCTAGAGAGATACCCGTGCCGAATCTCAGCGGTCCGACCTTCTCTCCGGCCCAGGCTTCCCTCACGGCGATGACCCATACTCGGACGACCCATCAAATTATTCATCGCGAACACGATTGTTACAGGGTACGGAGACGCTCGCGGATGGGAGTCGAAGATTGGATAATGCGCAGAGGATCGCGATGGAGACGGAGGATGTCGGTGCGGGAATCTTGCGGAATCTGAGAGGGCAAAGGGAGCAGATCGAGCACACTCGAGATACGGTGAGAACAGATCTGCGTGGCTCGTGACGAGCACTGAAGATACACAGCTGGTGCAAGCGGACTCGTCCATTGACCGGGCAGCGGGGACACTGAAGAAGATGATCTTCAAGTAAATCGAGAAGTTTCGGATTCAGCTAAGGATATCTGACGTCCATTGTAGGATGTATCAGCAAAAATTCCTCTCCGCGGGGATCATTGCAGTCTTGGTCATCCTGATCATCATCGTGCTTTGGTCGAAGTTCCGCCGCTAGCGACCGGAACGGGCTGAGGCGGTCTCACTGTTTCTCGGTATTTTAGACAAAGAAGATCAACGGAGTATCCGAAACATGTATAACATCTGCTTTACCGATCGTCCCTGCTGTAGATCTACAAGCTAAACGGCTATCGCAAACAGTTCCGCTCGTCTCCTTTGTGAGATCCTCCTTCATCACTCCTTTGTGCCGTACTGAAAGGGAACTTACAGAGTCCGGCTACTGATGATGGCTAAGCTTACTCACCTTCGCATTTTCAACGACGAAGCAGACATCGATCACGATGGCTCCGGACCAGGCGAATAGCGAAGCAATGCCCGAGATGGATAATGTCTTCAAGCAGCACCCTCAACCTGAGGTTATGCAGGTGAAGCGGAGACTGCCTCCATTTTTCAAAGCTGAACCTCACGATCTTCCAGGACATGAAATCCTTTTATCGGGTCCTCGCCCGCACGCACCTCCAACAGACTATCCCAGGTAAGATCACCCATCTGCGCGTCCTCCTCGACTCCGGATCCGATGCATCGTCCGTGCTCTGGCCAGGCCATACCGCCACCGAGGCGTTCAACAAGGTCACCTTCTTCCAGCCTGCGGATCCGGAAATCGCCAAGCTCGGGCTGAAAGTCACCATGCCAGACCAGGTCGTCGGCCCCTCGGATGAAATATCTGACGAGGAGAACGATGAACCATCCGAGACGACAGATGCGGAGAATGGGGATGCCAAGAAGGGCTCGAAGGTCGGTGCAAGGTGGTTTGACGTCTTTCCTCAGAACGAGGTCCAAGACAAACTCGTCAAGATGTCCGTCAAGTTCGTTGTTCCCAGTGTGTTTACCCTTCACTCGGAGTATTGACAGGACGAAGGGAAACCGAAGACACCAATATCATCTTCCAGGACTTACGTACCTGGCTGGAGCTCGAGGTCCCCGTCATCGAAGACGGTAATTCCTTCGGTAGGTCCCTTCCACAGTTGTAAATCCCGCTATAGATGCTGACAGGTGCGCTCAATCAGGCGCCGAGGTTCAAGGCCATATGATCAAGGAGCTTAACGAAGCGTGCAAGCGTTCCAACGCGTTCAATCATGGGTGTAGGCAGCATTATGTGGACCGCCTGAAACTAGCGGTGGATTGGGTCAGGTATCCGAATCTCATGGTGAGTCATTGAATGTCCGTACTCTGCGTCTAGAACTGATCATCGGCACGATCTAGGACTTCCCGGTAGGTAACGACCAGCTCGTAAGGTGAGGCGGTTGAGCTGATGGTGGGCGTAATTCAGGCTGCGATCACCGCTGTGAGTCTTTTCGACGCAAATTCGCTTTCTGACACGCATGGATCGTAGAGTGACCGCTTCGACCATTTCCTGTACCGCTCGTATCTCCGAACCCTGCTCATCATCTACAGCGGCATCCTCAACAAGTTCGAGCGCAACTGGGAGAAGGTGATCAAGCCCAAGGGAAGCGGCTCGAGTGGGGGGATGTACTAGAATGAGAATGTCGAATGCTTCTTCCGTATGGCGCGTCGAATATGGACATATGACCGGATGATAGTGCATAATGCATGATGGTATGATGGATGAGTGATTTGTACGATTCGCGGACAATGATTATACCAATGGACGTTAAGCGTGACTCGTGAGTTTCCGAAAATGTCCCTTTTCCCACATCTAGAGAGCATGGGGCGATCCCTCCAACGCAAACTGTGGACTTCGCAATCTATCCACGACCCTGGCACATCATCAGTCCGCGTTCCAAATCGGGCGAAAAGCAGACTTACTCAATGATGACCTTCCCCACCTCCCGCTCTTGTGGCGGCTCGTAGCCGAAAGCCATCGGGTCGCTCCGCCGATTGTTGCTCGGCAGTTTCTCGATTATCCTCACCACCGTCGTCTCTCCTGCGTGTTTCAGAGACGGTACACCCCAAAGCTCGTGTTCTCGCGCGTCGAAATGAAGCCAAGCAGGCATCGCACCGCCCCCTTGGACCTCTGTCCGGTAGGTTGATTGAGGATTCGAGGACCAAGTGGCGGCGGAGAGGGAAACCGTGGGTGGAGGGTGGATAGGAGGGTGAATGGAGAACGTCTCGTTTGCGCAAGCGAGCACACGGCCGGCGCTGCCTGAACCTGGTCGGGAGGACCCGCCGCCAGATCCGGATGTGTTGGTCCGGCGATGCCGGATGAAGGATCCCACTTGTGGCAGAGGCGGTGAAAGGGGCATTTGATGTGTAGGGATGGCGCGGATCGTCGAGCTTCGCGCTTCGCTCGGGTTGACCGATGATCGCTGATCATACTCGCCGTCCGGATTCGGTGTCCCAAAGAAGATGGTCGAAGCCGGGTTTCCCGACCCCGTCACGTCGCTCGGCGCATACGTCGAACGCCGAGCCTCGTCCGCATCGTCGTAGACGCCCTCCTCGGATCCTGCCAACGCATTTCTCGATTGCTCGGTCGGTGGTGTCTGTCGAGCCGATAAGATACGCTCTCTGCTCGGCCGCAGCTTCGGTGTCGGGCGCTGCTCGGTCGCATGAGATTGGCGAGTTTCGAAGGATTGCCGTTCTGCCATCGACACGACCGCCGCGCCTTCCACAGACGTTGCGTCCTCGTCATCCTCATCGATGCTCTTGAATCCAGAGTCACCGAATCGTCCTAGTCCACTCGGTCCGGAGGGGAAATTCGACCCAGACCCGAACATCGAACGCGACGCGTGCGTTCCCGAATCCTCCTGCGACCCAAACTCGCTGAATCCCTGGGATCCGTCCAACGTGTGCTGCGATGTCAATCTCGCCAATACCGTAGGCGAGCTGTTCCTCGGATATCGGGGAGTGAAGTTTTCTCGTGGACGAGGTATACTGGGTGTCGTCGACTCGCGATTCCTCATCCCGCCTACGTTCTCCGCCGATGACCATCGAAAGGACCGCTGGCTCTCCCAACTCGCCCTGGAACTCCCTGACGAATCGAAGCTTTCGGTGAATGATGACGCATCCTGGCTGGGCCGATTGACCGCATCGCTGACTCCGATGATATCGCCGGACCCGACGAAGCTGCTCGAGCTGTCGCCTAGTCTTGGCGTGGCAATCACAACTTCCTTCTCCTTCACGTCGGACCACCCGAAGATCCCCTTCAATCCATCCAGGCGCTTTGGATTTTCCGCTGCGGTCGTGGCTGTCCCAGCAGACATCGGTCGTATAGTGGTCTCAGCATCGGATCCCTGGCGGATGTGGAAGCCAGAGACTCGCGCGATCTCGCCGAGGAGATTGCGCGGCGGTCCGAGGCCATTACTCCGTCTGAACGGATCCTGGACGGGTGAGCCTGCGACAAAGCTGTCCGCATCATCCTTTTCCTTCTCCTCAGCCTTCGTCTTTCGACGCCGACAGCAGAGCAAGAGGAGCATGAGCAGTGCTATGACTCCGAGTAGTCCAAACACCACCGCCAAAGCGATCTTAGCGCCCTTTGACAGACCGCCGTGACCACTCGAGCGGGAGGTACCGCTTGTCGGGACACCCGCTGTAGCGGTCGAGCTTGACGATCCAGCCACGCCGGCCATGGTGATCTTGAGCTCGGTACTGGAGGTCAAGGCGTTCCCGCTTACTGCTGCGAGTTCAACAGTTGAAGCTAAACCTGCACTCGTTGCCTGGAAGGTCACGTCCACCTCGCTGTACTTGACACTTTTCGGTACGGATCCAGCGAGCGTGAGGTTGCTCGGGTACCACACGAGCCACTGCGACGCATCGGTCGGGTTGACAGTCGTGTTGATCGGCGCGGAGTGGTTGTGAAGGTACGGGGTGAGGCTAAAGGAGAAGGATTGGGAGGGATTGGCGGTGACGGTGGGGATGCTGAACGTGGTGAAGAAGGATGGGAGGATATCCATGCCGAGCCATGTGGTGAAGGACAGAGTGCTGGTGGTGTCGGCGGGGCTGATCGTGATGGGGACGGAGAAGGGCGTGATCGTGCCGTTGAGGTACTGGTCGGGCGTAGTTCCGGTCAGGGTATTCGTGGAGCTGCAGCAAATCAGCAGTGATCGATCGAAGAAGCATATTACCCACCTATCCAGAGACAACCAAGGGAGACCCGAGTTGTCCAAGCTCAACACCACATCACTCGCCGAGACCGCCTGACCGCCCAGGGTCACCTTGCTCAGATCCACCTTGTAATCCACCTGGCTCCGCGCCATGGTCACCAGATCCGTAAAATTCTCTCCCTTCATCATCTCCACCGCCTCCCCTTCTCCCACCTCGATGATGAAGCTCGTCAGGGCGGCTGAATAACCCCAAAAGTCCGTCCCAGTCGCCACGATAGTGTACGTCCCATTGCCGGGAGCCACGCCGTTAAAAGTGAACGAGTCATTGTTGAACTCGAGCCACGACGGGAGTCCGGTCTTTCCCCGTTGGTGCGCGGCGAAGTATAGCTCGCCGTTGTTGGGTTCGGAGAACGACTGTCGGAAGGTGTCGTATGCGAAACCGAGGGAGAAGGACCAGTATGGAGGGATGGAGACGCCCGAGCTGCCGGTCAGGGCTGATGCAGATGCAAAGACGCGGAGGGGAGGATTCGCGATCTGGGTGGTAAAGCTTTCGTGAATGTCGGGAGACGAGTAGGTGGTCACGATCAGGGTGTAGTCGGAAGTCGTCGAGCCAGTATTGTCCGTCGCCGTCACGGTCACAGCCGATTGTCCGGCATCCGACGTCGACGGTGTCCCGTAGAAAAGGAGAATGTACGGGTCGAAGGCTAGCCAGGAGGGAAGGGAGGAGGTGGTGTAGGTGATGTTGGATGTCGAGCTGAATGTCGACGGGAGGAGGTCGAAGAGGAAGGGCTTGCCTATCCGCGCAACCGGAGGTTCTTGGTCCATGAGCGGGTAGACGAGGTTTGGCGCCGCCTGGGCGAGGCCGGCCACTAGGGCCAGGATGGGGAGAAACATGGCCGCGGCTCTGCCACGTTCAGTCCTAGTGGCTCCTTTTAGAGAATGATGTTGATGTCGATGATGCTATTGCTTGGACTGATGTCGAGGCCGTAAATCCATGAGCGCGAGAGAAGGTGGTGTGAATGATAGTGTCCGTTCGATTTCCCGCTAATCGATAGCGCAAATCCCTCTCAAAGGGCGATCCCGTCGTTGTCGGGTCGTCCAGCGTCAAGCTAACGAGTTTCAAGAACAGAGTAAAGCAACCAAGTCCGTTCCAGGAGACCAAGCGGAAGGTGAGCTGTGACGAAGTCGCACGCTGCCTAGCTCAACCGATCCAGGGTCCGGTAAACATGTGAAAAGAAAGTCCGAAAGTGAACGCGCTTCCAAACATTCTCAGGGTCAAGAAGCAAATCATAAGGTCGAAGGGGTGAGGTAACGAGAAAGGGGAAAACATCTTCCAAGCGCACGAAAAGTCAAGCGCGCTTGAAAGCGTTTCGTAAGTTGCCCCTTTCGGTATTATTTCTTGGTTTGGAAGCTGAAACAGGACGCGAACCGAGAAAGCTTGTCACGCTCTGATTTGGGATTTATGGCCCTCCTATGGTTCGGATGCAGCAGAGATCTCAGCCAGGTGATGGGCGGCGCATCTTCCTGATTCCATACTCTTGCTCGCCTCTATGAATACTTTTCCGTCATGACTAGCTGATCGTCAATGATTACTTTTGGCTCAAATCGTGGAGACTTACTCATCGTGATGAGCGCCGTCCATCCGGTGAAAGGGTGACTGCTCTCATCAGCTGTGACCGATTCGTTAGCCTGAATGACCCACCTTCGTCGCCCCTCCCCAGTCTCCGCATCATACTGCTCCCAAACGTACCCCGTTCTCTTCCACTCCTACTCTCCTTCAGCTCGCTAGATCCGCAATTGAAGAAGGACTCACATTGAAGACATTCTCCACCACATTCGTCCTCAATGCAGCATACACTTCTTTAGCTCTCTCTCTTTCAGATCCTTCCTCCACTACGTATCTCTCCTTCAGACTCTTCAAGGCCAACCAATTCATCTGCATCCATATCGGTCCTCGCCAGTAGTTCTCGTCCTTACCGAACAGCGGATGCGACCTCGATAGCGAGCGGATTCCGTAAGATGACCAGAGGTGTGTTGAGGAGGTAATGAGGTCGAGCATTGGGGTGAGGTGTGGTGACGTGGGCGGGAGCAATCCGAGCAGGAAGGGGAAGAGGGATATGTAGCCTTTGTGGCAGACATGGATAGACTCGTCTGAGGAGATTCAGTCACGATCTCTCGCCACATACTGGGCGGACAGACCTTCCTCGTTGACACTGACGTCGCAGTACATCTGCTCTTCTTCGCTCCAGTGCAGGTCTACCGTCAGCCTTGCTTGTGCTCCAGACCTACCATCCAGATTCGCCAAAATGCCCTTCTCATGCCGCAAATACTCCTCGCGATCGCTCTCGATGTCTAAAAACTCGCTGATCTCGCCCATAGTCCGAGCAAAGAATCCCATCCAGCTCATCAGGTCCAGGTGTAGCTCGCCGTTGTGCGGTGGCCTAGCGCGAGGATAGTCGTCTAGTCCAGACGTCAAGACGTGATCTGCAGTTCGGCCTCGCCATCGGTATGCCTCAGTCCGTGATGTCGGATTCCGTCCATATGGCTTGAGCAGACCGCGCTGAGTGCGGCGGAACCAGAGGTAATGCCGGCGGAGTGCGGGATAGATGGAATGGAGGTACGAGTGGGCGAGGGATGGGTTTGCGAGATGCAAGCTGGGCAACTTCGAAGCGGGCGTTTCGGGAGAGAAGGAAGTAGGAGGGATGTGGAAGCCGAGCTGAGAATCCAGGATGGACGAGGAAGAATGCGCCCGAAGGCGACGGATGAAGGAGGTCACTGCCATCGTCAGAGTAGGTGGATTGGCATATGACGGGTACTGTGTCCAGAACTCGCGCGGAACCTCATCTGATCAGTCACCTTCCTATGCGTTATACTCACCTTACTGCGGGATTCCTCCCCGAGAATCTGCTCTCGTGCAACCCACCCGTCCTCGTCGATGAGCGCAATCCAGTCTGCCAAGATCTCCAGACTGCCTCCATCAGCTGTTTTGATCGAATTGCGTTGCGCTGCACACCTGAGGTCGTTGTCCCATTCCCCTAATAGAGCCAAATGGAACCCCTCATCCCAGTAGAAACCTCTCGGAAAGAAGCTCCGGCTCGGCGTCGCCGTCAACAGCTCCCTCTCCTCCGTCAAGCGAGGCCTCTCCACGCCTACCTCTCCCTCGTCGTCTTCATCGTCATCGTAGTCATGCCGGAAGGAGCGGTCGACTATGGATGCGCCTTGGTAGTAACCAATACCGCCGATGAGATTCGATGTCATGGCCTGGGCGAAGGTGGAATATTCCGGTGTATTGTATGGTGATGGCAGGGGGAAGGACTTCTCGAATCGACTGACGTACGACTGGGATGCAGCGTTCAAGGTCTGGCTTAAAGACTCATCTGCGCGATTCAGCAACGTCGCACTGAAGAAGCACCGCATACAGCTCATCCCGTCAATCTCCTCCGCTTCCTCTAGGCTCTCATAGTAGACATCAAATCCCCACTTGCCGCCAGGCTCCCTCGCATTCCTCCCAAAAGCCTTTTGAAACGCAAAGACATTCGCCCCCGAGTACACCTCGTTCTGAAGGCGGAAGAGGGCGAGGGGGTCTGGCGGGGACTCTGGCGTATAGCGTCCCCCCGACATGAGCGCTTGGGCGCCAGTACTGATCGAGCGGAGGATATGGTCTATTAGCAGTCAGCTGGTCAAGGTCGAGGAATAGGAGCAAGATTGCCAAAACAGCGGAGCCTGTCAAGCTTACCTTTGATTCGCCATACCTCTCCGGTGGGGATGCTCACACCGAAAAAAGACGTCTTGCCAGCCATATATGTGAAATCTTCAGGGTGAATTGCTATCCTGAGAGGAGCGGCCGCGGGATCTAATGCAGAGTGTCAGAGTCTTCACCACAGCCGAGGCGAAGCTCACGATCCACGATGCGTATTCGGAAGTTGCCCAGCTGAGGTGAGGATCCGCGCAGCGTGATTGCCCCTTCCAGCCCCTGGCATAATCAGCACCAAGCCATCGTTTGTCCACCTACATCCTCATCCGGCTCATTGTCCAAAGCCAGCTCGCCTAACCCCTCCAACCCTAGATGGTAGATTAAGCTAGTCCGCGCGGGTTTTGCTGTACACTCCATCAGCTTTGTCACAAATATTCCGCGAAGCTCAGCGTACCGAGATCGATGGCATCTCCCTCGATTCTGACACTCCAGTCACTCCCATCCTCACTCTTCAACCATCCAACGGTAAGCTTCACGTTGTTCTTCCCATCTACCAAGTCTTCGCTGGAGTAGTATCGTCCGTCATGCTGGGTGTACGAGTACGAGCTCAGGGCATCGGATTGCTCAGCCGTATGTCGGATCTCTATGGTGGAGTCCCAATCAGAATACTCCGGACGGATAGCTGGACCCACCGTTGTTGCCATTGTAGTCGTTCAGGCCGAACCACATGAGACCGGTCATGAGGGAGTGAGGAATGCGTGGTCGGATGCCATGATACAGCTGGGGTCGGTAGGTATTCCAAAACAGAGAGTGCTGCGACCACAGGCAGGCAACGTAAATCTTCGATTCACCTCCCACTATACTATCAATGGCTCACATTCGTCATGAGTGCAGCAGAATGGACGGCATCGCTCTCGTTTGCTCCGAGGACCAGCGTCAGGCTTGCGACAAGAGCGAGAAGGAAGCTGATCGTCCTCATTGTGATTTTGAGGCTGATGAGCGACACCTGCGTAAGCCTTACGAAGGGACTTTGGGTAGGACAAGGTATTGCAGGCATACCCGTTTCGTTCAGCTGTGCAACTGATCCCACGTGTCGAGGATGGGGAGCCTTCCTAGGAGGATGGGGCGCCTTCCTAGGAGGATGGGGCTCCTTCCTAGGAGGATGGGGCACCTTCCTAGGAGGATGGGGCACCTTCCTAGGAGGATGGGGCTCCTTCCTAGGAGGAAGGGGGCACCCCCCTTGCATCTTATCTCAAGTTTCCGGGCCAAAGATACAGGTCGGAGCAGGTGTGCTTGCATTAGGAGTTCACCAACTCATGCTCAAGGATGCCAAACACTCCCGCCGCTATCTTCCTTCCTCGGCTCCCCAGCGACCTCCCACTCCGGACCCGGCATAAAGCGTATCGCCACGGATATGCTCGGGATTGCTAAGGACCATCTTTTCGGCATTGAAAGGCAGGACAGAAGCAGTTCTCTCCTTTAACCCATTCCAACTTATGACCTTTCGCTTCCAATCCTGCCGCTTGAACGTCGGAAACCCCGTCGACGGTGATGCCTTGATGAGTGGAGGATCGCTCTACCAAGCTGACATGTGAGAGGATCTGGTTGTGTAGGCGAGTTGCCCGGAATTGTCTGCAGCAGAGGCAGCAAGAATCCCCGATTATCGCTGCATCAGCAATCAAGCGAGCAAACAAACCGCCAACCAAAGCAGCAACTAAAGCAGCATCCAATCGAAAGATTGTCGATCCAGATTCATCAAAGCTGGAGAAGATCGCAGATATGATGATGGACAAAGCCGCCAGCATCCAAAGTATACGTAAAGCCATCGATCAGTACCCCGAGCACTCTTTGGAGACCGGAGGCTGGCTGCCGGGCCTCGAGCCGATCAACGGCACTGTTTGTCCGATTTGTGATGTGTCACTACCTGAGCAAGTCAGGCCAGTGAAGGGCCACGAAACGTCCGGAACAAAAATCGCTACTATGCGCCAGCGATACTACGCCCACATCTACGATTGTGCCCGATACGAGGCCATGTCGACTTTCTGGCCGGATTTCCCAGGACAGGTACGCTGAGGTACAATCCCGGTGCCCCATCCTTTCTGGTGCGTCGTGATGCGGTGTGAAGGCTCGAACCCCGAAGGCACTCCACCGCCATCTGTCGACCGATCATGCGGTCATAGAGTCTTGCAATTGCAATCACGAATTCGAGCCGGAGTGCAGTATTCGCTTTGTCATCTCTCACCTCCAAGCCTCTCACAACTTCTTCGCCGGTACCGCTGGCAAGCAGAAACGTGTGACCACTCGATTGACGACGGGCGATATGCCCCTCGCTCCATGTTCCGTCTGGGTCACCACTTTCATCCAGATCCTCTCGAGTGGGTCTTCACATGCGAAGCGACACGGGAGTCGATCTTCAGTAACTATGCCCCTCGAGACGATCTGACCCATCCCGCCGAATACACTGTCGTCAAAGGTGGTGCCCAACACACCGTCGTCCGGTTGGTCCATCACATGGCGCCGAGCGCACAAGGGTACTGTCCAATTTGCGTCAACAATCCCGAACTCGACATCACTGAGCCAATGACACCGTTTCACGAGACGCTCACGCTGTCAGTCATATCGAGCATCACTGCTTTTCATTGCCAAGTCGGAGCTAGAAACCATACCGGAAATCGCCCCAGATTTCGACACGGATATGCCCACCGAGGTGATCGAGCGCGAGCTGGCGCTGGACACTTGCGCCGACCCGGTCTACTAAGGCCAGAAACATCTCAAGCTCTATGAACTGATGAATCACTATCTGGTGTATCATCGGCTCCGGATTCACAAGATGCCTGAGAAGGGTAGGGGTGATACCGCGTCGAAGTCGACTTCCCTCCGACAACGAGGATGGTTACGACCATCTGCTCAAAAGGCATAAGAACCCGCTTCGGAATGGATCGCAAGTAGGACGGACGGGAAAGCCAAGGAAGCGATCGTTTGTGAAGGGTGAAGAGGAGGATGAGGACGAGGACCAGGAGGCCGATATCGACGAAGGTGGTAGCGAGAACGCGCACGTTGACGACACGTACCGGTAGGAGGACTTTCTCGAGGGATATCCGGCGTGATAGCGGGGTGGACATACTATTGCGAGGATAGAAGATATCATGATTGGCCTTCATGCGACAGAGTTTCAAACATGTATCACACTATGCACTATGCCTTCCATTGCGTCATCACCGCTGTACTCTCTGAGGAAGAGCCCGGTGGCCCTGTAGGTATCACTTGCGATACCACTTGACCCCTTGTCTGTTCCTTCGCATCTTCCTGTGATGCGTCAGCGACAGCCAGCGGAGAACTAGATCACGAACCTCATTAGCTGCAGCATGCTGAAGAGCAATGCCTCAGCGGTTGGGGGGCTGTTGCTCGCTGTCAGAAACCTCCTAGACAATGAGAAGGACAGACTGACCATCCCGGAACATAAACGTCGACTGGGACAATCCGGTCGCATCCACGAACCACGGAGTACGAGTAGTGGTAGTAACCGCCTCTGGACAGGATCAGCCAGTGAATCTGAGCGCAATAGGTGGCGACGGACCCGTTCGCACAAGATCCCATCGAGATCACCCATCGCGGTTCGGGCATCTGATCGTAAACTTTTCCGTGCATCAGGAACCAATCTCCCATCTGCAGAGGTATAGCGTACCTTTTCTCAAGGCCGGTGCCATCTTATTCGTCAATGTCCCGGCGACGATCATGACATCACTCTGCCTAGGACTGGCACGGAATACGACTCCAAGTCGGTCCTGATCGTATCGAGCAGCCGCCATGTGCCTGTTGATTTGGTCAGTGGAGTTTAGAATGGACCAGCTACAAAGGGGGATTTGAGGGTGGCAAAATAGGGAGAGGGGGACGAGATGGGGATAAGGGGAAGAGATGGACGAGAGTGGGATAGGGCTGCAGATGG